>Ga0207639_10001346_pt1 | contig 16595 bp, 9 predicted proteins | sample KBSCornC32_FD_184299 | JGI IMG/M metagenome (GOLD analysis project Ga0207639, IMG submission 184299) | Corn rhizosphere microbial communities from Kellogg Biological Station, Michigan, USA - KBS Corn C3-2 (SPAdes) (version 2) | ecosystem: Host-associated > Plants > Roots > Rhizosphere > Soil ...
CTGATGGAGGGTGTGGGTTCGGAAGCGGCATCGCTCGCCGGGCACCTGAAGCTCGGCAAATTGATCTGCCTGTACGACGACAACTACGTCACGCTTGCCGCGGGCACCGACATGACCTTTTCGGAAGACCGCGCGGCGCGCTTCGCCGCCTATGGCTGGCAGACGCAGACCCTCCCGGACGGCAACGATCTCGACGCGATCGATGCCGCGCTGCAAGCCGCGCGCGCGGACACCAAGCGGCCGAGCCTGATCCTGGTGCGCACGCACATCGGCTTCGGCTCGCCCGAACAGGACAGCTACAAGGCACATGGCTCGCCGCTCGGCGCGGACGGCGTGCGCGCGACCAAGCAGAAACTGGGCTGGCCGCTGCAACCGGATTTTCTGATTCCCGATGCGGTGCCGCCCGCGATGAGAAAAATGCTGGAACGCGGTTCGCAAGCCGAAGCCGAATGGAACGCGCGCATGACCGCGTACATGAGCGCGTTCCCCGAACTGTGCGCCGAGCTGCAACAGCGCATGCGCGGCGAGTTGCCGTCCGGCTGGGATGCGGATGTGCCGGTGTTTGCCGCCGACGCGAAGGGCATGGCCACGCGCGAGGCGTCCGGCAAGGTGATGAATGCCATCGCGCCGAAACTGCCGGCGCTGACCGGCGGCTCGGCGGATTTGGACCCATCGACGAAAACCGCGTTGCAGGGCCTGGGCGACTTCAATCCGGCGCTGCCCGCGACGCAGGACAAGCAGGGTTCCGACGGCGGCGGCTGGAGCATGGCCGGGCGCAACATCCATTTCGGCGTGCGCGAGCACGCGATGGGCGCGATTGCGAACGGCCTGGCCGCGCACGGCGGTTTCGTTGCGTTTGGCGCGACGTTCCTGATCTTTTCCGACTACATGCGCCCGCCGATCCGGCTGGCCGCGCTGATGCGCCTGCACACGATCATGGTGTTCACGCACGACAGCATCGCGCTCGGCGAAGATGGCCCGACCCATCAGCCCGTCGAGCAACTGGCCAATCTGCGCGCCATTCCCAACGTCAGCGTGATTCGCCCGTGCGACGCGAACGAAACCGCGGCGGCATGGAAAGTTGCGCTGGAAACGCACGAACGGCCGGTGCTGCTGATCCTGACCCGGCAAAGCGTGCCGACGCTCGATCGCAGCGCGCATGCCGCCGCGGAAGGGTTGCGCCACGGCGCGTACGTGCTCAGCGATGCGCCCGGCAGCGTGCTCGACCTGATCCTGATTGCATCGGGATCCGAAGTGAGCCTGATCCTCGCCGCCGCCGAACGACTCCGCGCGCAGGGCGTGGCGGTGCGCTGCGTGTCGATGCCGAGCTGGGACCTGTTCGACGCGCAGCCGCCGGAGTATCGCGCGCGCGTGCTGCCGGATGTCGGCGCGCGCCTGGTGGTCGAGATGGGCGTCGCGCAAGGCTGGCATCGCTATGTCGGCGAGCACGGCGATGTGCTCAGCATCGAGCGCTTCGGGGCGTCGGCGCCCGCGAACGCGTTGCTGCAGCATTTCGGCTTCACGGTCGAAGGCGTGTGCGCGCGCGCCAGCGCGTTGCTGGCGCGCAACGCGTCGGCCAGGGCCACGGTGCAACCGCACGCCGTCTGACATCCCGCCGGCCGCCAGCGCGAACCACGCATGAACACGAAGCGCACCGACGCAGCGCGCATCGGGACGATCTGGACGATCGGGCACTCCACGCGCGCGCTGGCGGACTTTCTCGACCTGCTCGACGCCTGGCAAATCGCCACGATTGCCGACGTGCGGCGCTTTCCCGGTTCGCGCAAGCATCCGCAGTTCGTCCAACAGGCGCTCGCGCAGGCCCTCGCCGCGCGGCGCGTCGACTACGTCTGGATGCCCGATCTCGGCGGACGCCGCCGTGCGGCGCCGGATTCGCCGAATACCGCGTGGCGCAACGCCGGGTTCCGCGGCTACGCCGACTACATGTCCAGTGCGCCGTTCGCATTGGCGTTGAGCCGCCTGCTCGAACTGGCCAGCGCTTCACGCACCGCGCTGATGTGCGCCGAATCGCTCTGGTGGCGCTGCCACCGTGCGCTGATTGCCGATGCGCTGTGCGTGCGCGGCATCGAGGTCGTGCATATCCTGGATGCGCAGCACAGCACCGTGCATCCGATGACGCAGCCGGCGCGCATCGTGGATGGCCAATTGAGCTACGTGGAAAGCGGCGCGCCGCGCGGGTTGTTCTGAGCGGGGCAAGCCGCGCTCATTCCTTTTTCACCGCGTGGCCGCCGAACTCGTTGCGCATCGCGGACAGCAACTTGTCGGAGAACGATTCCGCATCGCGCGAACGCAGGCGCTCGATCAGCGATTGCGTGATTACCGGCGCGGGCACGTTGAGCTCGATCGCCGCCTCCACCGTCCAGCGTCCCTCGCCCGAATCGGCGACGTACGGCGCGATGCCCGCCAGCGTGGGGTTCTTGCCCAGCGCGTCGGCGGTCAGGTCGAGCAGCCACGATCGCACCACGCTGCCGGAGCGCCAGATCTGCGCGACCTGATGCAGGTCCAGGTTGAACTCCTGCTTGTGCTGCAGGATCGAGAAGCCTTCCGCATAGGCCTGCATGAGCCCGTATTCAATGCCGTTGTGGACCATCTTGGTGAAGTGACCCGCGCCGACCGGACCGACGCGACCCCAGCCCTGGTCCTTCGCCGGCGCCAGCGTTTCGAAGATCGGCCGCAGGCGCTCGACCGCCGCTTCGTCGCCGCCGATCATCAGGCTGTAGCCTTCGGCCAGGCCCCACACGCCGCCGCTCGTTCCGGAGTCGACATAGTCGACGTGCTGGTCGGCAAACAGCCGCGCGCGACGCAGCGTGTCCTTGTAGTAGGAATTGCCGCCGTCGATCACGCAGTCGCCAGCGGCAAGCAGCGGCAGCAGCGCAGTGACGGTGGCATCGGTGATCTCGCCCGCCGGCACCATCATCCAGATGCTGCGCGGCGGCGTCAGCTTCTCCACCAGGGCAGCCACGGCATCGACCGTTTGCGCGCCCTGGTCGGCCATGCGCTTGCGCGCTTCGGGCTGCGGATCGCAGCCGATCACGCGGTGACCGCCGCGCAGCAGGCGTTGCGCCATGTTGGCGCCCATCTTGCCCAGACCGACCATGCCCAGTTCCATCGCATCGCTCCTTGTCAGTCGAAACCGCTGCCAGGCGCCGCGCATCCATCCCGCGCGAAATGCCACGCCATTCAGACCCGCACTGCGCGGCCACAGTTCACAACCATCCGCCGGTGAAACCGGCACGGCGCAGTCCGTCCACGATGAAACGGCAGCCACGCATCATCTGCCACGGAGCGCCGCTGCGGTGGTTTTCGATCATCAGCACGATCGGACCGAGATTCAATCCGAAGTGATAGGGCGAAACCCAGCCGGTGCCGGTGAGCTGGTTCCTGTCGCCAGCGCAGTTCCGGTTGAACGATGCGTCGAGCGTGGCGTTGAACGTCGCCTTGAAGCCGTAGGCATGCTGGTCGTGCAGCTGCAGCGTGTGCCTGAAATGGTGAATCGCGGGCAGCACGATGTCGGGCGCGAACGGCAACGAGGCCACCACCGCCCACGGCGCCAGCGTGCCGTCGTCGATGCCGTACGGAGCGCCGCGGCCCTCGTAATCGTAGAATCGCCGCTCCACTCCGTTGACGAGCGCGACGGCCGGACCGGGCCCGTCGCTCGCGGTGATGCCCCAGCAGTGTGCGCAGTAACCGTTGAAGCCGAGCGGGTTGTCGATCGCGTAGCGCTGCTGCACCTGCGTGGCGCGGCGGGAGTTTTCGAAGTAGTCGATATCCTTGTCGCGCATGAACGCGTCCTGGATGCCGCGAAAATCCAGCCACACATGCGATAGCTGGTGCGTGAACAACGGACCGGAATACAGATAGTCGATGTCGTAGCAGCGCATCCATTCGTACGTCGAGCACCAGGCGGCATACGCGCTGGACGGAACGGGATGCGTCGGCGATGCGAGCGCGAGCACATACAACAGCATGGCCTCGTCGTAACCCTGCCAGCGGTACGCTAGGAATCCCGTTTCGGGTTTCCAGCCGTGCCGCAGCGTGCGGTCCGCGCCGAGCATCCAGGTCCAGTCCACGCGCCGGTACAACGTTTCGGCCGCCTCGCGCAGTTCGCGCTGCGCATCGGTGTCGTCGGCGAAATACTGCGCGACGCTCAGCATGCCGGCCAGCAGGAATCCGGTGTCGACGCTCGACAGTTCGCATAGCCATGCGCGTCGTCCGGTCTGCATGTCGAGGAAGTGATAGTAGAAACCGCGATGACCCGTGGCGTCGGGCTCGGGACCGTGCGGCGCGTCGCGAAAGAAGCGCAGGGTCGCCAGGCTGCGCTCCAGCGCGGCGTGATGCGTCATCAAGCCCCGCTCCACCGCGACCGGATACGCGGCGAGCGCCAGGCCGGTCGCTGCGATGCTGGCCGGCCACGCTGGCGCGGTCTTGTCCAGCACCAGCCCGTTGCCGGGATTGGTTTCGTGCAGGAAGTACGCGAACGCCCGTTGCTGCAGATGAAGCAGTTGCCGATCCAGTTCGCTGGCAGGGGAACTCATCCTGTCCGCGATGTTCCCATAAAGGAGCCTAGCCACGGAAGGACGCTGTCGATGGCGAGCCATCGCTCCGAGCGAGTTGCCGCGCCGCGCGTGCAGATCCTGTGCAACGGCTCGCATGCGCTGATGATCGACGAGGCCGGCTCCGGCTTCAGCCGCTGGCGCAATCTCGCCGTCACGCGCTGGCGCGAGGATCCGGTCGGCGACGGCTGGGGCTGCTACGTGCTGCTGCGCGACGAGTCGGACGGGCGCGTCTGGTCGGCAACCACGCAACCGTTCGGGTCGGACGCGTCCGACCACGCCGCCCATCTCACGCCGGCGCATGTCGCCATCGTGCACCGCCGTGCCGCATTGAGCAGCACGCTCGAGGTGGCCGTGGCGGCCGATCGCGATCTGGAACTACGCCGCGTCACGCTCGGCAACCATGGCGCGCAGGCGCGCGACATCAGTCTCACCTCGTATACCGAGCTCGTGCTCGGCGATGCCGCGGCCGATGCGGCGCATCCGGCGTTTTCCAAGCTGTTCGTGCAGACCGACTGGATACCCGAGAGCGGCGTGCTGCTCGCGACGCGGCGGCGGCGAACCCCGCAGGAACCCGAGATCTGGTGCGCGCACGCGGCGAGCGTGGACGGATGCACACGGACAAGCGACGAATTCGAAACCGATCGCCTGCGCTTTCTCGGTCGCGGCCGCGGCTTGCGTAGCGCGCAGTCGATGCAGCCCGGCGCCGCGCTGTCCAACACCTGCGGCAGCGTGCTCGATCCGGTGTTCAGTCTGCGCCGGCGCGTGCGTCTTGAACCGGGCGCGACCGTACGCGTGACATTCTGGACCGCGGTCGCCGATTCGCGCGCCGCTGTGCTCGCGCTGATGCACGGCGTCGGCGAATCCGGTGCGGGCGACCGCGCGCTGGCAGGCGCGCGCGACCGCGTGCAGGCCGAGCTGGCGCGCCTTGGGCTCGATGCTGCCCGCGCCGACCATGCGTCCCGACTGAGCGGCGCGCTGCTCAACGCCGATGCCGCGTTGCGCGCGGACCCCGCGGCGATCGCGCGCGGAGCCGGCGGTGCGCCGGTACTGTGGAGTTGCGGCATTTCCGGCGACCGGCCGATCGTGCTGGTCCGTGTCGCGGGCGAATCCGATCTTGCCTGCGTGGATGAACTGCTGCGCATGCAGCGCTATTGGCAGGCGCAACGTCTCGGCGTGGACGTCGTCATGCTTGGCGCGGGCGACGCTGCCGTGCAGGCGGCGCTCGAGCAACGCACGGCGCGGCACAACGGGCTGCTCGCGGCCGACGCAAGCGTCGCCGCCAAGGCGTTCGCGTTGCGCGATGCGCAGATTGACACTGCGCTGCGCGACGGTCTGGCGACCGCCGCGCGCATCGTGTTCGATGCCGGCCACGGACTGCCGGATCATGCGCAGGAGTCCGATCACCATCCCGCGCGTGCTCGTGCCGCCCCTAGTACGTCGCGCGCGCAGGTCGAGACGAGCGCACCGACGTCTGCCGCGCGCGAGTTCGACAACGGCCTGGGCGGCTTCGTCGATGACGGGCGCGCATACGCGATCACGCTCACCGGCGGGTGCTGCACGCCGATGCCGTGGATCAACGTGATCGCCAATCGCGACTTCGGGTTCCTGGTTTCGGCCGAAGGCGGCGGTTACACCTGGTCGATCAACAGCCAGCAGAATCCGCTGACGCCGTGGCCGAACGATCCGGTCAGCGACACGCCGCACGAAGTGATCTATTTGCGCGACGCGGACGACGGCACGCTGTGGAGCGCAACGGCGCTGCCGATCCGCGTGCCGGATGCGCGCTACCGCGTCGAGCACGGCAAGGGCTACAGCTGTTTTCGCACCGATGCTCAGGGCATCGATCTGGAACTGCTGCAATTCGTCCCGACCACGGACCCGGTGAAACTGTCGCGGCTGCGCCTGCACAATCGCGGCACGCGTACGCGCACGCTGTCGATCACCGGCTATGTCGCATGGGCGCTGGATGCGAACGGCACCGCGCCGGCGCCGTACGTCGTCACCTCGCGCGACGCGGACAGCGGCGCGCTGTTCGCGCGCAACGCATGGCGCGCGCAATTCGCCGCACGCGTGGCGTTCATCGACCTGGGCGGTCGTCAGCACGCCTGCACTGGCGATCGCATGGAATTCCTCGGTCCGTTCGGCAGCGTCGAGGCGCCGGCCGCGCTGGTCCGCGCCGGTGAATTGTCCGGCCGCGTGGGGGCGGGACTGCATCCGTGCGGTGTGCTGCAGACCCGCGTCGCGCTGGCGCCGGACGAACGGGTCGAGCTGGTGTTCGTGCTCGGCGAGGCGCCTTCGGAAGATGCCGCGCGGACGCTGATCCGCGCCTATCGCAACGCGGATCTGGATGCCTGCCTGCAGGCTGTACGCGAGCAATGGGATGACGTGCTCGACACGGTGCAGGTGCATACGCCGGATCGCGCGCTGGACATCCTGCTCAACGACTGGCTGCTGTACCAGGCGCTCGGATGCCGTGTGTGGGCGCGCACGGCGTACTACCAGGCGAGCGGCGCGTACGGGTTTCGCGACCAGTTGCAGGACGTGATGGCGTTGTGTGTCGCGCGGCCGGACATCGCGCGCGAGCAGCTGCTGCGCGCAAGCGCACGGCAATTCGTCGCCGGCGACGTGCAGCACTGGTGGCTGCCCCCGGGTGGCAAAGGCGTACGCACGCGCGTCAGCGACGACCGCTTGTGGCTGCCGTATGTCGCCGCCCACTACGTGGCCACCACGCACGACGTGTCCGTGCTCGACGAGCGCGTGGCGTTTCTCGACGGCCCGGCACTCGAGACCGGCCAGGCCGACGCATTTTTTCAGCCGACCGTGAGCGCTGCGCAAGCCAGCCTGTACGAGCATTGCGCACGTGCGATCGATGCAAGCCTGGCGCTCGGCGCGCATGGCTTGCCGCTGATGGGGACGGGCGACTGGAACGACGGCATGAACCACGTCGGCGCGCAAGGTCGCGGCGAAAGCGTGTGGCTCGGCTGGTTCCTGCTTGCCACCATCGACGCGTTCGCGCCGCTGGCCGCCGCGCGCGCCGAGCGCACGCGCGCGAACGCCTGGCATGTGCATGCAACCGCCCTGCGCACGGCGCTCGATGGCGAAGCCGGCTGGGATGGCGCGTGGTATCGCCGCGGCTATTACGACGATGGCACGCCGCTGGGTTCGCACGCGAGCGACGAATGCCGCATCGATGCGATCGCGCAATCCTGGAGCGTGCTGGCCGATACCGCCAACCGCGACCATGCGCAGCAAGCCATGGAGTCGGTGGATCGCCTGCTGCTGGATCGCACCGACCAGATCGCGTTGCTGTTCGCGCCGCCATTCGACCATGCGCGCGAAGATCCCGGCTACATCAAGGGCTATCCGCCAGGCATCCGCGAAAACGGCGGCCAGTACACCCATGGGGCGATCTGGTCGATCTTCGCGCTGACCAGACTCGGCCACGGCGATCGCGCCGGAGATTTGTTCACGATGCTCAATCCGATCCGCCACAGCCTCGATGCTGCGGCGCTGGCGCGCTACCGCGTCGAACCGTACGTCGCGTGCGCGGACGTCTATTCGGTAGCGCCGCATGCGGGACGCGGCGGTTGGACCTGGTATACCGGTTCGGCGGGTTGGCTGTATCGGGCCGGGCTCGAAGCCATGCTGGGATTCCGCCTGCAGGGTACGCAGTTGCTGCTCGATCCCTGCGTTCCCGCGGCATGGCCGGGCTACAGCCTCGTGTACCGTCGTCGCGGCGGCCAGGGCATGCTCACCTGCTATGAGATTGCGGTCGATAACCCGGCACATGCGCAGCGCGGCGTGCGACATGTCGAGCTGGATGGCGCGCCGCTCGCGGCGGATCCCGGGGGAGCCGCGCGCATCCCGCTCGTCGACGACGGACGCCGGCACGTGGTGCGCGTGACAATGGGTTGAACCATCGCGCGCCTGTCGCTGCGTCGTGCACGACACCGTGCACGCGCGCCGGCAGGATCCGCGTGCATGCGACATCGACGTGCCCCTCACGCCAGCGCTGGCCGGCCTCGCTACTCGTAGCTGAGCGCCCGCGCCGTCGGCACGCGCATCGCGCGCCAGCCCGGCCACGCGCACGCCAGCAACGAGACCACCACCACCAGCAACAGCCAGCCGAGCGCCGCAGCGGCGTTCGGCAACGGCTGCGCCGGCACCGCGAACATCACCTTGCCGAACGCCACCGCGAGTCCGACGCTCATCGGCGCCGACAGCGGCAGCGACACGAGCCAGGCCAGCACGACGATCACGATGCCTTCGGCCTGGATCATGCGCATGATCGCTCCATGCCGCGCGCCGAGTGCGCGCATCACGCCGATCTCGCGCGTGCGCTCGAGCACCGCCAGGCTCATCGTCGACGCCAGTCCCATGCCGCCGACCGCGATCATCACCCACGCCATCGCGCCGAGGAACTGCACGACCATCAGCAGGTGATCCTCGATCGAGCGGCGCGTCTCGCTCATCAGCTGGCTGCCGGCGACCGGCATGCCGTGCTGCTCGAGCGCGGCGCGCAGGCGCAGGATCGTCTCCAGCCGCGTCGCGGCGTTGCCGGGCTTGAGCGCCACGGCGAGCGTCGCCACGCGTTCGTCGCCGTGCAGCTGCGTCAACGCGGCGAACGGCGCATACGCGACCATCTGCACGACGGTACGGTCCGCGCCGACCACGTGCCAGCGCGCGGTCCTGCCGCCGATCGTCAGCGTCGCATCGGCGCCGGGACGCAACTGCGGCTCGTCGCGCGCCAGCTGCTGGCTGACCACTAGCACGTTGCGATCGCCCGCTTCCAGCCAGCGGCCCTGCGCCAGATCGAGTTGCAGCAGAGGCGTATCCGGCGCGACGCCGATCAGCGTGAACGCGTTGCCCGGCGTGCCGTCGGCGTGCAGCACGGTCGCGCTGTCGGTCGCGAACGCCTGTGCGCGCGCCACGCCGTCGAGCTGCGCCGCCACGGCTTCGAGCGTCGCGGCCGGTTGCGCGTCGGCCAAACGCAGCAGCACGTCGTAGCGCTGGTTCGCGAACATCTGCTCGACCGAGGCGAGCACCGAATGGCGCAGGTTGCTCGCGCCGATGAACACCGCGCCGCCGGCGGCCAGCGCGAGCAGCGTCAGCAGCGTGCGCTGGCGGCGGCGGAACGCATTGCCGATCGACAGCAGCAACGGGCGGCTCACGCCGGGCAGCGCGAAGCGGCGGCGCAGCCACGCGCCGTTCTCGGCGGCGATGCCGGCATCGCGCAACGCAACGCTGATGCGCAGGCGTGCCGCGCGCGCGACCGGCCATGCCGCGGCAAGCACCGGCAGCAGGCAGCCGACCAGCAGCTGCAGCGCGATCACCCACCACGGGATCGCAATGCCGGCCACCGAGAAGTTGAGCATGTCAGCCTTGAGCGCGGCGTACGGACGTCCGATCGCGATCGCGACCGGAATCGAAATCGCCGACGCGAGCAGGCCGAGCAGCAGCGCGAACATGAAATACATCACCGCGATCTGACCGGCGCCGGCGCCGAGCGCCTTCATCACCGCGATCTCGCGCGTCTGTCCGGCGAGGATCGCGCTGATCAGGTTCACGATCAGGAAGCTGGCGACCAGCAGCGTGAGCGCGCCGAACGCGCCCTGCGTGAGCATCAGCGAATCCATCTGCGCGGCATGCGGATGCTTGCCGGGCACCGGCACGTCCACGTTCGTCACCTGCGCGCCGTTGCGCTCGAGCAGCGCCTTAACGTCGTAGGCGATGCGCCGTACCGCGTCGCGGTCGGCGCGCGCGTCGCGCACCACGAACTGCAGTTCGTTCGGCACCGGCGCTGCGCCGAGCGATGCCAGCGTCGCGGGCGTGACGAAGCCGTACACGACATGATCCATCCAGCCTGGCGGCAAGCCGACGTCATGCGCGATGCCGCTGATGCGCAGCGTGCCCGCCGGGTTCGCGCCCAGCTGCATCTGCGCAGTGGCGCCGAGTTCCGCGCCGGCATAGTCGAACGAGGATTTCTCGATCGCGATCTCGCCGTCTCGCGGCGGCCATGCGCCGCGTTCGGAATACACCGCGCCGATGTCGCGCGCGGCGACATCCCCGAGCGCGAACAGCTCGGCGGTGAAACGCTTGCCGCCTACCTCGATCGCGCCGAACGCGCGGCCGCGCACGCGCGCCGCGCCGACCGCGGGCAACGCGCGCACCTGCGCGAGCCGCTCGGCATCGAGCTTGTCCACGCGCAGCGTGGCCGACGGCGGATGGCTGCCGAGAAACGATTCGGCGGTGGCGCGCTCGACCAGCGCCCACGCATCGAGCAGCGCGCCGGCGCCGATCATGCCGGTCGCGACCGCGACGATCACCAGCAGCGTGCGCGCCTTGTGCAAGCCGGCGTCGCGCAGCATCTTGCGCCAGCGCGGGCTCAATCCGATGCGGTCCAGCAAGGCGCGCTCATGCATGCGCCGTCTCCGCGCCACCGACGATGCGCCCGTCGGCAAGCGTGATCACGCGCGTGGCGTGGCGGATCGCGGCGTGCTCGTGCGTGACCATCACGATCGTCTGGCCTTCGCGCACCAGTTCGCCGAGCAGCGCGAGCAGGCCCTGCGCGGTGTGCGAGTCGAGGTTGCCGGTCGGCTCGTCGGCGAGCAGCAGCGCCGGTGCATTCGCCAGGGCGCGCGCCACCGCGACGCGTTGTTGCTGTCCGCCCGACAGTGCGCCCGGCAGCTTGTCGGCCTGCTCGGCCACGCCGAGCCGCGCGAGCAGCTCGAGCGCGCGCGGACGCCGTTCGCGCGCCGGCCAGCGCTTGCCGAAATCCATCGGCAGCATCACGTTCTCCGCCGCGGTCAGCGTCGGCAGCAGCTGGAAGAACTGGAACACGATGCCGACCGCGCGGCCGCGCCATGCAGACAGCGCCTTTTCCGGCAATGCATGCAGCGCCTGGCCGTCGACATGGATCTGGCCGCTGCTCGGCCGGTCGATGCCGGCGAGCAGGTTGAGCAGCGTGGACTTGCCGCTGCCGGACTGCCCGACCACCGCGACGAATTCGCCGCGCCGGATCGAAAGGTCCACCGCGCTCAGCGCGTGGAACGCGCCGGCCGGGCTCGCGTAGGTCTTGCCGATCGCGCGCAGCGCGATCACGTCGTCCTGCGTCGCCGCCGGCGGGTTGGAAAGTAGCGTCACGGATTTTCTCCTCGTTCGAGCACGACCGCACTGTAAGCGCCGCGCGGCCTCCGCGGCGTACGCTTCGGCCGCCCCGCGCGACGCTTCGGCGAAAGCGCGCGGCGGCGCTTGCGCGGGTGCGCCGTTCGACCGCATCGCCGGACCATTCGGCGAAAGCGCGCGCCGCGGCCCGGCCGCCGCTGGCAAGCTGCACGCGCATCCACCGCACAACCGCACGGAGATCCCGAATGAAACTGCGCCTGTTCGCCCTGACACTGCTGCTGTCCCTGCCCGTTGCCGCGTTCGCGCAACACACGCCGCCCGCCGCGGCACCCGGCGGCGCGACCGCGCCGGCCGAGGCGAAGCAATTCGATTTCATGCTCGGCCAGTGGGAGCTGGAAGTGCATCCCAAGGTGAGCGGACTGGCGGCGATGATCCACGGCGCGCCGAAACTGGTCGGCACATGGAAAGCGTGGCGCGTGCTCGACGGTCTCGGCATCGAGGACGAGATGCGCATTGTCGATGCGTCCGGCAATCCGCTATCCTTGAATCGCGCGCTGCGCATCTATTCCAAGGGCGACGCGCGCTGGCAGGTCAGCGGCGTGGACGCCTATCGCGGCCGCGTCAGCACGTCGAGCGGAACCATGCAAGGGGCCGAAATGCATATGGACGGCCAATTCGTCGACCCGCAGGACAAACCCACCCTGACGCGCACGCGCTATTTCGACATCGGCGCGGACGGCTTCCGCATGCAGCAGGATCGTTCCACCGACAACGGCCAGAGCTGGGACGAAGGCGTGCTGACGATCGATGCGAAGCGCACCGCGGCGACCGCGACGCCGTGAACGCCGCACGCGGGTGAACGGAGCGAGCATGCCGCGCGCCTGGATGTGGGGCCAGCTGATCGTCGCCTGGCTGCCGATGTGGGCGCTGTTCACCGCGATGATCGTGATCATGCACGGCGGCGCCGTGAGCGATGCCGCGATCGGTTCCGGGCGCCTGATCGCGCCCGGCGCGCTGCTCGGCATCGCGGTATACAAGTTCGCAACGCGCGTGGCGTGGCCGCATCCGTTCCGCTTCGCGTTCATCGGCACGCACGTGCTCGCCGCGGCCACCTACGCGACGCTCTGGTACCTGGCAGTGTGCGTGATCGACAGCATCGTGTTCGGTCATTTCACCTGGCGCGTCGGCCCCGGTTTCGCGCCGACGTTCATCACCGGCAACTGGCTGTACGTGGTCGTGGCGAGTTCGGCGTACGCGACGATCGAGGCGCAGCGCGCCGCGCAGCTCGAGGCGAGCGCGGCGCGCATGCAGCTCGACACGCTGCGTACGCAGCTGCACCCGCACTTCCTGTTCAACGCGCTGCATACCGTGGTGCAGCTGATTCCGCTCGACCCGAAAGCCGCAGTCGGCGCGGCCGAGCAGCTGGCCGGTGCGTTGCGCACCACGATCGAGGAACGCCGCGACCTGGTCACGCTCGCCGAGGAATGGGCATTCGTGCAGCGCTATCTGGCCATCGAGCGCATCCGTTTCGGCGAGCGCCTGCAGCTCGACGCGGCGATCGACGCCGCGGCCGGCGCGGCCACCGTTCCGTGTTACGCGCTGCAGACACTCGTCGAGAACGCGCTGCGTCACGGCGCCGCGCCGCGTGTCGAACCGACGCGCGTGCGGATTGCCGCCACGCTCGCCGACGCCACGCTGTCGCTGCGCGTCGCCGACGATGGCGCCGGCGCGGACACCGCATCGCTCGACGCGTCCACGGGCACCGGCTTGCGGCGCCTGCGCGAACGCCTGCGCTGGCTGTACGGCGACGCGGCGCGCCTGGACTGCACGAGCCGGCCGGGCGCCGGTTTCGTCGCGCAGCTGAGCGTCCCGCAGGCGCCGCGCGCCGCCGCCGCGCCGGGAGCGCGCGATGAGTGACGCGACCGCGAAGGTTGCCGCGCTGATCGTCGACGACGAGCCGGTCGCGCGCGCCGGCCTGCGCCATCTGCTCGCGGAAGTGGAATGGATCGAGTGCGTCGGCGAAGCCGCGAACGGCATTGCCGCGGTCGAGGCGATCAACGCGCTCAAGCCCGAGCTCGTGTTTCTCGACATCCAGATGCCCGGTCTGCTCGGCACCGAAGTGCTCGGCCGCGTGCGGCACCAGCCGCTCGTGGTATTCACCACCGCGTACGCCCAGCATGCCGTGACCGCGTTCGAACTCGGCGCGCTCGACTACCTGCTCAAACCCTTTGGCGAGGAACGCCTGCTGGTCGCGCTCGAACGCATCCGCGCCGCGCTCGGCGAACCGCGCGGCGCCGCGTTCGACCGCTTCAACGAGGCCATGAGCCACGCGCCGATGAGCCGCCTGTTCGTGCGCAGCGGCCGCAGCATCGTGCCGCTCGCGGTCGACGCCATCGACCGCTTCGAGGCGCTCGGCGACTATATCGCCGCGCACGCGGGCGGCGCGCAACACCTGCTGCACCTGTCGCTGGGACAACTGGAGGCACGCCTGGATCCGCGCCGTTTCGCGCGCATCCATCGCGCGCACATCGTCAACCTGGATCGCGTCGCCGCGTTCCGGCGCGACCTCGACGGCCACCTGAGCGCCGAGTTCGCCGATGGCACGCGCCTGCCGGTAAGCCGCGCCAAGGCCCGCGATTTGCGCGCGCTGGCGCGCTGAGGCGCGCGGGCCGCCCGGCGCGGCGGCCGTCGGGTGACGAGAGCCGGCATGCCGCGCTAGACTGCGGGCATGTTCACGCGCGCGCATCGATTGACGCAGCGCAGCGGGCTCGACACCACAGGAGTTGGCGAGCCGAGCGGTACGTTTTTGTCCGCGCTGTTGCAGGCGGCGACGCTCGAGCAGATCGCGCAGCTCGCCCGCGATTACGCACGCACCACGTTCCACGCAGGCGACGTGCGCCTGTACTGGACCTTGCGCGCGGTCGACGATGGCCCGCCGTCGCGGCACGGCTGGCCGGACCCGGTCGCCGACAGCGCCTGCGCGACGTTGCTGGATGCGGCCGCCGGCAACGGCGGCGAGATCCGCATTCCCGCCGCCGGTACGCGCGGCGCGCGCCTTGCGAGCCTGCTCGGCGGGCCGCAGCCGGCCACGCGCGCGATGCTGGTCAGCGACTGGCCGGTCGACGCGGCGCCGCCCGACGACGACGCGTGGCGCGGCTTCATCGCGGCGCTCGCGGCGCGCAGCGGCGACCTGCTCGCGTTTGCGGACCAGCGCGTGGCGATGCAACGCCTGGAGAAGACCGCGCGCCTGCAGCGCGCCCTGTACACGATCGCGGACCTGGCCAGCGGCGAGCTCGAGATGACCGAGATGCTGCCGCGCCTGCACGCGGTGGTCGGCGAGTTGATGTACGCCGAGAATTTCCTGATCGCGTTGTACAACGCCGAGCGCGAGACGCTGCGCTTCATCTATTTCGCCGATACCTGCGATCCGAATTCGTTCAATCCCGACGAGGAGATTCCGGTCGCCGGCGTGCGCGGCAGCCTGACGCTCGAGGTGATCCACGGCGGCAGGCCGCTGATGGGCCCGACCTGCGAGCTGCTCAGCACGTCGCAGATCAGCGACGAGCAGAGCCTGGGTCCGGACGCCGCCGACTGGCTCGGCGTGCCGATGCTCGCCGGCGGCCAGGTGCGCGGCGCGGTGGTCGTGCAAAGCTACGATCAACCCGGCCGCTACAGCGACGACGACCGCGACCTGCTCGCGTTCGTCGCGCAGCACATCCTGACCGCGCTGGTGCGCAAGCAGGCGCACGAAGAACTGGAACGGCGCGTCGAGGACCGCACGCGCGCGCTGACCGCGGAAGTGCGCGAGCGGCAGCGCGGCGAGAAGCTGCAGGCCGCGCTGTACGCGATCGCGGATCTGGCCAGCAGCGAGCTGGCGATGCGCGAGATGCTGCGGCGCGTGCATGCGGTGGTCGGCAGCCTGATGTACGCCGAGAATTTCTATATCGCGCTGTACAACGCAGAGCGCCAGACGCTGCGCTTCATCTACTTCGCCGACGCGAAGGATCCCGGCATGTACGACCCCGAAGTGGAGCTGCCGACGGAGCGCATGTCGAGCAGCATCACGCTTGGCCTGATCCGCTACGGACGCGCGGTGCACGGACCGGCGCGGCGCGTCGCCGAGCTGATGGACGTGCCGGGCGGCATCGGCCTGGGCACGCCGGCCGAGGATTTCCTCGGCGTGCCGATGGTGGAAGACGGCATGGTACGCGGCGCGGTGGTCGTGCAGAGCTACGACGCGGCCGTGCACTACACCGAGGAAGACGGCGCGCTGCTCGGCTACGTGGCCAAGCACATCCTCACCGCGCTGGCGCGCAAGCAGGCGCAGGCCGAGCTCGAGCGCCGCGTCGCGGATCGCACGCGCGAGCTCGGCGTCGCAGTGACCGAATTGCGCGCGCAGATCGGCGAACGCGAACGCATCGAGCAGAAACTGGTCTACGAGAACCTGCACGATGCGCTGACCGGGCTGCCGAACCGCAGCTTCCTGCTCGACGCGCTGACGCGCGCGATCGCGCGCCTGCGGCGCGACACCGGCCATCGCTTCGCGGTGCTGTTCCTGGACCTGGACCGCTTCAAGGTGATCAACGACAGCGTCGGCCACCTGGTCGGCGACGAGATGCTCAAGCAGGCCGGCGTGCGGCTGGCCGGCTGCGTGCGCGAGCCCGACGTGGTCGCGCGCCTGGGCGGCGACGAATTCGCGCTGCTGCTCGAGGACATCCACGGCCCGGAAGACGCGTTCCATGTCGCGCAGCGCGTGCTGGTCGCGCTGGCCGAGCCGATGCGCATCGCCGGCAAGGAACTGTTTCCGTCCGCCAGCATCGGCATCGCGCTCAGCCACGAGCGCTACCGCAACGCCGAGGAACTGCTGCGCGACGCCGACGTCGCGATGTACCG
>Ga0207639_10001350_pt1 | contig 16554 bp, 14 predicted proteins | sample KBSCornC32_FD_184299 | JGI IMG/M metagenome (GOLD analysis project Ga0207639, IMG submission 184299) | Corn rhizosphere microbial communities from Kellogg Biological Station, Michigan, USA - KBS Corn C3-2 (SPAdes) (version 2) | ecosystem: Host-associated > Plants > Roots > Rhizosphere > Soil ...
CGGTTCAGCTGTTCTTCCATCGCTTCGCTCTGGCTGGCCAGCGCCGCGCCGCTCGCGGTCAGCGTACGATTGATCGATAACAGGCGCTCGTCGACTTCCGGCGCACGCTCCTCGATGGCCCTGACGAGCGAAAGCGCGTCCGCCGCCGCCGCGCCCGACGCGCGCAGGGCGATATCGGTCTGGCCGGCCTGGGCTTCGAGGGTTCGGGCGGCGGTCAACACGGCATCGGCGCTGCCTTCGGTCAATGTGCCGATCGCGCGCGACTGGCGTTCCAGCGCGGCATAGGCCTGGTCAAGGCGCTCCTCGGCGGAGGCGAGATGCTCCAGCGCCCGCTCGGCCTCCGCGGTGACCCCCCGCGCATAGTCATGCCAATGCTTCGCCGGGTCGGCATGGGGACGCCACAGGATCGTGCCGATGGCCACGAGCAGGAGCGGCGGCGTGGCAAGGGCGGCGGCGACGAGGAGCAGGGCGCTACCCGTGATCGGCGTCATCTCCTGCAACAGTAGCCAGCCCGCAAAGGACAGCCAAATCACGATGGTCATCACGACGATCGTGCTCATCATCGGCCGCGTGCTGTTGCGATCGCTCATGGCCGCGTCACCGTCGGTATAGAAGGACTGCTCAGGGAAACCGACCGGCCCATGGCCTGTAGCCTTTGCCGGCGATGCTTCGGAGCGCGAATCGGGCGGGGGGGCTTCTGCGGAGTCGGTCTCTCGCATCGCCTGGGCCATATTCGCCCATTTCGCATCGGATGCGGCTTCTTCCGGGGAGCGGCCCATCTGGCCCATGAATTTCGGATTGTTCATCGTGCGTCCCGTGTGTTTCCTTGCGCGCGGCCCGGTCCGGACGGCGGCGTATCGCCACTCAATTCATTCTTAACGGACCCATGACACTCTTGTCGCATGGCCTATGAATCCGCCCCTGTCGATGCTCTTCTCGCTACCGCGGCCGGTGACGACCCGGCATTGATGCACGATCTGCATCTCGCCTTTCTGGGAAGCGCCGAGGATCAATACCGGGCGCTGGCCATGGCGGCGTCCATCGCTGAATGGCACATGGCCGCATTGCGCTTCAAGGGTCTTTGCGTGCGCTTTGGTATGACGGAAATGGCGGACCTTGTCGGACAGGCTATCGAGCGGCCGCTGCGCGACCCCGCCATGTTGCGCCGGATCGGCGCGATGCTGACGTCTCTGTCCGCTCCGCGCTGACTCTCGCGACGTGTTCGCGCGCGGTTTGCAGCTTCCTTGCAATCGACCTCCCGTGCGCTAACAAGGACAGGATCGCAATTTCGGGGCGGAAAATCGCTATCTGATGGCCCTTGTCGCCGTACTCAGCGCACGCAGCATGACGGAACCGGCTGGGCCACGCCGGCGCGGAGAGCTGAGCTTTGCTGGCCAGGCACTGGTCGAATATCAGGCGCGGCAGGGACATGCTGCGGGGGCCACGTCGATCCTGATCCTGGTCGACGACATCAGTCCGATATTGACGGGCGTCGTGGACCGGCTGGCGGCGGACGGCGTCCAGGCCACGCTGATCCGCGACCTCCCGACGCTGGGCCGGATGATCGCGGTCACCGACCGCATCCTGTTGACAGGCGACGGCGCCATCCTGCCGGGTGGTGTCATTCGTCTGCTGGCGCTGGGGGAGGGCGCGCGCCTGCTCGTGCTGCCGGCGGGGCAGGCCACGCGCGCGTTCGAGCGAATCGACAGCGAGCATCAGTGGGCGGGGGCGCTCGCGGTGCCCGCGCCGATGCTGCTCGGCCTGCTCGACATGCTGGGCGACTGGGATCTGGCGCTCACCCTCGTCCGTCAGGCGGTGCAGGACGGCGCTGCGCGGACATTATGCGATATGGGCGACGTCTATGACGGGCGCATCGCGCTCGCCACCGATCAGGCTATCGCGGACGCCGCGACACTGGCGCTGGCGCGGGGTTCCGATGGCCATGCAGGTGAAGGCGTCGGCGGCGATATCGACGACTGGCCGGTCGGCCGCCCCGCCGCGCTGATCGTGCCGGTCGCGATCCGGCATGGCGTAGCGCCCGGCATGCCGCGCAGCCTGGCCATCGGCATGGGGGTGCTGGGGTTGGTGGCGATCGCTGGCGGCCTGGTACTGCTGGGATGTCTTCTCTGCTTTGCCGGGCTGGTGAGTGATGCGGTGTCGGCGCGGCTCGACCGGCTGCTACGGCTGGTGACCGCGTCCCGGCCCATGGACCGCGTCCCGACGGTGATCGCGTTGCTGGCGATCCTTGCGGTGGGCCTGCTGCATGGCGGCGGCGGCCCGCTGGGTGGCGCGGGCGCGATGGTGAGCGTGGGGCTGCTCGCGCTGGGGCCTCTGCTCCAGCGCAAGGGCGTGGGGACGGACGTGCCGGAGGTGCTGAAGTTCGCTCCGGGCACCGCCTTGCTCCTGCTCGCGCTGGGCGGCCTGCTCGATGCGATGGACAGCATGACGGCGGTGTGTGCCTTGCTCGCCTTTGCCAGCCATGCCAATCAATTGGTTCGCATCGGGCAGCGGGTTTAGGGCGTCTTAACCTCGTTTCGCTATGCCCGACGGGTCATGACAGCTCTCTCCGATCGGCCGGATGCCCCCCTTCGCGATGCCATCGCGAGCACTATGCGCCATGCCGGCGACGTTGCCCTGCTGTTGCAGGGTGGCCAGCGGCGCTGGACCGATGCGCTGTTGAGCGAGACGCGCGCGCATTTGTCCGGTTGCCTCAACGCCGTCGAACTGTCGATTGCCTTTGCGATGGGTGACAGCTGGCTGGCGCGGCCGGTGGAAGCACTGGGGCCAGGCTATTGTCGCACCAGGATCGAAGACTATCCCGCCTTGCTCTCGCCGCTGCTCGTCGATCATCTGCGCCAGCGGGCCGCGGCCGCGCTGTCGCTCCGTCTCACCTTGATTCCACCGGCGATCCTGGGTCAGGACGCGCCCGCGTCCGCGATCGGGGCCGGTCCACTGGGGGATGCGCTGACGGCGTTGCGGTTCGCGGTCGACCCATGGTTCATGCCGCATCCCATCGATCGCCCGATGCGCGCGGACCTTGCGGCGGAACCCTTTTGCGATCTGGTCTGGACCGCCGCCGCGTTGCTGATCGAGGGGTTGGCCGCGCGGATGGGCGTGGACAGCGCCACGGCGAGCAGCGTGATCGCGCGCGCCGCCGAAACGGTGATCGCCCGGCATGACGAGCAGGCGGGTCCGTTCGCGCGTGCAGCCTATGCCGCGACGCTTGCCCGCGATGCGGCCGAGATTGCGGCCGTCGCCGGTGAGGCCGCTTTGCGTCATGACCTGCTCCTGCTGGCCGCGCTCGGTGGCCGCAGCGCGGGGATCGGACTGGATCAGGCGATGGCGCTGCTGATCGACGGTGAACCGGACGACCGGGCGGCGTTCCTGCGACTGCTGGGGCTGGATGATGCCGCTTATGTGGCGGTGCTCGATGGGCTGTCGCCCCTGCTGGAAGTCGCGGCCGACTGGCACTTTTCCGATCTGCTGACACGCTTTCATACGCTGACCCCGGATCAGGCGGTCGAACGGCTGGCGCGCTGGCGTGGCCCGGCGCCGCTGATCGACAAGCTGGCGCGGATCGGTTGGGGCACGTCGTGACCGGCGACGGCGTCATCAGAGGGCGAACGTCCCGCGATGGGCGGATCGTCGCCGCCGATCCGCCATTGCTGGCGCTTCAGGTCGCAGCGGGTGGTGCGGAGGGTGGCCCGCTCGTCGTGCCGACGCTGGCCCATCTGGCGCGCCTCGCGATGCGGTTGGGCGTGGCGATCGCCCGGCCGGCCAGCATTGCCTCCGGCGCATCCGACATTTCACTCTGGGTCCGCATGAAACCCGATCGCGATGGCGTCGACATCGCGATCGTCGACTGGGAAGAACAACCGCGCGCGCCCGAGCCTGTCGATCTCGCCGCCATGGGCGCGCATGGCGAACTCGCCCGCGACGGCTGGATATGGCGGATCGATGCCCGACTTCAGTTTCATCCGATGGATGCCACGGAGGCCGGGTGCACAATTGGCCATGACCTCCCGCGCACGGGGGAGGCGCTCACCGCCTATTTTCACCTGCTGGAAGTTCAGGGGGGCGAGGAACGCCTGCCGCTGCTCACCGCCGTCGCGGCGCGCCGTCCGTTCCATCGCCAGCCCGCGCTGCTGCGGAGCGACGAGACGATCCGCTATTCGCTTGCCGCGCTGCCGACCTTCGATGCTCTCGGCCGGTTCACCGGCTACCGCGGCAAGGCGATTCGTGAGGGCGCGGCGACTGTGGGAGCGCCTGTCTCTCAACAACCCGACGACTATTCGCCGCTGTTCAGCCGCCGGCTGGACAACGCCCTGCGCCAGCCGTTGGGCAGGATAATCGCCAATGCCAATACGATCAGCGGGCAGTTGGAAGGCCCGTTACGCGCCGACTATGCGGCCTATGCGGCGGATATTGCGGAGGCGGGCCGCCATCTGGTCGAACTTGTCGACGATCTGGCCGATCTGCAGGCGATCGAACGCCCCGATTTCGCGGTCATGCGCGAGGAAGTGGATGTTGCCGACCTCGGTCGCAGGGCTGCGGGCCTGCTGAAGATGCGTGCCGCCGAGCGTCATATCGCAATCGCGCCGCCCGACAGCAACGAGCGCATGCTGGCGACCGCCGAATATCGCCGCGTGCTCCAGATTCTGGTCAACCTGATCGGCAATGCGGTGCGCTATTCTCCGGACCACAGCCAGATCTGGGTGCGTGTGGACGAGGATGAGGCGGCCGGCACGGTAAGCGTTATCGTCGCGGATCAGGGGCGCGGTATCGACCCCGCCGACCATGAACGCATCTTCGCGCGTTTCGAGCGACTGAACCCGGAGGATAATGCGGGGAGCGGTCTGGGCCTCTATATTTCGCGTCGGCTGGCGCGGGCGATGGGCGGTGACATCGCGGTCGAAAGCGCGCGCGGGCAGGGAGCGAGGTTCACGCTGGTTTTGCCGGCGTGGCGGCGCTGACCGAACAGGCCAATCCCTAACGAAAAAGGCCGCCCCAAATGGAGCGGCCTTTCTCACTTTAACCGGAATCCGGCGATCACCGATCGCCGATCGGCACATAGTCGCGCTGCGTCGGGCCGTTATAGAGCTGGCGCGGACGACCGATCTTCTGCTCAGGGTCGGAGATCATCTCGTTCCACTGCGCGACCCAGCCGACTGTGCGGGCAAGGGCGAAGAGCACGGTGAACATGTCCGTGGGGAAGCCGATGGCGGACAGGATCACGCCCGAGTAGAAATCGACGTTCGGGTAGAGCTTCTTGTCGATGAAATAGGGGTCCTTGAGCGCGATCTGCTCCAGTTCGCGGGCGACGTCGAAGATGGGGTCGTTGACACCCAGCTTGTCGAGCACTTCCGCCGCCGTCTTCTGCATGACCTTCGCACGGGGGTCGAAGTTCTTGTACACGCGATGGCCGAAACCCATCAGGCGGAACGGGTCGTCCTTGTTCTTCGCGCGCGCGATATATTCGGGGATGCGATCGACGGTGCCGATCTCGCGCAGCATGTTGAGCGCCGCCTCGTTCGCGCCGCCATGCGCCGGACCCCACAGGCAGGCGATGCCCGCCGCGATGCAGGCGAAGGGGTTGGCGCCCGACGAACCGGCAAGGCGGACGGTCGAGGTCGATGCATTCTGCTCATGATCGGCATGGAGCGTGAAGATTTTGTCCATCGCCGATTCGATGACCGGATCGACGACATATTCTTCAGCCGGGACCGAGAAGGTCATGCGCAGGAAATTACCGGTGTAGGACAGGTCGTTACGCGGATAGACGAAGGGCTGACCGACCGAATATTTATAGGCCATGGCCGCGATCGTCGGCATCTTCGCCACCAGGCGGTGGCTGGCGATCTTGCGCTGCTCGGGATCGTTGATGTCGGTCGAATCATGGTAGAAGGCCGACAGCGCGCCAACCACGCCGCACATGATCGCCATCGGATGCGCGTCGCGACGAAAGCCGCGATAAAAGGTCGTCAACTGCTCGTTGACCATCGTGTGGCGCGTGATGGTGCGCGTGAACCGATCCAGTTCGTCGGGCGACGGCAATTCGCCGTTAAGAAGGAGGTAGGAAACTTCCATGAAGCTCGACTGTTCGGCGAGCTGGTCGATGGGATAGCCGCGGTGCAGCAGGACGCCCGCGTCGCCGTCGATATAGGTCAGCGCCGAATGGCAGCTGGCGGTCGATGTGAAACCGGGGTCGTAGGTGAACATGCCAGTCTGGCCGTACAGCTTGCGGATGTCGATAACCTGGGGTCCGACCGACCCGGACATCACGCCATAGTCGAGCGTCTTGTCCTCCACGCTCAAGCTAACCTTGTCAGTCGACATTAACTGCCCCTTCTCTCTGTCAATCTTGTGCGTCTGCGACACAGGTGGCCATGTCCGCCAAACGCGCCAATGTCTCGTCTTTTCCCAGCAGGAAAACAACGTCGAATATGCCTGGCGAAGTCGTCCGTCCCGTCAGCGCAGCGCGCAGGGGTTGGGCCACCTTGCCAAGACCAAGTCCGGCATCCTCCGCCGTGGCGCGTATCGCCGTCTCGATAGCCTCCAGCGTCCATTCGGGGACGTTGCCGAGGTGACCGGCCGCGCTTTGCAACACCGCAACTGCAGCATTACCTAGCAGGCTTTGCGCGCCCGCGTCGATGGGAATCGGACGCGTGACGAACAGGAATTGCGCCCCGTCGGCCAGTTCGTGCACCGTCTTGGCACGGGGCTTGAGCGAGGCCATGGCGGCGGTCAACAGGGGAAGGTCCACGGCAAACCCCTGACCGGTCAGCAACGGCTCGACGAGTGCGGCCAGATAGGCGTCGTCCGCCTCCCGAATATAATGGCCGTTGAGATTCTCCAGCTTCTTGAGATCGAACCGCGACGGCGAACGGCCGACGCCCGAGAGATCGAATAGTTCCACCGCGCGGTCGCGCGAAATAATTTCCTCGTCGCCATGCCCCCAGCCGAGGCGGAGCAGATAATTGCCCACCGCGTCGGGCAGCATGCCCAGTTCGTCCCGATAGGCATCCACGCCCATCGCGCCATGCCGCTTCGACAGCTTCGCCCCATCCGCGCCGTGGATCAGGGGGATGTGGGCGTAGACCGGCTGCGGCCAGCCCATCGCCGCGATGATGCCAAGCTGCCGGAACGCGTTGTTGAGATGATCGTCGCCGCGGATGACATGGGTGACGCCCATGTCATGATCGTCCACCACGACCGCCAGCATATAGGTGGGCGTGCCGTCGGACCGCAGCAGGATCATGTCGTCCAGTTCCGCATTCTGCACGACGACCCGGCCCTGCACGGCGTCCACGATCACCGTCTCGCCCTCGCGCGGGGCCTTCAGGCGGATGACGAAGGGCTTATCGCCGCCTTCGCCGGGATCGCGGTCGCGCCAGCGGCCGTCATAGCGCATCGGCTTTTTCGCGGCGCGCTGTTCCTCGCGCAGCGCCGTCAACTCGTCCGGCGTGGCGAAACATTTATAGGCGTGGCCGCCGTCGAGCAACTGATGCGCGACCTCCGCATGGCGCGCGGCGCGGGCGAACTGGAACACCGGCTCCTCGTCGCCCGACAAGCCGAGCCAATTCAGCCCGTCAAAGATCGCGGCGATCGCCGCGTCGGTCGAGCGGGCGCGGTCGGTGTCCTCCACGCGTAACAGGAATTTGCCGCCGTGATGCCGCGCGAACAGCCAGTTGAACAAGGCGGTGCGCGCGCCCCCGATGTGCAGATAGCCGGTAGGCGACGGCGCGAAGCGTGTCACGACTTCGGGCAGGGTGGCGACATTTGGGCTTTGTGGGCTGGCGTCGGCCAAGCTAATCGTCTTTCGGAAAGGGGGCATATTGTTGAATTCGAGCGCGTCTAGCATGGCTTTCCGGCTGCGACAAACCCTGCCCGGTGGCGGGAGGGGCGGGCGTGCCAGAGCATGGGGCGAGCGGTTGCTGGCGGCGATCGAGCGTCATCTGGAGGCGGAGCGCGCGCAACTGCCGCTCTGGGCGCCGGTCATGCTGGGAGCGGGCATCATGGGCTGGTTCGCGCTGCCGATGCGGGCGCAGTGGATGGCGCTGATCTGCCTGAGCCTTGGGGGCGCGACGGGGCTGTTGTTTGCCGGTCGGGGAGGGGGGCGACTGGCGCGCTCCCTCGGAACCGCGCTGCTGCTGATCGCGCTGGGATGCCTGCTGGCCTGGGGCAAGGCGGTGGTGTCCGGCAATGGCGTGCTGGCGCGGCCGGCGATGGCGACGATGGACGCCGCCGTCGAGCAGGTCGAGGTGCTGAGCGGGCGCGATATGGTGCGGTTGCTGCTGCGTCCGGTGGGGCGCGCCGACCTGCCCGTGCGCGTGCGCGTCAACATCGTCACCAAAGATTTGCCGATGGGGCCGGCAATACGCTCGGGTGACCGGTTGCGCGTCCGGGTGCGGCTGATGCCACCCGCTGGGCCGGCCCTGCCCGGCGGTTACGATTATGCGCGGCGCGCCTGGTTCGAGGGCATCGGCGCGACCGGGCGCGTGCTGCCGCCGTTGGTGGTGGTGGCGCGCGCGGCTGGCGGCGGCCCATCGATCCGCGAACGGCTGTCCGCGCATGTCGCGGGACGGGTGGATGGCGCGCCGGGCGGCCTCGCGGTGACGCTGGCGACCGGAGATCGCGGACGGATTTCGCCGGAGGATGAAGAGGCGATGCGGCAGAGCGGCCTGTCGCATTTGCTCTCGATCAGCGGTGTGCATGTCACCGCGTTGATCGGCGGCGTGGTGTTCCTCGTCTTTCGCCTGTTGGCCCTGGTTCCGCGACTCGCGCTTCGCTGGCCATTGATGCTGCTGTCTGCGGGGGCGGGCGCGCTGGCTGGCATCGGCTATACGCTGCTGACCGGCGCCGAGGTGCCGACGATCCGCTCCTGCGTCACGGCGCTGCTCGTGATGGCGGGGCTCGCGCTGGGGCGGGAGGCGATCAGCCTGCGCCTGCTGGCGTGCGGAGCGCTCCTCGTCATGGCATTGTGGCCGGAGGCGGTCGTCGGGCCGAGTTTCCAACTGAGCTTCGCCGCCGTCACGGCGATCGTGTCCTTGTATGAGCATCCCCGCGTCCGCGCGCTGTTCGAGGCGCGTTCGGAACCAGTCTGGGCGCGAACGCTGCGTTTTCTGGGCGCGCTGTTCGCGACCGGCGTCGCGGTGGAACTCGTGCTGATGCCGATCGCGCTCTACCATTTCCACCGGCAGGGTCTGCTCGGATCACTGGCGAACATGGTCGCGATCCCGCTGACGGAATTCGTCATCATGCCGGCGGAGGCGTTGGCGCTGATACTCGACGCGGTGGGAGCGGGCGCTCCGGCCTGGTGGGTGGTGGAGCGCGCCCTCGGCCTGCTGCTTGGCATCGCGCACCTCATCGCAGGTCAGAGCGCGGCGGTCGCATTGACCCCGGCCATCCCCGCGCTCGCCTTCGCGCTCGCCATGTCGGGCCTGTTGTGGGTGATGCTGTGGCGCACGCCGATACGCTGGGCCGGTTGCACCCTCACCTTCGCGGGGATCATGGGCTATGCGCTCGCCCCGGTGCCGGACGTGTTGGTGAGCGCCGACGGCCACCATGTCGCGCTGCGCCGCACGGACGGGGGCCTCGCGATCCTGCGCGATCGGGCCGGCGACTATGTGCGTGACCAGTTCGCGGAGCAGGCTGCCTATGACGGCGAGCTGACCGCGCTCGCCGATCTTCCCGAAGCGCGATGTTCGCCCGATTTCTGCGCGGTGGATGTGGATGCGGGCGGTCGGCGCCACCGCCTGTTGATGACGCGCAGCCGGCTTTCCGTCCCCTGGGCCGAACTGGTGGCGAGCTGCGCCGCCGCCGACATCGTCATCGCCGACCGCCGCCTGCCCGATGCCTGCCACCCACGCTGGCTGAAACTCGACCGGGCGGACATGCGCCGCTCGGGCGGGGCCGCGATCAGCCTGTCGAGCGGCACGGTTCGACGAAGCCGCGATTCGCGTGACGAACATCCGTGGGTGGTGAACCAGGCCGTCGGGCAGCTACCGGGGGCCGGACCGGGCATGAAGCATCGCGTCCAATCCCCGACCCCTCAGTTATAGCGGCGCAACAACCCCGCCAGTTTGCCCTGAATGCGGACACGGCCGGCTTCGTAGACCTGCGCTTCATAAGCTCTGTTCGCCGGGTCGAGCCGCACGCGCGGTCCCTCGCGGTGAAAATATTTGAGCGTCGCGTCGCTGTCGTCGATCAGCGCGACCACGATCTGGCCGTCGCGTGCCGTCTCGGTCCGCTGGATGAGCGCGAAGTCGCCATCGAAGATCCCCGCTTCCACCATCGAATCGCCCGCGACCTCCAGCGCATAATGTTCACCCGACCCCAGCAGGGCAGCGGGCACGGACAGGCTGCTGCTGCCCTCCAGCGCCTCGATCGGGACGCCGGCGGCGATGCGGCCGTGCAGCGGCAATTCGATCACGTCATTGGCGGCCAGCGGCAGGACTGCCGGCTGCGGCTTCGCGGCAAGGGCCGACGGGATGATCGAAGTCTTCGCAGGCAACTGTACAAGCCCCTCGGGCAACTTCAGCACTTCCAGCGCGCGGGCGCGATTGGCGAGGCGGCGGATGAATCCGCGTTCCTCCAGCGCGCTGATCAGGCGGTGAATGCCCGACTTCGACTTGAGGTCGAGCGCCTCCTTCATCTCCTCAAAGCTAGGCGATACGCCACCCAGTTCGAGATGCTGCTTGATGAACAGAAGCAATTGCTGCTGCTTGGCGGTGAGCATCGTCTTTCTTCCCTGTCCATGGAACGGACAGAGAACATCTAGGCAACGAATCGCGTCGGGTCAAGCGTCGATGCGAAGCACGCGCACCAAGTCGCTGACGGCGGCGGGCGGTGCCTCGATGGGGCGCTCCACCAGCGCGTTGGAGCGGGCGAGGGGGAGGAGGGCGCCGCTGTCCCGATTGGCAAGGGTCGCGACTTCATTGTCGGCAACGGTCACGCGGACATATTCCGACCGGCTTCCGCCCCGCGGAAAGGCGATGCGGGTCGGCATGGAGAGGAAAGCCGGCAAGGGCGCGGGCGATCCCGACAGGTGACGAACGAGCGGCAGCAGGAAAAGCGTCGCCGTCACGAAGGCGGAGACGGGATTGCCGGGCAGGCCCAGCACCAATCCCTCGCCCAGCCGCCCGGCCATGAGCGGCTTGCCCGGCCGCATCGCGATCTTCCAGAAATCAAGCGCGCCGCCTGCCCCGAGGATCGCGGGCGCGACGAGATCATGGTCCCCGACCGACGCGCCCCCGGTCGAGACGATGATGTCGGCGGTCGCGGCGGCGGCGCGGAACGCCTGCGTCAGGGTGACGAGGTCATCGGGCACGAGGCCGACGTCGATCACGTCCGCCCCCGCATCCGCCAACATCGCGGCGAGCATCACGCTGTTGGAGGCAGGGATCTGGCCGGGGCCGGGCGCCGTGCCGATCGGCACCAGTTCGTCGCCCGTGCCGATCAGCGCCACGCGCGGGGCACGGCGAACCGGCAGGTGCGCGTGGCCGGCGATGGCGGCCAGCGCCAGTTGCGCGGGGCCAAGGTGAATCCCCGCATCGAGCAGGGGACTTGCCAGGGCGAAATCGGAGGCGCGGAGGCGGACGTTGCGGCCGGCTGTGCCCGGCCCCTCGCCGGTCAGGCGGATCATGTCGCCCTCCACGCCTGCTTCCTCCTGCACGAGCACGGTGTCGGCGCCGGCGGGCAGCGGCGCGCCGGTGAAGATGCGCATCGTCTCGCCCGGGCGAAGCGGCGTGGCGGGCGCTATCCCGCCGGCCCGCGACTCGCCCGTCAGCCGCCAGGGACCGGGCAGGTCGGCGGCGCGAATGGCATAGCCGTCCATCGCGGACAAATCGGCCCAGGGCTGGTCGCGCAACGCCGCAAGCGGCTGGGCTAGCCAGCGGCCGCGCGAGGCAAGGAGACCGGCCTGCTCGACGGGCAGCGGATCCGCCAGCGCGAGCAGGCGCGCCTGTGCCTCCGCGACCGGGAGGAGGCTCATGACAACGGGCTCATGGCGCGGTCCAGTCGCCCGACTTGCCGCCCCGCTTTTCGGTCACGCGGACATTGCCGATGACCATCCGCTTATCGAGAGCCTTGAGCATGTCATAAAGCGTGAGGAGCGCGGCGGCGGCGGCGGTCATTGCTTCCATCTCGACCCCAGTCTGGGCGGCGGTGCGGGCGGTGGCGAGAACGTCGATGCCCGTGTCATCCGGCGCGATGTCGATGCTCACCGAGGCGAGCGGGAGCGGGTGGCAGAGCGGAATGATGTCGGCGGTGCGCTTGGCGGCCATGATGCCGGCGATGCGCGCCGTGGCGAGGACGTCGCCCTTGGCGATGCTGCCGTCCGCGATCGCGGCCAGGGCCTCCGCATTGACGCTGATCCGGCCGCGCGCGGTGGCGCTGCGCACGGTCACGGCCTTGGCGGAGACATCGACCATATGCGCCTCGCCGGACCCGGTCACATGACTGAGGCCGCTCATCGCGCCAGCATCGCTTTGGTTGCGACCGCGACATCCGCCTGCCGCATCAATGCCTCGCCGATGAGGAAACAGTCGACGCCATGCTCCGCCATGGCGGCGAGGTCGGCGTGGGAGGACAAGCCGCTTTCCGCCACGAAGGTGCAGCCTGCCGGCGCACGGCCGACCAGTTCATAGGTGCGCGCGAAGTCGACGCTGAAATCGCGCAGGTCGCGGTTGTTGACCCCGATCAGCCGCGACCGGAGCGCCAGCGCGCGGTCCAGTTCGGCGGCGTCATGGACCTCCACCAGCACGTCCATGTCGAGCGCGATGGCAGCCTGCTCGATGTCGCGCATCTGTGCATCATCGAGGGCCGCGACAATGATGAGGATGGCATCCGCGCCGATCGAGCGCGCCTCCGTCACCTGCCACGGATCGACCATGAAATCCTTGCGCAGCACCGGCAGGGTGCAGGCGGCGCGCGCGGCGACGAGATACTCCTCATGTCCCTCAAAATAGGGCGCATCGGTCAGGACCGAGAGGCAGGCGGCGCCACCCTCTTCATAGGCACGGGCATGGGCGGGCGGATCGAAATCGGCGCGGATCAGGCCCTTCGACGGGCTGGCCTTCTTGATCTCCGCGATCAGGCCGAAGCCGCCCGCCGCGACCCTGGCGTCCAGCGCCTTGCGGAAGCCGCGCGGGGGCGTCTGCGCAGCAATGCGCGCGTCGAGTTCAGCGGCGGTGACGGCGGCCCGCCGCCTTTTCACCTCGTCATATTTGGTGTCGCAGATTTCGAGGAGTTTGTTGGTCATCTATAGGCGATCCAGCAGTTAAGGAGCGCGTTGGCAAGCCCCTTGTCGATGGCCTCGGCGGCTTCCTCGATCCCGCTCGACAGATCGCGGGCCGCGCCCGCCACGACCAGCGCCGCCCCGGCATTGAACAGCACGGCGTCCCGATAGGCGCCCGTCTCGCCCCGCAGCAGGCGGCGCAGGGCGGCGGCATTATAGGACGCATCGCCCCCCCTGATCGCTTCCGCCGGGTAGCGCGTGAAGCCCGCTTCCTCGGGCGTCAGCGTGTAGGCGCGGATCGCTCCATCGCCGAGGTCGGTGACGCGGTTGGCGGCGCTGAGCGTCAGTTCGTCCATCCCGTCCTCGCCCGATACGATCATGGCGCGCGTCATGCCGATGCGCCGCATCGCCTCCGCATAAAGGGGCGCATAATCTGCGCGGGCGATACCGACGAGTTGGCGCCTGACGCTCGCGGGATTGGTGAGGGGACCGAGCAGGTTCAGGATCGTCCGCCGCCCGATCGCCTTGCGAATGGGACCGAAGCGGGCGAGCGCCGGATGATGTTTCTGCGCGAAGAGAAAGCAGATGCCGAGGTCGGCGAGCGTCGCCTCCGCCGTCGCCATCGCGCGGTCGAGGTCGAGGCCAAGGGCTTCCAGCGTATCGGCTCCGCCCGCCAGCGATGTGGCGGCGCGGTTGCCATGTTTCGCGACGGGCACGTCGCACGCGGCCACCACGATGGCGACGGCGGTGGAGACGTTGAGCGTGTGGAGGCCGTCTCCCCCCGTGCCGCATACGTCAATGGCATTGTCCGGCGCCGCGACGGAAATCATGCGCGCGCGCATCGCCTTCGCGGCGGCGGCGACTTCCACGGCGGTTTCACCCCGGTCGCTGAGCCGCGTCAGGAAGGTCGCGATGTCGGCGTCCGGGGGCGTGCCGTCGAACAGGGTGGCAAAGGCGGCGTCCGCCTGCCCCTCGTCCAGCGGCAGCGACGGATCGGGCAATAAGCTCACGCCAGTTCCTTTGGCGTCAGCCCCGCGATCGTCATGAAATTGGCGAGCATCGCATGGCCATGTTCGGTGGCGATGCTCTCCGGGTGGAACTGGACGCTGTGGATCGGCAGGGTCGCGTGGCGGAAGCCCATGACGGAGCCGTCGGATGCGGTCGCGTTGACGACCAGCGCATCGGGGATGGCCTCCACGATCAGCGAATGATAGCGGGTCGCGGTGAAGGGCGAGGGGATGCCGGCGAAAAGGCCGGTACCGTCATGCGTCACCGGACTGGTCTTGCCGTGCATCAGCCCGCCGCGCACCACGCGCCCGCCGAAATGCTGGCCGATCGACTGGTGGCCGAGGCAGACGCCGAGCAGCGGCCGTCCCGCATCGGCGCAGGCAGCGACCATGTCGAGGCTGATGCCCGCCTCATTGGGCGTGCAGGGACCGGGGGAGAGCAGGAAGGCGTCGGCGCCGGTGGACAGCGCCTGCCCGGCGGACAGCGCGTCGTTGCGCACGACCTCCACCTCCGCGCCCAGCTCCATCAGATAATGGACGAGGTTCCAGGTGAAGCTGTCATAATTGTCGATGACGAGGATCATGGGGCCGCTCTAGTAGCGCAGGCAGCGCGTCGCAAGGGCGTGTGCGTCGCCCTACTGCCCGAAGCCCGGCTCCCGCGCGATCGCCACCGCCTCCCGCGCGGCCGCGATGAGCGCCCCCGCCTTGGCCTCGCACTCGCGCTGTTCATAGTCCGGCACGCTGTCGGCGACGATGCCTGCGCCCGCCTGCACATGCATGACGCCATCCTTGAGAAGGGCGGTGCGGAGCACGATGCAACTGTCCATGTCGCCATCGGGCGAGAAATAGCCCACGCCGCCCGCATAAGGCCCGCGTGCCTCCGGCTCCAGCTGGGCGATGATCTCGCAGGCGTGGATCTTGGGCGCGCCGCTGACCGTGCCGGCGGGGAAGCCCGCGAACAGCGCGTCGAGCGCGTCCTTTCCCGGCGCCAGTCGCCCCACGACGTTCGAGACCATGTGCATCACATGGCTGTAGAATTCGACCGTATAGCTGTCGGTGACCCTGACCGTGCCCGCCGCCGCCACCCGGCCCACGTCGTTGCGGCCGAGATCGAGCAGCATGAGATGCTCGGCGCGTTCCTTGGGATCGGCGAGCAGGCTGTCGCGATTGGCGGCATCCTCCGCCGCGCTGCTCCCGCGCGGTCGCGTGCCGGCGATGGGCCGGATCGTCACCTCGCCATCTCGCGCGCGGACGAGGATTTCGGGGCTTGAACCGATCAGCGCGAAGCCGGGCAGATCAAGGCAATAGAGGAAAGGCGAGGGGTTGATGCGGCGCAGCGCGCGATACAGCGCCAGCGGCGGCTGTGTGAACGGCACGGTGAACCGTTGCGCCAGCACCACCTGGAAGATGTCGCCGGCGACGATATACTCCTTTGCCTTCAGGACCATCTCGCCATAGCGGCCCGGCGGCAGGATCGGGGTGGGATCGGCGTCGGGGAGGTCCGTCTCGATCCGCGTGCTCGCGGGCAAGGGAGCGGCGAGGCGGGCGGCGGCGGCTTCCACACGCTCACGCGCGGCGGCGATCGCCTGGTCGGGATCGCCCGCCTGTTCGGCCCAGATCGGCGCGACGATGAACAGGGCGTCGGCCAGCCGGTCGAACACCAGCAACAGCGTCGGCCGCACGAAGATCATGTCCGGCGTACCCAGCCCATTGTCCGGCGCGCGCGGCAGGGTCTCGACAAGGCCGATCGTCTCATAGGCGAAATAGCCGACGAGGCAGGAGAGGGCGGGCGGCAGGGCAGGATCGCTGTCCGCGCGGCACCGCGCGACCAGATCGCGCAGCGCAGCCAGCGTGTGCCCCGCGACCGGCGCGAATGCCGCGCGATCCTCCGCCCAGCGCGGGTTGATCTCCGCCGTTTCACCCTGCGCGCGAAAGACCAGATCGGGGGCCAGCCCGATGATCGAATGGCGCCCGCGCACCGCCCCGCCTTCCACCGATTCGAGGATGAAGTCCCCCCGTTCCGGTTCCATCAGCTTGAGCGCCGCCGAAATCGGCGTGTCCGTATCCGCGACCTGCCGGTGCCAGTAGAGCGCCGAACGCCCGGCGGCGAGCGACGCGCGGATGCCGTCGGTATCCGCCGCCCTTGGAGCCTGCGCGCCGGTCACTGCTGGTCGCCGCCCTTGCGCAGATCCGATTCGACGCGGGCCAGCGCCGCCTCATTGCGTTTCACGCCTACCGCCGCGCGGATCGCGACCTGGAACTGGCGGCTATATTCCTGCGCCAGCACCGACACGAGGCCCTGGCCCGTGG
>Ga0207639_10001355_pt1 | contig 16538 bp, 15 predicted proteins | sample KBSCornC32_FD_184299 | JGI IMG/M metagenome (GOLD analysis project Ga0207639, IMG submission 184299) | Corn rhizosphere microbial communities from Kellogg Biological Station, Michigan, USA - KBS Corn C3-2 (SPAdes) (version 2) | ecosystem: Host-associated > Plants > Roots > Rhizosphere > Soil ...
TTCCCTTTGGACCGGCTTTGCATCGCCGAGTCCGATCTCCGCAAGCGTGACCTGGCTGCCGAGAAAAACCCACGGCGGTGTAGTTGAATAATCGATCGTTGCGAAGGCGTTGTTCTTTCCGGCAAGGTCGGCGTAGGCGAATTTTTCACCCGACGACAGCTTGTAAGGTATCTCGCCATCAGCCGCGACTGTCGTTCCGTGGCCGCGCTCCTGCACCATCAGTGGCGTCGGACTTGGAATGCCGTCAACGACTTCGCCAAGCTGCAGATCGTTGAATGGCGGCACCGTCGCACCCTGCGGCAGAGGCTGATAAAAGGTCATGTAAAAACGACCCTGCGCCTCTGCGAGCCAGCCGACCCAGCCATTGGAGAATGTCGCGTACCATTCGTCCCAGTAGCCGCCCAGCTCGTGCCGCATTTGAGCACGGCCGGTGAGCTCAAAACGTGCATCCTTGTATGTGCCTTTGAGACCAAGCTTGAGAGGAGATTCGGAATCGGCGATCTCGGCGACCTTGCCAATGTCCTCGAGGCCGCGATCGGTGCGTGCGATCGCCGAGCGACAGTACGGGCAGACGACCACGATCGTCGAGCCGGCTGTAAACTGGACCTGACCTCCGCACGAGGGACAATTTGCCTGAAGCACGCTCATGAGATGGTCACCTTTGTCGGCTCTACTAGACCGCGCTCGATCTGCGTGACCGTGACGACTGCGGCGCGGAGTTTAGACTTGAGTTGCCTTTCCCAATCCCATCGCGGGCGAACGCGACAGCAGTAGAGATTAAATGTCGCTGTGCCGCTCTCAGGATATGTGTGGCAGGCGAGATGAGATTCGGTAAGAGCGATCAGCCCCGTGACGCCGCCCTCGCCAGGGAATTTGTGCCAAACGGATCCGACGGAGCGCAGCGCAAGGTCCTTAACAACGCGCTCCAAAATATCCCTGACGAGACCCTCATCGCGAAGCGCTCCGGGATCACAATCAATTGCCTCGATCAACCACTCTGTGCCAACGATCATGATGAATTCTGAAGTGCGGTGAGCGCCGCATCTCAATCGAGTATCGCTCAAACTATAGCCGAGTTTTTTGGTTTGCACCAAATACAAAAAGGCGTCGCTCGATGCGACGCCTTTGTTGACCATACACGGAATGACCGTTACTGAGTGACGGTGAATTTGCCGGTCAGTTTTTCGTCGTTCAGCACCTGTCCGCTGACATGGTCTTTGATGACGATCTTGACCTCATAATCTCCGGGAGGCACCTTGTCGGTCGGCAAAAGCCTCGCGAGCGTCAGACGCTGTCCCGAATCACTGAGGCCGATCCAATCCTCGCGTTGCCGGAGCAGCTCCTTGCCGCCCTTTGAGAAAACATAGTCGACGTCGACCGCCGGCCGCAGCGTCGTCTGGTCGATGCCGGCGTTATAGATCTGCAGATAAATGCCGACAGGCTCACCTTGTTTGAATACTCCCGTGATATTCGGGATCACCTTTTCCTTGCCGATCACGAACTGAGCACCGATGTCCGAATCCGTCGTCGAGCGAAGCTTCGACGCGAGTATCAGCGATGAGGTCGACAGCTTTTTGTCGTCGTAACGCGGCACTACGAAACCGAGATTCTTGATCCCCTTGTTGCCGGTCTTAACATCGCGAACTACGACGTCAACCCGATACGTACCGGGCTCGAGCGCGATCGCCTTTTGATAGATCGACTTGTGTACACGCGAGCTTGCAAGCTCCTCGGCGGTGCTCGTCGTCGCCACGGAATCCTCAAAGATCCCCGAACGTCTGCCTGACACAGCGGTAACCCGACCAAAGATGTTCATCGTGGCCTGTTCCAAGCCGCCAACATCCTCAAATGAGAGTTCCTTGTTGTTTGTCTGGACGGTAAAAGCAGTGATGACCTTAGTGTCCGACTGGCGAAAGAAATCCACCCGGAGGTCAAAATCGACAGGGTCTTTATCGAGGACCGTCACTTCAGTGCCCGCAGTGAGGGCGCCCTGCAGATCGCCAAACTTCACCTGCGGCGGACGCTGGAGATCGTTGATGATCTCCATTCGCCGGAATGGCTGGTCCTGCTCACGCATGTAACTCTGTGCCTGGGGATTGTAGGCCCCGCTGATGCGGTCCGACTTGCTTGAGAGGCCTAGCTGCTCGGCCGTCGTGAGACCTGCACCGGGTATGGTAAGAAGTGCGTCCTTCTCGTTTGCGTCGCGCGCTATGTGGTACTCGCCGGTGCCGGTTGGATCGACGAACTCAATCTCTATACCGTCGCCGACGTTGTCGAGATGTCGGTAAAACCATGTCTCGAACGGATAGGTCGTCGTCTCGCCCCCGCCTTCGTAATCGGGACGGCTATAGCCGCCGCCGCTCGGATGCGACTCGATCTCGTCGGGCTTACCCCATTGAATGTAGATGCGGCCGCGATCCGTTTTCCAGCCCGGGATCCCGGAGCCATAGTGCTCATTGGCGTAGGCGATGCGCTCGTAGTATTGGTCGCGAAACTCGTTCTCCTCCGTGTCCGGATCAGGATCGCGGCGGCGCCAAAAATTCTCGATAAAATTCTCTCGCTCCTCGTCCGTCTGGAGTGCCTTGAACGCCCGTTTCTCCTCATTGGTGATGATGTAAGCAACGTCGTTCTCGAGCCACTTTTTATAGGCGTCCTTCATCTCGACCTTTTGGTTACGAGGTTTCTCGGACGGGTCGATCGAGGGCTTGGCGTTCTTGTCCGGCGGCTGGGCCCAGGCACCAGCGGCGATCAGCGTGAACGCCGCCAGCATGAGCAGGCGAGAAATTGTTTTCGGCATAACTGCTACCTCTTCCTCTTGAGCGGCCAAAAACCACCGCGTCGGGAATCTAGGATTTTAGTTGGTAAGTCCCGGTATTTCAAGATGATTTTGCGCTCCCTAGCGTTGTATCAGGACGCTGCCTCCGCATCGGTCTGCCGCTTTTTGCCAAAGATCCAGGCGATGCCTATCGAGATGATGTAAAGAATGAACATAGGCGACGCAAAAAGGAGCATATTTGGAATGTCCCCGGTGGGCGAGGCTACGGCAGCGACGATCAAAATGATGATGATCGCCATCTTCCATTGTTTTATCAGAAATCGTGCGTTGACGATGCCGATCCGTGCGAGGACATATGTGATCGCCGGCATCTGAAAAAGAACGCCCATTGCCAGGAGAATGATCGTTATCAGATCGAGATAGTCGCTGGCTCGGAGCAGAAGCTGAAACTCGCCGTTTCCGAGACCTAAGAGATAATTCGCCGCCGGCGGAAAGATCACGTAGTAACCAGTTGCGGCCCCGAGAACAAATGCCGTACTCGATAAGCCCACGAATGGCCAAACGTATGCTCTCTCGTGCCTGTACAGTGCAGGCGAGATAAATCCCCAGATCTGCCAAAGCAGGAACGGCATCGCTATTAGCAGCGCAGTGTAAAGCGACACCGTGACGTATAGCGTGAATTGCTCCTGGGCTGTCGTGACGATGAGTCGTGCGTCTGCCGGAGCGCGCTCGGAGGCGACGCCGTTGATAAAAGGGACGGGTAACCGGAAACCAGCCGCAAGGGTCCCAGAATTCGTGATTATCGGCTCGGAACTGACCAGCGCCGTCTGACCATCGCTGCCCGTCTCGACATGCGAAAGCACAGATGCGCCCGACGGCACGACGACGTTGCCCACCTTCAGTGTTCTATCAAAAACATACCTTCCGCTGTCGCCCACCTTAAGCTGAGAAAGCTCACCACTTATCGGTTTACCGTCTGTCTCAGATGTCGTGTCCGAGGCTGGCCCGGCCTCTGCCAAGGCGTTTAAGACGGGAATACTTAAAAAATGATAGATCCGGTCCGAGAAGCCATACCCGATGAAGAAGGCGATGACCAGGACGACCACGCTTCGAACTATTCGTCGACGCAGCTCATCGAGATGCTCGAGGAAAGACATGTGAGCGCCGGGTTCTTGGATGGGGGCGGGATCGGTCATTTAAGGGCGATTGCTAGAGCCAATTTTTCTTGTCGTTTGCGGCGGCAGCGGTCTTTTCGTCGTTCCGGGCGCTCTTTTCTGCAGCCAACTTTAGTTGTTCAAGCTGCTCGGGGTTGACCTCTTTGATCTCCGCTAGCGCAGGCGGTGCGGATTGCGCGATCGTTTTTTCAGCATTTACCTCGGCCTCGATGTTACTAAGATCGAACCCGCGAGCGGCGTTTTCGATATCGACCTCGCGTCGCCACGTCTCCTTGAATTCATTAGCCGTGCCGCGAAATTCGGCCATGAACTTGCCGATCTTTTTCGCCATCTCAGGCATCCGTCGCGGACCTAAAAAGATGAGCGCGGCCAGCCCGATCAGGAGCAATTCCTGCGTGCCGACGGATTCGAGAATAAAAAGGAACACTACAATACCTCGATCAAGTAACCACCGCGCTCGGACACGCTGCCGATCACGGCCGAGCAGTCGATCTCACGCAAAAACTCCGACGCGGCGGTTTCCGGCATGCTGATCAACAATCCGCCCGCCGTTTGCGGGTCAAACAATGCACTTCGCATTTCGGCCGTAACGCCATCGCCGATACGAATATTATCGCCGACGTACACTCGATTGTTCTTGTCACCCCTAGTCAGCATGCCTCTGCTAATAAGATCGAGAACGTCAGGCAACAGCGGAACTCCTTTAGAATCAATATTTATCGTCACGCGACTGCCATTTGCCATCTCAAATGCGTGACCCAAAAGTCCGAAGCCCGTGATGTCCGTGCAGGCGTTCGCTCCCAGACGCACCATGGCTTTAGACGCGTCGGCGGAGGAGCGCGACATTGTTTCTACAGCGATTCGTTCTGTTTCCGGATCTGCGACGCCGTTCTTTACGGCAGTGTTGATCGCGCCCGTGCCGATCGGTTTCGTTAGGATCAGCACGTCACCGGGCTGCGCTCCTGAGTTTGTGATCACTCGTGCCGGGTCGATCAAGCCTGTCACCGAATAGCCGAACTTCATCTCCTGGTCGTCAACGGAGTGCCCACCGAGAACGACCACGCCCTCGGCGTTCATGGCAGCCTGGCCGCCGGCGAGAATGCTCCCGAGGATTTCCCAATCGCCCTTTTGAGGGTAACAGACGATCGAGAGGGCCGTCAGCGGCCTTCCGCCCATGGCATAGATATCGTTTAGTGAATTCACCGCCGCAATATGTCCGTAAGCTACGGGATCGTCGGCAACTGGTGTAAAGAAATCGAGAGTTTGCACCAACGCAACGTCGTCCGATAGGCGAAATACACCTGCATCGTCGCTCGTGTCAAAGCCGACGATCACGTTTTCGCTAGATTGGACCGGAAGCTTGCTCAAAACTTGAGCAAGGTCGCGCGGGGCGAGTTTTGCCACTCAACCAGCACAGGCGACCATTTCCGTGAGACGCTTTTGCACGCGGTAATTCCTCCTATTCTCGGTTTATTAAAAGCTCGTAGATCCGATCGAGGTCCTCGGGACCGTAATACTCGATCTCGATCTTGCCGCCGAGACCTTTACGGCCGGGCAAGATCTTAACGCTAGTATTCAATCGGCGCATCAACTTTGTCTCGGCAGCCTTTACATTCGGATCAGTAGTGCCCGGAACTCTTTTGTTTTCAGATGCTTGCGGAGACTTCCTCGCGCGCTTTATGGCTCGTTCAGCCTCGCGTACCGACATTCCGGTGTCAATGATCTCCTGCGCGACCATCCTCTGAGTGGCAGAATCATCGCTCATCAGCAGCGCGCGGCCATGGCCGGCGCTCAGACGTCCGTTCTCCATCTCGCGCTGGATCTCGGCAGGCAACCTTAGGAGCCGCATTGAGGTTGCGATGATATTTCGCGACTTGCCGACACGCCCGGCGACCTCCTCTTGCGTTAGTCTTAGATTTTCGATCAGACGCTTGTATGCGCCGGCCTCCTCGATCGGGTTGAGCTCCTGGCGTTGAATGTTCTCGACGAGCGCCAGCTCGAGCATTTTTTCGTCAGAAACCTCGCGAACTACTGCGGGGATCCTTCGCAGCTCGGCACGCTGAGACGCTCGCCAGCGGCGTTCGCCAGCGACTATCTCGTATCTGTTGCCCTTGCGCCGTAAGACGATCGGCTGGACGACACCATTCGCACGGATCGAGGCCGCAAGCTCGTCGAGGTTCTCCTCGGCGAAACGCGTGCGCGGCTGCTCCGGATTCGGGTCGATTAGATCGATGTCGATCTCAAATGTCGACTCTGCCGGGGCCGCGGCCGCCGCGGTGCTCTTCTCGTCCCCGAGAAGAGCACTCAAGCCGCGGCCTAGCGATTGTCTAGCCATTCTTCAATATCTCCTTCGCTAGGTAAGAATACGCTCGAGCACCTCGTGAATTTGGATCATAGGTGACGATCGGCTGCCCAAAGCTTGGCGCCTCCGCAAGCCTGACGTTTCGCGGAATTACCGTATTCAAGACCTGCGAGCCGTAAAAATCCCTTAGATCCTTGGCGACAGCCGAGCTGAGATTTGTCCGCTCGTCATACATCGTCAAAAGAAGGCCCTCGATCGCGAGATTTGGATTAAGCTCTCGCCGCAGTCGCGCGAGAGTATCAAAAAGCTCGGTTACGCCCTCGAGAGCGTAATATTCGCATTGGATCGGCACTAAAAGGGAGTCCGCGGCAGATAGGCCATTGACCGTGAGAATCCCGAGCGAAGGCGGGCAGTCGATGATGATGTAATGAAAGTAGTCCTTGATGCCGTCGAGAAGCTTTTTTAGAGCAAAATGGCGGTCCTCAACATCCACGAGTTCGATCTCGGCTCCAGCGAGGTTTTTGTCGGCCGGCAAAACCCAAAAGGTGTCGATCGCGGTCGGCAGGACCATTTCACGAGGCGAGGAGCCATTAATAAGGGCGTCGTACAGATTTTTGCGGCCCTTTTCACGCGAAACTCCGGCCCCCGAAGTCGCGTTTGCTTGAGGATCGGCGTCGACGAGCAAAACCTTCTTCCCCTCGGAAGCTATTGCCGCAGCAAGGTTTACGGCCGTCGTGGTCTTTCCGACGCCGCCTTTCTGGTTGGCTACTGCGATGATCTTGCCCATTTGTGGAATGGATAAGGTATCACGCGTCCGCGATAAACTAGAAATCGACTGAACGTGGCACGTGCCACAATGATTCTTCTTGGGTGACGAGACTCGTTTTGTGGCACGTGCCACAAAATAGCGCTACGCGGCCGCCGTAAGGTGCACAAGTACGGTAGAGAGAGCCGCTGGTGTGAGCCCAGGAATATTTCTGACTTGAGCAAAGTTTCGAGGCCGAGCACGCTCCAGACGCTCGATCATCTCGTTTGAGAGGCCGCCGACAGCCTTGAACACAAAATTCTCGGGCACGCGGAGTGCGTCATGATGATTGACACGCTCAGTTGCCACCTGCTGCTTTGCTATGTAGCCGCTATAAAGCGAATCGGCCAACGCCGTCTGCAGATCACCGGCTTTTATCTCGCCCCGGATCTCCTGCGGCAGATATCGCTCAACAACGTCCGGCGAAACGCCTTGCCGCATAGCAAGCTGCGAAAGCGAGATCGAGTCGCCGAGATCCGCGCCCAGCTCAGCGGCGATCGCCGCGTATTCGGATGAGCTGCGCTTGTACCGCACGCCGTCGAGAGTGTTTCGCAGACGAGCCAAGCGATCACGCCGCGAGTTAAACCGATCCCAATCAGGATCGCCGACGAGCCCGATCTCTCTACCTTTCGGCGAGAGCCGTCGGTCAGCATTATCGTGACGCAGAGTCAGCCTTGCTTCGGCGCGGGAGGTGAAGAGCCGGTAAGGCTCATCGACGCCATGCCGGATCAAATCGTCAGTCAGCACGCCAATGTAGGACTCAGACCGGTTAAGAATGACAGGCGGGCGTCCGAGCACGGCACAGGCTGCATTGATGCCGGCCATGATGCCCTGGCATGCAGCCTCCTCATATCCGGTGGTGCCGTTTATCTGACCCGCAAGAAACAGCCCGCGAAATCGCGAGGATTCCATGGTCGGGAGCATTTCGCGTGGGTCGACAAAGTCGTACTCGATCGCGTATCCAGGCCGAATCATCTTTACATTATCGAAGCCGGGAATCATGCAAAGCAGCTCTTGCTGCAGACCCGCTGGCAGTGACGTCGAGAAGCCGTTGAGGTAAACCTCATTCGTATCATGTCCCTCCGGCTCAAGAAATAGTTGATGCCGATCCTTGTCGGCGAATTTCACGACCTTGTCCTCGATCGACGGACAATACCGCGGTCCGACGCCCTTGATCTTTCCTGAATACAGGGGTGACTGATGAAGATTGTCTCGGATAGCCTGATGCACACGTGAATCAGTGTATCCTATATAACACTGTAGTTGACGCTGGACGATCTGGTCCGTCGAGAACGAAAACGCCACGGGCTTCTCATCCGGCGGCTGCGGGGCGAAGGCATCCCAGTCTATCGTACGCCCATCGAGCCGCGGTGGCGTGCCGGTCTTGAGGCGTCCAACAGGGAAGCCATGCTTCTTCAGATTCTCGGCAAGTTCGATGGACGCCGGCTCACCCGCACGTCCGGCGGAGTAAGTTTGTCGACCAGTGTGGATCGTGCCGTTGAGGAATGTACCGGTGGCGACAACTATGGCTTTAGCTCCGATCCGTCGCGTGTCCTGTATCTCAACGCCGACAACTCTCCTGCCTTCAACAATTAAGTCGATCACAACGCCTTGGCGAAGGTAGAGATTTGGCGTCTCCTCCAGCACGTGTCGCATCTCGGTGCGATACAAGCTGCGGTCGGCCTGAGCACGCGGGCTTTGTACAGCAGGTCCGCGCGAACGGTTGAGGAGTCGAAACTGAATGCCAGTGCGATCGATGACCCGACCCATGATCCCGCCGAGTGCGTCGATCTCGCGTACGACGTGGCCTTTTGCAATGCCTCCAACCGCCGGGTTGCAGGACATTTGGCCGATGAGGTCGAGATTCAACGTGACGAGCGCGGTTTCGCAGCCCATGCGCGCAGCGGCGGACGCGGCCTCGCAGCCAGCATGCCCCGCACCGATCACGATCACGTCAAAATTCTCGTCAAACATCAATTCTGCAGTCCTATGACGGGTATCTTCTCATTGCGGTTGCGGCGATAAATATTGAAGTCCGAGTCAAAAGTAAAAACCGCCGCGTCAAATATCTCGCTCATCCTGACAAGGCACGCATCGGCCAGAGACATAGGAAGCTCGCGATACCTTGCCACCAGACGCTGAACCTCGCGAATCTCTTCTGCAAGAGAAAAACTGATCGAAACAGCATCCTGTACAAGGCCCAGCAGCGCGACCCGCGCGAACTCGGATCCGCCAAGCAGAAACCATGCTTCGGTGATCACCGGCTCGCAGGTTAGGATCTGGGAGTCCTTCAAAGTGCTGAAAACCCGACTTGCCGCGGAATGCCACTGATCGTTTCGATGCAAGATACCAACGAGGGCACTTGCGTCAAGGAGTATAGAATTTGTCACGACCGAGGCGCTCCAGGTACTTCTTGTTGGTCGAAAGGTCTTCAGGACCTACGTCGACGCAACCGACATACTTTTTGACGATCCGCTCCCATTCCGTCTGAGTTCGCTCATGAACAGGTTTGGGCCTGCCGCTCTTCCTTGCCTTCACCCGCGCGAGGTCGCGCTCCGAAATAGCGAAGGCGTTGCCAATCTTACGGGCGGGCAGCCGACCAACCGCTATCAATGCCTGAACTCGTCGAACGCTAACGTTCAACTTCTCGGCCGCCTCTTTGGTCCCGATAAAACTTTCCATATTTTACAGACTAGCAGGCGGTAAACTATTCGTCAACGCGAATAGTTTACCGCCATATCGGGGATTAGCAAACACTTAGGGCCTAGCCCACGTATCCTCGTCCTCATCCTTATCGACGGGGAAACGGTGGGTGAGCTGTAAAGCCATCAGCTTTAGCTCCGGTAAGTTGTTCTGTTTAAAGACGTTCTGCATCTGGGGAAGGTCGTTCTTCAGCAACGCATCCCATGCGGCGAGCGTCTCATTGCCCTGCTTGATCAGGTCGCGAGCCGCTGTCTCAGTGACTGTAGTCGGAGCATAATCACCTTCCTGCAACGTGCCGAAAACCTGCGCGATGCGGTCATTGATCCCAAAGCTCAGTTGACCTGCGGCCGCGCCGCCTCTGCGACGCCCGCCGCCGGGTGCTCCAGTGACCTGCGCGAGTTTAGCTTCAAAAGCATCGATCTGCGAAGAAACGGCTGGAGATGCGGTCTTTTTCGCCGCCTCGAGCTGTGTCATGAGACCGTTGATCTGAGCATTTGCAGGTTCGAATCTCATCCGCAGCTCGTAAAGCGCGAGCGACAGGTCAAATTGTTTTTTTAGATCCTCTTCGGTCGCCCTTACTCGAGGATCCATCCGAATCTCGAGATTTTGCGTGTACTCCTTTCCATCGACTCGTAGCACAGCTTTATAACGACCCGGATGGGCCCACGGTGATGTCGGCTCGGGAGCAGTATTCATGTAATTCGCGGCGATCGGGTAGCTCGGCGGGATTCCTGGAATGGGTTGATAATGCATATCCCAAAAAAACCGGTGCGCACCCGCTGTAGATGCAAGCGGCTGCGGTCGGCGTAACCAATATGCCGGCCAATTACCAATGTCCTTGATCTCGGGCAGCTTGTCGGTGTTGTGGTAGGTCCGCACAACACGACCCGAAGCATCGCGGATCTCAAGCTCGACATTCCGTGCATTGCCGGCGAGGTAATAATCGATAGCTGCTCCGTCGGGCGGGTTCTCCTGATACGGTTCATCAGGCGGGAGCGGAGTGTCGCTGTTGAGGTTAAACCGCACACGCCACGCGGTCTGCGGTTCAAAAAGGTGCGTGTCCCGCATCGCCGCTAGCTGACGGATCGGTGTGACGTTGTCGAGGATCCAAAATCCTCGACCGTGCGTCCCAACCGCGAGGTCGTCGCCCTTGATGATGAGGTCGCGAATGGAGGTCGCGGGCATGTTCGCTCGCAGCGATTGCCAGTGATCGCCATCATCGAAGGAGACATAGACCTGTCGCTCCGAGCCCGCGTAGAGTAGTCCCTTTCTCACCGGGTCCTCGCGAACAACGTTAATAGTCTGCCCACCCGGAATGCCATTCACGATCTCTGTCCACGTGCGGCCGCCATCATGCGTACGCAGAATGTGCGGACGATTGTCGTCGAGCCGTAACGTGTTTATCGCGGCATACGCTGTGTCCTTATCAAAGTGTCCGGCATCGATGATAGAGACCTTCATCCACGGCTGCAGCATTGACGGCGTGATGTCTTTCCAATTCTTACCGCCGTCGCTGGTAATGTGAATCAGCCCGTCATCGGTGCCCGCCCAAATGCGATCGATGTCCTGATACGATGGAGCGATCGTGTAGATGACGCCACGATCAGAGACCTGTTTTTGAGCCTGGTCTTTGTACTTTCCGACCTGAGCAGCGGGTATGTCCCAGGTTTTGCGAGTGAGGTCTGGACTGACCTGCGTCCAATTGTTGCCGCCGTCGGTCGTCTTCCACATGGTGTTGCCGCCGAAGAAGAGTGTCTTGTTATCGACCGGCGAAAAGATGATCGGCTCGGTTCTCAACATCCTCCACTCGGGCCCGCGAAACGCCTGCGGCAGAATGTTGATCGCCTGACCTGTTCGACGATCGAAACGTGTCAGCTTACCGCCATAGATGACGTCCGGTGCGAGCGGATCGGGAACGACATAGCCGTATTCCTCAGCATCGACCGGCGTCCATTCGCGCATCGTGATCTCGCCATAGTCGCCACGACTCGAAACACACGCGGAGCCCGATTCCTGCTGACCGCTGCAGAGTCGATAGGGAAAAGCGTTGTCGGCGTTAACGTGGTACATCTGTGCGGTCGGCTGGTTGTACCAGGAGGAGAACGACTGTCCACCATTCACCGTGATGATCGCGCCCTGATCGGACGAGATCGCGATAATGTCGGGATTCGTCGGATTGATCCAGATCTGCTGGTAGTCATCGCCGCCGGGAGCACCGCGAAAGCCCATCCACGTCTTGCCGTTGTCTGTCGACTTCCAGGTAACGATGCTCGAGACATACACGACATCGGGATTTTTTGGATCGTACTGAATGTCGCCGAGATCGCCAGTCGCGATACGCTGTGTCGGACGGTCATCGGTTTTGAGAAGCGTCCACGAATCGCCTCCGTTATCCGATTGATAGAACTTTGTCGTGTCAGGCGTATGCACCGCCGCCATCAGACGCTGCGGCCGACTCGGTGCGATGGCGAGTGAGGCCTGCGTCATCGGCGTCAAACCGTTCGCGAGTTTTTTCCACGTGCGGCCGCCGTCCACGGACTTGTAGATACCTGCATCGGTTCCAGCAAAACTCCCGTTCTCCCACGCTCCATCGCGGGCGTCCCAGGTGGACGCGTAAACGATTTTCGAATTTGTCGGATCAAAGATCACGTCATAGGCGCCGATGTCCGGACCGCTGCCAAGCACGCGAGTCAAGGTCCGTCCACCATCTGTGGAGCGATAGACACCACGCTCGTCATTCGGGCCGTATGGATGTCCGCCCGCGGCGACTAAAATTGTGTTCGGATCTCTCGGATCGATGATCAGCTCTGCGATCTGCTGCGCATCACGAAGCTGCGGTAGATGCGTCCATGTTTTGCCCGCGTCCATCGACTTGTAGATGCCGTCACCGACAGAGAGATCGGGACGATGAAGCCCTTCGCCGCTGCCGACGTAGACGACGTTTGGGTTCGACTGCGATACAGCGATCGCACCGATCGAACCGGTCGGCTGGTCGTCGAATATTGGGAACCACGTCCGGCCCGCGTCGGTTGTCTTCCAAACGCCGCCATTCACCGCAGCGGTATAGAAAACATTTGGCTGAGACGCAACGCCGCACAACGCGCGCGTGCGGCTCGCACGAAGCGGGCCGATACTTCGCCAGTGAAGCATCGGCGTGATATCCGCGACATTCTGCGCGTACAACGGCAACATCGCCGACGCCGCAATGGCGAAGGCAAGACAGACGATCACCTTTTTCATGATTGAGTTATCTCCAGACTTGAGAGGATTTTACTCCTATCGCAATGCGTTATTAAAGCGGGTCACTTTCCGATGCAAAAAGTTGAGAAAATGCGCGTGAGCATGTCCTCGGTCGTGGTCTCGCCAGTTATCTCGCCAAGGTAGCGAAGCGCGTTGTGCAGGCCGACGAGGACGATCTCCTCGCTCATTCGTGCGTTGAGACTCGCGAGACTCTCATCGATCTCATCTCTGGCGCGTGTCAGGAGATCGTGGTGCCGTGCGTCTGTGACCAGAAAACCGCTATTCGTAGCATCCTCCACTCCAAATGGATGGACGAGTGCGTGGCGAAGATCGTCGAGACCTTCACCCGTCATTGCAGATATCGCCACGATCTTTTCTCGGGATCTGACGAGGGTTGAATTCTCCGCAGAAGTTAGCTCATCGATGTCCCAAGACGGTTCTTTGTCGATCTTATTTATTGCAACGATGTAATTAAGATCCCGGAGGCTATCGATGATCGCGTGATCGTCAGCCGTGATCTCCTCCGATGCGTCAAGCATGACCACAACAATATCGGCGTCGGCTATTGTCGCCCGTGAACGCTCGACACCGATCTTCTCGACCGTGTCCTCGGTCTCGCGAAGCCCGGCCGTGTCGATCAATGAGATCGGGATGCCGTCGACGACAAATCGCTCGTGTAATTGATCCCGCGTGGTGCCGGCGATATCCGTAACGATGGCGCGCTCGCTGCCGAGCAGCGCGTTGAATAGTGACGATTTGCCGACATTTGGCCTGCCGACGATCGCCACGCGCAAACCGTCTCGGATGAGATGCCCGACGGTGAATGTCGCCGCCAGCTTGTTGATCGAGTCGCGGATCGTCGTCAATTTGTTTCTGACATTCTCCGCCTGCACGTCCGGCAGATCATCCTCGACAAATTCAATGGACGACTCTAGGATGACGATCACGTCGAGCAATTCATCCTTGAGCGGCTTGAGCTGCTCGGAGAATTCCCCACGCATCTGCCGCACCGCCTGACGTGCCGCCGCGGTCGTCTGCGCATCGATAAGGTCACGGATCGCCTCGGCCTCGGCAAGATCGATGCGGCCATTCGCGAGGGCCCGGAGAGTAAATTCGCCGGGGTCCGCCATTCGTGCATTTGTGGCCAGACAGATATCGACGACCTGCCGCAAGAGCACCGGAGAACCATGGCAACTGATCTCGACAACGTCCTCGCCGGTAAATGAATGCGGTGCTTTAAAGTAGGTGACTATCGCGGAATCGATCGGCTCTCCGGTCGTGCGGTCAATCAGCTCCGTCAAATGAGCAAGGCGTGGTTGAGGATCGTAATTCAGATCGGCGACGACCGTACGCGTGATATCGAGGCTCCGTGAGCCACTGAGCCGCACGACTCCGATACCGCTGCGGCCGGTTGGAGTTGCGAGTGCGACGATCGTATCGGGCATTCACGTATTGTCGCGGAATGGTTGGCCGAACCGCAAAAGGGCCAACGGCTAGGATGGTATAATAGATAAAGTGAACGATTCGGACATCGAGAGAAAAGCGAGAGCTGATGAGCGGCGGAAGCGGATGAAGGTCCGGTTCACGACTCTAGACGACCAGAGTGATCCATGGCCCATCTTCGGCGCGGATGCGGTTGATCTCGCGGCCGATCTTACCAGACAGGTATGGGCACTTAGCGGGCGTCCCTTTCCAAACTATCGCCGATCCGAAATTCCCATCCGGTTCTCGGATTTCGATCCGGAGTGAAGAATCTTCATAAAGACTTTATCGACTTCCTAACGACGCTTTCTGAGCACGATGTCGACTTTGTGGTCGTCGGTGGCTATGCGGTCGCATTTTACGGACACGCACGGGCCACAAAGGATATTGACGTTCTTGTGCGCTCCGATGCAGAGAATGCTCAACGGCTCTACAGAGCGCTTGCGGACTTTGGCGCTCCACTCAAATCGCTGGAGATCAGGGAACAAGACCTGGAGAATTATGGTGGAGTTTTCCAGATCGGCTCCGAACCCCAGAGGATCGACGTGATCACCCGCATCTCCGGAGTCAATTACGATCAGGCGATCGCAGAAGCGGAGTCATTCGACCTGAATGGCCATTTGATCCGTGTAATTGGCTACGAAGCTTTAGTTATAAACAAACGCTCCAGTGCGAGGCTTCAAGATCTAGCCGACGTTGAAGCATTGGAACGGTATCGAGCGCAATATCTTTCTAGGTGATCGTTGTTCGATGCCTGTTACTGCAGCCTCACCTGCAGGCGTCGTTCCTTGCCGTCGCCGACAGATTCGGTTATGAGATCGTTCTCTGACTGAAGCGTGGTGTGGATGATGCGGCGTTCAGTGGAGTTTAGAACGCCGAATGTGAATGCGCGGCCGTTTTTTCGGACCTGATCAGCGGCAAAGTGTGCCATCGCATGGAGCTCAGCCTTGCGCGTCGCGCGAAATCCCTCGGCATCGCAGATAAAACGCTGCGTCTTCTCGATATCGCGGCCAAACGCCTGAAACAACACGGTCTCGAATGCATCCAGCAGCTCGCCATTCTCTGCTAGCGCATAGTGCGCGTCGTCGCCGCTCATGTTGAGCAGGCAACCCTCGTCAGTGATCTCGCTCGAGACAGTAAGCTGAAAACCGAGATCTTTCAGCAGATCGCCGAGAAAGTTTGTAGCTTTATCGCAAGTTTCTTGCATACCAACGTGAACGCTCATGTCGCCAACTTTGGCTTGATCCTCTTCGCGCCTTTTGGGACGGTGTCGACAATTGTCGTCCCGGGAGGCACGTTCGGCCGGTTCATCTTATTGATCAGCATCTGCTGTCCAAAACTGACGATATTTCCGGCAAACCAGTATAGCAAAAGGCCTGACGGGGCCGTCCACATGACGTAAAGCATCATCACAGGCATGAAGTACGTCATCATCTTTTGCTGCGCCTGCTGCTCGGGCGTCACTGTCGCGGCCTGTGGCGTGAACTTCATCGACAGGATCATCGAGAAGGCGAACGCAAATTCCAGAATGTGCCACGGATCAGCAGCCGAGAGGTCCGGCAGCCAAAGGAACGACGCCTGCCGCACATCAAGCGATACAGTTACCGCCGTGTAAAAAGCGATCAGCAGCGGGAACTGCAGGATCATCGGCAGACATCCGCCGATGGGCAGCGCGTCCTTGGTCATCTTGAGCTGCTGCATTTGCAGCTCGCGCATCCGCGGATCGTCGTTCGGTACGCCCTTCTTTTGAAAGTCCTTGATCTTGTCCTGCAGCTCCTTCATCTTTGGAGCATTGCCCGATGCTTTTTTGAATGACTTGGACTGTCCCCACCTCAGCGGGAAGAGCAGCGAATAAAACAGGAACGTGAAGATGATAATCGTCAGCCCATAATTGTGGATTAGAGCGTTGATCGTGTTTAGGCAATAAAGAATGCCGATGGCGATCGGCTTTGTGAGCCAACGCAGCCACCAATAACTACTGAAATTGATCAGGTTCGTGAGATTGATATCTCGCCCGACGGAGCTCGAGAGCGGGCTGCTGAGGTCGTTCAGCAG
>Ga0207639_10001356_pt1 | contig 16529 bp, 11 predicted proteins | sample KBSCornC32_FD_184299 | JGI IMG/M metagenome (GOLD analysis project Ga0207639, IMG submission 184299) | Corn rhizosphere microbial communities from Kellogg Biological Station, Michigan, USA - KBS Corn C3-2 (SPAdes) (version 2) | ecosystem: Host-associated > Plants > Roots > Rhizosphere > Soil ...
GTCCTCAGCGGGCACCACCAGAATAGACGGCGCCGATCTAGCTGGGATCGGTCGCCGCCAGCTCGTCGATCAACCCCTCGATCATCGATAGGCCGAGCGACCAGAAGTCGGGATCGCGCGCATCGAGCCCGAACGGCTTCAACAGCTCGGAGTGATGCTTGCTGCCCCCGGCCTTGAGAAGCTCGAAATACCGCTCCGCAAAGCCTTCACTGGCCCTCTCATACTGTGCATAGAGCGAGTTCACAAGGCAGTCGCCGAAGGCGTAGGCGTAGACGTAGAACGGACTGTGGATGAAGTGCGGGATGTACGACCAGAAGATGTCGTAGCCCTCGTTGAGCTTGATCGCCGGCCCGAGGCTTTCCTTCGACACGTCGAGCCAGATGCCGTTGAGCTGGTCGGTCGTCAGCTCACCTTCCTTGCGGGCCGTATGGACCTCGCGCTCGAAGGTGTAGAAGGCGATTTGCCGCACCACCGTGTTGAGCATGTCCTCGACTTTCGAGGAGAGCATGGCGAAGCGCGCCCTCGGCGTACCGGCGGAAGCAAGCAGCGCCCGGAAGGTCAGCATCTCGCCAAAGACGCTCGCGGTTTCGGCCAGCGTCAGCGGGGTCGGCGCCATCAGGGCTCCCTGCGGAGCGGCAAGGCGCTGGTGCACGCCGTGGCCGAGCTCATGCGCGAGCGTCATCACGTCGCGCGCTTTGCCCAGATAGTTGAGCATCAGGTAGGGGTGCGCCGAAGGCACCGTCGGATGGGCGAAGGCGCCCGGCGACTTGCCGTCGCGCACCGGCGCATCGATCCAGCCCGAGTTGAAGAACGGCTGCGCCACCTCGACCAGGTTTGGCGAGAACTTGCCGTAGGCGGAGAGCACCGTATCCCGCGCCGAATTCCAGTCGAACAGGCGGTCGTCGGCGGTCGGCAGTGGCGCGTTGCGATCCCAGGCATTGAGCTGCGCCTTGCCGAACCACTTGGCCTTCATCGCATAGTAGCGGTGGCTGAGGCGCGGATAGGCTGCGCGGACCGCCGTCTGCAGTGCATCCACCACCTCGCGCTCGACCGAATTGGCGAGGTGCCGGCTGTCGGCGATGTCCTTGAACCCGTGCCAGCGGTCGGAAATGTCCTTGTCCTTGGCGAGCACGTTGGTGATGTGCGTCAGCAGTCGCTCATTGGTGTGGAGCGTCTTCGAGAGCCCGTGGAACGCCGCCTCGCGCTTCTTCTCGTCCCGCTCGGAGAGAAGATGCAGCGTCGCCTCCATGCCGAGGCTTTCCCCGTCCACCTCGAACTTGAGGCTCGCCAGCGTATCGTCGAAGAGCCGGTTCCAGGACGACGCGCCGGTCGAGGACTTCTCGTGGAAGAGCTCTTCGACCCGGTCCTCGAGCTGGTAGGGCTTTGCCTTCCGCACTTCGGTGAACCAGGGCTTGTAGTGGGCCAGCGCCGGATCGACGGCGAAAGCCGCCTCAAGCGTCGCCTCATCGATCCGGTTGAGCTCGAGCTCGAAGAAGATGAGCCCGGTCGATAGGTCGGTGAGCTGCTGGCTCAGATCGCCGAGGAATTTGGCCCGCTCCACGTCCGTGGTCTTCTGCGCGTATTGCAGGTAGGCGAACGAGGCGAGCCGGCCGGTGAGATCGCCGAGCGCCTCGATCCGCTTCACCGCCGCGACGAGGCCGCCGTTCTTCGCAAGGCCATCGAGCTTGCCCTTGTAGTCGGCCTCGAATGCCTTGGCCTCCGCCTTGGCCTTTTCCAGGTCGGCCTTGAGCTCAGGCGAGTCTTTGCCCGGATAGAGGTCGGTGAGGTCCCACTCCGGCAGCTCGCCGAACTGGTTGTGGCCAGCGTTGGCGGCGGCTGCGGGCGCGCGGAAAATCTCGGACATCATGGGACCTCTTCGAACGGGCCGCGGACCATAGCCACCGAGGTGGGGCATGCCAAGGGCGAACCCCCTGTCGCAATTCGGGCCTCCCGCGACGCCGCTTAAGCCCCCTTTAACCACGTCGTCCCGATCCTCAGGGGGTCGGCCCGATTCGGTGCCGGCGTGGTGGTGGGCATCGTTTTCGTAGTGGCGGTATGAGTCGCGTTCAGGCGTCAGCAAGGCTTCTGCCGGTCACCGGCCCGCGCGACAGTACCATCGACCGGGCCCGGGCCTTAGCCGAAAAGGCAGCCCAGGGCGCCCTTCCCGCGCTGATCGAGGGCGAGCCCGGCACCGGCAAGGCAACCCTCGCCCGTTCCATCCATTCCCGCAGCGATCGTGCCACCCGCCCGCTGGTCGTCGTCGATGCGGCGGCTCTGGCCTGGGATCGCGCGACACCCGCGCTCTTCGGCCTCCACCGCACGGGTGCCGCGACCGAAGCCGGCAAGCTCCGCGAAGCGCAGGGCGGCACGCTCGTGATCGAGGAGATCGAGGCGCTTCCCCCCGATGCGCAGGCGCGCCTGATGCGCTTCCTCGACAGCGGCGAAATCGAACCGCAGGGTGCGCGGCGCGTCGAGCGGCTCAACGTCCGCGTCCTCGCCACGTCGAGCCAGCGCCTCCTCGATCTCGTCAAGGTCGGCGACTTCAGCGAGGAGCTCTACTATCGGCTCTCGGTGTTGCCGATCTACCTGCCGCCGCTTCGCGACCGCCCCGGCGAGATCGCCGACCTTGTGGTTGAGCTGACCCGGCGGTTCGCCCGGGAGCTGGACAAACCCGTCGACGGCCTCCTCCCCGAAACGGTGGCGCTGCTCGAACGCTTTCCCTGGCCGGGTAATCTTCGCCAGCTCGAGAACGCTGTCTTCCGCGCCGTGGCCCTGTGCGAGGGCGATCGGCTGGCGCCGGTCGATTTTCCACAGGTGCAGATTGCGCTCGAAGGCCGAAGCGTCGCCATCGACGCGGCGACGCGGCTTGCTTCATCCCCGGTTCAGCCGGCGCCCGCTATCGCTCGTTTCAAGCACAAGGAAGGGCCGGCCGCCGCCGACCGCTTCCTCACCGCGGACGGCGAGGTCAAGCCGCTTACCGGGCTCGAGCGGGAGCTAATCGCTTTCGCGATCAGCCATTATCGGGGGCGGATGTCGAAAGTCGCGCGGGCGCTCGGCATCGGGCGCTCGACGCTTTATCGCAAGCTGCGGGACTATGGACTCTCGGGCGGCATCCATCCGGATGCGGCCTGAGGGCGCCGGCCGTTCGACTTGCCGCGCGCGCCGCGATGGCAAGTCGAACGCCGCTTCGTTGCAACAACGCCACAGCCGCCTTTCACAAAATTGCGAGGCGTTGTCAGCGTTAACCTTTGTGGGGTAAGCAAAAATCCATGCGCGTTGAGCCACCGGAAGGCTCCACCCTCCGTTCTCCCCGCATGGTATTGCCGAAAGCGCATGGAGCCGAAATGCGTAGATTATTGATTTGTCTCGCCTTGGGCGCTTCGCTCGCGGGCGTTGGGGCTGCCCATGCCCAGCAAGCGGTGACCATCGACGGCGTCGAAGCGACGCAGGTCGTGATCGCGCCGCCCGATTCGCCCATCGCCGACGTGATCAAGGACAAGCTCAACGCCGCCTACTACGGCAGCGCGCCCGGCAGCCGCAATTATTCGCAGGCGCAAAAGCTCTACTACTTCTACGGCGCCCGGCATTTCGAGCCGATCTGGCTGAAGACCGCGGCCGACGGTTCTGTCAGCTTCTCCCCCGCCGCCGAAAAGATCATCGCGGTGTTCAAGGACGCCGCGAGCGAAGGTTTCAACCCGTCCGACTACCTGACGGCCGATATCGACGTCAGCGCCGCGGGCAAGGACCCCGCAAAGCTCGCCGCGCTCGAAGCCGCCTTCTCCGCCGCGACGCTCCACTACGCGCACGACGCCTATATGGGCCGCATCGAGCCGCAGGACGTCTCGATCGACTTCGATCCCGAGAGCAAGAACCTCGACGCCGCGGGTCTGCTGACCCAGCTCGCCGCCAGCGACACACCGGACCAAATCCTGCTCGCCCTCGATCCGCAGTCGAAGGAATTCGCCGAGCTCAAGACCGCGCTCTCAAAATTCGACGACACGACCCAGGCGCCGCCCCCGCCGACCGTACCCGCCGGCCCGATGCTGAAGCCCGGCATGACGGATGACCGTGTGGCCGTTCTGCGCCAGCGTCTCAACGTGCCGACCCCGGCCATGGACGACGCCAGCGTCTACGACGATACGCTCGTCGCCGCCGTCAAGGATTTCCAAGCCCAGGCCGGCGAGACCGCCGACGGCATCATCGGCAAGGCAACCCTCGCCGCGCTGAACAAGACCACAACCACCAAGATCGGCAAGGACGACATCGTCGCCAACATGGAGCGGTGGCGCTGGCTGCCGCACGATCTCGGCGACTTCCACGTCCTGGTGAACATCCCCGAGTTCCGCGTCGCGGTAGTCAACAACGACACCACGACGTTCACGACTCGCGTCGTCGTCGGCAAGCCCGCGACCCCGACGCCGAGCTTCTCGAACTCGATCAAGAACATCGTCGTCAACCCCTACTGGAACGTGCCGCCTTCGATCGTCGCCAAGGAAATCGCGCCCTCGATGCTGCGCAATCCCGGCTACCTCGCCGGCCAGAACATGCAGATCGTTTCGGGCGCCCGCGTCATCGACGCCTCGGCGATCGATTGGGGCAGCGTAACGCAGAGCAATTGGAAGTATTCGATCCGCCAGTTACCCGGCGGCGCCAATGCCCTGGGGCGGATCAAGTTCCTCTTCCCCAACACCCACAACGTCTATCTCCACGATACGCCCTCGAAATCGCTCTTCGGCAATGCGGTGCGGGCCTATAGCCATGGCTGCGTGCGCGTGCAGAACCCGATGGATTTCGCCAACGCCCTGCTGCAGGACGAGCCGGGCCTGGACGTCGACCAGCTGCAGGCGATGTTCGGGAATACCGAGCGCTGGGTGAACCTAAAGACCCACATCCCAGTGCATATCGCCTATTTCACCGTGCGCGCCGATGCCGACGGGACGCTCCACGCCTACAGCGACATCTACGGCAACAATAAGCGCCTCAAGGATATGCTGGCCGGCAAGGCCGTGGCGCCAGAATCGAGCCAGCAGCCGATCATCAGCGGCGTCTGACGCGGTTTTTCGCGCCCGCGCAGCCTTTTTCCACTGTTTCTCAGCCCCGGCGAGCATCTTGCCGGGGCTTGTTCGTCCGCCAGCTTCACCGCGGCGCGAAAACACGACCACGCCTATCGTGATAGCGGCGACAGGCCCGGTTTTCCGCATATTTTGGGGCAGCCTGCTCCCGCACGGCTCCAAGAACTGCCCAACCGGCCACGGCTACGCCCAGTTTCTGCACGCAAGGCTTAGGGATGCCTTTACGTCCGCTTAAGAGATTCGCCTTGGTTCAGCCGCGTTTTCCTCGTAAAAACAGTGGGCTGGCGTGGTCGAGTGGGCTTTCGTGGGCGTCCCCTAGCGTTAATGAACTCTAGTGGACTTTGCGTTAGCCTCTGATCGACTGCTCTAGTTGGGCTTGGGCGTGGGGATTCCAATAGTGCATTGGCAGCGATTGGTACGGCTGGCCTTTGCCGTACTCACAGCCATAGCAGTGCTTGTCCCGCAGACCACTGCGCCGGTCACGGCTGAGACCGGCGACCGCACGCTTTACCTCTACCACACCCACACCCACGAGACGGCGCGCATCACCTTCAAGCGCAACGGCGTGTTCGATCCCAAGGGGCTGCAGCAGCTCGACTGGTTCCTGCGCGACTTCCGCAACAACCAGCCGACCGAGATGGCGCCCCAGCTCTTCGACCTGGTGTGGGAAATCTACCAGAAGTCGGGCGCGACCCAGCCGATCAACATCGTCTCCGCGTACCGGTCGCCCGCCACCAACGCCTACCTCCACGCCCGCTCCTCGGGCGTCGCCAACAATTCCCAGCACATGCTCGGCCACGCCATGGACTGGTTCGTGCCCGGCGTACCGCTGACGAAGCTTCGCGCCATCGCCATGCAGCAGCAGGTGGGCGGCGTCGGCTTCTACCCCACTTCTGCCAGTCCCTTCGTCCACACCGACGTCGGCACGGTGCGCGCCTGGCCGCGCATGACGCAGGCCCAGCTCCAGTCGATCTTCCCCGACGGCAAGACCATGCACGTCCCGACCAACGGGCAGGTGCTGTCGCAATCCGGCTACGCCTACGCCCAGGCGCAGTGGAACCAGTGCCACGCGGTGCCCTGCACCAACGCCGCCGCGCTTAAGGGCGGCTCGCAGTCGATGGGCTTCACCAACATGGTGGCGCTGGCGACGACCTCGATGACGGGCAAAACCTTCGCCGACATCCATCGCGGCGTGAACCCAGGCGCGCCGAACCTCAAGGATCCCGGCGGCATCAGCACGACGCCCGACACTGCCCAGCAGGCGACCATCTCGGGCAGCGACACCGACGAGAACGACGACACCGACGTGACGGCCGGTCCCTCGCAAACAGCGGTCGCGACGATTGCCGTTTCGGCGCCCGTACCCCTCGACCGCCCGGCTGGCCTCGACGAAGGCCTCCAGGTGGCGAGCGCCGACACCTCGGCCGACACGCCGACAAGCGGGCGTGGCGATACGCTGATGGCGGCTGCCGCCAAAGTCTCCTTCGACAAGCTCTTCCCCGACGCCTACCCCCAGGGCAGCACCATGCCGGCGGCTGCAGCGGTCGCCGCAGCCGCAGCGGCGGCCAGCAGCCCGGCTTCAGCACCCATTCCCGCCCGGAAATCGCATGACCTGATGGTCGCGACCGGCGAATTGCCGGCCGTTCGCCGGCCGCAGAGCGCGCTCGGCGCCATCGCCTCGGTCGAGGCCCCGACGGCGGGACTGCGGCTTGGCAGCGACGATGTTGCCCTCGCCGCCTACGCGCCGATCGGCCGGGGCACCTCGGCTGAGCAACAGATCCAGGCGCTGATCGAGAACGAGACGACCGGCGCCATCATCCCGTCGGCCGGCGGCACGGCGCTGACCAACAGCATGCGCACGCCGATCGGCGACGCGGCGCTCAAGAGCTACGCCGCCGACCGCCGCAACACCCAGCAGCTGCCGGCTTCGGTTGTCGCCAGCATCGCGCCGGTCAAGAGTTTTACCGCCCGCGATACGCATTTCGTCGCGCCCGACTACGCTGCCAACCTGGTGACGCCCGCCGCCGTGAGCTCGGGCAGCTTCGCGGTGTTCAGCGAACCCGCGGCAACCGATCTCAGCCCGGCGACCGAGCTCGGACCGATGGTGGTGCGGCTCGGCTTCCACGGCCAGGGCTCGGGCAACCTCCCGGTCACCCGCTTCGGCCCCGCGTCGCCGCTCGTCGTCGCATCGCGCTGAATCGGCGTGGCGCTGGCCACGGCAAGACAAAGAAAGACTTTCGTTTACCCGCGAAAATCTTGCCGCAATTGCAACCGAATTGAGCGCGAAACCCTTGATGCGGTTGCATTGGCCGGTGCCCGCCTCTAAACCAACGAGAGCACGATTTTGGCCGGCAAAGGATCGGCATGACCGACAAGCCGCTGACCCCCCTGCTGGATACCGTCGCTAGCCCCGACGCCCTCAAATCCCTGTCGCGTGATGAGCTGAAGCAGCTCGCCGACGAGCTCCGCCACGAAATCATCGACGCCGTGTCGATGACGGGCGGGCACCTTGGCGCAGGCCTCGGCGTCATCGAGCTCACCGTTGCCCTCCACGCCGTGTTTTCCGCCCCTGACGATCGCATCGTCTGGGACGTCGGCCACCAGGCCTATCCGCACAAGGTGCTGACCGGCCGCCGCGACCGCATCCGCACGCTGCGCCAGAAGGACGGCCTTTCCGGCTTCACCCGCCGCGCCGAGAGCCCCTACGACCCCTTCGGCGCCGGCCACTCCTCGACCTCGATCTCGGCCGGCCTCGGCATGGCCGTTGGCGCCGCCCTCAAGGGAGAGAAGCGGCACGTCGTGGCCGTGATCGGCGACGGCGCGATGTCCGCCGGCATGGCCTACGAGGCGATGAACAACGCCGGGGCGCAGGGCGCGCGGCTGATCGTCATCCTCAACGACAACGACATGTCGATCGCCCCGCCGACCGGCGCAATGAGCGCCTATCTCGCGCGGCTGGTCTCAGGCCCCGCCTATCGCGGCATCCGCAATACCGCCAAGCAGATCGTCAAGGCCTTGCCCGATTTCGTCTATGAGCCGGCGCGCCGCACCGAGGAATTCGCCCGGTCGTGGTGGACCGGCGGCACGCTCTTCGAAGAGCTCGGCTTCTATTATGTGGGCCCGATCGACGGCCACAACCTCGACCATCTCCTGCCCGTGCTCACCAACGTGCGCGACGCCCCGGAGGGGCCGATCCTCGTCCACGTCGTGACCAAGAAGGGCAAGGGGTACGAACCCGCCGAGAACGCCTTCGACAAGTACCACGGCGTCTCGAAGTTCAACGTCATCACCGGGGCGCAGGCCAAGGCGGTTTCGAACGCCCCCTCCTACACCGCCGTGTTCGCCGAGAGCCTGATCGCCGAGGCCCAACGCGACGACCGCATCGTCGCCGTCACCGCCGCCATGCCGAGCGGCACCGGCCTCGACCGCTTCGCCGAGCTTTTCCCCAGCCGCACCTTCGACGTCGGCATCGCCGAGCAGCACGCGGTGACCTTTTCCGCCGGCCTCGCCTCGGAAGGCTTGCGGCCGTTCTGCGCCATCTACTCGACGTTCCTGCAGCGTGCCTACGATCAGGTCATCCACGACGTCGCCATCCAGAAGCTGCCGGTACGGTTCGCCATCGACCGCGCCGGCTATGTGGGCGCCGATGGACCGACCCACGCCGGCAACTACGACAACGCTTATCTCGGCGCGATCCCCGGCATGGTGCTGATGGCCGCGGGCGACGAAGCCGAGCTCAAGCACATGGTGGCGACCGCCGCTGCCTATGACGATGGCCCGATCGCCTTCCGCTACCCGCGCGGCGACGGCGTTGGCGTCGAGCTGCCGGCGCACGGCGAAATCCTGCCGATCGGTAAGGGCCGCATCCTGCGCAAGGGCACGACGGTGGCGCTCCTCTCCTACGGCACGCGCCTCGCAGAATGTATCGCGGCCGGCGAAAAGCTCGCCGCGCTCGGCCTCAATCCGACAATCGCCGACGCCCGCTTCATGAAGCCGCTCGACGAGGAACTGGTCGCCTCGCTTGCGACCGGCCACGACGTGCTGCTGACGGTCGAGGAAGGCGGGATCGGTGGCTTCGGCAGCCATGTCGCGAGCTTCCTCGCCATGCACGGCCTCCTCGACGGCAAGCTTCGCTTCCGCCCGCTGATGATCCCCGATCGCTTCACCGAGCAGGCGGGCCAGGCCGATATGTATGCGGAGGCCGGACTCGACCGGGCCGGCATCGTCGCAACCGTTCTCTCGGCGCTCGGCGACGAGACGAGCGCCATGCGGACGCTGAACCCCGGCCTCGGTTCCTGAGGCGGCCGGCCTCAGCCGCCATACATCAAGAGGATCGGCGCGCCGATGGCGAGCACGGGCGCGAGCACCGTGCGCAGCAGCCATGAGCGCTGCAGTCCGGCCAGAGCGAGGAAACTCCCTGCCATCACCGCCGCGAGGCAAATGACGACCGGCAGCACCCCGGCAGGCACCACGACATGCCGCTCGGTGAGCGACAGGTAGGCGCTGAAGCCCACGATGACGCCAATGCTCGAGGCGAGGAGCAGCGTCAGCATGCTGGCGAGCATATGCACGGCGCGATCGAGGAACGCGTTGCGGATGATCATCAGGATGGCGAGCGCGACGAGGATCGCGGCGCCGAGCGCGACCACCGGCCGCAAATCGCGCAGCGCTCCCACCGTATCGCCGGGCGAATACGACGGCAGCGGCGTCGGCAGCGGCAGCACCGCCGCGACGTTGCCGATGCCCCGGACGAGCAGGAACAGCAGGAAGCTCGAGATGGCGAACAGCAGCAACGCCGTCGCCGCCGCCCTGAGCTGCATCTTCGCGTAGTTCATCGCCAACCTCCGGTTGGCGCCGAGGTTAGCGAACGGAGGTTTCGGCCCGGTCAACGGTTATGGTGAACGCCGGACGACAGCCGACGCTTTGACCGCAAGACCTCATCCTGAGGTGCGAAGGGCCGTCAGGACCGAGCCTCGAAGGACCCTCGGCGATACACCGCACGTGGTTCGAGGCTCGCCTTACGGCTCGCACCTCGCCATGAGGTCGGCTGTGCTAGCCCCCGATCTTCCCGCCGAGTTCCTCCTCGACATGGATGCGGATGATCTCGTCGAAATCCCGATCTGCCTTGAAGCCAAGCGACAGCGCGCGGCGCGCGTCGAAATTGCGCGCCCAGCCATCGACGATGCGGATGATCGTGGGATCGGGCACATCGCGGATCAGCGCCACGGCCTTGTCGCCGGCGACCCGGCGCAGCGCCTCGATTTCCTCGCCCACGGTCGCCGAAAGCCCCGGCGCCGAGAGCGAGCGACGCCAGCCGAGCTTTTGCGTATCGATCTCGGCGGCATGCAGCAGGAAGCCGATCGCGGCGCGCGGGCTCGCGAACCAGTGCCGCACATCCTTCGAGACCGGCAGCACCGCTTCCTTGCCCGAGAGCGGCTCGCGCAGGATGTTGGAGAAGAAGCCGGACGCCGCAGCGTTGGGTTTCCCCGGCCGGATCACGATCGTCGGCAGCCGGATGCCCACGCCGTCGACAAAGCCCTTGCGCGAATAGTCGGCGAGCAGCAGCTCGTCGATCGCCTTCTGCGTGCCGTAGCTGGTGAGCGGCGTGTGGAAGAATTCATCGCCGATCGCCTCGGGGAACGGCGCGCCAAATACCGCGATCGAGGACGTGAAGACGAGGCGTGGCAGATATGGCCCTTGCCGCAACCCTTCCTGCCGGATCGCTTCGAGCAGGAAGCGCATGCCGTCGAGATTGATGCGATAGCCTTTGTCGAAATCGGCCTCGGCCTCACCCGAAACGATGGCGGCCAGGTGGAAGATCACGTCCGGCCGGCCGGCCACGAGCTTTTCGGAAACGCCCGGCGCCGAGACGTCGATCGCCTGCCGGACCTCGTTGGCAAAACCAACCGCCGGGGGCTCTACCACGTCGACCAGCGTGACCTTCGAAATCTCCTTGCCGCGGATGCTGCCGTTCTTCCTGAGCGCGGCCGTGAGCTTGCGGCCGATCATGCCGGCAGCCCCAATCACCAGAATATGCATGTTTCCTCCAACCCGGCAGCAACCACCCGCCGCCCGCGTCTATAGCGCCGGTGGACGGAAGCGTCGAGCATGTCCCACTAGTCCTCATCCTGAGGTGCGAAGGGCCGTCAGGACCGAGCCTCAAAGGACCCTCGGCGATACACCGCACGCGGTTCGAGGCTCGCCTTCGGCTCGCACCTCACCATGAGGGTTCGGGAAAACACGCCCGCCCGAAATGCGCAGCACCGCTCCCGACGGGAGGCGCATTACTAAGCCCAGCCGAACGCCGCCCTGAGCCCTCATGGTGAGCTTGTCGAACCACGAGGGCGGGACCCCATCACAGCAGCAGCGGCTGCGCGGCGTCCGTGGCCGGTGCCTTTGCCCTGCGCGACGGCCGCTCTCGCCGCATCAGCTTGGCCTCCGCCACATCGTCCGCGACCGTCCGGCCGCCATAGACCGGCGACATCGCCCGCTCCTCGGCGATGAACTCGTCGAAAGTCGGCCCCGTCGCACCGGCCTCGAGCGCTCGCGCCTGGTTATCGAGCCGGCGGATCGCGGCGAGCGCTTCTTCGTTGCCAAGCTTGGCCTTCTGCACGGCGGATTTCAGCACCGAAATCGTCTGGTCGTAGACGTGGAGCGGCACCGGAAAGGGATGCCCGTCCTTGCCGCCATGCGCGAAGGAAAACCGCGCCGGATCGGAGAAGCGATAAGGCGCCCCATGCACGACCTCGGCCACCATCGCCAGCGACTTCACCGTTCGCGCGCCGACGCCCGGGACGAGCAGCAGTTCGGCAAAATCCTCGGGGCCGCGATCGGCGGCCGCGGCCAGCGTGCCGTGCAGCCGCCGCAGCACGACGTCCTCGGGCCGCACGTCGTGATGGTCGGGCAGCACGATGTGCGGCAGCAATGGCGCATCGGTGACGGCCGGCAGCGGACGGCGCTCGAGCGTCGCGATCTCGCGAACGATCCGGTCCGGCCCGAGATCGGCGAGGAGCTTCACCTGCGCGGCCCGCGATGCCTCCGCCCGCCGGTCGGTGAGGTTGACGATCGTACCCTGCGCCGTCCCCTCGATGGCCCGGTGCGGCGCTTCGACGAAGCTTTCGAGCCCTTCGGAGGCCCAGTGATAGCGACGCGCCGCCTTGGCCTCGCCTTTCATCCCCTGCTGCACCACCACCCACTGTCCATCGTCCGCGACGATGAAGCCGTGAAGATAGAGGTCGAACCCATCCTGCAGCGCCGCGCTGTCGACTTTTGCGACGAGCCGGCTCGCCGTGGCGAGGGCATTGCCGTCGAGCCCCACCCGATGCCCGACCGCCACGAGCTCCCGCGGCGTCTCGCGCGAATGCTTGCCGCGCCCGCCGCAGACATGGAGCCCGAGCTCGCGCTCGAGTGGCCGCAAACCATGCTTGAGCGCGCCGATGACACTGGTGGTGATGCCGGACGAATGCCAGTCCATCCCCATCACGGCGCCGAACGACTGGAACCAGAACGGGTGCGCCAGCCGCCGCAGCAGCTCGTCGCGGCCATATTCGATGATGATCGCCTGAACGATGATCGCCCCGAGCCGGCTCATCCGCGCGCTCAGCCATTTTGGAACGTAGCCGCCGTGCAGCGGCAGGTCGGCGCTGCCGGATCGCTGTGCCATCTCAACTTCCTGTCGAGCGGAAGGCTAGCACAGAACATATCGCGAACAAAGCCCGCTCCTGCGTGGCTATTCCTCCTTGTCGCGCCGATAGGCGCCGAGTCCCGGCCGATAGCTCTTGTCGTCGAGGAACTGCTTCAGCCCCTCGTTGCGGCCACCGCTCTTGTCGAGAAACAGCATCTGCTCGAGCTTGGCATAGATATAGTCGTCGGCCGCCTCCCAGGGCATCGCGCGGACCCGCTTGAAGGTGTCCTTGGCCGCCTTGAGGGTGACCGGGTTCTTCTCGAGCAGCACATCGCAGATCTCGCGCACCCGCGCCGCCAGCCGATCGCGCGGCACCGCCTCGTTGACGAGCCGCATCTCGGCGGCCTTGCGCCCATCGAAGAGCTCGCCCGTCATGATGTAGTAGAGCGAATCCCGGTGGCTCATCACCTCGGCCACGGCGCGCGTCACGTTGCCGCCCGGCAGGATGCCCCAGTTGATCTCGGAGAGGCCGAACTTGGCGTCCTCGGCGGCGATCGCAAGATCGCAGGCGACGAGCGGCGTGAAGGCGCCGCCAAAGCACCAGCCATTGACCATGGCGATCGTCGGCTTCTCGAAGAACATGAGGCGGTTCCACCAGCTGCCCGACTGGCGCCGGGAGCGCAGTACCGCGGCGCGGCCCTTGTCGTCGTTGTCGCGAAAATACTCCTTGAGGTCCATGCCGGCCGACCAGGATTCCCCGGCTCCCGTCAACACCAAGACACGGCACCGCCCATTCGCCTCGAGCGCGTCCAGCACCTCGAGCATGCGAACATTGAGCGCCGGGTTCATCGCGTTGCGCTTCTCCGGCCGGTTGAGCGTCACCGTCGCCACGCCCCGCTCGAACGCGACGCGGACGATATCGGCATTGGGGGCCTCGCTCATGCGATGTTCCTTGGTTCGGAAAGGTCGAGGGTTTGGCGCAGCAGGTGCTTTTGCACTTTGCCCGCCGGGGTGCGCGGAATGCTTTCGGCAAAGACGAGGCGCGCCGGACATTTGTAGCGGGCGAGCCGCGCCGTGCAGTGTGCCCGGATCTCGGCCTCGGTCACCCGCTGTCCCGCCGGCGCCACGATCACGGCGACGCCCACTTCGCCCCACCGCGCATCGGGAACACCGACCACGGCGGCATCAGCGATGCCGGTAAGCGCAAGAAGCGCCGCCTCGACTTCGGCCGGATAGACGTTCTCGCCGCCCGAAATGTACATGTCCTTGAGCCGGTCGACGACGCTGAGGAAGCCATCCGCCGCGCGCCGGACGAGGTCGCCCGTCCGCAGCCAGCCATCGATGAAGGCGGCCGCCGTCTCGGCAGGTCGTTGCCAGTAGCCGGGCGTCACCGACGGACCGCGGATCCAGAGCTCGCCCGCTTCTCCATCCGCGACGTCGATGCCGTCCAAACCGACGATCCGCGTCTCGAGCAGCGGCGCCGGCAGGCCGATGGCACTGGGATGAGCCGCGATCGCCGCGCGATCGATCGGTATGTGCGCCACGGTCCCGGCTTCGCTCATGCCATAGCCGTTGACCAGCGCCACCCCGTCGCCGAGGAACGCCTCGATCAGCGCCTGCGGCGGCGGCGCGCCACCCAAGAAGATCGCATGGAGGTGGGCGAGCCTGCCCGCCACATAGCCGGGTTCGGCGCGCAGTGCCGCGGCCATCTGCGGCACGCAGAAATAGTGGCTTACGCCGACCGCCGGATCGCTGAAGCAGGCCAGCGATCGTGCGGCGAGGAAGCGGTCCGACAGCACCAGCGTGCCGCCCATCGTCAGTGTCGTCCGGGTGACCGCGACGAGACCGATGGTGTGGAACAGCGGTAGGTCGGCGAGCACCACCGAGGCGGGTCCGATCTCGCCGACGAGCGCGAAATTCAATGCGGCGAAGAACGCATTCTGACGCGTGATGATGACACCCTTGGGGGCGCCGGTTGTCCCGGAGGTGTAGAGCAGCGCGGCCGGCGCGCTTGACGGCGCAACACCCAAGAGCGGCTCTGCATCGGCAAACGCCGCGAGATCGAGCATCTCGCGTCGCGCCGCCCCCGAGGCCGCTGCACTCGCCGCAAACTCCGCATCATGGAAGAGCACCGCTGGCGCGCAATCGCCGACCAGCGCCGCAAGCTCGGGTCCGGTCAAACGCCAGTTGAGCGGCACGAAGATGGCCCCGCTTCGCTGGCAGGCCATCGCCAGCACTACCTGCGCGATGCTGTTGCGGCCGAGCGCCGCGATCCGCGCGCCGTCGAGGCTGGACACCTCCCGCGACAGCCAACCGGCGCACCGCTCCAAGTGTCGGTCGAGCTCGGCATAGCTCAGCCGCCGTCCGGTCGCGATTTCGATGATGGCGGTCTTTTCCGGCGTCACCCGGGCGCGATAGCCCACCGGATCGGCGGTCATCAGCCCGACCCCGGCCAGCGCATGGACGTCGTTTGCAGGCGGCACGGCATCCTCCTCCCAGGTTGCGCGGCGACTGCGATTGTATGTACTACATACAAATTGGCAAGAGGCAGCGATTTGGCTGACGACACCCCCACGGCAACCAAGCTTCAGCGAACCGCGCGCAAGCGTCGCCCGCCTCTCGCGCTGGGTGCGCTGGAAAACCTCGTCGGCTTCCATGTGCGCATGGCAGCCGCCGCGATCTACCGGGACTTTGCCGCCGAGATCGCGCCGCTCGAGCTGACGCAAAAACAGTTCGCGGTGCTCGAGCTGATCACGCAAAACCCCGATGTGTCGCAGATCGATCTCGCTGCAGCGCTCGGCACCGACCGTGCCACGATGATGGCGCTCGTCGATCGCCTCGAAGCGCGCGGGCTTCTCGCGCGGCGTCCTTCGGCGACGGACCGCCGCCGGCAGGCGTTGAGCGCGGGTGACGCCCTGCACGCCGCCGCACGCCGCGCCATCGCGGCGCACGAGGCGCGTCTCACCGCCGATTTCACCGCGTCCGAACTCAAAGGCCTGACCGACGGGCTCCGCCGTCTCTATCGCTCCTGATAGCGCCCGCTATCGCTGCGCTTGCGCCGCGCCCGCCCGCCCCGCATGCTGGCGCGCTGGATAGCGGGGGGAGCGTGGAAACCTTCGAGTGGATCATCATCCTGCTGGCGGGCGCCGCCCTGCTCTCGGCGCTGGCACGGCGGCTCGGCATCCCCTACCCAACGCTGCTCGCCGTCGGCGGCGCGGCGCTGGCCTTCGTGCCCAACAATCCCGGCTGGACGCTTGATCCGCATCTGGCGCTGACACTGTTCGTCGCGCCGGTGCTGCTCGACGCCGCCTACGATTCCTCACCGCGCGACATGCGCGACAACTGGCGCTCGGTCGCGAGCCTTGCCATCCTCGCGGTCGGCGCCACCACCGCGGCTGTCGCGATCGTGGCGAAGTGGCTTGTCCCCGATATGCCCTGGCCTGTCGCCATCGCGCTGGGCGCGATCGTCGCGCCGCCCGATGCAGCGGCGGCCACAGCGATCGTGCGGCAGGTGCGGCTGCCACACCGCATCCTCGCCATCCTCGAGGGCGAAAGTCTCGTCAATGATGCGAGTGCCCTCCTCGTCTACCGCCTCGCCGTCATCGCCGCCGTGTCGGGCAGCGTCTCGGCGTGGACGATCGTGCCGACCTTTCTCGTCGTGGTCATCGGCAGCGTCGCCGCTGGCATCGTGCTCGGCTGGCTGCTGCTCCGCGTCATCGGCAATTTCCACGATATCCCGACCTCGATCATCGTGCAGTTCTGCACCACGTTCGGCGTCTGGATCCTTGCCGAGGCTGTCGGCCTCTCCGGCATCCTCACCATCGTCACCTTCG
>Ga0207639_10001360_pt1 | contig 16499 bp, 17 predicted proteins | sample KBSCornC32_FD_184299 | JGI IMG/M metagenome (GOLD analysis project Ga0207639, IMG submission 184299) | Corn rhizosphere microbial communities from Kellogg Biological Station, Michigan, USA - KBS Corn C3-2 (SPAdes) (version 2) | ecosystem: Host-associated > Plants > Roots > Rhizosphere > Soil ...
AAGCTCGGTCCGCGTGGTGGACTGCAGAGGCTGGTTTACAAGGTATTCGTGAAAGGACTGGTCATCGGAGTCAAAACGCGGGCTGTGTCGAAACCTTCTTCTCGGCATCAGTTTTGACGGCCTTTTGTGTAAAGACGAAGCCGCCCGTTCCGCCCGTTCCGCGTGTAAAGGTCTTAAGCCCGTTAAGCGCGGAAACTGGATTTTCAAGGACCGTGACAACTACATTTCACCACCGAAACAGTTGAATGTAAATGTTTCTACCGCTTCACTGTCTCACCGTGCCGGTTGTTAAGGGCGTAACAGTGGAAAGGGTGGTAAAGGCGTGAAGGTTGCCATCTACGGACGTGCTTGTGCTGCAGGCACCATGGAGATTAGCCCGATGCGAAGCGTCGGGTTGACGAGCACCCCCGATTCCTCTCGCACCGCAGGTGCGACGCATCATTTCCACAGGAATTGAGGATCGTATTCAACACCCGCAGCGTCGATCAGCTCAACGTACTCGTCCTTAAAACTCTTCACACGATGATGTTCCATTTGTGATGCTATGTATCGCTTAACGCGGTCGATCTGCGACGGGCTCACTGTGATCGCACAGTAGCCGCCCTGCCACTTGAACGCGTTGTGCCCAAACTCCTCATGTACCCACTTCGATGATGCGACCTTGATGTCTTTGACGACATGGGCGAGTCGATGCGTGGCTCGAAATCCGATCAGGATGTGAACGTGATCGTGCGTTCCTCCGATCGCCTCCGGAATGCATCCTGCGGTCCTAATGCAGCCTCCGAGAAATGCATGGAGCTTCTCACGCCATTCCTCCTTAATGCTTTTCCGGTTATCTGAGGTGTGAAAGATCAGGTGAGCATGCAGGCTCAAATGCGTCTGTGCCATATCTCCACCACACCTGCGGCGTGGCGAGGATATTATACACACCACCACCCGACGCTAACGCATCGGGCTAATTTCCATAGCTCCTGCGGAGCCGTGCTAACACTCACAAAGCTTTATCTATGGCCCGAGAGATCGGGACGGTGATGTCGTATTTGGAGTTTGGGGCTGAGTCGAGGCCGCCGAAGGGCTCGGCGACCAGTTTGCCATCCTTGCCGATCACGACGAATGACGGCACCTGGTCGATGCTGTACTTGCGGAACGTCGCCGCACCGTCCGAATCTCTGAGCACGCTGCCGAGAGCGATCTTATTCGTCGCGGCAAACTTGCGTATATCCTCATCCGATGCAAAGTTTTTGCCCGGACGTGTCGAGTCAGTAGCGACAAAGTAAAAGACAATATCGCGGCCCTGGTACTTTTTGGCGAGGGCGTTTGTCACGTCAATCTGACGTGCCGAGAGCGGCAGCCAGCTCGCACCGACAGCAAGCACCACTACCTTGCCGCCTTGAGCGTCGAGATCCACATTCCCACCGCCGAGCGAGTGCAGAACAGTTTGCGAGAACGCACCGATCGCCAAGACAAGCGTGAGAGAGAGAATTGCGATAAAACCCTTTAAGGTCCTCATACATTTTGAGGCCCGACAGGTCGGACCACGCTCGATTAGATGCAAATTAGAGGCCAATCACTGTTTGCGATTGAGAACGACATTGTCGATGAGCCGAACGTCGCCGACATACGCAGCGACAGCGATCAGTGTCTCTTCATCTCCAATCTTTTCAACAGGTTGCAGTGTTTCGCTGTTAACTATGGAAACATAATCAAGACGTGTTCCAGGGGTTTCCAACAGCCGCTCCTCGACGATCTTAGTAAGCTCTGCCGCATTTCGTTGACCTTGTTTAAAGGCTGTTTTGGCTTCCCTGAGTGCATTGATGATCGCCGCGGCCTTTTCACGCTCCTCGGGTGTGAGCAACTCGTTTCTGGACGACAATGCGAGTCCTGATCCCTCACGGATGGTGGGCATGACCACGACTTCGGTCTCAAATCCGAGGTCGGTGACCAGCCTCTTAACTACGGCGACCTGCTGAGCGTCCTTCTGACCAAAGAACGCCAGATTCGGACGAACGGTGTTCAGCAGAATGGTCACGACAGTCGCCACGCCTCTAAAATGGCCGGGCCGCGAGGTTCCCTCGAGCGATTCCGTCAGGCTCTCGACATTTACATAAGTCGCGAAACCCGGCGGATACATCTCCTCAGTGTCGGGAGCGAAGATATAGTCGACTCCAACCTCGGCCAGCGTCGCCGCATCAGCCGTCAAATCTCGCGGATACCTCTCCAGATCGTCAGGATCGTTAAACTGCTCCGGGTTGACAAAGATCGAGACGATGACAATGTCACACCTCGCCCTCGCCTCCCGCACAAGCGACAAATGCCCCTCGTGCAACGCCCCCATCGTCGGCACAAACCCAACCGTCTTCTCCTCGCGTCGCAACTTACGCGAGATCGAGAACATTCTCTGACGACGGTTGATGATCTCCACAGTTACGAGTCTAATTCGGCCAGAATTGCTTGAACTTGCGTCTTCAGTATTGGAGCCTCCGTTTCGGCAGCATCCCAAACTATGTCGGGATTAATTGCGAAGTACTGATGTGCAAGTATGTTGCGAAAGCCGATGATCGCTGTCCAGTCGATCTCCGGATGCCGCTCCCGGATTAGCGGTGAGATATGAGCTGCCGCTTCCACGATGATCTCGAGCTTCCGCGTCACTGCACTGAAGATCATGTCGTCACTCACGACAGTATCCCTCTCGAGGCCCGCAATGAAGAGTTCGATCGAGGAGCATGCATCGATAATATCCTGCAGGTAGAGCCTTTCATCCCTCATAGATCGGTTCGGCTTCGGCCAGTACACGTTCCTTGATGAGCGGCTTCAGACCATTCTTCGGCACAAGGTCCACCTTACGTCCAAGAAGGTCGGAAAGATCTATCTGCATTCGCGAATATTCGATTAGGCCGATCCGTGCTGACGGCTGGAACTCCACTAACAGGTCATAATCGCTATCCTCTCGATGATCCCCACGTGCCCGCGAGCCAAAGATGCTCAGCTCCTTGACCTTGTTCTTCCTGCACAGCTCAAAGATCTGTTGTTTTGTCTCCTCTGTAAACTGCATCACGCTGTAACTTCTGTTAACCCTTTGCTGTCGATGTGGAACGCAGTTGTCCAAGCTCCTTCATCGTGTCCTCGGTGAGACCGTAGGATTCTTGTTCGCTGGGGTACTCGCCGGACTTTACGTCGGCTGACCACGCTTGAATTGCGTCGGTCATGACCTGTCTCAGGTTGGCGTACTGTCTCACAAAACGCGGCTGTCTCCCGAACGTCATCCCCAGCAGGTCGTGAATGACCAGCACCTGAATATCACATTCCGCACCCGCACCAATGCCGATAGTGGAGATGGTGAGCTCTTTCGTGATCATCGCCGCGACCTCTCTTGGAACAAGCTCCAGCACGATCGCGAACGCGCCTGCTTCCTCCAGAAGCTTGGCGTCCTCCACGAGACGCGTCGCCTGCTCGGCTGTACGGCCTTGCACACGGTAGCCGCCCATCTTATAGACCGACTGTGGCGTGAGGCCGATGTGTGCGACGACGGGGATCTCTTCGTCAACGAGACGCTTGACGAGATTGACACGGTTGCGGCCGCCTTCGAGCTTGACGGCCTCGGCACCACCGTATTTTACGAGCCTGAGAGCATTTTTGACGCTCTCGTCGGCGTTAAGGTGGTAAGTGCCGAAAGGCATGTCGGCCACGACCATCGCACGCTCGGTTCCACGCTTCACCGCGATGCACGCCGAAGCGATCTCCTCCAGCGACACTGGTATCGTGTTGCCGTACCCGTGAATGACGTTCCCAATGCTGTCGCCGACCAGAATGATGTCCACACCGGCCTCGTCGACGATGCGAGCGGTCGGATAATCATAGGCCGTCAGGCAGACGAGCTTTCGCCCCTCTTCCTTTGCCGCACGGATCGCCGGCAGGTACACCTTGCCTTCTTTATCAGGTTGCAGGTAGGCCATATTTTGCGTTTAGGATAGCACGGAAACACGGGGTTGGCGGTTGAAACCGATCTGGGGCCGCATAGCGGCAATTGAATGTAGCCGTGGGTTTTAACCCACGGAAGATGTGTATGAAACGACCATCGTCGCGAGAGCGACGGTTGAAATCGCGGCGTTCGTTTTATTCGTCGATGACGCGACGGGCGTTCCTTTGCGCGAGCTCACCGTGGGTTGAGACCCACGGCTACAATCATGCATCGCTACACGATGATTATTCATTCCGCTGCTGCCTCGGAAAGATTCGAACAAGCTTCATCGCCGAGGAGGCCGTGGTTGGGGTCCCAGCGGTTGATCCAGGAGGGGTCTTCGCAATTGGCGAGGAGGGTGGAGATGTCTCGCTTTAGGATGGGATGAACGTAGGTCGGGCAGATCTCGTTCATGGGGACGAGGACGAATTTGCGTAGGTGGGCACGTGGGTGCGGGACGGTGACAAAGTCGGATTCGAGGACCTCGTCGCCAAAAAAGAGGATATCGAGATCGATCGTGCGTGGTGCCCTGACCTCTTTGTCGCCGCGTCCGAGGAGATATTCAATGCGGAGCAGGCGTGCCATCATCTGGCTGGGAGTAACGCCGGTCACCTGGACTTCGGCGACTTGATTGAGAAAGTTGAGGTCGGTGTCGAGCCCGACCGGCTCCGTCTCATAGACGCAGGACAGCTTGTGAACGACAAAATTCGCCTCGATCAGACACCTGACCGCAAGCAGCAGATTGCCCGCCCTGTCGCCGAGGTTTGAGCCGAGACCGATGAAGACAGTTGTAGGATTAGTTGACCAGAGGGACACGCGTTTTGAGTGAAATTAGACCAATCCGTATCTCAAGTCAATGAATGAGCGTGTAACGCCCTTACCAGGCTTAACACCCTTACAGGCGTTACACGCTTTCACTATTTGCTCGCCTTCATCGAATAAAGGATCGCCGTAAAGTCATCGCTGTGCTTTGCAAAGTTAGACGCCTTGGTAGATGTCATGATGTTAAGCTGCTGCACGTTGCCAAGATAGCGTCGGTAACCGATCCATTGATGTCGGCGAACATCATCCTTGCCCTCGGGCGGAGCCTCGGTAAATTCCACGCCCGGAATTCCGTCGATCGAGACCATCTTCACATCCGCGTACTTGCCGGACTTGAGCTGCTGCATCGCCTGGTCGTAGTACGCCTGCAGACTCGTGTCCATCGGAAAGTTGTCGCCGAGGTCCGAAACGCTCGCCAGCAAAAATGCATTATCAGGAGACTCGTAATTGAATGACGTCTTGCTGACGTCCATTCGCTTCCACCCAGTGGGCAGCCGCCACGAGAGGCCCTGATCGTCCCATACATACCCAGAGCCGCCATCGATTATCGCCTGCTGAGAGCTTGAGGGGTTTGCAGGCTCCGCCGACACACCACCGCCGCTCTTGCTCGTATTGCCGCCATTCGCCGACGCGGTATTCGCCGAATTGCCGCCTCCGGACATTTGCTTGATCCGGTCGCTCAAACCACAGAATGTGAGAGCAAAGAGCAATACGCCAAACGTGACCAATTTCATATGTTAGACCCTCCCGTGTGAAGTGATTGTCCGCGAAGTGGGTCTTAATTCCAAGTGCGGCACCAGCCGCATTCTCGGTGACGAAGACGCTGGCCGTAATTCGGCATACCGAACGCCGATGGGCGAGTTGCTACGGTGGCTCGATGTCTGTGTCCTGTCTAGTGCTTTTCGTGTTAGCCGTCATCGTCGGACTTAGAGCGGCAACATTCGCTCAGGTGCCCGACGAGCAGGTCGCCGCACGCTTTGCACCTGTATTCCATCAGGCGTTGGCAGAGCATCCGCGGGGCGATTACATTACCAATTTTGATTTTGACGGAGACTGGGATGGCACCAATAATTGGGACCACGCGGACGACAGGTCTTTCAAGCTCAAAGGATATATCTACTATTCGGTGGCTGAGACGCCGACGCATTACTTTATCCATTACGCGGTTTTTCACGCCCGCGACTACAAGGGCGGCGACACGAATGGCGTGATCTACAGCAAGCTGCTCCGCGAAGGTGCCAGAATCCTCTCCCGAGGAGCCGAGCCAAGCGGCAAACTCGCCGAGGCAGTAAGTGCTCACGAGAACGACATGGAGGGTGCTCTCATCGTCGTCGAAAAGCAAGGCAAGGACCTCGCCGCCGCACGGATCGTATTCGTCGAGACCCTGCACCACAATATGTTCTCGCGATACGTGCCGGTCGGGAGCGACAGGCCGGCTGAGGGGCGGTTCACAGCGGACGGTCAACACGTTGAGCTTTATGTAGAACCAAAAGGACACGGCATCGTGCCGTGGGAAATGCACGCAGACAAACCCGAGAAAGGCTGGCTCGTCTATAGCTATGCGGCCCGGGCCGATGATCCGGAAACTGTCACCGGCGGTCTTGTGGGCTACGACCTCCTGCCGATCTCGACGACGCTCTGGCCAAAGGCACGCGACGCAGACACGCAAACTTACGCCTTATTCCGAGACTTTGGCACGATGTCGATCAGCATTCTGTCAGGCGGAGCGGCTGTTGTAAAAAAGGTCGTGCTTGGCTCGCTGGCGTCCGCTTTTCATGGCAAGGTCGGCGGCGTCAACGTCGCCCGACCGCCTTGGGGCTGGGTCTCGAACGATCATCTGGACGACCCGCCGGGAATCTGGTTCTTTGACCCTGCACGGATCGTGAAACGCGACTTTGCACTGCCGGATGGCTTCTCGACCGTTTACACGCGGGTCCCTTTTTGGGCTGCCGCGGCGGCTCCGCAAGATTCGACGGCGGTCAACCGCTGATCGGATTGAAAATGCGTGTCAACAAGAGCGTTACCCTTATCGACACGCATTCTTGAATTGGCGGACGCTAGTCCGACTGACCTGATCCCTAAGCTGCGGATCCTTCCGACAGGTTGCCTCCACCCTTGCTCATGAACCCGAGCACGAGGCCCTCGCCCGCACCGATGCACGCGCCGAGCACGATCGCACATGCGATGTCGACGAGCATCACAGGGGTATTCGCCCCGACATGCATATTCGTCATGAAAGCGTCATTCATCAGGTCACCGGTGAGGGCGATAAAAAACCCGATCACGGCCCCTGCGAACAAGCCACTGGTGAGACTCCTCACACCGGCCCATCGGACGAAAATGAACGCGTAAAAGAAGCCGAAAGCCAATTGGGCGACGGTCAGCGGCAAAAATCGCGGCTCCGCAGCGATAACGGTCTTCGCGACCGGTGATAAGGTCGACGCGAAATAATTTGCGAGCAGCATCCCCCAGATCAGCCAACCCACGATCATTGAAATAACTGCACCGGTGATACCGGCGACGAGCAGTCGAACGAGCATAAGAATTCTCCTTTTTTTGAACTCTGAACGCCTTGTATGTACTGCGGGAACAGCGGAACGTTACTGCAAGTCGGAGGCAGATGTCAACACATTGTTTTTGGCAAGGTGTCGTTGGGCTTCGAAATGGCGGACGATCTCGGCGGCGGCCTTGGCACCGACGAATGGACGCAGCTCGTCAATGGACGCTTTTGCGATCCGCTCGATGGAGCCGAGCGAGCGAAGCAGTTTCATCTTTCGTTTCTCGCCGATACCCGGGATCTCCGCCAGCTCGGAGGAGAAGTCTCGCTTCTCCCGCCGCTTGCGATGAAATTGAACGGCAGTCTTATGCGTCTCCTCGCGGATCTGCAGGATCATGCGAAAGGCGAGCGAATTACGATCGAATGGGATCGGGGCGTCCTCGCGGCCAAAGATCAGAAGGTGCGAGATCTCGTTATGACGTTTGGGCGGTTTCACGAGGCCGACCAGCATTATCTGCTCGAGGTCGAGATCACGCATCGCAGCCGCGGCGGCCGAGAGCTGACCTTTCCCGCCGTCGATAAACACGATCTGCGGGAGCGGCTTTTGCTCGTCAACCGAACGGCGATAACGGCGAAAAACCGCCTCATTCATCGAGGCAAAGTCGTTTGAACCCTCAACGGTGCGGATGATAAAACGACGGTACTGTGCACGCGCTGGCTTGCCGTTCTCAAAGACGACGATACCGGCGACATTCTCGCTGCCCGAAATGTTCGAGATGTCGAAAGATTCGATCCGTTCGGGAAAGTACGGGCACTCGAGTAGCTCCTGCAGCTCCTCTAGCACCTTTTGTGAGTCAGGCTTCAGGACACGGAAGCGCTGCTCGAACGCGATCTTTGCATTTGTCTCTACAAGCGTGACGAGGTGACGATTCTTCCCGCGTTTGGGATCGAGTATCCGCACTTTACGTCCGCGGCGCTCCGTAAGCGCTCGTTCCAGGAGGGCTCGATCGGCAAAATCGCACGGCACGTGGATCTCGAGCGGGACGTAATCGGTCGAGTAATATTGCGAGAGCACGTTTCCCAGAAAATCGCTCTCATCAAATGTGTCGTCCGGCGGCAGGTCTTCCCAAAAGAATTCGCGGCGGCCGATGATGCGGCCTTCACGAGTCGTAAAAAGCTGTAGCGCGAGCTTCGGTCCCTCGCGGTAAAACCCGATCGTGTCGATATCTCGCTCGGCGATCGTCGCCATCTTTTGAGTCTCGCTGAGAGCGAGAACGGTCTTGTGCAGATCGCGATAACGAGCGGCGATCTCGTACTTCCCTTCCTCGGAGAATTGCCACATCCGCTTCTCGAGCGACTTGGCAAGCTCCTTATTTTTCCCCTCGAGCAGCGTCTTGACGTCCGCCGCCGCCTCGAGATATTCCTCCTGTGTACAAAGGCCCTTTACGCATGGACCCAGACAGCGTTTGAGGTGGTATTCGAGACATGGCCGCGGCAATTTGCCATTGATCTCTATCTCGCACGTGCGAAGTTGAAATGCGCGATTAATCAGATTCAGCGTGTTTCGCGCGATCGTCGCCGGCAAGAACGGACCATAGTAATTTGAGCCATCGCGAACGATCTTTCGCGTGATCACCACTTTTGGGAATGGCTCATTCGTGACCTTTAGATGCGGGTAAGATTTGTCATCTTTTAAGAAAACATTGAATCGCGGCTTGTGCTTTTTTATTAGGTTAGACTCGAGCACCAACGCCTCGACCTCATTATCGACGACGATGAATTCAAAGTCGGCAATCACCTTCACCAACTGCTTGGTCTTTGGATCGTGATTGCGGCTAGATTGAAAATACGAGCGGACGCGATTGCGGAGGTTCTTTGCCTTGCCGACATAGATCACCTTGCCGGCCGCATTCTTATGAATGTAGATGCCGGGCCGAGTGGGCAATGTTTTTAGCTTCTCCTGCAGCGTCACTCTTTTAGTTTAAGAGTTTTTCATCGGATAGGAATAGACGCCCCGCTAGGAGCGGCCTATGTGCCTATGTTCCTATGTGGTTAGTCTTAGCTTTTGCGTAATGAAGACAGTCTTCACAACAGATCCTAACCAGGCCGCTGAGTTCGTAAAGCGAGGCGGAATCGTGGCGTTTCCAACAGAGACTGTCTACGGACTTGGTGCGAACGTCTTTGACCCCACGGCCGTGGAAAAGATCTTTGCGGCGAAGCAGCGTCCCGCCGACAATCCGCTGATTGTCCACGTCGCGTCCACCGACCAGATCGGGCACCTCACGGCCGCGATAACTGAGGCTGCGCGTCTGCTGATCGACCATTTCTTTCCCGGGCCGCTTACAGTTGTGCTTCACAAAAGTGAGCGAGTACCGCTGATCGCAACTGCCGGGCTCGAGACCGTCGGCATCCGAATGCCGCGGCTCAAGATGGCGAATGATTTTCTCAAAGCCTGCGGAGTGCCGGTCGCGGCACCATCGGCAAATCTATCCGGTCGGCCGAGCCCGACAAATTGGCAGTCGGTTGCAGAGGACCTTGATGGGCGCATCGATTGCATTCTGCAAGCCGGAGCGACCGAGATGGGTCTCGAATCGACTGTCGTCGATTGTACTGGTGACGAGCCCGTAATTCTCCGCAGCGGCTCGGTTACGATCGAGCAGTTGCGCGAGGTCATTCCCGGGACGCGAGTCAGCTCCGAAACCGACGACACACGAAGCAGTCCGGGCACGCGGCACCAGCATTACAAACCCACCGCGAGGGTCGTGCTGATCGAGCACCCCGATGCGGTGGAGAAGTCCGCCGGAGCCGCATACATCGGTCTCGGCCGGTCGATCACGCCATTCGATCATCAGCTCGTCTGCAAGGATTTGAACGAATACGCTCGTGAGCTATACGAATTCCTGCGCGACTGCGATCGCCGAGGGATAACCACCATCTATTGCCAGACAGCGCCGGAAAATGGCATCGGAGCGGCTCTCACGGACCGGTTACGTCGAGCGGCGAGCTAGCTATCTCAATCTCACCGCAACGATGGCGTCGTCATGATTCTCAGCGAGCACTTCGCAGGTCAGATCCTGATACTCCAGGAGTTGGTGAAGATACTCTTTTGGAACGAGGACCAACGCAGAGGTTGAGCCCGAACTCCGTATCACCTGCTCGACCTCGCTGGGGCCGTAGAGCTTGACCTGCTTTCCATTTGGGTCTCTCGAGAGACGATCGCCGGCATAGAATTCAGCATTAAAGTTCTCGTTGTGGAGTAACAGGATCTTCTCCGCACCGAATCCACGTCTATTGGCAACGTCGAGCAGCGGCTTTACCGATTCGCTCGCGGCACTCGGCGGAAACGCAGTCACCAAAAGTATCGTGACGGTGATCATCGTCGCCCCCGCGATGCCCGCGCAGATCCACATCCGGACGCGGCTCTTTTTAGCAAGGGAATGGACACCTATAGCGGCCATGATGATCGACGGCGGAATCGCCGGAAGTATGTACCCAGGCAGCTTTGAGGTAGACGTGGAAAAGAATACAAGCGGCACGAGCAGCCACGAGAAACAAAAAATGAGCAGAGAAGATGACGCCTCACGCCGCTCGGGACTTATCGCCTGCCGGACAGCCCTCCACAGACCGGCGACAAAAAACGGCAACCACGGCAAGGTCATCAGCGGCAGTACGTAAAGGTAAAAATAAAACCGCTGCGGATGCTGAAAAACATTTGTTGTAAAGCGTTCAAAATGCTGCCTGATGATGAATTCCTGAATAAATTCACCACCGTATTTCACATACATCGGCACGTACCAGACGGCAGCGACCGCAAGCGTTATTGGAATGCCCCAAAGCGAACTCACCAGCAACCGTCGGTTAGGCCACCGATGCGAAAGGACGTAGAAGAGAATAATGATCGCGGGTGGGAACATGATCCCGATCAGCCCCTTTGCAAGCAGTGCAAACCCGGCCGCGACGTACATCAGGAGGAGCGGTCCGTACAGCCTCCAGCCGATCTCATCCGCGGCGGACCGGCGGTCGTAAATGAAAAATGAACTCATCGCCACCGTCAGCGGCAACGTCACCACGATATCCGTGCTCGCAGCGTGTGAGAATGTGATCAGCCCCAGAGTCGAGGCTGCAATTACCACGAACCAGCTTGTGAGTTGACGTTCGTTGTCGTCAACGACCGCTCTGCCCAGAAGCCACAGGCATACAATGATGCTGAGCCCGCACAATGCCGGGCCGAGCCTCGCAGCAAACTCATTCACGCCAAAGATGCTGTAGAAAAGGGTCTCGAGCCAGTAGAGGAGCGGCGGCTTTTCGAACCAGTGATAGGCGGCGAGCGTTGGCGTTATCAGGTCGCCGCTTCGCCACATTTCGCGCCCGACCTCTGCATAACGAGGCTCGTCGGGACCAATAAACGGGACGGTAAGGCCGAGCAGAAATGCCGGCAGCGACAGCAAAGCAATGGCTATCACGATCCATCTCGGCAGCGAGCTATCAACACCTGAGTTTGTCGATTCGGCCATGCTCAAACAAAATGTAGAGTATTGCCGAAACGCGGCATCCGTTCAACAATGTCGCCTCAAAGAAAACTTAGAGTTGCCGCTATCGGCGTCGGAAGCCTCGGCCGGCATCACGCACGAAATTACGCGGAGCTTGCGGCGGAAGGGCGTGTCGAGTTTGTCGGGATCTGCGACACCGAGGCGGCTACGCGAGATCGCGTATCGAGCGAGAACGGCTGCGCAGGCTTCGAAAACTGGCGCGAGCTGATCGGAGCGGTTGATGCTGTCTCGATAGCGACGCCGACAGAGACGCACGCCGACATTGCCTGCGTATTTTTGGAAAACGGCATTCACACGCTTGTCGAAAAGCCGATCGCGATCTCACTCGACGAGGCTGATAGGATGATCGCCGCCGCACATTCATCCGGCGCGAAGCTGATGGTCGGCCAACTCGAGCGCTACAATCCGGCGATGGTCGCTCTGCGGCCGCACGTGATCTCGCCGCTTTATTTTGAGATCCATCGCGTTTCGCCGTATCCGAATCGCTCACTCGATGTCGATGTCGTGCTCGACGTGATGATCCACGATCTTGACGCCGTTCAGTGGTTTGTCGGTGAGGAAGTTAACGTCGCGGACATCCGTGCGGTCGGGATACCGGTGATATCGGACAAGGTGGACGCGGCAAACGCCCGGATCGAATTTGAAAGTGGAACTGTAGCGAACATCACCGCCTCACGCATCGGTACCGAAAAGATCCGCAAGACGCGTTTTTATCAGCGAAACGCATACGTGGTGCTCGACTACGCAACAAAATTCGCCTCACTAACGTCTTTAAATCCCGCCGCCTCTCATCCGCTCGCGGGCATTTCGATAAACCGGCTGCGGATCGACGATGTAGAGCCGCTGCGAGCCGAGATCACGGCATTTTTGGACTGTATAGAGAAGAATGTCGCGCCCCCGATCACCGGCGAGGACGGTCGCCGGGCTTTGTCGCTGGCTGTCGGCGTGCTGGAGCGGATAGCGGCACACAATCTGAAAGTTTTTTAGCCGCAGATAAACGCAGATTACGCAGATGTGAATGTACTTCCATCTGCGTCATCTGCGTTTATCTGCGGCCAGTTACGGCTAGGCGGCGGCTTCCTCGGCTTTGCTGTTTTGAGCGGCAGCCATCTGCTCGCGGATCGTCTTCATGAATTCCTGCGTTTTTTTCACACGCTCGGCGCCGTCGGGCAGGTCCATGATCACCTTCTCAAGATTCTTCAGCGCGTTCGGATTTTGGAAACGCTCACGGAGATCTGAAAGGATCGGCTCGAGCTTTGCAAAGACCATGATGTGCTCGCCTGCCGTCTCATTAAAGAGATCGGCGTCGATTGCACCCTGCGCGACCATCGTCGCCGCCATGTCCCAGTACGAGATCACCATGCGGGCATAGGCACCGACTTCGGGATCCATCATCGTCTGCCAGTACTCGTCGGCCGACTGGGGATTGAACGAGAAAAACCACTCGCGGGCCTTTCGCATTTTCTCCTCGCGACGCAGGTCGTAGAGTTTGAGAATGAGATCTGCAGATTCAACTTTATTTGCCATGTTGTTATTTCCTCCAAGGTAAGATTTTATTCAATCGTATTTTCGCCGGAACGCCGTGTCAATTATGCTAGTTTGGATTTAACGTCACCGTAATGATCAACGCGGAAATATCGAGCTTTTTACAGTCGCGGATCGACGCGAACGACTTCCCGTCGGCCGTGTATCTAGTTGCGGAGAACGGCGAGATCCGCTATCGAGACGCTCTCGGCTACGCCGTGGTCGAGCCGGAGCGCATTCCAGCCCGTTTGGATACGATCTACGATCTCGCAAGCCTGACCAAAGTGCTCGTGACTGGCCTGCTCGCGGCGATACTTGTCGAAAATGGAAGGTTAAAGCTAAATGACCCCTTCCTCAAATACCTCCATCCGCTCGACGCATCGGACAAGCGTCACATCACGTTGCGCGAGATCCTGACACATCGCTCCGGATTCATATCGTGGCTGCCATTCTACCTGCTGTTGAGTGAGCGGTCCGAGGTCCTCGCGGAGATACTGAAAACACCATTGACCGAGGACCGTGACCGCGTCTCGTACAGCGACCTAAACTTCCTAACGCTGATGTTTATGCTTGAGCGTCTGCTTGACGAGCCCATAGACGAGTCGGCGAAAAGGATGATCTTTGAGCCGCTCGGGCTCGGCGATACATTCTTTAACACGCCGATCGAGCTGCGGCAGCGGATAGCGGCGAGCGAAACCGGCAACGAGTACGAGCGTCAGACCTGTGTTGATCTTGGATTTGACGCGGTGCCGCCTAAAGACGGAACTCAAAGCGCGTTGCGAACGCGACCCATATGGGGCGAGGTCCATGACGGGAACGCATATTTTATGGGCGGCGTTGCGGGACATGCAGGGCTGTTTGGGACGGCAGAGGATGTGTTGAAGATCGCGATGCAGTTTTTGCCAAGGTATACCCGGCTTTTGGAGCCGGACTCGTGCGATCTCTTCACCACAAATTTCACGAGCGGGATGAACGAGCACCGTTCTTTCGCTTTCCAGCTCGCCTCAATGCCAGACTCCACGGCTGGAAAGCTCATGTCGCCGCAAAGCTTTGGACATCTTGGGTTTACCGGCACCAGCCTGTGGATCGATCCGGTCAAGGAGCGCGTATTTATCTTACTCACCAACCGGACTCACAACCATCCGCTGCCATTCGTAAATATCAACTCGGTCCGCCGCCGATTTCACGATCTCGCCATTACCGCTCTGGACCGAAATTCATAGCAACTAACACATCTAGGCGCACGTCAAAACGACACTCTTCCCGATATTCGGCTCGGAGACCGTCATTTCGATGAAACGCTCAATAGCTCTCGTACTTACAATTGCAGGCCTTGCTCTGTCAGGGGTCGCTCAGTCCAGCGCATCGTCCAGGCCACGTGTTGCGCCAACGCCGGCACCACCGGCAATTGCTGGTGATAGCGGTCAGCCAACCGTTCAAAGCGCGCCTCCGGTTTTGAGAGGCGGCAGCTCGCGACCGTCGGGGCAAGCGGCACCGACGCCGACGCCCGCGCGTATCGACGATCCGAACGAGATCATCAAGGTCGAGACAAATCTTGTCACGATGCCAGTTTCCGTCCTCGATCGCGATGGACGGTTTATCTCGGGTCTGCAAAAGAACGATTTTCAGATCTTTGAGAACGGTACCCAGCAGAAGATCGAGTATTTTCAGTCCGTCGAGACGCCTTTCACGGTTGTGATGCTCATAGACGTTAGCCCGTCGACGAGCTTCCAGATCGAGCAGATCCAGAACGCCGCGATCACCTTCCTCGACAAGCTTCGTCCGAACGATCGCGTCATGGTGATCGCGTTCGACGAGCACATTCACGTACTGACGCCGATCACAAGCGACCGAAACATGCTGCGGCGGGCGATCCGCACGACCGAGTTCGGCGACGGCACCTCGTTATATGAGGCTGTCGATTACACGCTGAATCGAGAACTCAACAATATCCAGGGCCGCAAGGCTGTGGTGCTCTTTACGGACGGCGTGGATACGACATCGAGACGTGCGACATTCGACTCGACGCTTCGCGACAGCGAGGAGGCGGATGCACTCTTTTACACGCTTCGCTACGACACCTCTCACGACGCGAATAGCGGCTGGGGCGGCGGCGGCGGTTATGGCAACGGAGGCGGCGGCTGGGGCGGCATTCTTGGCCAGATCATCATGGGCGGTGGCGGCGGAGGCTACGGTCGTCGCGGAGGCGGCGGTTGGGGCGGTCGCGGCATGGGTAACGAGTACGCTAAAGGCAAACAGTATCTCGAGGGCCTCGCCCAGAACAGCGGCGGCCGCGAGTTTGAGGCGGGCTCGATGTATGACATCGACGCGGCATTCTCAGGTATCGCAGAGGAGCTGCGTCGGCAGTACTCGATCGGCTACTACCCGGACAAGGTCGGCCAAGTTGGCGAGCGCCGTCAGATAAAGATCCGTGTCATGCGTCCCGAGGTGGTCGTCCGTGCAAAGACCAGCTACATCGTGGGGCAGACTGACCGCACAACCGCCGGCAAGTAGCGGCGCGAATATAGCGGACTAAAAGAGGAGTCCCGATCTCGGGACTCCTCTTTCATTTTGGTGGTCGACTTGACGAGGCGCTTACATAGCGTCCGATGCTCCGCCGTAGGCGAATGCCAGCTTCCACGCTCCGTCTTCTTTGATGTAGACGGAAACGGACGGCTGCGGGTTATTTTTCATATCAAAGCAGGAACCGTCAGCGACGCCCGTAAAAGCGAGCATTTCAGTGTTTGCCCCGAGCGAAATGCCGTACGGGTCCTTGACGTCTACATTCTTGACGTCCTTGCAGGGCATCTCCGTCCAATACTTGATGATCGCTGCACGATCGTTGAGGGTTGAACCGTCAGCGGAGACGATCGCGACGTTCTTCGCGACGATGCCGTCGAGCTTCTTGGCGTCCTTGTCACGCCATGCTTCCCAGCCGGTCTTCTCGACCGCTGCGACAGCGTCGGTGTTGGCGGACTTGGCCGGAAGCTCCGGTGCAGCGGCCTTGTCGTCCTTCTTGGGTGCGTCGGCAGTCTTAGCAGCGGCCTTGGGCGGGTTCTTTGGGTCGAGAATAGGATTCTCGCCGTGGAATACCGCGAGCCACTTGTCGCCGTTCCTCTGCCAGATTGTCGCCGCACGTGTCGGACCG
>Ga0207639_10001365_pt1 | contig 16471 bp, 14 predicted proteins | sample KBSCornC32_FD_184299 | JGI IMG/M metagenome (GOLD analysis project Ga0207639, IMG submission 184299) | Corn rhizosphere microbial communities from Kellogg Biological Station, Michigan, USA - KBS Corn C3-2 (SPAdes) (version 2) | ecosystem: Host-associated > Plants > Roots > Rhizosphere > Soil ...
CGCAACCGGCGCGATGTCGCCGCCGCTGCACCTGGCAACAACCTTCCGGCACGGGCCGGCTGGCGAACGCATCGCCGGTTTCGAGTACGTGCGCGAAGGCAATCCGACGCAGGAGCGCCTCGAGTCCGCGCTGGCGACACTTGAAAGCGGCGCTGTCGCGCTCGCCTTCGCATCGGGCATGGCAGCGATGACAGCTCTGCTCGACAGTTTGCCCGGCGGCTCGCACGCGCTGCTTCCCGAGGACTGCTATACCGGCCTGCGCGTGCTCGCCGCCGAATTTCTGCCGCAGCGCGGCGTGAATGTAAGCATGGTGGACACCGGCAACATCGATGCCGTGCGCGCGGCGATCACTCCACAGACACGCTGTCTGTGGCTGGAGACGCCATCGAATCCGCAGCTGCGCATTTCCGATATCGCCGCGCTGTGCGGCGTCGCGCATGAGCACGGCATCTTCGTTGCGTGCGACAACACGTTTGCGACGCCGCTGCTGCAGCAACCGTTGCGGCTCGGCGCCGATGTCGTCATGCACTCGACGACGAAATATTTCGGCGGCCACAGCGACGTGCTCGGCGGCGCGCTCGTGTTCACGCGACGCGACGCTCTGTTCGAAGCCGTCGCACACCGGCGCCACATCACCGGTGGCGTGCCGTCGCCGTTCAACGTCTGGCTGACGTTGCGTGGATTGCGCTCGCTGCCGGCGCGCATGGCCTGGCATTGCGGCAATGCGCGCGTCGTCGCGCAGTTCCTGAGCGCGCACCCACGCGTGGAAGCCGTGCAGTGGCCCGGCTTGCCGTCGCATCCGAACCACGCCGTCGCGGCACGCCAGATGCGCGATTTTGGCGGCATGCTCAGCGTGCGCATTCGCGGCGGTCGCGACGCGGCACTCGCCATGGCCGCCAAGGTGAAATTGTTTACGAACGCCACTTCGCTCGGCGGCTGCGAATCGCTGATCGAACACCGCGCGTCGGTCGAAGGCGAACATCCTGTCTCGCCGGAAAACCTGTTGCGGCTATCGGTGGGGCTCGAACATCCGGATGACCTGGTCGCGGACTTGGCGCAAGCGCTGGAATGATCACCAGGTACCCACATTCGGCATCGACTTCCACGGCTCGCGCGGCGGCAAATGCCCGTCCTGCAACAATTCGATGCTGATCAAATCCGGCGAGCGCACGAACGCCATGTGTCCGTCGCGCGGCGGACGGCTGATCGTATAGCCCATTTTCTGCAGGTGCTCGCAGGTCGCATAAATATCCTCGACGCGGAACGCGAGGTGCCCAAAATTGCGGGCGCTGCCGTACTCCTCGGTCGAACCGTCAGCAGCCGGCCAGTTCCACGTGAGTTCGATTTCGGCCTCGGGCGAATCCGGTGCGGCGACAAATACGAGCGTGTACTTGCCTTGGGGATTTTCCTGACGGCGCGTCTCGCGCAGACCGAGTCCTTCACAATAAAAGCGTAGCGCGGCGTCCAGATCACGTACGCGCACCATCGTATGCAGATAACGCATTCTGGTTTCTCCTTCAATCCAGAAAAAGATCCGCCAGCGGCGGTTTGCATGGATCGACCGCGTAAGCACTGAAATCGTTCATGCCGGATTCGCGCAACACATCTTCGTCGATGAGGAAATTGCCGCTAAAGTCGCGCGCCGACTTGACCAGAATCGCATGTGCGGCATCGGCGACGATTTCGGGCCTGCGGCAGCGCGAAATATCGACGCCGGGAATCATGTTCAATGCATCCGTGGCAATGATCGTGCGCGGCCATAACGCGTTGACGGCGACACCGCGCGCGCCGAACTCCGCGGCCAGGCCGAGCGTGACGAAGCTCATGCCCATTTTGGCCAGCGTGTAGCCGGCGTGCGGCGCCCACCATTTCGGATCGAGCGACGGCGGCGGCGCGAGCGTGAGAATGTGCGGATTCGGTGCTTTGAGCAAATGCGGCAGACACGCTTGCGCGCACAGGAAGGTGCCGCGCGCATTCACCTGTTGCATGAGATCGAAACGCCTCATCGGCGTGTCGAGCGCGCCGCGCAGCCAGATTGCACTGGCATTGTTGACGAGCACATCGATTCCACCGAAGTGGCTGACCGTCTGCTGCACAGCGGCGCGGACCTCGTCTTCCTCGCGAATGTCGCACCGGATCGGCAGCGCCTGGCCGCCAGCCGCTGCCACGGCCGCGGCCGCCGTGTGGATCGTGCCGGGCAATTTCGGATTCGGCACGTCGGACTTGGCTGCGATCACGATGTTCGCGCCATCGCGCGCGGCGCGCAACGCGATCGCCAGGCCGATGCCACGCGATGCGCCCGTGATGAACAGTGTTTTATGACGCAACGAGCTCACGGCGATTGGAAGCGCGGCAGGTAATGCAGGATCTGGCCGAGACGCGCGAGAGGATCGGTGATCTGCAGCAGATGCTGACGTTCGCGATTTTCCAGCGGCAGGGCTTCGGCGAGACGAAAGCCGACCCAACTCGCATCATCCAGGCTGGCGCGCTCGAACGGGATTTTTGCTTTTTCGAGCAGGCGTTCGAGAATCGTCGCCAGCAACGCGTACTCGGGCGGAACGGTGACGCTCGGCTCGTCCGGCCAGAATTGCACTTGCCCGTGCGCGAGTCCGTTGTCGCGCACGCGTGAGCGACCGACGTGAAAACGTTCGCCGCCGGTGGCGCGAATGCCGAGCAATCCGTCGGGCAAAGTATAGAAATCCACAATGCGTGCGAACGTACCGACGGCGGCCGGCACCGCCGGTTCGCCGGCCTCGCGTCCCTGCAGGATCAGGCACACGCCGAACCCGCTGCCGTTGCGCGTGCATTCGCGGACGAGATCCAGGTAACGCGGCTCGAAGATGCGCAGACTCAACGGACCGCCGGGGAACAGCACGGTGTTGAGCGGAAACAGCGGAATGTCGGCCGACTCCACGATCAGAAGTGTAGGCCTATGCCGACAGCGATGCCAGAAACCGTCGCGGCGCGTTGTCGAAACCGCCGTTGGACATGAATACGACGTGATCGCCGGCCCGCGTGGACTCGCGCAGCATTGCGACGAGGGCATCGACGCTCGGCGCGGCACGACCACGCCCGTTCAGCGCGGCCGTGACGCGGCCAGCGTCCCACGGCAGTTCGGGCTTGTGCAGGAAAACCACCGCATCTGCGTCGCGCAGCGATGGCGCAAGCTCGTCCGCATGTGCGCCGAGGCGCATCGAATTGGAGCGCGGCTCCATGCCGACGAGAATGCGAGCGCTGCCGACGCGCGCGCGCAGGCCAGCGAGCGTCGTTGCGATCGCGGTCGGATGGTGGGCGAAATCGTCGTATACGTTTATACCGCCGCGCGCGCCGACGAGTTCCAGGCGGCGCTTGGCACTGCGGAAATCGGCGAGTACCGCAATCGCCTGCGCCGGATCGACGCCGCCGGCTGCGGCGGCGGCAACTGCGGCCAACGCGTTCATGACGTTGTGCCGACCGAGCAGATTCCAGCGCACTTCGCCGACTGGCGCACCGTCACGCAATACGTCGAAACCTGAGCCGTCGGCGGCGATCAGTCGCGCTCGCCAGTCGCCGCGTTCGATGCCGAATGTCGTCACCGGCGTCCACGCCCCCATTGCCAAAACTTCGGCGAGGCGTTCGTCTTCGGCATTGACGATCAGGCGACCATTGCCGGGAACCGTGCGCACGAGATGGTGGAACTGGCGCTGGATCGCGGCGATGTCGGGGAAGATGTCGGCGTGGTCGTACTCGAGATTGTTGAGGATCGCGACCGTCGGCCGGTAATGCACGAACTTGCTGCGTTTGTCGAAGAACGCGGTGTCGTACTCGTCGGCTTCGATGACGAAATCGTCACCGCCAAGCCGCGCCGACACGCCGAAATTTTCCGGCACGCCGCCGACCAGAAATCCCGGCGCGCGCGCGCATGCGTCGAAAATCCATGCCAGCATCGCCGTCGTCGTGGTCTTGCCGTGTGTGCCGGCAACGGCGAACACGCGCCGGTTGCCGAGCACGTGCTCGCCGAGCCATTGCGGGCCGGATACATAAGGCAGGCGCTCGTCGAGCATGCGCTCGATCACCGGATTGCCACGCGACAGCGCATTGCCGACGATGATCAGGTCGGATTTCGCGTCCAGATTTTGCGCGCGGTAACCGGAATCCAGGCGGATGCCGAGCGCAGCAAGCTGGTCGCTCATCGGCGGATAGATGTTGGCGTCACAGCCGCCGACGTCATGCCCGAGAGCACGCGCGAGCGCCGCGACGCCAGCCATGAACGTTCCGCAAATTCCCAGAATATAGATTTTCACGTCGTGCCCGGCCCGGCTCCGCCGAGCGCCGCGCGGAGGATCAGCTCGGCGATGATCCAGCACACCGCGATGACCATGCCGGAAACAAACGGCAGATTCAGGCTGTGGCGCAGGATGTGCGCGTCGACGATCAATTTCCAGACCAGGATCGGTAGCGACACCAGGCCGAGCAGCACCTGCAGCGGCGTGAGGTGATCGCCCGCGCTCGGCGGATGGCCGCCGGCGAGCAGCACGATCGGCAGACTCAGCAGCTGGAACAGCATCGCCACACCGAGCAGCGTCAGCGCTGCCTGCACGAAACGGTTGCCGAGCTTGCGCAGGCTCAACAGCAGGTATAGCAGGCCGAGATTGAACGCGAGTGCGATGACGCCGGCGCCGAGCGTCTCGCCTTCGACGTTGAGCACGCGCGCAATCGCCAATTGCAGCAGCAGCGTGAGTGCGCACAGCGCGATCAGGAGACGTGGCGAATGCGGCGCGTCTTGCGGGCCGCGGCGCAACGCGATCACGTCGCGCAACAGATAAAGCAACGGGAACACTAGGCTGCGATTTTCGGCAATACGGCAAGAATGCGCTTGAACACTTCGTCGACGGAACCTACCCCGTCGACCGTGGCCATCTTGCCGATATCGGCAAAATGCGTCGCGACCGGGTGTGTCTGCTCGCGATAGACCTGCAAACGTTTACGCACGACTTCCGGCTCGTCGTCCCGCCGGTGCTCGGCCCGAAAGCGGATCTCGCAGCGCTTGAGGATCACCTCGTCCGGCACATGCAGTTCGATTGCGATGTCGAGCGGCTGCCGGATACGCGCGAGCAAGGTTTCGAGGGCGGCGCATTGCGCCAGATTGCGCGGATAGCCATCGAGAATGAACCCATTGCGCGCGTCGGCCTGCGCCAGGCGTTCTTCGAGCATGCCGAGCACGATCTCGTCCGATACGAGCTTGCCGGCTTCCATGACCGCCTTGGCCTTGACACCGAGCGGCGTGCCGGCTTTCACCGCCGCGCGCAGCAGATCGCCGGTGGAGATATGCGGCACGTTGAGCTCGGCCTTGAGCAGCGCGGCCTGGGTGCCCTTGCCCGAACCGTTCGGGCCGAAAAAAACAATGCGCATGGGTGCGTTCTTATCCTTGAATCGCCGGCGCGCGGGCACTGCCTGCGCCATCGCGTTCGGCTAGACTGAAGGCTAACGTACTGGCAGCAGGCGGCATAGTCAAACGGAGCGCGAACATATGGACAAGGGCAATTTGCTGTATGCGCAATCGGGCGGTGTCACCGCCGTGATCAACGCCACCGCGTGTGCGGTAATCCAGACCTGCCAGCGGCGCAAGATCAACGTCTACGCCGCGCGCAACGGCATTCTCGGCGCCTTGCGCGAGGAGCTGTTCGACGTGGGCAAAGAGGATCGCAGCGCGATCGCCGCGTTGCGTTACACGCCGGGCGGTGCGTTCGGCTCATGCCGGTTCAAGCTGAAATCGCTCGAAGCCGACCGCGCGCACTACGAGCGCCTGATCGCCGTGCTGCGCGCTCATGACATTCGCTATTTCCTTTACAACGGCGGCAACGATTCGGCCGATACCTCGCTGAAGATCACGCAGATCGCCCAGGCGCTGAACTACCCGCTGCATGTGATCGGCGTGCCGAAGACAGTCGACAACGACTTGCCCCTGACGGATTCGTGCCCCGGCTTCGGTTCAGTCGCCAAGTACACCGCCGTGTCGGTGCTCGAAGCGAGCCTGGACGTCGCCGCGATGTGCGAGTCCTCGACCAAGGTGTTCGTCATGGAAGTGATGGGCCGCCACGCCGGCTGGATCGCGGCCGCCGCGGGTCTCGCCGGCAAACGCGCCGAGGATCCGCCGCACATCATCCTGTTCCCGGAAGTGCCGTTTGACGAAGCCAGGTTCCTTGCGCGCGTGCAAGAGACGGTGCAACGCGTCGGCTATTGCACGGTCGTCGTCTCCGAAGGTTTGAAGAATGCCGAAGGCAAGTTCCTCGCCGAAGCCGGCACCAGCGACGCGTTCGGCCACACCCAACTCGGCGGCGTCGGCCCGCTGATCGCCCAGCTCGTCAAAGCCCGGCTCGGATACAAATTTCATTGGGCCGTCCCGGATTACCTGCAGCGCTCGGCGCGGCATCTGGCATCGAAATCCGATGCCGAGCAGGCTTATGCGGTCGGCAAGGCCGCGGTCGAATATGCACTCGCCGGCGACAACGGCGTGATGCCGATTATCCAGCGCACGTCGACCACGCCGTTCAAGTGGAAGATCGTCAAGGCACCGATCGACAAGATCGCCAACATCGAAAAGAAACTGCCGCCGAACTTCATCTCGCCGGATGGCTTCGGCATTACAGCAGCCGCGCGCCGCTACTTCGAACCGCTGATCCGCGGCGAGGATGCGCCGCCATACGACAAGATCAGCGGCTTGCCGAAATACGCGACGCTCAAGCGCAAGCTGCTGAAAAAGAAACTGCCCGCCTATCCGCTCGCCGACAAGTAATCAGGCCAATCGCATCCGCAGGCAGTCGACCGGTTCGGCGATGTTCTTGAAACGGCGCGCCGGCAACGGCTCGGCGGAAATTGCTGCTGCCGCGATGGCACCCGCGACGCTGCTCGAAGCAACAAGTTCGTCGGCGCCGGCAAGGCTTTGCAGGCGTGCGGCCAGATTCACGCTCGCGCCGAACACGTCGCCGTCCCGCGCCGTGACGACCTCCCCGACATGCAGCCCCGAATGCAACGGCAACGCGTCGAACCCGCGTCTGGCGGCCTCGTCACGATAACCTCGATTCAATTCGGCGGCAGCGGCGATGGCACGCCGCGCGTCGTCGAACACACACAGAACGGCATCGCCGATCGTCTTCACGACACGCCCGCCGTGGGCGGAGGCAGACGCGCGCGCATGGCGATGCAGGAGTGCGGCCAGCGTCATCGCCTCTTTTTCATCCGTCTCACTCAAGCGCGTGTAGCCGGACAGGTCGCAGAACAGCACCGCGCAAACGCGCCGCTCGCCGTCGGCGACGGCTTCGGCTGGCAACAAGCGCAGCATCGCCTGCTGCACGCGGTTCTCGACGCGCTCGCGCAGCGGCTTGAAGCCGAGCGCGACGACCGTGCCCGCGATCACCGGTCCGCTTACCGATGGCATGCCGAGATGCGTGACGATCAGGGACGATGCCGCGCCCTCGACCGCGACGAACAGCGCCGTCAAGACGAGGCCGAGCGCGACCACACCGGCACCTTTGCGCAGCGCCAGCGCGGGATCGAAACTGCCACGGCTCAGGATCGACGCCCATAGCGAAAGCACGAATACGAGTGCGATCAGCGCGGGGCCGAGCGCGAAATTGGCACCGATTGCCCGCATGAGCCAATTGTCATCATGGGCTCCACTAAAGATCGCCGCCAGTGAAATCAAGGTCTGGCCCGCGAGCCACAGCATGAACGCGCAGGTTCCCCCGAGGAAAATCCAGGCGATCGCACGGCGCTGTTCGGCGGTGCCATACCGCCAGTTCATATAGAGCGCCTTCGCGCCGTGGGTGGCGGCGAAGGCGCTCCAGATCAGCACGAGATAGAACGCGCTGGTGCGCCAGATTCCGCCCGCATGCCAAGCCGCGGTGGCAACGATGGCGACGATCACCGCCACGCCGAGCCCGCGCGCGCCGAGCAGCCAGCGTGTCACTGCCATCGAGAATCCGGCCAGGCCATCGGTTTGGTTGCCCATGATGCCGACGACCCACAAGCCGGCATCGAGACGCGCGCCGGCCAAGGGATCCAGCACCATCAGCAGCGTCCATGCGAGGCCCGCACTGCCCAGCGCGCGCAACCAGAAGGGCAATGCTTCCGCGGAAGGGCCGAGCGTTTTTGGAAAAACTTGCCAGAGGATAAGGACGAAGACGCCGTAGGCGACGACCCACACCAGCTCGCGCGAGCGCAGCAATCGCGCTACACCACGCAGTTCCGGCGCGGTCGTGCGACCATACGCGCCGTAGCGTTCCGCCGGCAGCCATGCCCAGAAACGCCAGAATCCTTCGCCGGCGCGGATGCGTGCGGGACGCGCGGTGAACGCCTCGACGTGATCGCGACGCACCAGATCATGCGAGATAGGTTCTGGGTAGACGCTGAAACTGTTCTGGAAGGCCCACGCAGAGACGCACCAGGCCAGGGCGAAGAGATAATCCAGTATCGGCACGGCGCCAGCAAGCGCCGCTGGCCACGGGCGCAGGAACCAGAACCAGCCCACCGCACACGCGCCGAGCGCCAGCGCGATGGTCAGGTCACGCAGCGTCGGACGGCTCGTGCCACGCCAACCGAGCCATGCCGCGAGCGCAGCGGCGAGCAGCATTGCGAGGACCGTGATCGCGAATGCCACCATGTCGAATGCAGCCTGCGACGAGCTGATGTCGCCGTCATCGACGCCCATCATCATCAAGGCGGCTGGCGGAAATTGTTCTTCGGCATGCGCGGGCAGCTGCGGATGCGACACCCAGCTGAAGCCTGCCCACAAAACGAACAACAACGATCCGATGCCTAATGCACGCGCGACGGTGTTGAGCACGACATCTACCCCCTGACCGATCATGCCCGCGAATACGGCAAAGCCGGCACGGATTACGGATCGACGCCAGTCTACTCCGCCGCGCGTTGCTCGCAATTGCTGCGTCGCACAAGTGGCACTGCGCCGCGCTGCCGGTATACTTCGCCGGTAGTTTTCGCTGCACCCCCGGTTTTCCGTAATTGAGCCTGAGACACTAGGGAGAGTTCGATGTTGTTCGAGCAATACGGTTTGTGGATCGCGCTGGGCTGCGCCCTGCTCGCGATCGTTTATGGTGTGTGGTCGCGCGGCTGGATTCTTTCCAAGCCGGCCGGCAATGAACGCATGCAGGAAATCGCGCAGGCCATCCAGGTAGGCGCGAGCGCTTATCTCAGCCGCCAGTACCGCACGATTGCGATCGTTGGCGTGGTGTTGTTCGTGGTGATCGGCTTCGCGCTCAACTGGAGTGCCGCGATCGGCTTTGCGATCGGCGCCGTGCTCTCGGGTCTGACCGGTTTCATCGGCATGAACATCTCGGTGCGCGCGAACGTACGCACGGCCGAAGCCGCGCGCAGCGGCCTCAATGCCGCGCTGCAGATCGCGTTCCGTGGCGGCGCGATCACCGGCATGCTCGTCGTCGGCCTCGGCCTGCTCGGCGTAGCGGGCTACTACGTGATCCTCACGCAGGGATTCCATTTCCCGCAGGAGCAAGCGCTGCACGCAATGATCGGGCTCGCGTTCGGGGCGTCGCTGATCTCGATCTTCGCGCGTCTGGGCGGCGGCATCTTCACCAAGGGCGCGGACGTCGGCGCCGATCTCGTCGGTAAAGTCGAAGCCGGCATTCCGGAAGATGATCCGCGCAACCCCGCGGTGATCGCCGACAATGTCGGCGACAATGTCGGCGACTGTGCCGGCATGGCCGCGGATCTGTTCGAAACCTACGCGGTGACGCTGATCGCGACGATGCTGCTCGGCGGCGTGCTCGCCAAGGATGCTGGCGCCAATGCGGTGCTCTATCCGCTCGTGCTCGGCGGCGTGTCGATCATTGCTTCGATCATCGGCACGTTCTTCGTCAAGGCCAAGCCCGGCAGCAAAATCATGAACGCGTTGTACATGGGCGTCGGCGTTTCGGCGGTCATTGCGCTGGGCTTGTTCGTGCCGGTCACGCAAGCGTTGATGGCAAAGTCGACGTTCGGCGTGTGGCACGTCTACTTCTGCGCGGTCATCGGCATCCTGCTGACGGTTGCCATGGTCGTGATCACCGAGTACTACACAGCGACCGAATATTCGCCGGTGCGGCACGTCGCCAAGGCGTCCACGACCGGCCACGCCACCAACATCATTGCCGGCATCGGTGTATCGATGAAGGCGACTGCGCTGCCGGTGCTCGCGGTATGCGCGGCGATCTGGGGTGCACATTTCTTTGCCGGCCTGTACGGCATCGCGATTGCCGCGACGGCGATGTTGTCGATGACCGGCATGATCGTCGCGCTCGACGCGTACGGTCCGATCACCGACAACGCCGGCGGCATCGCCGAAATGGCCGGACTGCCGAAGGAAGTGCGCGCGATCACCGACCCGCTCGACGCGGTCGGCAACACGACCAAAGCCGTCACCAAAGGTTACGCGATCGGCTCGGCCGGTTTGGCCGCGCTCGTGCTGTTCGCCGACTACACGCACAACCTGTCGACGGCGCCGAACCTGGCGAATCAGCTGATTCCGTTTGATCTTTCCGATCACATGGTCATCATCGGCCTGTTCATCGGTGGCCTGATTCCGTACCTGTTCGCGTCGATGGCGATGGAAGCCGTCGGTCGCGCCGCCGGTTCCGTGGTCGAGGAAGTGCGCCGCCAGTTCCGCGAGATCAAGGGCATCATGGAAGGCACGGGCAAGCCGGATTATTCGAAGGCCGTCGACCTGCTGACCAAGTCGGCGATCAAGGAAATGCTGATTCCGTCGCTGCTGCCGGTGCTCGTACCGATCCTCGTCGCGTTCGGCGCGAAGTTCATCACGCATTCCAGCGCCGAAGGCGCCAAGGCGCTCGGCGGCGTGCTCGTCGGCACGATCGTCACCGGCTTGTTCGTCGCGATTTCGATGACGACCGGCGGCGGCGCTTGGGACAACGCCAAGAAGTACATCGAGGACGGCAATTTCGGCGGCAAGGGTTCGGACGCGCACAAAGCAGCCGTGACCGGCGACACCGTCGGCGATCCTTACAAGGATACAGCGGGGCCTGCGGTGAATCCGCTGATCAAGATCATCAATATCGTTGCGCTATTGCTGATTCCGCTGTTGTAAGCTACAAAAACGTTTCGTTCGAAAGCCCTCCTCGCGAGGGCTTTCTTTTCTGGGAGATGCCGATGAAACTCGCCGCCGCCGTCCTGACTCTCATTGCACTGGCCGCCTGCGCCCCCGTCGAGAAGAAAACCGCCGTGAATGCCCCCGCCGCCCAACCCGAAGACGCTTACCTGTGGCTCGAATCCACGGACGATACGAAGGCGCTCGATTGGGCCAAGGCGCGCAGCGACGAAACCGTGAAAGCGTACGCCTCGAGCGGCGCGTTCAAGACCATGCGCGGGCAGATTCTCGAAGTGCTTGACTCCGATGCCCGCATTCCGTTCGTGCAGAAGATGGGCGAGCACTACTACAACTTCTGGAAGGACAAGGCGAACCCGAAAGGTCTGTGGCGGCGCACGACGCTGGTCGAATATCGCAAACCGCACCCGGTTTGGGAAACCGTGATTGACGTCGACGCACTCTCCGGCGCGGAGAAGGAAAACTGGGTCTGGCACGGCGCGCAATGCCTGAAACCCGAATACCGTTTGTGCCTGCTGTCGCTGTCGCGGGGCGGTGCAGATGCGAGCGTCGTGCGCGAGTTCGATCTGAAAACCAAATCCTTCGTCAAAGAGGGTTTTTATCTGCCGGAAGCAAAATCGCAGGTCGCCTGGATCGACGCGGATCACATCTACGTCGGCACCGATTTCGGTCCGGGTTCGATGACCACGTCGGGTTATCCGCGCCTGGCCAAGGAATGGACGCGCGGCACTCCGCTGCGCAATGCGGCGTTGGTCTACGAAGGCAAAAACGAGGACCTCGCGGTCAGCGCGTCGCGTGATTTGACCAAAGGTTTCGAGCGCGATCTCGTCACGCGATCGCTGGCGTTCTTCAGCAGCGAGACGTATTTGCGCGGCAAGGACGGCAAACTGACGAAGATCGATGTGCCGGACGATGCAATCGTCGATGCACAACGCGAGTGGCTGCTGATCCAGACGCGCTCGGCATGGAAAGTCGGCGATAAAACCTATCCCTCCGGCGCACTGCTCGCCGCACATTTCGACGACTTCATGGCCGGCAAGCGCGAACTCACGGTCCTGTTCGCGCCCACCGAGACGACTTCGCTCGACGCGTACTCATGGACGCGTCATCACCTCATCGTGAATGTCCTTGATAACGTCGCCAGCCGACTGGAAGTGCTAACGCCGCCCGTCAAGGGCGATGGCGCGTGGCACCGGGCGCCGCTCGGCGGCGCACCGAAACTGTCGACGATTTCCGCCGCTGGCGTCGATGCCGACGACAGCGACGCGTATTTCATGACCGTCACGGGTTTCCTTGAGCCGGCGACGTTGTATTACGGCACGCTCGGCCAAGGCGAAGCAAAACCGCTGAAACATTCGCCGGCGTTTTTCGACGCCTCGAAGTACACCGTGCAGCAACATTTCGCGACCTCGAAGGACGGCGCGCGGGTACCGTACTTCGTCATCGCGCCGAAAGACATCCCGCTCGACGGCAGCAATCCGACACTGCTCACGGGCTATGGCGGTTTCGAGGTCGCCGAGAAGCCGTATTACAGCGGCGGCGTCGGTCGCGCCTGGCTCGCCCACGGCGGTGTGTACGTGATCGCCAACATCCGCGGCGGCGGCGAATACGGTCCGCGCTGGCACCAAGCGGCGCTCAAGGCCAATCGCCCGCGCGCGTACGAGGACTTCGCCGCGGTCGCGAACGATCTGTTCGCGCGCAAGATCACTTTACCCCAGCATTTGGGCGCCGATGGCGGCAGCAATGGCGGCCTGCTGATGGGCAACATGCTGACGATGTATCCGACGCTATGGTCGGCGATTGTTTGCGAAGTGCCGCTGCTCGACATGAAACGCTACACGCACCTGTCGGCCGGCGCATCCTGGATGGCCGAATACGGCGATCCGGATAAACCTGACGAGTGGGCGTACATCAAGACGTTCTCGCCGTACCAGAACGTGGAAAAGGATCGCAAATATCCGCCGATCCTGTTTACGACTTCCACGCGTGACGATCGCGTCGGGCCCGCGCAGGCGCGCAAAATGGCGGCGAAAATGCTCGATCAGGGCCATGACGTGAGCTTCTACGAGAACATCGAAGGCGGCCACGGTGCGGCAGCCGACAACCAGGAAGCGGCGTTCATGGCGGCCTTGCGTTACACCTATTTATGGGCGCACGTGAAGTAACGGCGGCCGTGATGGGAGCCTAATCGGGCAACTTCGCGCAGAGCATCTCGACGAGCTTGGCGCTGGTCATGCCGTGATACGGCCGCGCGCCGCTTCCGGTAACCTGAATCGCGAACGCTTCCGCGGCAGGTTTGCCCGGCCGCATGCCACCGGCGACGCAAAACTGCGCGTATTCCTTGACCACGATCTGCCGGGCCAATTCCACCGGGTCCGTGCTCATATGCCAAGCTCCTGCCGATTTCGCATTATCATGTTGGGTGAGGATGCGCGTGCATCCACACAGGGGCAAGTCATGAAGATTATCGTTTTGATTGCCGCTGCGGCTGCGCTTTCCGGCTGTGCGGTCGAACAATACCGGCCCATTGTCGATAATCACGTCAGCCAGGGCAGCTACGAAGCCGACCTCGCCGATTGTCAGCACTTGGCGGCGCAACGGCCTGCCGCAGCTTCGGCGGCGGGCGGCGCCGTATTCGGCGCCGTGCTCGGCGGATTGCTCGCCGCAGCAGTCGGTTTGCGCGGCGACGACGTCGGCCGCGTCGCCGCGTGGGGCGCCGCAAACGGCGGCATCAATGGCGCGGCCTACGGCGTGGCCGAACAGCGCGACATCGTCGCGCGTTGCATGGCCGGACGCGGCTACGACGTCATCGCCGACTAGGCACCTGGCAACCGCTGGACTGCGGCTTTCGACGTGCGCCCTCGAAAACTTTCGCGTATCCTTCGCGCCCCTCGCGTTCTCCGGAAGTCATCATGGGTCTCGACCTCGTAACCAGCGGCAAGGACGTGCCGAACGAAATCAACGTCGTCATCGAAATTCCGAAAGACGCCGATCCGGTCAAATACGAGGTCGACAAGAAAACCGGTGCGATTTTTGTCGATCGCGTGCTGTCCACGCCGATGCGCTATCCGTGCAACTACGGCTATGTGCCGCGCACGTTGTGCGGCGACGGCGATCCGGTCGACGTGCTTGTGCTGATTCCGCTGCCGCTGATTCCGGGATCGGTGATCCGCTGCCGTCCGGTCGGCATGCTCAGCATGACCGACGAGGCTGGCGAGGACACCAAGATCATCGCCGCGCCGGCGCCGAAAGTGTTCACGCACTACGACCACATCAGCGACATCGGCGACGTGGCGCAACACTGGAAAGAACGCATCGGCCACTTCTTCGAGCACTACAAGGACCTGGAGAAAGGCAAGTGGGTCAAGATCACCGGCTGGCATGACGCCGCCGCGGCGAAGCAGGAAATCCTCGATTGCGTGGCGCGTTATCAGGAGTGTACGGACAAGCCGAAGTTCTAGGCCCGCGGCACGCTAGTCGTCCGTTGAATCATCTTCCTCGGGCACGGGTTTCGCCGGCGCTGCCGGCATCGCGAGAATATCCGCCGCACGCCAGAAGATGATGCGGCCGAAGCGGTACGGCAGTTCCAGCTCGGGTTTGGCCGTGATCGGATATTTCGTATAGAAGGTGACAATTTCGCCATCCGGGTGCGCAACGCACCAGTCGTGCAGATCGGCATAGTTCACTTTCGGCAAAGGCTTGGTGAAGCGCCCGGGAAACTCGAACAAGCCATGGTGCCAGGCCAGGTGCGCAATCGGCTGGCCGGAATCCTGGATCTGCCGGATGCGCGCAGCAGCCACGCTGACGTCGACATACGGACCGACATCCTGCGCGAGCGCGAGCATGCCCGTGCTCGCGGTTGCCACGCTCGCGAGCGCGAGTGCGCGCAAGCTCGCCTGTGCGTCGCGCGCGAACAGCAGATACAACCCGATCGCGACAACGATTGCGCCCCACAGAGGCCAAAGTCCGCTGACGACGCTCAGGAATGAATCGGTCAGATGCAGTCGATCGAGCGCGGCGATTTCGTGCGCGTGCGCGGCGAGATACGGCACCGCCGCGAGCGTAATTCCCACGATCAGCAGCAATACGCCGAACAATCGCCCGCGCAATCTGGCATCCGCGTGCCCGAGCACGTGCGCCAGATACAACGCGAGCGCCGGCAGCAGCGGCAACAGGTAGTGCGGTTGCTTGCCACTGACGAAACAGAATGCGACGAAAGCCGGCACGAACCAGCTCACGGCAAAACGCACACTCTTGGAAATGTGCAGCGCATCGCGCCAAGCGCGCCCTGGCGCGCGCAAGCTCAGCGTCCACGGCAGCATCATCAGCGGCAGGATCATGAAATACCACCACAGCGGACGCTGGTGCGCGAAGCTGTGCGCGACCCGGCCGATGGTCTGGCGCAGGATTACTTCCCGCCAGAATCCTTCGGCACCATACGCCGAAAGAGCCCAAACCAGCGCGAGCGCGATGCTGCCGAGCACGCCAGCCAGAACCGCGCCGTACCAGCGCGCCTTGTGTTCGCGCGCGGTCGTGCTCCACCACGGCGCGAGCAGCGCGACGAGACCGGCATCGAGCAGCACTGCAGGCCCCTTGGTCAGCAACCCCAGACCCAAACCCAAGGCCAGCAGGCCGATGCCGCGACGCCAGCGTGACGCGTCCAGATCAAGCAGGCCGTGCAAAGCGACGAGCACACACGTCGTCAGCACGACATCGAACATGATCGCACTGGAAAACAGGGCAAAGTATACAATTCCGGCGAGGATCAGCGCGGCGCGCGACGCCAGCGCCACATCGGCATCGAGCCTTCGCACGAGCCGTTCGAACAGCACCAGTGTGGTGAACGAAGCGGCCAACACTCCGAGGCGCACGGTCCAGACCTGCAGTCCGAACGGCAGCCACGAAAGGTTGATCAGCCAGAACAGCAGCGGCCCCTTGTCGGAATACGGCGCGCCGTTCAGATGCAGCAACAGCCAGTCGCCGCTGAAGCGCATCTCCCACGCCACCGACAGATAACGCGTTTCGTCGATCGGCAGTGCTGGCAGAAACAGCGCGACGGGCAACAGCAGCAACAGCCAGAATAAGCGCCAGTCGGACAGTATACTTTTCAACATCTGCACAACGTCATTCCGGCAGGGACTGCCGACTGCGAAGGCAGGACGCCGAAGCGAACATTCGCGAAGCGAATGGCCCGAAGGGCGAGCTGCGGATGCAGCGAGTCAATCCAATCATCATAAATGGCATCCTTGCAGTCTGGATGCCCCTCATTCCGCGCACGCGATGCGCTTCAACGCATCGCGTGAACGCGCTTTCATTCGACCATGCCGGCATGACGAGCATGAAACTACCCGCGAT
>Ga0207639_10001368_pt1 | contig 16437 bp, 16 predicted proteins | sample KBSCornC32_FD_184299 | JGI IMG/M metagenome (GOLD analysis project Ga0207639, IMG submission 184299) | Corn rhizosphere microbial communities from Kellogg Biological Station, Michigan, USA - KBS Corn C3-2 (SPAdes) (version 2) | ecosystem: Host-associated > Plants > Roots > Rhizosphere > Soil ...
GATCGATCGTGGAGCGGGAACGTAGTCGAATGACAAATATTCTCTAAACGCGTCCAGATCAAGCTCGCGTTTGACGCTCGGGTGCGTGAGCAGCGCCTTGGGTTCTGACGCGTAGAGCAGCTTGCCATCAAAGACGCCGTAGTAAAGTGGTTTTTCGCCAAATCGATCGCGGGCGAGAATGAGCTTTTTTTCGCGTGAGTCCCACAGCGCGATAGCGAACATCCCGTTCAGGTGCTCGACGAATGCCTCGCCGTATTCCTCGTACAGGTGCGGAATGATCTCGGTATCTGTCTGCGTGACAAAACGATGGCCTTTGTTCTCGAGGTCGCGCCGGACCTCGCGATAGTTGTAGAGCTCGCCATTCTGCATCGCGACGACGCTCTTGTTCTCGTTAAAGACTGGTTGGTCGCCCGTGGCGAGGTCGATGATCGAGAGCCGGCGCATCCCGAGCGCAACGTGGTTGTCCATCCAGATCCCTTCTGAATCAGGACCACGGTGGACGATCGCCTCACACATCGAGTGAAGCACGCTCTCGCCGCCGCCGTTTTGTTTAGTTGGTGACAGGTTGATCCAACCTGTGATGCCGCACATTATTTTGTCCCCGCGTCGACGGTGAATTTGCCGGCCTCGCTGCGGTAAAAGTTGTTGATAAATTCTAGAGCCCGTTGGGGCTCCATCGTCAGGAGCGGCTCCATGTCCGCGTTGTCGGAGAATTTTTCCAGGCGATCTGGTCTGTCGCGATAACCTTCAGCATATGCGTCCTCAATAGACTTTGATGGCGCGCCCGATTCCCGCGGAGCTAAAAAGACGTTGTTGTACTCGACCTCGAGCAGGATGTAGTCATGTTTTTTTAGCAGGTCGTCCAGCTTCGCAATACTGTAGCCGTAGAAGTGATGCCGCAACTCAAAATGAGGCTCGTAGTTAACCACAAAGCGAAGCGGCGGCGGGATCTTTTCATTATATTCGGAAACGATCAGCCGTGGGCGATAGTGCTCGAGGACGGCATCGAGCACCCAGTAATCGTTCCCGTCGATGTCTTTTGACAGCACGCCAAAGTCCGGCTCTATCTTGTCCTCGCGAAGAAGCGAAATGACATTCTCCACCGTTACGGTGCTGTGGCAGGGGATCACATTTTCAAACTGCGAATACGTGCTCCGCAGCCTGCGATACTTGGCTGGGTCTGCCTCGATCCCGAGGCCGTGCCAGCCGTTTAAAAAGAGGTGATAGGTATTTGAGCTGCGGATACCGTCGCCCGCTCCGATATCGACAACGGTGCGGCTGTGAGACTGAATTTCGAACTCGCCAATGTACTTGTCGATGATCTGCTGCTCGCCAAAATTAGAAAACGTGCATCCTGGCTGCGACGCTCGGCGACGGCGGGCCCAGTACTGCAGGTCGCGCAGCCATTCGGGAGTAAAACCCATAGATCAGTTGGTGAATCCTATGCGCTCGCGAACGGCGTAGATCGCCTTGTCCTGCGATTCGTGATAGGTCCGCACCGACAACTCGGCAAGCAGCCCCATCAAAAAGAACTGCACCGATATCGCGAGCATGACGACGGCTACGACCGGAAGCGGCGTTTGAACAAAATCCGCATGGTACTGCGGCAGTCCAAACCGTCCGGCGGTTTTGAGAAATATTGCATAGGCAGCCGACAGCACGGACGCGACAAAAGCGAGCATTCCAAACGTTCCGAAAACATAGATCGGCTTTGTCTGATATGACGCCATAAACTTGATCGTCATCAGATCGAATACCACCTTGATAGTGCGCGAGATGCCGTACTTCGACTTACCCATTGTGCGGGCATGATGATCGACGGGAATTTCCGTCACGCGTGCGCCGGCCCATGAGGCGTAGATCGGAATGAAGCGATGCATCTCGCCGTACAGCCGTACGTCTTGTATGACCTCGCGTCGATAAGCCTTTAGCGAGCAGCCGTAATCGTGAAGCGGCACGCCGCCGATCGCGGAGATTATCTTGTTGGCGATCTGAGACGGTATCTTGCGAGAGATGAGCTTGTCCTGCCGATTTTTTCGCCAGCCGGAGACGACGTCGTAGCCCTCGTCTAGCTTTTCGAGCAATCGTGCGATATCTGCCGGATCGTTTTGCAGATCGGCGTCCATAGGAATCAGGATCTCGCCTTTTGCAGCGTCGATCCCAGCGCTCATCGCGGCGGTCTGACCGTAATTACGGCGAAGCGATATCACACGAACGCGCGGATCACCTGCCGCGATCTCCTTGAGAATGCTGAGGCTCTTGTCCGTCGACCCATCATCGACGTAGATCACCTCGGCCGTCTTTCCGAGCTGGTCGAGTGCAGCCGAGATCTTTGCGTGCATCGGCCGCAGATTCTCTTCCTCATCCAGAACAGGAAGAAAAAGTGAGAGCTCAGGGTTGTTTACCGTTGTCGTGTCCATCAAACGAAAACAGCTATTCTCCCACGAAAGGATTGCCCACGAAAGGCACGAAAGACACTAAACAAAGCTTTTTGAACCGTCGGTATCAACATTGCGCGCTCAGAAGATTGAAAACGAGTAGAAAAGTTTTTCGTGCCTTTCGTGTGTTTCGTGGGCTATTCTTTCCGCGCCACGACAACGATCGACACGCCCAACGGGAAGTTGAAGTTACGCAGCCAAAATCGTTCGGCGCCGAATAGCGATCCAAAGACGCCGTTGAGAGCGGAGATATTGACGTTGTTTTCGGACTCGGGCTTTAGGCCGGTTAATTTCATTATCGTGCGGCCTGCGAGGATCGGTGTGAAGAATGTCCAGTTTGCATACGTCGAGCGTTCGATTGCGTAGCCAGCCTTTTTGAGCCGCTCGACGATCTGCGCCTTGGTGTAGCGGATGCGGTGATTTGAGATGTCGTCCTGCACGCCCCAGAGCCACATAAACGCCGGAACAAAGATGAGCGAATAGCCGCCCGATCTGGTAACGCGAAACATTTCTTTGAGACCGGCAACATCCTCGTCCAGGTGCTCGATGACATCGAGAGCAGTCGTGATGTCGAACATCTTGTCTTCGTACGGCAGGGTCTCAGCTAGACCCTTCTGCGCCTTTAAACCCTTGCGACGGCAAAACTCCAGCGCATCGTCAGAGACATCAACGCCTTCGGCATCGCCATATTGCGATAGCATCTCGATGTTCGCCCCCGTACCGCATCCAACGTCGAGGATCCGCAATGCGCTTGGAGTCCCACCTTTAGGTGTCTTAGCGTTCAACTTTTCAGTGATCGAATTGAGAAAAGATTCCAAGATCTTTCGCCGTCCCACAAACCACCAATGCGAGCCCTCCACCTCGTCCATGATGGCGTAGGTGTGCTGCTGCATTTCTTTTGCGAGAGTTGTGACCATAAAGAGATTTTGCCACGAATGGAGATGAATGCCACGAATGTCTGTGCGAGCTAGACTGCCATTAGTGAAATTCGTATTTATCCGTGCCTAAACTACGATCCCCATGATCTGAAATGCTGTGGCTCCGACGTTGCCGTTCTCCTGCAGACCATAGCTGTCGTTGAGACGCCTGCGAATGCCGTCGTCGCTGACAAAATACGTACCCTCATCGGTGCGCCCGAGGATCATCAGATCGATGCCCTCGTCGAGATACTCCTGCTTGCCGATCAGCAGCATGTATCGCCCGGCGCTCTGATGCGCGGCCCACTCGAGCTCATATAGCGACGGATCTGAGACACCGAGAGGATTTACATCGCGATTCGAATAGCTTGAGATCGCTTCCGCAAAATCGTACGCGTGCTGTCCCTCATGCACAAAAGTTCCCTCGCAGCCTCGCTGACCGCCTGTGTCGATCGTCTCCTCGGCGATAAATATGCAGATCTCGCGAAGCGCGTCGTGCAGGGACAGACGCTCAGTCATCAGCCGGGCATTTGCTCGTACGGGATTAGGCAAGAATGTCTGACCGGACGCGTTCCGCTCGGCAACGGGTCCGACCTGAATTCGCATTTCGGACTCAATGATCGCATTCATCACCAGCTTGTGCTGATCGTCGCCATTGTCGAGGATCGCTGCAAAAGCGTCGTCGATCGACTTTTGGTATTTCGAGGCGATCCATTTATCAAATCTCATGAGTTTTATCGCAGCGACGCGGAGGCACAGAGAGAGCAAGTGTCCTACTCTGTGTCTCTGCATCTCCGCGGTTCAAACGATCTTCCCAAACCCACACCAACTATTCTGATTGTGCCACGTGATCTCGACATCCCTGGCGTCGATGTCGCTCCACCATTCTTCAAACTGTGGACGCGAAATATAAAACGCGGTCGGCGCAACCAGGTGATCAAAAACGATATTGTGCTGCTCGCGCCAGCCAAAGGTGCCGAGGTGATTTAGGTACTCGTTGTAAAACAATCTGTCGGCAACAGGTTTTGCAGCGGCATTGAGCGGACGGTAGACGAGCTTGGTCGTGAGAAACACGCCAAGCGTCGGCAGTTTTGAGAGCTGATAGAGAATCGGCTGCGAGATCTGCGATGTAAAGCTCTCGCGTACGGGGTTCACGTACTTTGTGATCCACTCGTTGTTTTCAGCGCCGTAGACCCACGCGGAGATATGCCCGCCGCTTTTGACCTTACTGGCGAGTGACAAAAACGCGCCTTTTGGATCGGGCGTATGATGCAGCACGCCGACGGAGAACGCGTAATCGAAGACCTTTTTTAGCGGCAGCTTGAAAATATCGCATTGCACAATGTGTGCGTTCGGTAGCTCGCGCGTTAACGCAAACGCAGACTCAACGCCCGCACCCAGATCGATGCCCACGACATCCTTGGCTCCCCACTCGGCGGCGAGCTTTGTATGGCGGCCCTTGCCGCAGCCGCCTTCGAGGACGGTCTTGCCTTCAAAGAATTCAGGTTTCACAGGCTGCAGCCAGCCGAGGAATTGCGCGTTGTATTTCGGATCCTCTTGCGTAAAGTTCGTCCACTGCCAGCCAAAATTCTTTGCGGTATCTGCCTTTTCCTGCTCGACCTTGCCGAGGTCCGCAAACCGCGGAACACCGCCTTGGACCTTGTACTCACGCGTGCATTTTTTGCACGTCAGGACGGCGTCGATGATCTCCTTGCCGTCATATTGCGATACGTACGCAAGGAGAATGTCACCGCCGCAGGTGGGGCACGCAAGCAGGTCTAAAAGTCTCTCTTTCATCAAATATTGGCCGCGGATCGGCACGGATATAACGGATCAAACGCTTAGATCAGTGCGATCCGTGTGATCAGTGGCTGCTTCTATTCTTAAATTCTTTGTACGCCGCCAGCGGGAACGGCTGCCGCCAATTGAACTCAAACTCGTCCGTATCCCGGTCCTCGTAGAGCTGGCGAAAGGTCTCGTCAAAAGCTGTCACGACCACACCGACGGTGCCGACATGCGAGAATACAAGCTGCTTTTCAGCAGCCTCCCGCATCTCGCTGGGATACTGATAGATATCGAGAGTGAGCTTGCTGCCGTTTCGCAGAAAGTGGAAATCAAATTCCTCCGGGTCACGATTCCACCGCAGAGTGTACTCATTCTCGGGTGTGCTCGGGTCGGCAAGTAGTGTGAGTATCCGCATCAATTCCGGCAATGCGGCAGCATGCGGCGCGTGAGCGGTGGTCGTGTGAAATTCGCTCTCCGCGTCGCGAAAACCGATCGACATCCATCCGCACTGCGGCGAGTTAAAGCTGACCTCAAGCCTTCCAGACATAGGAAAGTTAATAGTGAATAGTGAATAGTGAATAGTCAATTTCTCGGACCATGTGCCTCCGGTCAAATCGCGAGCGGGCCGTCAATCGCAGTGTCTTTGACTATTGACTATTGACTATTCACTATTCACTTGTGAAGCAGTATCACGATCTCCTCAGACACATTCTCGACAACGGCACGCGGCACGAAGACCGCACCGGCGTCGGGACGATCTCGGCGTTCGGATACCAGACGCGATTCGATCTAAATCAGGGTTTTCCGATCGTAACGACAAAGCGGGTGCCGTTTCGGTGGATCGCTGAGGAGCTGTTTTGGTTTTTAAGCGGTTCGACAGACGAAAAAGATCTGCGGGCGCGCGGCGTAGACATCTGGGAAGAATGGGCGACCCCCGAACAGACCGCGAGATTCGGTCGCAAAGAGGGCGATCTCGGACCAGTTTACGGATATCTCTGGCGTTCGTTTGGCGGCGATTACCCAAAGATGAATGGCGTCGATCAGATCGCACGCCTTATAAATGAGATCGAAACCAACCCAAATTCACGCCGCCTGATCGTCTCCGGCTGGGACCCGCGAGTTTGTGACGACGTCGCCCTGCCGCCGTGTCACACATTATTTCAATTCAAGATCGACAACGGCAAAACGTTGCATTGCCAGCTATACCAGCGCTCCGCCGATGCGTTTTTAGGCGTGCCGTTCAACATCTCGAGCTATGCGCTGATGACGCATCTTGTCGCGCATGTCTGCGATCTCGAGGTCGGCGAATTCATCCACACCTTCGGCGATCTGCACATCTACTCGAATCATCTCGATCAGGTCAACGAGCTGCTATCCCGCGAGCCAATGGAGCTGCCGACGCTTGAGTTTGTGGACGCTGACAGTTTAAAAAGATTGGGTGGTCTGCTCAATTTTAAATTTGAAAACTTGAAATTGAATAATTATCAGTCGTGGGGCAAGATCGCCGCGCCGGTAGCTGTTTGATCATGCACATGCGCTTGCTTCTGCTCCTTGGACTCGTTATAGCCTTTTCCGGTGTGCTCGTTTCGCAGAGAAGCCTTGGGTCAAACGTTGGCGTGATGAACACGCTCGCTAATGATTCGGACGTTTGTCTGGCGATAAAGAATAGTCGCCTGAGAAAGGGCCAGATCATTACGCTGGTCAATACCGATCGTCCTCAGTCGACAAGAAGGTTTGCCGTGCGAGAAAAAACTTATACAAACTGTTCGAGTGAAATAGAGCCTATTTTAGGGGCTTCGTACTATTTGCTGAAAGGCCGTCGGCTTGATTGGCCAGCCGTTGATATAGCTGTGGTCGGACAGCCAAGGGTCACGAGAAAAAGAGGACTTGTGCGGATTGACTTAACTGGTGACGACCGAGGGGAGTATTTTCGTAGTTGTACAAGCACTGAGGGGATCCATCTCACGATCTGGAGCGGTCTGCCACTAAAAAGCAAGAGAATTTGGCATAGCTACTTTTACCTCAAATACGATACACAGCCGACTTGTAAGCATTCTGACTATAGAGGGACCTACTAAAGTAAGTGATCTGCCATTCGCCGTCTGACCTCATCGTGAGATATTGTCTCACCTCGGTCAGCCTGCGCAACACCACGCTCGATCTTTGCTAGTACCAGCAAGCGCTCCATTGCATCGATGACCAGTTCTTTCGTAGTCATTTCAACATCTTACCAGACAGAACTAATTCACCTTCACATTCGGCGGCTGGGCGGCTTTGATGCGGACGTCGATGCCGTTCGATGCGAGGAGCAGCAGGCGGCGAGCGTCGTAGCTTGAGGCGTCAAGCGGCTGATAGGAGAGCAGGTAGCGGTTTTTGCGGAGTTCGTCGCAGATGGTTTTTGCAGCGGCCTCGGCGTCGGCGAAATCGAACACCTTACCACCGGTCTTCTCCGCTAATTCCTCGACGACCTCTTTGGCCTTTGGCTGATCTCGCCGATACGCACCGCCGGTCCGATCGGGGATCTGGAGCGAGTAGACGACGATATCGCGTGCAAGCAGCTCGTTGAGCACTTTTTCAAAGGTGATCTTGCTCCCGCGATCGAGGCCGTCACTTATGATGACGAGCGCCGTCTTTCGCGTGCCGGGCATCAGCGGCTGGATAACCTGATCGATCGTGAGGTCGATCGAGTCGAAAAGGTATGGATTTCCCTTTTTGCGGAAGGTGCCAAAGGCCGCCTCCATCTTTTTAGGGTCGTCGGTCCACTCCTCGACTATCTCGGGCTTTTGATCGTAGGCGAGGGTAAAGATCTGATCCCCGTCGTAGATCTCGTACGCGAACTGCATCGCCGCCTCTTTCATCTTATCGACGGTCGTCTGCAGCGTCTGCGAATTATCTACAAGGATCACGATCCGCGACGGCGACGGGTCGGCTACGAAATTATTTATCTTTTGCTCGACACCATTCTCGTAGAGATCGAGATTCTCGACGCGGATCGGATCAGTTTTTTTGTCGTTGCGGCTGGCGACAACAGAGAGAACGGCACCGGCCGTTGCGCTCTCGCCTCGGTCGGAGTGGCGGGACTGTGTGAATGCAGTTGTCGCGACGAGCGTGATCAGGAGTGGAAGGATTGCTCGTCTCGATTTCATGAGTCGCTTTTGGTGGTACTCTCCTTGGCTGCCGGGGCCGAGTCCGTAGATTTGGATGCAGTATCGGTCGAGGCGGTTGATTCGCCGGATGAGCTTTTTTCGGCAGGTTTGCCTTTGCCTGCGTAGTCCGTCACGTACCAACCCGCTCCCTTGAATTGAAATCCCGAGAGCGACCACTGCTTCTCTAATTTGCCGTGACACTTTTCGCACGTAGTCAGAGGAGCGTCCGAGACGCTCTGGCGCTTTTCAAACTGTGTGCCGCACTGTTGGCATTTGTATTCGTAGATAGGCATAACAACTTAGAAGGGGAGAAAGGGCGAAGAGGAGAAGGGGAGCCTCTCTAAACAGCGGCCCCTTCTCCCTTTCTCCCTTCAGTTTCCTGATGTGCCAAAAATCTCTCGGCGTCGATCGCGGCCATGCAGCCTGTTCCCGCGGCCGTAACGGCCTGGCGATAGATGGCGTCCTGAGCGTCGCCCGAGGCAAATACGCCGGGAACATTGGTCCGAGTGCTGCGGCCGTCGGTCTTGATATATCCAACATCGTCCATGTCGAGCACGTCTTTGAAAAGATCTGTATTCGGTTGATGGCCGATCGCGATAAACACGCCTTGCGTTGGGAATTCCGTGGTCTCTTGCGTCTTATTGTTGTACAGCGTCACGCTCTCGACGCCGGATTCCTGCGAACCGCTGATCGCCTGTACCTCTGTATTCCAAAGGATGTCGATCTTGTCATGAGCAAAGACGCGGTCCTGCATTATCTTTGACGCACGAAACTCATGTCGACGATGGATGATCGTTACCTTCGACGCGAATTTGGTGAGGAACAACGCCTCCTCCATCGCCGTATCGCCGCCGCCGACGACCACGATCGGCCTGTCTCTAAAGAAAAATCCGTCGCACGTCGCGCACGCAGATACGCCCGCGCCGCCGAGCCCCTCGGGCACGGGTGCTTCGCCGGGAATGCCGAGCCATTTCGCCGATGCACCGGTGGCGATGATCAGCGTGTCAGCCTCGATGACGGTCGAGATATTCTCCGAATCCTGACTCTCTTTGCCATAGAGGACGAAAGGTCGCTTTGACAGGTCCACCCGCTCGATCCACACATTGATGATCTCCGTCCCAAAACGGGTCGCCTGCTCGCGAAACTCATCCATAAGGATCGGCCCCATGATGCCTGCGCGAAATCCCGGATAATTCTCGACCTCGGTCGTGATCGTCAATTGGCCTCCCGGCTGCGGTCCGTCGATGACCAGCGGCTCGAGTTCGGCGCGACCGGCGTAGATCGCAGCGGTCAAGCCGGCCGGCCCGGAGCCGAGAATGACGACCTTCCTCCTGATAGGATCTTTGCTCATAATGGCGTCAAAAGCTGTAAATACGGTCTTTCAATTTAACTCTGCTTATAGTATATCTATCGTCAGACAGCTTCGTCTATTTTGATGTCGGTAACGCTCACGGCACCGTTTTGGCTAGCAACGGCGGTGTTATTGCCCACCACAAACCGAGCGTCGGCATGACTACACAGTGTGAGAAAGTATTCGTGTTAAACTGAGTTTTCAGTTCGCGGCGGTCTAGTTTTGAATCCGATGACGACGATCCAGCCTCACTTTGAGGAAAAGCGGTTCGCATTGAGGATGGCCTTGCGCCTCCCCGTCGTCGTGTCCGGCAAGTCCGAGGACGGCGCTACCTGGAGTGAGCCCACAGAGACCGACGATATCTCGACGCTCGGCGCACTCTTTCAGCTCAATCAGCCCGTCAATGCCGGCGACAGTCTATACATCAGGTCACACCGTCCGAACGGCGTCCCCGTTGAGGTCAAGGCGCAGGTCGTGCGAGTCATACCCGCGAATTACGGCACCTCGCGCGTCGGAGTTGCGATCGAGGAGCCTAAGGAATCGTGGCTCCGCCTTTTTGTCGCCTGGATCGCCGACGACAACATAGTCGACGGCGTCAGCGAATAGACGTTTTTAACGCAAAGACGCAAAGAAACAAAGGCGCAAAGGACCAGCGGGCGGAGTAACGACTCCGCCTATTTATTTGCGTCTCTGCGGTCTTTGCGACTTTGCGTTAAAATCCTTGCCTAATGACAAGCTACGAAACCATCACCGTCGAAAAACGCGGCCGCGTTGCCGTCCTCACTATAAACCGCCCCGACAAACTAAATGCACTAAACAGCAAAGTCCACAGCGAGGGCGTTGCCGCACTCGATGAGCTTAAGCGCGATGATGAGGTGCGCGTTGTCGTGATAACCGGTGCGGGCGAAAAGTCGTTCATCGCTGGTGCGGACATCAGCGAATTTCAGGACAAGACGCCTGTCACGCAGCGGAACACGTTCACCGAGCGCAGCCTTTTTAATTCGATCGACAACTTTCCAAAACCGGTGATCGCGATGGTCAACGGCTTTTGCCTTGGCGGCGGAAACGAGCTGGCGATGGCTTGCGACATCCGCATCGCGAGCGAGAATGCACGATTTTCGCAACCCGAGATCAATCTCGGCATCATGTGCGGCGGCGGCGGCACGCAGCGTCTGCCAAAACTCGTCGGCGAGGGCCGTGCGATGGAAATGGTATTGACCGGCGACATGCTCGACGCCGCAACCGCCGAGCGCTACGGCCTCGTCAATCACGTCTATCCGTCCGCCGACCTCGAGGCGGAGACGATGAGCCTGGCAGAGAAGATCGCCGAAAAAGCTCCGATCGCGCTTCAACTCTCAAAAGAAGCCGTAAAATTCGCCTCACGATCCAACCTCGACGAGGGCCTCCGGCGCGAGGTCGATCTATTTGCGATCTGCTTCTCGACCGAGGACAAAAAGGAAGGTGTCGCCGCATTCCTCGAGAAACGCAAGCCAGAGTTCAAAGGTCGGTAAGAGTTGAACCGCAGAGGCGCCGAGAGAAAAAGCGAGTAATTGCTTTTTCCCTCTCCGCCTCTCCGCATCTCCGCGTCTCTGCGGTTCAAACTCCTTGACCCGCACACCCGTTTTCGGTAGATTCTAGATTCTCATTCATTTTGCACATATATGCAGGTGAGTGTGGGGACGTAGCTCAGCTGGGAGAGCGCATGAATGGCATTCATGAGGTCAGGGGTTCGATCCCCCTCGTCTCCACCAATTTTCCAAGGCGGGCAGCGCATGGCCTCTCAAATTGAGTTGTGCGCTGCAGCGGCTCGTGCTAATTCCAAAGCGAACATAAGTTAGCTCTCCCGTGCCGTCTTTTTGGGGTGGCTTTTTACGCTCGAATCAGCGTAGAATGAGTCACCGATTTTCTAAAACCAAAAAAGTAGGAGTCCCCGAGGTATGGAAAGGATGTTGATCAAACACCTGTCTGGCTCAAAGGCCAATCAGGTGGAGGAGTTCTCGTTAAAGCACCACAACGAGCTTGTTTTTGGACGTGAGGCCGGCGTGACTGTAAAGTACGACCCCGACCGCGACGACCTTGTCGGCCGGCAGCACGCCAAGATCTCTCGCGATCCGGCAGATCCGAATGGCTTTGTGCTCACTGACCTCAACAGCACAAACGGCACGTTCCTAAACGGCCAAAAAGTTACCGGCAGCACCAGGGTGAACCCCGGTGATCGAGTGCAATTTGGTCCGGGCGGTCCGGAGTTTATGTTTGAGGTCGAGCCGCGGCCCGAGGGAGCGGTCAAGTCGACGAGGATCTCAGGCGCGGCGAGTGCGGCACCCCCAACTACCAGAATTGCCGCCGCAGGCGCGACGGCCGACGCCGGTGCAAAGCCGGCTGGCACGGTCGGCAAGGCCACCGTCGAGCGCATGGTCTCGCAGGCTGTGACGGACACCAAGCGTTCGCAGGGACGTAAATTTGGCGTGATCGGTGCGGTCGCGGTTGTACTTATTCTTCTACTCGTCGTCGGCGTGCTTGGCGCGGGATATTGGTTTGTAGTCAGGCCGTCCATGGCCCGCCAAGATGAGCTTGGCGGCAAGCAGACGGACCTCGAGAAGAAGATGGACGACGGGAAGGGCGTCTCTCCTGCCGACATCAACGATAAATTTGGAAAGGCTGTCGTTTACATTGAGGTCGCGTGGCGGCTTATCGACACCCAAAAGCAGGCCCAGATCTATCACCAATTCGTGCCGAATAGCCGTGAGGTACTTTCGAAACTACTCGGCGTCAATTACGGTAAAGGCCCCATCGATCCGACCGCTGGCGGCGCTCTACCTGTGTATGTGCAGGTTGGTAATTCTTATGAGCCGCTGCTGACGGATAATAAGACCGACCTTACAGTCCCTGTCGGTGGCCGTCACACGGGTACAGGTTTTATCGTCACGACTGACGGGTTTATTCTCACCAATCGCCATGTCGCCGCGACGTGGATGACGAGCTATCACTTCCCGCCAAATACACCGCGGGGCATCGTTATAACTCCCCAGGGCCAGCTTGCGAGCACTTCGCTGGTGCCGCCGCCAAACGACTGGGTACCGGCCGAGACCAAGCAGGAGGGCAAGCAGCTCCAGGGCACGCTCAAGGGTGTTGACGATACGCTTGATGTCACGCTCGCCGGTAAGGAAAACCGCATGGCCGCGCAGCTCAAGCAGGTCTCGGACCGGCACGACGTTTCGCTGATCAAGATCGACGTTCCGGGCCAGCTAACAAAGGTCGATCTCTTTGACAACTACGACAGCTTGAAGAAGGGCGAGACCGTAACGATCATGGGTTATCCCGCCGCAAGTCCCGCCGTCTATGGCGTCATCGCGTCAAAGGACGTCTTTAACCAAAATCAACAGTTAAAGATCATTCCCGACCCGACGGTGACGACCACGAATATCGGCAACATCATCCGCGGCAGCGAGGACAATGATAAGAGTTCCGATCGACGGATCAGCACCATCGGTGATGTCATCCAGCTTGCGACGGGGTCCACTGGTGCCGGTAACTCGGGCGGTCCGGTCTTCGATGCCGAGGGCCGCGTGATCGGCATCTTCTTCGCCGGTCAGCAGGCAGACGCGATAACTTACGCCGTGCCGATCAGGTACGGAAAGGAGTTCCTGGCGGGAGAGTAACGTCTAATGGCGGGGCGTGATCGTCCGATCACGTCCCGCATCACCCGTCTCCGCGATGCCAAGGCGATTTGAAGTCGACAGCCTCATAGGCGAATACCGCGTCACCGGCTTTTTAGGTGAGGGCGGCATGGGTGAGGTCTATCTCGGTCTACACGAGAAGCTCGGGCGTCCCGCGGCGATAAAGGTACTCGGCTCGGCAGCCAAGGACGAGTCGTTTCGCGAGCGCTTTTTTAACGAAGCTCGTCTCCAGGCGAATCTTCACCATCCGAATATCGCGACACTCTACGATTTTCAGCACCAAGGTGACGAGCTGCTGATCTTCATGGAGTATGTCGACGGCCAGGGTCTCGACGAGCGGCTCGCTCAGTCGTCATTCGCTGTCGAGGATGTCGTAATTGCTTTCCGGCACGTGTGTGAGGCCGTCGGCTACATGCATGCGAACGGCATCGTCCATCGCGATATCAAGTCGCAGAACATCAAGATCGCGGCTAATGGTACGGTCAAGCTTCTCGATTTTGGTATCGCGAAAGCCGAGGCGAGTCATGGCCTTACCCAAACCGGCGGCATCATAGGCACGCCGACGTACCTCTCGCCCGAGCAACTGCGTGGCGGTAAGGCGGGCCCGCAGACCGACATATGGGCGCTCGGCGTGCTGCTCTACGAAATGCTGACGGGCCGTTTGCCGTTTGAGGGAGACTCGATCGGCGGACTGGTGCTAAAGATCACGTCGGAGCCGTTCACGGCTGCGGATATCATTAATCCTGCCGTGCCCAGGGACGTGGCGAGGATCGTCACGCGCTGCCTGCAGAAGGACGCGGCGTCTCGCTACCGTTCCGTCGATGAGCTGCTCGCCGCGATCGATTCCGCGAGCAGCGGGTCAAAGAGTAATAATACGGTCGGAGGCAATATCAAAAAGGCATTCGGACTTAGCCGTCAGGCATCGCCCGAAATCAAGCTTTACGACTCCGCGGTCACTCGCGACTCCGACGCTCCGGCGGTGTCAAAGCCTTTCCCCGTCGGCATATTGGCGGCAGTCGGCGGCACGGGGATATTCATAGTGATCGTGGCGATCGTCGCAGCATTCTGGATGTTTGGCGGCGACGCATCCGCAGCGAATGTTGCGGCAAAGAACATTAACCTGAGCAAGACCGCAGCACCCGTGAATTCACAACGCGTCCGTGTTGACGTAGACGAGGGCAAGGCCCAGGTCATACGCGATGGGCGGGTCGTCGGAACGACGCCCGTCGATATCGACATCGCGTCCGGCGATAAACCGAATCTCACGCTCCGCCGCGACGGGTACGAGGACAAGACCGTTCAGATCGAGCCCAATGTGGGCAAGAAAACGTTGACTTTCTCACTAAAGCCAAAGAATTGATCATTTAATGCAGGAAACAAGGCAGTTTACAATCGACCCTGATCAGATGACGGTCACCGCCTCGGTTCAGACCGATCCGGGATGCGTGCGAGATTCGAATGAGGACAACGGACGTCATGTCAGTCCGCATGACGCGGAGGCACTTGCCGCGCGAGGGCGGCTGACGATCGTCTGCGACGGAATGGGCGGTCATGCCTCGGGCGAGGTTGCTTCGCAGCTCGCGGTCGAGGCGATCAGCGAACTCTATTACGCGAATCGCGATCTAGACCCGCGTGACGCCTTGAAACAGGCTGTCGAGGAGGCGAATCGCGAGATCTACGAGACATCTCTTACCGACGAGCGATATCTGGGTATGGGTACCACGCTCGTCGCTTTGGCGATCATCGGCGATAGGGCGTTCTCGACGCATGTGGGTGATTCACGACTTTACCGTATGAGAGGTCAGCGTCTCGACCTGCTCACGACGGACCATTCGCAGGTGATGGAGATGGTCCAGCAGGGTATCATTACGATGGAGCAGGCGAGGAATCACGACGACAAAAATGTGATCCTGAGGGCGGTCGGCACAAATCCAGAGGTCGAGGTGGACGTCTCGTCGATGTTCGCGGTCGAGCCCGGAGACACCTTCGTACTCTGCTCGGACGGGCTCAACGACATGCTCGAGGACGAGGAGATCGAGACGATACTCGCGTCCGAGCCGGACGAGTATTCAGCCGGCCGGCGCCTGATCGAATCAGCAAAAGAGAACGGCGGGCATGATAATGTAACCGTAGGCGTCGTCACCATATCAGCAAGATTAGCAAGTCCGCCGCAGCAGGCGCGGATCACCAGAGAAGTGGAGGCTCTGTAGTTTAAGAGCATGATCGGACAGATAATTGGTAACTACAAGATCGAGGAAAAGATCGGCGAGGGAGGCATGGGAGCCGTCTATCGCGGCGTCGACACGATGCTCGACCGCGAGGTCGCGATCAAGGCCCTAAGGCCGGAGCTTGCAAGTCAGGACTCGATCGTCGAGAGGTTTCGCACCGAGGCGGTGACGCTCGCAAAGCTCAACCACCCGAATATCGCGACGCTATTCTCGCTGTTTCGTCACGGCGAGGAGCTTTACATGGTGCTGGAATTTGTCCGTGGCGAGACCCTCGACTCGATCCTCAAGCGCCGCGGAGCGCTGCCTGCCGACGAGGCGATCCCAGTTTTTTGCCAGGTGCTCGACGGCATCGATCACGCCCATGAGCTTGGCATTGTTCACCGCGACATCAAGCCGGCAAACATGATGCTCACCGAGAAGGGCACGCTCAAGGTGCTCGACTTTGGTATCGCGCGTCTTCTAGGTTCTGCCCGTATGACGCGTGCCGGCAATATCATCGGCACGCTCGAGTACATGGCACCCGAGCAGGTCCGCGGTCAGGAGACCGACGGCCGCTCTGACATCTATGCTCTCGGAATGATGCTCTACGAGGTGCTCACTGGCCGTCTGCCGTTCGATTCTGAAAATGAGTTCGAGCTGATGAAGATGCAGACCGAGCAGATGCCGGTGAACCCGCGTGAGCTGAATCCCAATATTCCCGAGGCAGTGGAAGAGGCGATCATGCGGGCCATCCGCAAGGACCCGAATGAACGCTTTCAGACCGCCGGAGATTTTCGCGAGATGCTCCAGGAATCAGGCCTCGGCACTACGGCGGTTATGCATGGTGCGAGCGGGACATACCGGCGCGCTGCGAGTTCAAAGCCGCCGATCTCGCAACCCGGTATTGTGACAAGCG
>Ga0207639_10001369_pt1 | contig 16435 bp, 12 predicted proteins | sample KBSCornC32_FD_184299 | JGI IMG/M metagenome (GOLD analysis project Ga0207639, IMG submission 184299) | Corn rhizosphere microbial communities from Kellogg Biological Station, Michigan, USA - KBS Corn C3-2 (SPAdes) (version 2) | ecosystem: Host-associated > Plants > Roots > Rhizosphere > Soil ...
GGCGATCTACGCGATGACGTTGCTGGCGGCGCAGGTCGCCGAGGGTGGGGCCAAGAAGAAGTGGCAAGGGGGCCAGTGCGTCGAGGTGCACGTAGACCCGGCCTCGGAGATGGTCGAGCCCAGTTCGAAGCTGACGGTCACGGCGACCACGCGACACAAGATCGAGATGACCGATCTGAAGGTGCCGGTCGTCGCCACCTTCACGGGCGTCCAGAGCCTGGATCCCGTGGGCAAGGCGGTCCCGACGCCCGCGATGTTTCAGTTCGTGGCGGGAAGCAAGCCCGGAGGCGCCGGCGTGGTCTCTCTGAAGTCCACCTCGAACCGAGGCATCGGCACGGCCGACGCCACGTACACCGTCAAGTGCGACTCCACGGTCACGTGCTCGGATGGGCAGCCCGTCGACGCCGAGACCTGCATGTGCCCCTGCCAGATCGATCCGGTCACGCTCTATCCAGTGGGCCAGGACTGCGCGTGGAAAGGAACCGTCGACATCACCGCCAGCGAGGCGGGTCAGCAGGACCTGCCCCTCGGCGAGGCCACCGAGCACAAGACCTGGTCGCTCGATTATCACGCGGCGTTGTCGGTCGTGGGGCGGATGGGGAACTTCCCGCTGTTGAGCGGGCCCGCCAGCGGGAGTTGGCGCACGTCCGACGTCCTGAATTTCCCGACCTGCAAGGTGACGTCGACGGTCGACGACGCGGGCTCCGACAACCTGAACGCCACGCTCGTCTTCGACGCGATCAGCGGGGGGATCCTCTCGTTTCAGGGCCTCCTGGGCTCCCCTGCGACGTTCAGCGGCACCGCCTCGACGGGGGCCGTGGGGTCCATGGGCAACCTCGAGTGCATGATCGATTTCCCGTCCGCCACCTTGCCGGACAAGTTCCAGCTGTTCCAGAGCTTCGGTGGATCGGGCCCCGGCGCCGGCTCGATCTTCCGGGGCACGAGCGTCGCCCAGGGCCCCGGCCTTCCCGACGGCACCTCGGCCAAGCTGAACGTCTCGTGGAGCTTGAAGCTCGTCCGTCAGTCACCCGCGATGACGCCCTGACCTGTTTGCGTTCCGAGGCTGGCCGGGGCTAGCGTCACGGGGTGAAGACCGCGCTGAAAGTGATCGGGGGCATCTTCTGTTTGGGGCTCATCGGTGGTGGCATCGCCTTTTATGCCACTGCCAACATCACGAAGGCGGCGGACGAGTTCTTCACGGCCGTGGCCGACCGGAACTTTCCCAAGGCGCTGGCGCTGACCTCGTCGGAGTTTCGAGCCGCGACGCCGCAGCCGGAGTTCGTTGCATTCCTGGAGAGGACCTCGCTCGCCAGGTTCAAGTCGGTGTCGTGGCAGAGTCGCTCGGTCTCTCCGGGAAAGGGTGAGCTGGAGGGCACCGTGTCCACGCAGGACGGCGGCTCGATTCCTTTGAAGCTCGTCTTCGTCAAGGAGAACGGGGATTGGCACATCTACGCGTTCGAAAAGCTGCCGGCAGGCGTCGTCGCTGCTCCGCGGCCGCCCGGATCGCCACCTGCCGGGGCCGCGGCCGCGACCGGCCCACCGAGCGCACCGGTCGAAGCGGCCCCCGGGGCGCCCGGCGAGGCGACGAAGGCGGAGCCGGCGGCGAAGGGGTCGTCCGCCGATTCCGCTCCGTCGGTGCCGCCCGTCCCGGGCAACAAGGGCCGCTTCTTGGTGAAGGTGACGATGTCCAAGGTCGCCACCGCGGCCGAAAAGGGTGATGTCAGGATGTTGGCGGGAACACGCGGTTCAGCGGCCGAAACCGAGGCCTGCCACGCCCGGTTGAAGTCCGAGCTGAAATCGATCGGGGACCAAAAGATCGACCTGTCGTCGCTCGTTCGAGAAGAGCCCGTCCTGAATGGTGCTCCGGTCGTCGACAAGAACGGGAAGCTGGTCCTCTCCGGGTACTACCCGACGAGGCCGGCGCGGGTCTCGTTCCGTTTGACCTTTCTTGGGCGGGGCGACTCGTGGCTGCTCGACGACCTCGTCCTGTCGAAGCCATGAGAAGCGCCCTTCCGCGCGACGAGCACGGCGCGTGAGGCGCCCGACCGTCCCGCCGACGATCCGAACGATGGCTGCGCGCCACCCTGAACGGCGGGGCAGAGGCTACTGCCCGAGCAGGAGCTCGTCGGCGCTCTGTTCCTGGCCGGGGGCCGGAGCGGTCTCGGTGGGGGCCGTGCCGTCGACGAAGACCTCGTCATAGCTGTCCGCCCCGACCTCGCGTCCCGGCGACGGCAAGAGCCCGGTGGCCTTGTCCACGCGCTGCACGACGATGCCGGGCGGCTGGGCGAAGTCGCGCACCGGCTGGCCGGCCAGCGCCTTGGTCATGAAGTCCGTCCAGATGGGCAGCGCCGTCTTGGCCCCCGCCTCGCCGCGCCCGAGCTTGTGCTGATCGTCGAAGCCTACCCACACCGCCGCCAGCAGATCCGGCGTGAACCCGATGAACCAGGCGTCCCGTGACGCGTTCGACGTGCCGGTCTTCCCGGCGGCGGGGCGGTGCAGCTTGGCGCCCGCCGCGGCGGCGGTCCCTTCGGTGACCACACTCCGCATCATCGACACGATGACGTAGGCCACCGCGGGTGGCACCGTGGGGGTGGGCGGAGGTGGCGTGATCGCCTCGTCGCCCACCTTCAGCACGAGCTGGGGCGTGCCGCGCAGCCCGCCCGTCGCGAACGTCGCATAGGCGTTCGCCATCTCGAGCGGGTGGACCTCGAAGGCACCGAGGGCCAGCGCCTTGCCCGCCTCGTCGGGGATGGTCGACGTGATGCCCACGCGGCTCGCCATGTCCTTCACGGCCGGGATGCCGACCTGATCCAGCACCTTGATGGCCACCGTGTTGATCGAGTGGGCGAGCGCGACCCGCAGCCGAACCGGGCCGCGAAACTCCTCCTTCTCGTAGTTCTGCGGCTTCCAGTCGGCGTAGACGTCGGGCGAGTCGTTCACGATCGACGCCGCCGTGAAGCGCTTCGATTCGAGCGCCGCCGCGTAAAGGACCGGCTTGAACCCGGAGCCCGGCGAGCGCATCGCGCGCTCCGCCCGGTTGAGCGTACCGGGGCGAAAATCGTAGCCGCCGACCTCGGCCAGGATCTGGCGCGACTGCGGGTTCATCACCACCATCGCGGCCTGGGGACCAAGCTCCAGCGCCATCGGGGCGAGCGACTGCCCGGCCTCACCGGCGCCGGTCCCCCCACCCGTCACCCCGCCCGTCATCCCCACAGTCTTGGCGTCGACGCGAGCGCGCTCGGGCGCGAAGCGCACGCGCACGAGGTCGCCGGGCGTGAACTTTTCGAGCAGCGGCTTGGGGCCCTTGGTGTAGCGGGGCTCGAGGGCCAGATCGACCACGCCGCGCTCGCCGCCCACGTCGATGATCAGACGGCCGGCGCGCGGATCGGAGGGAGACTTCTGGGTCTCCTCCACGATCCCGGCGTAGATCTGCGGCGGGTTCGTGGCCGCACGCAGGGCGGCTTGCGCGGCGCGATGCTTCTCCAGCGCCTTGCCGGTCACGTGGCCCACCGGGCCTCGGAAGCCTTGCCGCCCGTCCAGGTCCTCGAGCCCGCGCTCGAGCGCCTGGCGGGCCAGCGCCTGCAGCTTGGCGTCGATCGACAGCTCGACGGTCAGCCCCAGCTCGCCGACCTTGCGACCCGGGTACTGCGTCGCCAGCCAGCGTGAGGTCGCGTCGACCGCCTCGGCGGCCAGCTCGGGCGCGGCCACGGGCGCGCGCGCCAGGCGAATCGGCTCCTTGGCCAGCTTGTCCGCCTCGGTGCGGGGCAGATAGCCGCGCTCGACCAGCTGTCCCAGCACGTAACGCTGGCGGTTCTTGGCGGCGTCGGGGTGCTTGCGCGGCGACAGACGCTCGGGGCTCTGGGGGATGCCCGCCAGCAACGCCGCCTCGGCCACGTCGACCTGGCGCACGGACTTGCCGAAGAAGAAGCGCGCCGCCTCCTCACAGCCGTAGCGCCCGTGCCCGTAATAGATCTGGTTCAGGTACAGCTCGAGGATCTGCTCCTTCGAGAGCTTCTCGGACAGGCGGCGCGCCAGGATGATCTCCTGGACCTTGCGCCGCATCGTTCGCTCCGGCGTGAGCAGGAACGTCTTGATCACCTGCTGTGTGATGGTCGAGCCGCCCTGGGCCGTCCGGCCACGCAGCACGTTCTCGATGAAGGCGCGCGCCATGCCACGGTAGTCGAGACCGGCGTGGTGCCAGTAGTCGGCGTCCTCGGCGGCGACCACGGCGTTCACCAGGATCTTGGGGATCTCGGCGTAAGGCACGAACGTGCGCTTCTCGAGCCCGATCTCGGCGATCGGCGCCCCCCGGCGGTCGAGGAGGCGCGTGACCTGCTTCGGCCGATAGTCGCGAAGCGACTCGACGGTGGGAAGGCGCGAGTCGTTCCCGAAGTACACGAAGAGGCCCACCACCGCGGCGCCGGCCAGCACCACGCCCAGCGCGGCCAAGCCCAGCACGACGCGGGCCACCCGCCATGTCAGGAGGGCGCGCAATCGCGCGCGAATCGCGGCTGCTGGAGCGGAGCGGGACGCTCCCTTACGGGTCGCCATCCGGCGAGAGCATACCAGTCCGGCCCGCGTGTCGTCCTCTGAGTGTCGCGCCGGGACGGTGAATCAGCAGACGGTGGCGGCTGGCCGAGGTTCCGGGGAGCTTGTCGCCGATCCGAGGGCTTCAGGGGCAGGCGCCCGTCGCGACGTCCGGCTGCAACGCAGGCGAGTGGATCTGCAGCGTCATCGAGAAGGTCGTCGTGCAGGGATCGCTGGCGGGCGGGGCCGCGCAGGCGACGGCAAACATGGAGCGCGTCTCCGTCACCGCGGCGGTGAACCGGTTGTCGGCGATCAGCTCGAACGAGGTCGCGACCTCCTCGTGCCAGGCGCACGCGGACATGGCGGCCTGCATGTCCAGGCCCGAGCGAGTGAGGAGGCCTTTGTTCAACGAGACCAGGCCGGTGCCGAACGAACCGTGGGCCCCGAGCGACACTCGGCCCTGAGTGAGGTCGTCGTAGGTGAGGGGCAGGAGACGGCCCGCCAGCGAGCTCGCTCCCTGTCCGCAGCCGTCGACCACAGCCGCCACCGACAGGACGTCGAAGCAGTAGGTGCCCGGCGTCAAAGCATGGAGTCGCCCGCTGCCTCCAGCCCCACCGAGGCCGCCGGAGCCCGCCGCCCCGCTGCCACCGCGGCCTCCGGCTCCGCTCGCTCCCGCAGCACCGAGCCGTCCAGCGGCGCCACCGGCTCCGCCGCTCGTTCCGCCGAGACCTGGCCGCCCGCCTGCGTCTCCTCCTGCCGCGCCTCCGCCGCCGGCTCCGCCGCCGCCGAGCCGATGAGTGCCGGGTGGACAGATCCATGTCCCGCTCGAGCACTGCGGCGAGTAGCTGATGCCGGTCGCGCCATCGGAGCAGGGGCCGCCCATGGCGACCGGGCAATCGGCGGTGCCGGCGCAGCTTCCAGACGGCACGGTGCCGAGGGGACAGATCCAGGCTTCATCCCGGCAGACCCGATTCGAAAGCACGTGGCCGGTGGCGCATCCATCGATGCAATCCAGGGTCGCGACGCCGCCGCAGGAAGAGAGGGAGCCACCCGCACCGCCCGCGCCCGGCCCACGGTGACCGGCTCCACCGCCATCGCCCGCTGCCCCGGGAGCACGGTTGGCTCCGCCATCGCAGGCGAGCAGCAGGAGGACGACGAAGAGCCTCGTCGTCTTCATTCGGCCGGTGAACCTGGCCCCTTCTGCTCCGTCGCGGGGGAGCGAAGGGCCGTGGGCAGGCCCGAGCCCATGTCGTAGAGCGGGCGGACGTCCACGCCGCGCATCCCGGCGCGGCGCGCCGCCTCGAGCCCGAGCTCGGTGTCCTCGTAGACCGTGCAGTCGCCCGGCGCGACGCCGAGCTGGCGAGCCGCCTCGAGGAAGACGTCCGGCTCCGGCTTGTGGCGAACCGTGTCCTCGGCCGCGACGACGACCGGGAACCAATCGTGGAGGCCAAGCTGATGCAGCGTCCGTTCGACCATCACGCGGCCACCGCCCGAAGCGATGGCGACCTTGTCCCCCGCGGCGCGGTGCCGGCGGGCGAGCTCGACCACCGCGGGGATGGAGCGAATTTCGTGGAAGCGGCGCAAGACGGCCGCTTCCTTCTCGTGGCAGATGACGGCGGGATCCAGCGAGAGGCCCTGCTCGGCGATGAGGGTGGCGGCGATCTTCACGGTCGGCACGCCGCCAAGCGAGTAGAAGCGGGCCTCCGGAAACACGAGGCCGTGCCGTCCCGCGACCTCCTGCCAGGCGCGGTAGTGAACGGGCATCGTGTCGGCCAGCGTGCCGTCCAGGTCGAAGATGGCTGCCGTGCCGGGGCCAGCGGGCATCGGGTGCGGACCAGGCTCGCCGGGCATCGATCGACCGTCGCTGTCGCTGCTGCTGCTCACGGCCGCCACTTTCGAGCGCGGCGAGACGCCGGTCAAGACGATCGCGATCCTCCGCCGTGCGCGGCCCCTCTCCGCTGGCCCTGACGGGCCGGCTGCCTGGCATCTTGACGGGGTCCGGCTCGCTGCCGCTCGCGAACCCCGTGCCCCCTCGCTCCGCGCGACCAAGCCGCGCTACGCTCTCGCGGCTTGGCCGCGGCGACCAGCGGGGGCAAGGGGGCACGCAGAGGCGCCGCGCCGCGCCCGTCCAGGCAAGCCACCGCACGCCGCGCCGGGCGGTCCCCCCCTTCAAACGCCCGGTCCCCTCTATAAAGAAGTGTTGCGATCGGCAGGTCCGAGTGGGCGGGGGGCGGGTCTGGGTTAGACTTCGCGCGTGAAAGTTTGCCCGCTTTGCGCCAGCTCGTACGGCGACGAAGAGGGAACGTGCGCCCGCGATGGGCAGCGTCTCGTGGAAGCCGCCGCGCCACCCCCGGCGGGACCGCCCTCACCCGCGGCGACGACGGTCCGGGGCGCCGGCGCGACCACGACGGCCGGCACGGCGCTGGCCGCCGCGCCGGCTGCGCCCCCGGTGCCCGACGAGGCCTTCGACTCGCTGGTCGGCGCGACGCTGGCCGGTCGTTACCTGATCGTCCGGCGCATCGGTGAAGGGGGGATGGGCGCGGTCTACGAAGCCAAGCACACCATCATCGGCAAGCGCGTCGCCGTGAAGGTCCTGCTCGAGAAGTTCCTGGCGAAGAGCGACTTCGTGGCGCGCCTGTTACAGGAGGCGCGTCTCGCCAGCGCCATCGGGCACGAGCACATCGTCGACGTGACCGACTTCGGGACCACCGACGACGGCCGCGCCTTCGTCGTGATGGAGTTCCTGGAGGGCGAGGCGCTCTCGCAGCTCGTGATGCGCGAGGCGCCGCTCCCGGTCGAGCGTGCGCTGCGGCTGGCCCGTCAGGTGGCGAGCGCGTTGGCCGCCGCGCACGCCAAGGGCATCGTCCACCGCGACGTCAAACCCGAGAACGTCTACCTGGTCCGGCGCGCCGACGCAGACTTCGTCAAGGTCGTGGACTTCGGCATCTCGAAGGCCGTCAAGCAGGGCCAAGGCGAGGACGCCCCCGACTACCGGCTGACGAACACGGGCCTGTTGCTGGGCACGCCGCTCTACATGTCGCCCGAGCAGGCGCGCGGCGAGGAGGACCTCGATGAGCGGGTCGACGTGTGGGCGCTCGGCGTGATGCTCTACGAGTGCCTGACCGGCGAGGTCCCGTTCCGCGCCAACAACTACCTGGGCATCATCTCGCAGGTGCTGACCCACGAGGCCATCCCGCCGTCGCGGCTGAGACCCGAGCTCGGGATCTCCGTCGCCGTCGAGACCGTGGTCATGCGCGCGATGGAGAAGGACCGGAGCCGCCGTTATCCGACGATGGTCGACGTCGAGGCCGACCTGGACCGGCTGCTGGGGGGCGACCAGAACGTCGGGGCGGGCGCCACGCCGATCGCGACCACCGCGCCGCCCCCCACCAGGCCGGACCGGGGACGCGCCTGGGTCTGGGGCGCCGCGGTCGCCGCTCTGGTCGGAGGCGTGGCCATGGCGCTCTCTCGCCCCGAGCCTCGCAGCGCGGCGGCGCCTGCTGCCTCTGTCGCGCCTCCCGCCGGTGATGTCCGGCCAGCCCAACGCCCGGTTCCCGTCCGCGCCGACCGGACCGCGCGCCCGCCCGCCGCGGTGGCGCCGCCGGATGAGCCGGGACCTGGCGCCAGCACCGCCGACGCGCATGCCACGCGAGCGGCGACCGTCGCGCGGACGGGCAACCACCCGCCACGGGACAAGGTCGATCGCGCCGTGAGCACCTCTTCGCGAAGTCGACCGGCAGCGAGCCCGACGACCGAGTCACCCGCCTCCCGACACACGTCCCAGGAGGTCCTGCGCGGGGCCCTTCCGAGCCGCTCGGGCGAGGGGTATCCGGATCTGCCTTGAGGCGCGCCGCCCTCGTCCTGCTCGGGTTGTCGCTGCTGGCGGCACCACCGTCGGTGCGTCTGGCGCGCGCCGACCAGGCGACCGATAGAGCCCGCACGCTCTACGAGAGCGGGCTCGAGCTCTTCTACGCCCGCCAGCACGCGCAGGCGCTGGTCGACTTCCAGCGCGCCCACGAGGTGAAGCCCCGCCCGGCCACGCTGTTCATGATGGCCCAGTGCGAGTACCTGCTCGGCTCGCTGAAGGAGGCCCGCGAGCACTACCAGTCCTATTTGACGGAGAGCCCTTCCGGCGAGTTCGTCGAGGTGGCGAAGGATCGCATCACCAGCATCGACCGGCGCCCCGCCACGCTGGTCATCAACACGGTGCCGGATCAGGCCGACGTGCGCATCACCTCGGCCGACCCTCCCGCGCCCGACCCCAAGGCGCCGCCGGTCGCCCCGGTGGTGGGCCAGGCGCCCAACAACTTCTCGGTACCGCGCGGGCGCTGGGTCGTCTCGGTGTCGAAGCCGACTTTCCTGCCGCAGGAAATCACCGTGCAGGTCGGGATCGCGGAGACGAAGCCGCTGTTCTTCAAGCTGGAGCCGAACCCGGCGCGCCTGGAGATCGAGACGATCCCCAGGGGCGCGACGCTCTACGTGAACGGCAACCGCGCGCGGAACCCGTACCGGCAAGACGTCGCGGCCGGCCGCTTCGAAATCTTCGCAGAGGCGACCGACTACGAGAGCCGCACCCAGGCGGTCTCCGTCGGACCGGGTGGTCGCCTGCTTTTGACGGGACCGAACGCCCTCCGGCTGCGCTACTTGCAGCGCTCGGGCCGGCCGGAGCTGGTCGCGGCATCCTCGATCATGGGCGCCCTGGTGGGCGCCGGCGCGGTCGCCGCCGGCCTGGGCTCCGAGCTCGAAAAGGCGAACGTGCCAGCCATCAGCTTCACGTTTGGGGGCGCCGTGACGGGCGCGATCGCGGGCGCGCTGATCTCCAACAACATGGTCCCGTCCTACATTCCGGACAACCGGGGTCTGTTCATTATCGGCGGGCTGTGGATCGGGGCAGCCGAGGGCGCGTTTGCCGGAATCGTCGCGCGACAGGCGACTACGAAGGCGGGCGTGAACATGGATGAGGAACATCCCCAATACGCGGAGCTGGGGCCCTATGTCCATCCGGACCTCGGCTCCCAGCTTCGAGGCGCCCTCTTCGGCAGCATTCCAGGGCTGGTCGTCGGTACGACGGCCGCGGCCCTCTTCCGGGATCACGCGCCGACCTATGGACGGGTGTCGTTGATCCAGAGCGCGGCCGCGGGCGGCGCCATCGTGGGCTCGCTGGCCGCGCTGGCCTTCCGGTGGAACCCGTTTCAGTTCAAGGAGGTCTACGATCCTGCCCCTACCGACCGATGCAATGAGACGAGCCCGCTCGACCAGGCCTGCCTGCGAGACACACGATCGGTTCTGAACCTGTCCCTGCCGGCGCTGATCGGCCTGAACGTGGGCCTCGCCGGGGGGCTCCTCGGCGCGTATCTGCCGGACCAGTCCGTCTATGGCCCGACCTGGCAACGGATCATGTTGATCGATCTGGCGGCCGGCGCCGGCGCGCTGGCAGGCGGGATCTTCGCCTGTGTCGCGGACTCGGATTGCGTGCGCCACAGCGGGGACACCGCTCGCGCCCACGCCGCGGAGGTGGCGCTCCTCACCGGAGGTCTGGGTTTGGTGGCGGGCATCTTCCTGACCGGCAACTCGGCGGCCAATCCCGCCACCACAAACACCACCGTCCCGGCCGCGCCATCCAAAGCCCCGGAGCCCGAGACCCCGCCGCCGACGCTCGGCCTGTTCCCGGGGCGCGACGCCACCGGCGGCGTGGTGCCGATGGTCGCCGCCGCCGGGATGTTCTGAGCGACCGAGCGCCCCGCTCGCGCTACAGCTTCACCTGCGCCGTGTGGCGCGCATCGTCGTCGGACGGCGGGCGGGTCCCGGTCGCGTAGGCCTTCGCCATCTCGAAGACGTAACGAAGGCCGGTGGTACCCGACGTGTCCCAGTAGGCCGCCTCGCGCGGCTCGACCACCAGGATGGCGAGGGACGGATCGTCCTTCCCCTTCGGGAACCACACCTTCCAGTCCTCGGCCCACAGCTCCTCGATGAGCGTCCGATCCTGCAACAGGCGCGCGACCCCGGACAGGGACACGAAGCGCCGCCCGTCCTGCATGGTGACGGCGACATGCGCGTCGGCCTCGAGCTCATCCACCTTGGGTGACTCGATCGCGGTCGAGAAATACAGCCCCCCGTCGTTGCGCTTGCCCGCGATGGCGAGCGGCCGCCCGCGCATCCCGCCCTCGCGCGTGCGCGTCACCAGCATGGCGGTCGAGAATTTCGAGACGAGCTCGTGCAGACGCTCGCGCTTCTCGGACTCCGAAAGCTTCGTCGCTGACATGCCCGCAAGCTAAGTCGCGACCTGGCACCGGCAACCACCTGGACACGCGCGCCGCAGCCGCGCCGGACCTCAGACCTCGAAGCCGAGCGCCTTCAGCTCTTCGGCCAGGCGCGCCACCTCGCGCCGGACGGCCTCGGGCGCCGGTCCGCCCACGATCGTGCGCGCCGCGACCGCGGCGGCGGGCTCGAGCGCCCGCAGCACGGCCGGCGTCAGCCGCGCATCCACGGCCGCCAGATCCTCCGGGCCCAGGGCCCGCAAGGTGACGCCCTTCTCCTCGGCGCGACGAACCAGCCGTCCGACGATCTCGTGGGCCTCGCGGAACGGCAACCCGGCCCGGACCAGCTCTTCGGCCAGATCCGTGGCGCCGAGCGCGGGATCCTGAGCCGCCGTCCGCATCCGCGCGGTGTCGAACTCGAGACCGGCGACGAGCCCGGGCAACACGGCCAGGCTGACCCGAGCCGTCTCGACCGCGTCGTAGAAGGGTTCCTGCGTCTCCTGCAGATCCTTGTTGTACGCGAGCGTGAGGCCCTTGCTGATGGTCAGCAAGGCCACCACGTCGCCGATCACGCGCGCCGGCTTGGCCCGCAGCAGCTCCGCGATGTCGGGGTTGCGCTTCTGCGGCATGAGCGAGCTGCCCGAGCAGTACCCCTCGCCCAGCCGCACGAAGCCGAACTCCGTCGTCGACCACAGCACCAGCTCCTCGCCCAGCCGCGACAGGTGCACGCCGAGGAGCGCGCACGCGAACGCGATCTCCGCCGCGAAGTCCCGATCCGAGACGGCGTCGAGGCTGTTGTGGGTGGGCCCCCCCGAGAACCCGAGGTCGCGCGCGGTCGCCGCGCGATCGATGCCCAGGCTCGTCGCGGCCAGCGCGCCCGATCCCAGCGGCGACTCGGCCGCCCGCCGGGCGGCATCGAGGAGCCGCCCGCGATCACGCCCCAGCATCTCGGCGTACGCGAGCAGGTGGTGGCCGAGGGTGACCGCCTGGGCCCGCTGCAGGTGCGTGTAGCCAGGCAGCAGCGTGTCGGCGTGCGTGCTCGCCTGGCGGCACAGCGCAACCCGCGCGCGATCGATCGCGGCCGCCAGCTCGACGGCGGCTGCGCGCGCATAGAGGCGCAGGTCGGTCGCCACCTGATCGTTCCGGCTCCGCGCGGTGTGCAACCGGCGCCCCGGCTCGCCGATCTGAGCCGTGAGCCGGCTCTCGACGTTCATGTGGATGTCCTCGAGCGCCGCGTCGAGCGCGATCTCGCCGCTGGTGATCTGCCCCGCCACCCGGTCGAGCCCGGTCACGATGGCCTCGGCATCGGCCGGCGCGATCAGGCCGACGGCGGCCAGCATGCGCGCGTGCGCCTGGCTGCCGCGCACGTCGTCCGCCAGCAGACGTCGATCGAAGTCGACGCTGGCGTTCAACGCCGTCGCCGCGGGATCCATGGCGGCGCCGAAGCGGGCGCCTCGCCCCCCGCTCGCCGGCGACCCAGCGCCCGGCGCGGTCCCGCTCGCCGACGCGGATGGACGAGCCAGATCTCCTGCCTTCATTTCCGCTGGTTTGCGAGGCTGCGATGACATGTGCGCCTTATAGCAAAGTGGCGCGATCGCAGTGCCCCTTGTATCTTGAAGACAGGGCATCCGCGAGCGACTGGCCCAAGAAGGAGGAAAAGCATGGCGAAACGTATCTCCACAGACCGGTTGGATTTCACTTCGCACGTCAAACTGTTCGGAGCCAAGGAGGCCGGGCACGCCTGACAGGGCAGGCCCTTCCCCGGGTCCCGCTCCCCGTGACGAGAGTGGTCGAAACAACTTCGCACCAATCCCGTCACACGCAGTCCTCTTCACGGACCAGCTGTTCGTAAGTCGTCCGAGCCGATGACAGATGAAACCCGTCGGGATGCGAGGCTCGCGCAACCCGGCAAAAATTGAGCGGTGCTCGCGCACCAGCTCACGACCAGTCCACTAGCGGATGACACGCGCCGGTGAGCCCGAGTGGTTCCCGGCGCGTTTTTTTTCCCGCCGCCCAACTGGACGACCGAGGAGTCCCGAAGATGCGCCGTCCTCCGTTCCGCCTCTCGTTGCTGACGGTCACTTTCACATCCGTGGCCTCGCTGCTGACGTCCCCCGCCTGGGCGGGGCCGCACGACCGCGGGGAGCACCACGAGCTCAGGAAAGAGGAACGTCGCGAGAGGCGTGAAGAACGGCGCGAGGAGAAGCGCGAAGAGAAGGCATTCCGGCGCGAGATGCGCCGCTCGCGGGTCGCGCCGCCCCCGGCTCCCGTCGAGAGGTTCGCCCCCCGCCCCGGCTTCGTCTGGTCGCCAGGGTATTACGAGTGGCGCGACGATCGCTACGCCTGGGTGGGAGGCCACTACGAGCCCGAGCGCGCCGGCTTCTTCTGGCAGGGGCCGCGCTGGGACCTTCGGGGCGGCGAGTACGTCTTCATTCCGGGTGCCTGGCTGAACATCGAGGCCCAGCCGGCTCAACCGCCGCCGCCACCACCCGCCGAGCGGGTCGAGGTGAGGCCGGGGTTCGTGTGGGTCCCCGGTTATCACGAGTGGCGCGCCGGTCGCTATGTGTGGGTGCCGGGCCACTTCGAGGCGGAGCGGCCCCGCGAGGTCTGGGTGCCCGGCCACTGGGAGGTCCGAGGCCATCGATATTTCTGGGTCCCTGGCATGTGGCGCGCGCGCTGAGCCAAGCTGCGGATCGAACGTGAGCGGGGACATTGCCGGGGCCCGGCCTCGGTGTTAGGGCTGACCGCGTGCTGCGCTCTCATGACGACCGGGACCTCGAAATGACCTCCGGGGGGAAGGCGCATCGCATGGCGCGCCTCGTTGCGGTGGCCGGGATGGCCGGCGCCTTGGCTCTGGGGCTCGCTGGATGCGGGCACGGCGGCGGCGCCGCAGGGACCCCGCCGGTCGCGGCCAAAGGATATCAGGCAGCGGCCCCCGCGCCGGCGACGAGCGGCTCGAGCGCGAGCGGGGCGCCGACGACGGCACCGCCGGTCGCGGCGACCCCTGCGCCGGCAGCGCCTCAACAGACGCAGGCGGCGCCTCAGCAGACGCAGGCGGCGCCTCAACGAGCGCCGGCAGCGCCTCAACAGACGCAGGCGGCGTCTCAACGAGCGCCGGCAGCGCCTCTGCAAGCGCAGGCGGCGCCTCAACGAGCGCCGGCAGCGCCTCAGCAAGCGCAGGCGGCGCCTCAACGAGCGCCGGCAGCGCCCCAGCAAGCGCAGGCGGCGCCCCAGCAAGCGATCGCTCGTCCGGTTCCGGCGTCGGCGGTCGCCCGTCCTTACGAGCCGCCCATGGCGCCGTCGTCGACCCCGGGCCCGGCGCTCGCGGCCCTCGCTGATCCGCCACCGCCGCGATTGCCGCCAGCGCCCACAGCGCCCCCACCCGGCCCGACGAGCCCGCGCGCCACGCGGGCGAGCGGGCCCCGCTTCGCGGTGCAGGGCGTGGACGCGTCCGACGTGCTGAACGTCCGCTCGGGCCCCAGCCCCAAGCACGACGTGGTCGGGACCATCCCCGCCGACGCCCGGGGCGTCGCCGCGGTGGGGCCGCGCCGCCAGATCGGGCCGTCGGTGTGGCGAGAGGTGAGCTACGACGGCGTGCGCGGCTGGGTCAACGACCGCTTCCTCGTCGAGGAGCGCGCCCCCAATCGATCGCGATGACGTCCATGCGACCAGCCCTGTCGACACGCCGAGGTTCCATGTTCATGAGCCGCACCGCTCCCCTCTCGATCGTCGCCGTGATGGCGGTGGCTCCGCTCCTCGCGCTCGGCGGGTGCCTGGGCGCGCGCTTCGACAAGCCGGATCCGGAGCCGGCTGCCAACACGTCCACCACCCGGCTGCTCGACCTGATCGCGCGGGAGCGCGAAGCGCGCAAGCTCCGGCCGCCCATGCTCGTCCCGGATCTACGCCACATCGCGCTTCGCGAGACGGTGGGCGTCGCCCGGGGAGACCGGTCCCTGGCAACCGCTGCCCACGCGGCCGGCCTGGCGGCGGTCCAGAGCATGGGCCGGCACATCTGGACCTTCGCCACCGACTGCGGCGACCTGGCGCAGCTGCGTCTACCGCCGCTCGCGACCGAGATGCGCGAGCTGGTGATGAACGCCGCCGCGGTGGCCGGGCACGACGACCGCACGTATGTGCTCATCGTCATCGCCGAGCCGGGCGCCTCTGCGCTGCGCGCCGAGTCCATGGGAGGGGGCACCGCGGGCGCGAATCCCTCGCTCGAGGCCTACGTACACCCGGTGGTGTCGGCTGGGAGCTGCGGAGATCGCTGGCCAGCCGCCTCGCCTTCGCGGACCTGACCATGCGGGCGGCGGTGCTCCGGGCTCCGGGCCCCGTCGACAGCCGGCCGCTCTCGCTCGAGACGCGGCCCGATCCCGCCCCCGGCCCCGGCGAGGTGTTGCTCCGCGTCCGAGCGTGCGGTGTGTGCCGGACCGATTTGCACGTGACCGAAGGGGAGCTGCCCGCGCGGCGGCCGGCTATCATTCCGGGGCATCAGGCGGTCGGCGAGATCGTCGCGCTCGGTCCGCTGCCGGCAGACGCAGGAGAAATCGCGACGGCCAGCGTCGCGGCCGCGCGCCCCGCCGCCGCCCCGCTGGCAATCGGGCAGCGGGTGGGCGCCGCGTGGCTTCGACGCACCTGCGGGGTGTGTCGGTTCTGCCGCCGCGGGCGCGAGAACCTGTGCGAGACGCCGCGCTTCTCGGGCTGGACAGACGATGGTGGGTTCGCCGAGCTCATGGTGGCGCCCGCCGACTTCGTGTACGCCGTGCCGGTCGGCTTCTCGGACGTCGAGGCCGCGCCCCTGCTCTGCGCGGGAATCATCGGCTACCGCGCCCTCGAGCTGACGGGGATCACCGACTGGCCGGGGGCGCGGCTCGGGCTCTATGGCTTCGGGGCGGCCGGTCACGTCGCGATCCAGCTCGCGCGCGGGCGTGGCGCGGACGTCTACGTGGCCACGCGCGATCGCGCGCGCCACCAGGCGCTGGCCGCCGAGCTGGGGGCGGCGTGGGTCGGGGACACGCTGGAACGCCCGCCCGTTCCCCTCGACGCCGCCATCGTGTTCGCGCCGGCCGGCGAGATCGTCCCGGCCGCGCTGGAGGCGGTCGATCGCGGCGGGCAAGTGGTCCTGGGCGGCATCCACATGTCGCCCACGCCCCCGCTCCGCTACGAGCTCCTCTATCACGAGCGCGTCGTCCGCTCCGTCGCCAACAACACACGCGCCGACGGCCGCGCCTTTCTGGCCGAGGCCGCTCGCCTCCCCGTCCGCACGCACACTCAGGTCTTCCCGCTCGACCAGGCCAACGAGGCGCTCCAGGCCCTGAAGCACGACGCCATCCGCGGCGCCGCCGTCCTGCAGCCGTAGCGCTCGTCCCCCGCTCAGCGCCGGGCTCGCCCGAGCGCCATCTCCGCGACCTTCTCGATGAGATCGGGATAGGGATACCCGGCCTCCTCGGCCGCCCACGCCAGGTCCTCGCCCTCGGCCAGATAAGGGTTCGGGTTGGCCTCGACGACGTAGATCGCCTCGTCGTGCGCCAGACGCACGTCGATGCGGCCGTAGTCGCGCAGCCCGGCCGCCTTGTACGTCCGAACCGCCACGTCGGAGAGCCGCTGGATCAAGCTCTTCGACAGATCGAGGGCCACCATGTTCTCGATGC
>Ga0207639_10001371_pt1 | contig 16420 bp, 11 predicted proteins | sample KBSCornC32_FD_184299 | JGI IMG/M metagenome (GOLD analysis project Ga0207639, IMG submission 184299) | Corn rhizosphere microbial communities from Kellogg Biological Station, Michigan, USA - KBS Corn C3-2 (SPAdes) (version 2) | ecosystem: Host-associated > Plants > Roots > Rhizosphere > Soil ...
CGGGATGTGTTCGCGATCTGCGGCGTCACGGAGCAGGCCGGTTTCACATCGGCGAAAAAATACCCCTGCTCCTGATAATGGTTCTCGAGCCGCCGCTCGCCCTCGACGATCGCAGCGTAATCAAGCGTGCCGTCGCGAAGCACCGGAATAAGCGTCTGATCCGTCATCTTCGCCGTCTTGCCCGCCGTGTCGGTGATGACATCCACAGTCGGACCGACTTGCCCGGTGAAGGTGACGCTGATCGTATTCGCATCGCTGTCGTAGACGACCTTTGGCTCGTCGAGATCGGGCGCGACAAACTTCTCGTTACGCAATAGCGTGCGGATCTTTGTCACGTCGGCCGTCAGACGATCTCGCGAATAAAACTCGCCCTGCTTGAGCCGCAGAGATGTCGGATCGATAGGCTTTGCCAAGCCTGCGATGTTGATGCTAACGGTCGAGACGTGCGCGGGCGCATTCGGAGTGACGTGAAATGTGACGCCGATGTCATTCTGAAACTCGAGCGGCCGCCGCTCGTACGTCACCTCGCTCTTGTAGTAACCATGCTCACGCATGTAGTCGAGGATCTGGTCCGCGCTCGACTTGAGCGACTGGTCCGTGATCACCGAGCCGGGCGTGACGATGTTTAGCTTAAAGAGCAGGTCGTCCTCGGTGACCTTATCGCCGGTCGTCGGGCCGATCTCGACATTGACCTTTTGCGCCTGGACCTTTCGCTTTATGTCGAAGTTAAGATCGACCGACCCCGTCGCTGTCGGCGTCGCATTGACCGTCACCGTGTCGACACGTTTGGTGTTATAAAGCGCCTCGATCGCGTCGCGGATCTTTGTCGTCGAATACACATCGCCCACAGCCTCGCGGGCGATGAGCCGATATTCCTCTATCGACTGCGTGTCTGTCTGCGTGCCGCCCGCGAGCGTAACCGTGATGTTAGCGATCGGTTTTTTTTCGAACTGGTTTTGTGCCTCGGCGGCGACGGTGGCGATCAGCACACAGACGAATACGAGAAAAGGCCGCAGCCTCCTCGTCATTACCTCTTTGTGATGTACTTTCGTCATTCAACAAGCGCCAGCCTAGAAACGTCTCCTAAACCTGACCTCAAAACTAAAGTTGTCGCGGTTGCGCGTGATGTTGGCGAGCGGACGCTGCTCGTATCGAGCGACGAGCGAGAGCTTATTCGAGACGCGGTACTCGAAGGCGAGCACCTGGTTCTGGTCCTGCGACAAATTCGTCGAGTACGTCACGCGAAGGTTGTTGTTGATCTGCCGCCCGACCGTGAGCCTCGCGGTCGCGCTTGTCGTCTGCCCGGCGATCAGCGGGTCGATCTCAAAAACGTTTAGGCCAAAGAGCTTATCAGTCGCCTTTCGTATCGGATCGTTGATGATCGCGTCGGTCAGCACCTCGGCGGCGGTGTTGAGACCGCCCTGCGCAAGCGTCGGAATGCCGCCGGCGGAATTGGTCAGATTCCCGGTCGTGATGAGCGAAACGACGTCGGCCTGCGGCAGCGCAGGGTTGGAGCGCATCGTTGCGTTGAGGTCCTCGGTCTCGCGCAGCGGCCCATTCAGATTTACAAAGATCTGATAGCCCGCGATCTCGGTCTCGGCTTGAAGGTTTACGACCGGATCGATCTCAGGGCCGGGCGGGAAATCAACCGTCGCCCGCTGCACCTCATAACGGTCTTTACGGAAAAATATCGTGCCGCTATTCGCCGTGATCCGGCCCGCGATCTGCGGATTGTCGGCGTCACCCGTGAGCTGCAGCGAGACGGACGCGGTCAGATCGGCGATGTTGTTTCGCACGATCAGAGCGTCGCGGCCCTCGATCGTGATGTCGAATCGCGGCGGCAGTACAGACCCTGAATTCGAGCTCGACAGCACCGCCTCGCGGCGCGAGCTGAGCAGATTCGCAAGATCGATATCTTTTGAATAAAGACTGCGCCGAGCGAGGACGCGACCGGCGATATTGAGCCTCAGGTTGCCGCTCCTCTGTCCTCTTGATCCGGTGATCTCGAGCTGCGCGTCGCCAGTGGTCACAAAATCCTTTGGCAGCGGCACGGTCACGTTGTTGCCGTCGATGCCGAGTCGGAAAGCCTGCAAATTGAGTCCGGCAAGTGTCGCCCCGCCTGTCGCGGTAAATTGGCCGCCGCCGAGATAACCGCTCGCCTGCTCGATCTCGACCTGGTCGGAGGTGAAGATCAATTTCGCCTGAATGCGATCGGCCGTAAAACGGTCCGTGCCCAAAAATGCCGAGATGCCGCCATTCACAACCGTCGCAGAACCGACGAGTCTCGCCGTCGCATTCGGTCCCGATATATGCATCGACGTATCGGCGAGGCCGGAGAAAAAAGCGTCCTTGCTGACCAGGTCGAGCAGCGAGAGATTTACACGTCCATTGATCGCAAGGTCGTTGTTGCCGGTGTCGGTCAGCGCCTTTGTGCCGGCAATCGTCATGTTTGACCCGCCACCCGAGAACTGCGCGTGGTTAAAGGTGATCTGACGAGGGTCGAAAGCGATCTCGACGTTGCCAACCGAGTTAAGCGGCGTGTCCTGGAGTTGGAGGTTGAGCTGCGAAAAGTTTGCTGTGCCCTGCAGATTCTCGCTCGAATAGACGCGTGTACCGTGATCGTCCACCTTCGAGATATTGCCGCCAAACTCTACGTGACCGGTCGCAACGCCTGTGATCGGGTAATCTTTCAAACCCGGAACAAATGCAAAGAACGGAGCCAGCGGACTGTTATTAAAGTCCGTCGCCACGCGGAACGGCATGTCCTCGTTGGCAAAATTGAGTGTCGCGTTTATTACCTGCTGCTGCGTCCCAAGCGTCGCCGTGAGATTAGCATTGAGCACCTGATTCGCCGTATCGCCATTAAATGTGACGTCGCCGAACGAGTTCTCATTCACCGTCACGCCATGAGCCACGCCGTTGAAGTTCACATTGAATGTCGACGTCCGCGATACGACGCCGCTCGCCTTGGCAGTGAGGTCGACGGTGCCAGTGATATTCGGCAGCGTGGTGTCCTTTGGCAGGAGTGACAACGCCAACGGCATCGGCAGCGATGTGCCGGTGAGGTTGACGTCAAATGCCTCGGACGCGCGGTCGTAATTCCCGGACAGGCCGAGGTGACCGGCACCGATACGCATGTCGGCCTGCTGGATGTTGATGTTGGTGCCTGTAAAGACCGCCTTCACAGCTAGATTGTCGAATGCTTGTCCCGCGATCGTGCCCGCCGCCGCAGTCAGGTTGACACCGCCTTGTGCGTTGTTGGGTAGACCATGAATATCCACCGTCCCTGACGTGCGGCCGTCAAAATCCTGGAGCCGCCCGGGCAAGCTGATGGGAAGCGCGGCGAGCAGATTGCCGGCATTGATGTTTGTAAGAGTCGCCTGGACCGACGTATTGTTCTCGCCGCCCTTTGGCATGTCCATCGCAAATGTCGCCGTCCCGCCGTCAGCCTGCGTCAGTTTGCCGTTTGCAAGCTGTGTCCCGGTCGGGGACACATTCAGGTCGGTCGTGATGCTCCCGACATCGCGGCCATGCAGGATCAAAGACGCAAGAGACGCTTTTCCTACGACATTTGGATCGGAGAAGTTGCCGGTGATCGTGCCGTTGAACGCAAGATTCCCGCCCGCCTGCACCTGCATGTCCTCAAGCTGCCGATTGAGATCGGGCGAGATGTCGAGTACCTTTACAAGCCGCTCGACCTCGCTTGCGTCAGTCGAATTTAGCGCGACCGTGAGGTCCGAGTTGCTGCTCCCGAGATCGAATCTTCCGCTCGCGTTAAAGTGACTCGCCGTCGAATCTAACCGCGCCGTGTCTACATTAAATAACCCGTTTGTCGCCGACAAACGCACCTGACCATTGATCGGGATCAGCGACGTATCGGTCGATCCGGCATTCGCGGCAATGTCAGCGTTGAGCGTACCGTTAGCATTTCGAAAATTAGTACCGTTGAATGTCAGATCGACTGTGCCAGTCGTTTGACCTTCTAACGGAACCACGCGCCCAGCCTCAAGCTCGATCAGCTTGCCGACATCGACATTCGAAAAATTCCCGCGCAGCGTCGACTGCGTTTTATCGTTGAAAGCAATGACAGCCGTGCCCGTAAGCTGGCCGTTCATAACCTGAGCGGTGAGATTGTTGAAAGCGACCTTCGAGTTATCGATCGCAACCTGAGCAGTCGCCGCGCCGAGCGCGACGCTCCCGACCGCGCCGCCGCCGATGCTCATGTCGGCACTCGCGCGGTAGCGGCCCGACGGCTCGAGCACAAAGATTGGCTTTGCGATCCTCACATTCTCGATCGTGCCGCCCTCAGGCAACTGAGATGTCTTATTCAGAGCGATGTTGCCGGCGTCAATGTCATTCGTGCGGCCCTCGACAACGCCTTGTCGAATGGTGAGCCGCACGCCCCCAACGTTTAGGCTGCCGAGCACGGCGGCATCGGTATCGAGCTTCGCTATGCGAAGCTTATCGGCGTAGATCTGCGTCTCGGCCGGAACATCATGGATCGAGATCTCAGGCGATTCGATGCCGCTGACGCGCGTGCCGTCCTTCAGGATCTCGTCGATACGTATGTTGCCGAAGACGAAGTCTGCCGGACCCGGATAATTTGTCAGGTGAAAACGGTCGACGTTGATATTCCTCGCCTTTGCCCCCTGTACGTCGGCGGTCCCCGAGCGGAGGTTATTAATGTCAACGTCGGTTTTTGCCGGCACGTCGACTATCCGCAGGTCGCGACCAGACATTCCGCCAAACGTCATGCCCTGCACCTTATATGTCCCCGCCTGCACGCTGGGCGCCGAGAATCGCGTCGTGCTGCCCTGCGTGCTGAGTTTTAGGTCGCGTCCCGACAGGTCTGTGAATGAGGTCTTCGCGATAGCGAAACTGCCTGCACGGCCGCTGGCGGCTTGGGCATTCAGCTCGCGGTCCTTTACTTCTGCGACGGCATCGTGCAAAAACAGCTTGCCAAATGTCATGTCCTTCGACGCGACAGCCGCGGCTTGCAGGTCACCGATCCAGCGAAAGTCCGAGCCCGTGCCCCGCACATTTCCGTACAGCTTGATAAAGTCGAGTTTAAAATCCTCGAACGTCATCATCTCCGCCACTGCGGTGCCGTTCGCCTCGTAGGTGTTGTTTTGACCCGCGACGGTTGCATTCACGTTGACGGCCTTGAGATACACACCCGCGGCCCGCAAACTCTGGCTGTCGGCCGTCCCGTCAATGCGATACTGCTCGCCCTGGCCGGTGACGTGTCCCTTAAAATTACCGACGCCGACGATCTGCGTGCCGTTCGGCAGAATGGTCGCGGCCTGCGTGAGATCGACTGTCGAGGTCACATTTAGGTCGTATCGAATATTGGCCCAATCGAGCAGCGTGCCGGACATCTCCGTCTCAGCGAGCGGCGACTTGAGCGTGAATTCATGTATCTCCGCACCACCCTTGTCGGCGATCCCGACGGCGCGAATGTCGATCTTCTCAAAACGATTCTGCTCGTAAGCAAGATCCGAGTCGGTGGACGTAAAGTCAAAGTTGTACCGCTTTTGCTCGTCAGGCACTGTCGCATCGACAGGCCCCATGAGAAACACGATATTCTTCGCATTTCCCGACAGGCTCCTCGACACGTCACCGTAATGCACGACGGCGTCCTTGAGCGAGAAGTTCATCGACTGGTACTTAAAGTTGACGCGTTCGCGCTGCTCATTCTCAACCAGCTTGAGATGCGAGAAGTTTGAATTGCCGTTCTCGTCGAACGTGATCCAAACCTCGGCACCACTGATGTCAGTCGTATTGATCGAGATATCGCGGCTGAGCTGCCAGGAGTATAGGTCTTGCACCGTCATCGATAGACGCGCGTTGCGGATAAAGAAAAGCTTTTCGCCCGTGACCTTGTCGTTAAAGGTCGCGTTTTGCAGCTCTAATTCGAGCGGATTTAACGTGACGCGAAACACATCGGCCGAGAAGACTATCCCGATGTCCGCCATCTTGCTGGTGAATTGCGTTTTGACATAGGTGTCGAGGACACCGTTGCGGTAGGCGAGGAGCGACAGGAGCGAAACGACGATCGCAAGCAACGCGACCGCCACGACGGCTAAGAGCGCGTTTCTGCGTGTGAAGACCCGTCGCCGTCTCGGAGGTGGCGGCGGAGTTTCTTCCTGCTCAGTTCCCCTTGTGGTGTCTTCAGCGGCCATTCCGCTCTACAGGCTCACCGTCTCAACGATCTCAAGATCAAATGCATCAAGCGCGGCGACTCGCGGCGGATGATTGGAGAGAAGTTTGATCTTTTTCAGCCCGAGGTCTTTTAGGATCTGCGCTCCGATGCCGTAATCGTGTACTTTGCCGTATCCCGTCTCACGCCTCGCCGTCTGGAAATCGACCCCGCTTTCCTGCATCAAGGCGTAGGTTTTGAGCTGGTTCACCAGATCGAGATTATTCTCACGCTGTCGTAAATACAGTATGACGCCATACCCCGTCTCGTTGATCTTTTGGAGAGAGCTTGCGACGGCGTTTGCTGCCTCGCCGATCCGCGCACCAAACATCGCAAAGGTAATATTCTCGGTTTGGACGCGCACCGGCACGGGACCGGTTGCATTCTTTACATCTCCGATGACGAACGCAATGTGCGTCTCACCATTGAGGATGTTTTCGTAGGCGATCGCGCGAATGCTGCCGTCATCGGTCGGCAGGCTCGCCTCCGTGATGCGGCGAACGAGCGGCTCCTTTTCAATGCGATAGCGAACAAGGTCGGCGACCGAAATGATCTTTAGTCCATGCTTCTCGGCAAACGGCTCGAGTTCCGGCATACGGGCCATGGTGCCGTCGTCATTCATGATCTCGCAGATCACTGCGGCAGGCGTGAGACCCGCAATTCTCGCGATGTCGACGCTCGCCTCCGTTTGGCCCGGCCTCACGAGAACGCCGCCATTCTTTGCCCGCAACGGAAAAACATGACCCGGACGCGCAAGGTCGTGAGGTTTTGTGTTTGCGTCGACAGCAGTGAGGATCGTGGTGGCACGGTCAGCCGCCGAGATACCGGTTGTCACGCCCTCGCGCGCCTCGATCGAGGTCGTAAATGCCGTGCCAAGATGTGACGTGTTCTCGGTCGTCTGCGGGAAAAGCTGCAATTCCGCACAGCGTTCCTCGGTCAGCGGCAAGCAGATCAGCCCGCGGCCGTGGACGGCCATAAAGTTGATCAGCTCGGGCGTGGTCTTCTCCGCCGCGCACACGAGATCGCCCTCATTCTCGCGATCTTCGTCGTCGACAATGATGATCATCTTGCCGTCGCGAATCTCGCGCGCGGCTTCCTCGATCGTCGAAAGCGGCATGTGCTCGTTTTTGGACGCGTCGGACGTCCGAAATATATGTAAATTCTAGCGGATAGGCGGGGTTTTGTGCGAGTTGGCTTTGCCGCGTGCCTCTGCGGGCTTGGCGAGTTCTGCGTCAGAAAACAAATATATGACGCAGAGATCGCAGAGATCGCAGAAAAAAAGGAGTTATTTTACAGTTGAAGACTTTTCAGATACTCCCGAAACTGCGGCCCGAGGTCGCCACGTTTAAGTGCAAATTCAACATTTGCGATCAGGAATCCGAGCTTATCGCCCGCATCATGCCGGATGCCGTCGAGTTTGAGAGCGTAGATCGGTCGCTCCTTGAGCAGAATACGCATCGCGTCGGTGATCTGGATCTCACCGCCGGAGCCGGGCTCGGTCTCCTCGATCGCCTCAAAGATATCGGGCGTAAAAACGTACCGTCCGATGATCGCGAGGTCTGACGGTGCCTCAGCTAACGGCGGCTTCTCGACCATATCGCGGATCTTGTAAACATTAGGCTCGACCTCATCGGCATCGATCACGCCAAATCGCGAGATGGCCTCGCCCGAGACCTGCATCGTCGCGATCACCGGAGCGTCGTACTTCTCATAAACGTCGATCATCTGTCTAAGCGCGGGCACCTCCGCATCGACAATGTCGTCGGCAAGCACCACCGCAAAGGGCTCGTTGCCGACATAATCCTGCGCCTGATAGATCGCATGACCCAAGCCGAGCGCCTGCTTTTGCCGCGTATAGCTGATCCGGGCGATCTCCGCTATGGACTGAACCTTCTTAAGGATCTTGGTCTTGCCGCGTTCGCGAAGCGTTTCCTCGAGCTCATACGAAATATCAAAATGATTCTCGATCGCTGACTTATCGCGGCCGGTGATGATCAGGATCGAACTGATCCCGCTCGCGACCGCCTCTTCGACCCCGTATTGGATCAATGGCTTGTCGACAAGCGGGAGCATCTCCTTTGGAGACGCTTTTGTCGCTGGCAGAAACCGCGTCCCTAGGCCAGCGGCTGGAAACACGGCCTTGCGAATTTTAGCTGTCATAAAATCGATAGCTTAGTGCATCGGCTCCGTGGCAACAACCCTAACTGGCTAACGCGGTGAAGAAAATTATCACTTATCAGCTATCAATTATCAGCTATTTCGTATCCAACTTGCTCATGTGCTAACAATGTGATTACATTTTAGTCTCGATATGCTCGATCTTGGATTTGTAAGAGAAAATCTGGACGCCGTCCGCAAAGCGATGGCCGATCGGTCGTTTCCGGCGGACGCTTTGGACCGCTTTGCCGAGATGGACGCCGATCGCCGCCGGATCATCGGCGAGGCCGACGCGATAAATCAGCAGCGGAATTCAGCAAGCAAAGAGATCGGAGCCCTGATACAAGCGGGCAAAAGCGACGCCGCAGACGCGATAAAGGCCGAGGTTGTTGGATTAAAAGACAAACAGTCGGAGCTCGAAAAGAAACGTGACGACGCAGACGCCGCCATGCAGGAGCTGCTAGCCGGTCTGCCAAATATTCCCGCCCCGGACGCGCCGGTCGGTCCCGATGAGTCAGCAAATAAAGAGGTCGGACGCTGGGGCGAACCGCGCGAGTTCGATTTTGAACCGAAGGATCATGTAGACCTTGGCACAGATCTCGGCATCCTGGACCTTGAGCGTGCAGGTAAGATCTCCGGTTCACGATTTGCGATCCTCAATGGCGCCGGAGCACGTCTCGAACGAGCTTTGGTCAACTTTATGCTAGATGCTCAGCGCGAGGCGGGTTACACCGAGACGCTCCCGCCGTTTTTGGTGAATCGCAATTCTCTTTTTGGAACGGGGCAATTGCCAAAATTTGCCGAGGACCTTTTCTTTACTACCGACGAGCGTGGGCTCGCACTCATTCCGACAGCCGAGGTGCCCGTGACCAACTATTTTGCAGGCGAAATGCTCGATGTTGCCGATCTGCCAAAGCACTTTGTCGCCTACACGCCGTGCTTTCGCAGCGAGGCGGGGAGCTATGGCCGCGATACGCGAGGGCTGATCCGCCAACATCAATTTGAGAAGGTCGAGCTTGTAAAGATAACGACTCCCGAGACCAGCGAAGAGGAGCACGAGAAGCTCACAGCCGATGCCCAGCGGATACTCCAGTTGCTTGGGCTCCCGTATCGCACAATGATGCTGTCGACCGGCGATATGGGTTTTTCGGCCAAAAAGACATATGACATTGAGGTTTGGCTGCCGTCGCAGCAGACGTATCGCGAGATCTCGAGCTGCTCTAATTGCGGCGATTTCCAGGCGCGGCGTATGAATACACGTTTTCGACGTAGCGGCGGCGGCAAGCCCGAGTTCGTCCACACGTTGAACGGCAGCGGACTGGCAGTTGGTCGAACGTGGATCGCGGTTACAGAGAATTACCAGCAGCCGGACGGCAGCATTGCGATTCCGGAGATCCTACAACAGTACATGGGCGGTCTTGAAGTAATTACATTGTAATTATGAAATCCCAAATAATCCAGATCGGCAACTCGCAAGGCATCAGAATCCCCAAAGTTCTTCTCGAGGAGAGCCGCATTTCAGGCGACGTGGACCTGGAACTACATCCCGACGGCATTCTGATCCGCAAGGCGCAGCGGCCGCGGGATGGTTGGGACGAGGCGTTCAAGACCATAGCCGAGAACGACGAGGACGAGCTTGAGACTCCTGCGGCCACTGATTTCGAGAAAAAGGAGTGGCAGTGGTAAAACGCTTTGACCTATATCTGGTCAACATCGACGAGGAGACGTCCAAGGACGCCAAAAACACCCGCCCGTGCGTCGTGATCTCGCCCGATGAGATGAATGAAAATGTCCGGCACGTCCTTATAGCTCCCATTTCATCAGGCTCCGCTGTATATCCGATGCGAATTGCCGTCGACATCCTGAACAGCAAACGCTACATCATCCTCGACCAGATCCGCACCGTCGATGCCGGGCGGCTCGTAAAAAAGATAGGCGAGCTTGATAAGCCAACACAGAAAATAACTCTCGACACTCTCCAAGAATTTTTTGCCGAATAGCTAAAGATCGTCTCCGGCCGTCAGACCGGCATCGACCGTGCAGCATTTGACGCAGCACTCGAGCGCAGGCCCTGCCCGCTGGGCCGAGGGTGGACAGGTGCCAAGTGAGTACAAAGGACTTACTGAACGTGATTCTATCGACCCCGCGATGTTGAGCGACATCGGCGGCAAGAAGTATGCTAGCTTCTAGCCTCTAGCTCCTGGTTAGAACAGATGATTTCTGGTATCGCACAGGCGCCAGCCGCTTTTGCCTCATTCCACAGAGCATCCATTTCCTCGAGAGATGAATCCGCGAGGTTCCCATCACGAGCTTTTAACTTGTCCTCGATGTATTTGAATCGCTGACGAAACTTACGATTGGTCCGCTTGAGCGCGGTCTCCGGCTCGACGTTGAGTTTGCGGGCGAGATTAACGACCGCGAATAGCAGGTCGCCGATCTCGTCCTCGATGTGATCGGCGTCATTGTCGGAACGCGCGATACGCAGCTCATCGATCTCCTCGTCTATCTTTGCAAAGACCTCGTCGGCATCTCGCCAGTCGAAGCCAACCTTAGCTGCTTTTTTTGTTACCTTGAGCGCCTCGAGGAGTCCCGGAAAATGCACGGGCACGTCATCGAGGATCGAATCTGCGGTCTTCTCCTTTTTGCCCGACGCGGCTCGTTCGTCGGCTTTGAGCCTGTCCCAGTTATCGAGCACATCCTGCGCACTGTGGAGCTTTGCATCCTCAAATACGTGCGGGTGCCGGAGTATCAGCTTTTGCGTGACTCCCTCGCAGACCTGGTCGATGTTAAAGTCACCGCGTTCCTTACCGATCGTCGAGTGAAACACAACTTGCAGCAGCAGATCGCCCAATTCCTCCTTGAGATTCGTGGTGTCGCCAGTTTTGTCCGCCTCCTGAATGGCGTCAAATGTCTCGTACGCCTCCTCGAGCAGATACTGTGCGAGCGATGCATAGGTCTGTTCATGGTCCCACGGGCAGCCCCCGGGTGCGCGGAGGCGCTCCATCACCGCGATGAGTTCGTCAAAGCTTTTGGACATAAGAACATTAAAGTCTAGTGAGTCTTGAGAGTCTAGGGAGTCTGGCGAGTCGTCAGTGAAATTTCTGATCGCGCACTCACCACACCTATGGCCTATCGATGACCCGCGAGACTCTCTAGACTCTCCAGACTCTCCAGACTAAACTTGAATGTATGGCTGACGAGAATGAGGAAGAAGTTACCTACAAGGTAGCTGATAAGAGAAAATTCAATGCCGACGGCTCCGTACGCGAGGGCGTCACGCTGGACGCCGCTCCGCCTCCACCGCCGCGCGAACAAGTAAAGCCCGCCGCTGATCCGCCCCGCCCGGCAGCAACCGCGGAAAAACAGCCCGCAGAGTCTGCCTCACCGTATCCATCGGCCGAATACGATCAATACGATAGCGATGAGGATATGGACGAACTCGACGAAACCAGTGATATTCCAGGTGCTCGCGACCCGGCGAGTTTTGTGAATTTCTTATCGACCCTCGCGACCAATGCTGCGGCCGCTCTGGGCGCCGTTCCGCATCCGGCGACCGGTAAACGCACGCTCGACCTCGAGTCGGGCAAGTACTGGCTCGACATTCTCGCGATGCTGCGGGAAAAAACTAAGGGTAATCTTCACCCCAAAGAGCAGCAGCTTATTGATGGACTGCTTGGCGATCTAAGGATGCAATACGTGCAGCTTGTTCGAGCGACCGAGGAAAAGCTCAAGGCTCAGGCGGCGGCAAAATTCTCGGGCGAGGATATCCTCGGAAAGAAGAAATGATCAAACACATAGGAACATAGAACACATAGATAAGCTGCCCGACTATGTGTCCTATGTTCCTATGTGTTTTCAACAAGCGATGAAGCTCACCTTTCTCGGAACCGGGACCTCCACGGGCGTGCCGTCCATCGGATGCGATTGCGAGACGTGCCTGTCGACTGATCCAAGAGATAAACGGTTGCGGCAGTCGGCTTTGATCGAAGAGGGAGAGATCAAGATCCTCATCGATACATCGATCGACTTTCGACAACAAGCCTTGAGAGCGGGGATCAGCAAGCTCGATGCGATCCTGATCACGCACTGTCATGTCGATCACGTATTTGGACTCGACGATATTCGGCCGCTAAATTTTCGTCACGGTGCGATGGGTGTTTACGCAAACGAGCCCGCGTGGACAGACCTCAAGCGAATATTCAAATACATTTTTGAGCCGGTACATTTCGGCGGCGGGCTGCCGCAGTTAATACCACATCTGGTTACAAAAAATTCGCCGTTTTGCATTGGCAGCGACGTCGAGGTCACGCCGCTCGAGGTCATTCATGGCAAGCTGCCGGTCATCGCGTATCGTTTTAACGATTTTGCTTATGCGACCGATCTAAAACTGATGCCTGAGGAGACGAAAAATGGCCTTCGGGATCTCGATGTGCTCGCTCTCGACTGTGTTCGCATCAAACCACACTCGACGCATTTATGTTTAGAGGAGTCACTTGCATTGATCGAGGAGCTCAAACCCAAACGAGCATTCCTGATCCATCTCAATCACGACATCATGTACGAGCGTGATTCAAAACTCCTGCCTGACAATGTTGAATTTGCTTACGATGGGCTCGTCGTCGAAAGCTGAGGATGGTGTTTGCGCCTCTTTGTTCACGCTGCGACTAAGGGCACGCGCGCTAAGTAGTTGAAAATGCGGGTCTTATAGTTTTTCTTTTCAAACCACAATATTTAGTGCCATTTTGTGTTGACAACACAAAATAGTGGCTATATATTCTATATCCACTGACAACGGCGATCCCTGAAATAAGCGCCAGGAACCGCTCGTAACAATCAACCAAACAAGCACAGTGGCAACCGCGTCTCGGAGTAGCGTGACGCGGCAGCGGGGAGTTTCTGTCTTTTTTTAGAACCTCGAGCCACTTTTGCGACGGACAAAGTTATGGATACCGCATTCTCCTCGACAGCAGCGACACGCCAGACTGAAACGCAGACGACGATGCAGGTCCGCAAGCGAAATGGATCGCTCGAGCCGGTGGACATCAATAAGATCGTTCGCGCGATCTCGCGATGCACGGCGGGTCTCGCGAATGTCGACGTGATGCGGATCGCGACCAAGACGATCAGCGGTCTCTACGACGGAGCGACGACGCAGGAGCTCGACAAGCTGTCGATCCAGACGGCGGCGAGTCTGATCTTTGAGGAGCCCGAATATTCGCGTGTCGCGGCACGTCTGCTCAATCAATACGTCGAGAAGGAAGTCCGCAATCAGGAGATCCACTCGTTCTCGCAATCGATCGCGTTTGGTTACAAGGAAGGTCTTATAAAAGACCGCGTGATGGACTTCGTCACCGCGAACAGCCGTAAGCTGAATGACGCGATCGATCAGTCGCGAAATGACCTGTTTGAATTTTTCGGCATCCGCACAGTTTACGATCGCTACCTGCTCAAAAACCCGCAGAAGCGCGACGTGATCGAGAGCCCTCAATTCTTCTGGATGCGCGTCGCGTGCGGGCTCGCTGAGACACCGCATCAGGCGATCGATCTTTACAATTTGTTTTCGTCGTTGGAGTACGTTCCATCGACACCGACGCTCTTCAACTCGGGCACCCGGCACGAACAACTCTCTTCGTGTTTTTTGCTCGATTCGCCTGCAGACAGCCTCGATAGCATCTACCGCAAATATTCCGATGTCGCCATGCTGAGCAAATTCAGCGGCGGCATCGGAATAGCCTACTCCCGCGTGCGATCGCAAGGCTCACTGATCCGTGGCACGAACGGTCATTCGAATGGCATTGTTCCATGGTTGAAGACACTTGATTCATCTGTCTCGGCCGTCAATCAGGGCGGCAAGCGCAAGGGCGCGTGCTGCGTATATCTTGAGACGTGGCATGCGGACATCGAGGACTTTCTCGAGCTGCGTGATAACACCGGCGACGAGGCGCGTCGCACGCACAATCTCAATCTCGCCAACTGGATTCCCGACCTTTTTATGAAGCGCGTCCAGGCTGACGGCGTGTGGTCGCTGTTTGATCCAAAGACTGTGCCGCACTTTCCTGATCTCTATGGTGAGGACTTTGAGGCTGCGTATCTAAAGGCTGAGGAAGAAGGACTCTACGCACGTCAAATCCCTGCACGCGATCTCTACGCAAAAATGATGCGCGCTATGGCGCAAACGGGCAACGGCTGGATGACCTTCAAAGATTCGTCAAACCGCAAGTGCAACCAGACGGCTCGTCAGGGTAACGTCGTCCACCTCTCGAATCTCTGCACTGAGATCATCGAGGTGACCAACGAGGACGAGACGGCGGTGTGCAACCTTGGCTCGATCAATGCCGCAAGGTACGTCAAGGACGGTGCGTTCGATTTTGACAAGCTGCGGATGAATGTTGGGCTCGCTGTTCGTCAGCTCGACCGCGTGATCGACCTAAATTACTACGCAATCGAATCAACTGCGAGATCGAACAACCGCTGGCGCAACATCGGCCTTGGCTTGATGGGGCTGCAGGACGTTTTCTTTCAAATGCGGATCGCGTTTGATTCCGCAGAGGCGAGGAAGATCTCGGCCAACATTCAGGAAGAAATTTACTTCGCGGCTCTTGATGCGTCGTCGGATCTCGCTAAGGAGAAGGGACCGCATCCGGCATTCAACGATACACGTGCGGCCCAGGGCGATTTGCAGTTCGACCTCTGGGGCATGACACCGGACGACATGGAGTGTTGGAACGCTCTGCGTGAAAAAGTGCGTACGCAGGGACTCCGCAATTCCCTGATGATCGCGATCGCACCGACTGCGACGATAGCCTCGATCGCGGGCTGCTACGAATGCATAGAGCCGCAGGTGTCGAATCTCTTCAAACGCGAAACGCTTAGCGGCGACTTTATCCAGATCAACAAGTATCTCGTGCAAGAGCTAAAGGCCGCCGGACTTTGGACGGACGAGACCCGCAACAAGATCAAGCTTGCGGAGGGGTCTGTGCAGGACATTCCTGAGATCTCCGACGAGCTGAAGGCGATCTATCGCACGGCATGGGAGATCCCGATGCGTGTGCTGATCGACATGATGGCTGACCGCGGCGCGTTCATCGACCAGTCCGCGTCCCTCAACCTTTTTATGGAGAGCCCGAACATTGGCAAGCTCTCCTCGATGTATATGTACGCGTGGCAAAAGGGGTTGAAAACGACCTATTACCTTCGCTCACGTCCGGCAACGCGTATCGCCCAGGTGTCGGCCGTCGAAACGTCGATCGCCGAGCCAAAGAAAACGTATTCGGAGCAGGAAGCCCTTGTCTGCTCGCTCGAAAATCCAGAAGCCTGCGAGGCCTGTCAATAACTTATGTCTATGAATGTTCCCAATGAGATCGATGGTTCCGTGACCGTGCTCTACTCGCCCATCGACGACCGTCACACGCCGACCGACGATTCAAAACATTACGCCGCCGGACAACTAACGCCCACGCCCGCGGCGCTTGCTATATGCCGGTATGAGGACGCGGACGCCTTTTATCTTTTCGGCTGCGACGAGAACTGGGAAGTGATCACGGATAGTTGTCACCTCTCGCTCGATGAAGCAAAAGATCAGGCTGAGCGAGAGTACAACGGCGTTTCTGCGACGTGGGAGACTGCGTAAATCATGTTGTTAGATCCAGGATTTAATTTGACACTGCGCCCGATGCGGTATCCCGATTTTTACGAGATGTACCGCAACGCGATCAAGAACACATGGACCGTCGAGGAGGTCGATTTTTCGACCGACGTGATGGACCTGCGGAATAAGATGTCGTCGAGCGAGCGGCACATGATCAATCGGCTAGTCGCGTTTTTTGCGACGGGCGATTCGATAGTGTCGAACAACCTCGTGCTGAATTTGTACAAGCACATCAATGCTCCCGAGGCTCGGATGTACTTGTCCCGCCAGCTCTATGAGGAAGCGGTCCACGTACAGTTTTATCTCACGCTGCTCGATACGTACATTCCAAATCACGACGAACGTGCGGCGGCGTTTGCGGCTGTCGAGAATATCCCCTCGATCAAAAAGAAGGCGGATTTTTGCCTCAAGTGGAT
>Ga0207639_10001373_pt1 | contig 16418 bp, 18 predicted proteins | sample KBSCornC32_FD_184299 | JGI IMG/M metagenome (GOLD analysis project Ga0207639, IMG submission 184299) | Corn rhizosphere microbial communities from Kellogg Biological Station, Michigan, USA - KBS Corn C3-2 (SPAdes) (version 2) | ecosystem: Host-associated > Plants > Roots > Rhizosphere > Soil ...
TATGCGAGCACTGATCCGAATTCTGGCGATTGCCGGCGTGATGCTGGGAGCGCCGACGCACGCAAGCATCGCTGCTCCCCAGCCCGCTGTCTCGTCATATTGTTTTGATCGGGAATTGGATGACGGCCGCCCGAGAACGACCTGCATCCGTCTCGCATCCTATACCGCTGACGTGTGCGGCGCCATCTCCCGCGACGCGGAGCTGTGGCACCTGCCGCCGGCCTATTTCGCGCGGCTGATCTGGCAGGAGAGCCATTTCAATGCCAATGCGATGAGCTGGGCCGGTGCTGAGGGCATCGCCCAATTCATCCCCTCGACGGCGCGACTGCAGGGCCTCGGCAACCCTTACAATCCGGCGGAGGCGTTGTTTCGCTCGGCGCGCTACCTCGATTTCCTGCGCGGCAAGTTCGGCAATCTCGGGCTTGCGGCGGCCGCCTATAATGGCGGCGAGAACCGCGCGGCGCGCTTCATCGCCGGCACCGGCTATCTCGCAGCGGAGACGCTGGACTATGTGCAGATCGTCACCGGCATTCCTGTGACCGACTGGCTCACGGGAGACGCGAAGCCGTCCGATTTTGCCCTCGACCCGAGCAAGCCGTTCGCGGATGCCTGCATCGAGATGGCCGAGACCAACGCAACCAAAACCTTCACTCCGCCCACGGCAATCGTCCAGCCCTGGGGCATCCAGCTGGCGCAGTTCTTCTCCTCCGCCACTGCGCGCCGAAGCTTTGCCCGGCTGCAGCAGCAATTCGCCGGCGTACTCGGCGATGAACCGCTCATGCTCGTCGCCCAGCGCAACCCCAATTTTGGTCGTGCCCTGCGCTTCACGGCGGAGGTCGGACGTAGTTCGCGGCAAGAGGCCCAGAAGCTGTGCGACGCGCTCGCCAAAGTCGGCGGCTCATGTATCGTGGTGAGGAACTAGCGCACCATCGCCTGCAGCAGCAGCGCGGCCGTGAGAGTCAGCCCGACCCAATTGTTGGCCTTGAACATGCGCAGCGCGCTCTTAGGGTTGCCCGTCTCAAGCGTCACGACCTGCCACCCCAGCAGCCCCGCGGGCACGATCAGCATCAGGACGAAGATGCTGACATCGCCGGTGAACGCGGCGGCGATGAGCCAGCAGGCGACCGCCGCGATGTAGAACGTCGCGATCCAGGATTTCACCTGATCGCCGAACAACCGCGCCGTAGACTTGATCCCCGCTAGCGCATCGTCCTCCACGTCCTGCAAGGCATAGATCGTGTCGTAGCCGATCACCCAGAAGATGCAGCCGAGATAAAGCACCAGCGCCGGCAGCGAGATCGTGCCCGTTTGCGACGTCCAGCCGAGCAGTGCGCCCCACGAGAAGGCGAGACCGAGGAACAGCTGCGGCCACCAGGTGATGCGCTTCATGAACGGATAGATCGCGATCAGCACCAGCGAGGCGATCGCGAGGCCGATGGTCAGCAGATTGAAAGTCAGCACAATGGCCGCGCCAACTACAACCTGCAGCGCGAGGAAGATCGCCGCCTGGGTCTTGCTGACCTGACCCGAGGGGATCGGCCGCGCGCGCGTGCGCGTCACCTTCGCATCGAGCTCGGCGTCGACGATGTCGTTGAGCGTGCAGCCCGCACCGCGCATGGCAATGGCGCCGACGAACATCTCGGTCAGCGCGATCCAGCTGAACCCTCGGCTGCCTGCCGCGAGCGCCAGCGAATAGCCGCACGGCCAGAACAGCAGCCAGAAGCCGATCGGCCGGTCCCACCGCGCGAGGCGCGCATAAGGCTTCAGCCAGCCCGGCGCAAAGCGGTCGACCCAGTTGCCGCTGCGGGCGTCCGGAACGGCGGCGGCCGCATGATGCCTCGAGGTTGCCATGGGGCAGGGTCCTGTGCGCTAATCCCGCTCCGTTATCCCGCCCCCTCCGGCCAAGCGCAATGCCCCGCGAGTACAAGAGTTTTCCGCGCATATACGTCGAGGCTCCGCTTGCGCCCGGCGCGAGCGTTGAACTCGGACGCGACGCGGCGAACCATCTCGTCAACGTCTTGCGGCTTGGCGAAGGCGATGCCGCGATCCTGTTCAACGGCCGCGACGGCGCTTGGCTCGCCAAGCTCACCCATGCCGGCAAGAAGGGCGCCACGCTCGCGGTGGAGATGCAGACCGCGCACCAGACTCCCGCCTCGGACCTCTGGTTCGGCTTCGCTCCTCTCAAGACGGGCCGGCTGGACTATCTCGTGCAGAAGGCCACCGAGATGGGCGCCGGGACCATTCAGCCGGTGCTCACCGACTACACGCAGGTGCGCCACCTCAAGGCCGACAAGCTCGACGCCTACGCGCTCGAGGCTGCGGAGCAATGCGAAGTGCTGAGCCTGCCACGGATCGAGCCCGAGGTCGCGCTGAAGCCGCTGATCGGAGGCTGGCGCAATTCGCAGGGCCTGAGGCGTCTCATCTTCGCCGACGAGGCCGCCGCATCGGACTCGCCCAACCGGCAACTCGAAATGCTCATCGGCCTGCCGGTCGGCATTCTGATCGGGCCCGAAGGCGGCTTCTCGGAGGCCGAGCGCTCGCTGCTTCTGGAACAGGATTTCGTCGTCCCGATCAGCCTTGGGCCGCGCATCCTGCGGGCCGACACGGCGGCCGTCGCCGCGCTCGCGCTGGCTCAATCAATCATCGGCGATTGGCGATAAAGCAATTGCTTTCGGCCTGACCGCCGCTATGTTCCCGGCCGGTCCGGGCCCGATCGCCCGGCGTGTATCGTCTCTGGAGTGCCTATGGCCGACGCCGAGTTTTCCCCGCCGCTTACCTCGCGGGAGCAGATGATCGAGGTCATGGCCAACGGCGCCAAGCCCAAATCGCAATGGCGCGTCGGCACCGAGCACGAAAAGCATGTCTATCGCAAAAACCCGCTGCGCGCCGTTCCCTACGAAGGCGACGACGGCATCCGCGCGCTCCTCGCGGGTATCAAGGACCGTACCGGCTGGAATTACTTCTACGACCGCGACAACCCGATCGGACTGCGCAATCTGACACCTGTCGGCGGCATCTCGCTTGAGCCGGGCGGCCAGTTCGAGCTGTCGGGCGCGCCGCATGCCAGCATCCATGATGCCGCCAAGGAGCTCGACGACCACCTCGCCGACTGCCACGCGATCGGGGGCCCGCTGAACATCCATTTCCTGGGGCTAGGCGTCACCCCGCTTTGGGCGGTGAACGACCTCAAGCGCATGCCCAAATCGCGCTACGGCATCATGACGCCCTACATGGACAAGGTCGGCACGCTTGGCACATCGATGATGTACCGCTCGGCGACCATCCAGGCCAACCTCGACTTCTCCGACGAAGCCGACATGGTCAAGAAGCTGCGCGTGAGCCTCGCGCTCCAGCCGGTGGTCACGGCGCTCTTTGCCAACTCGCCCTTCGTCGACGGCAAGCCATCCGGCTATCTGAGCTTCCGTTCGCACATCTGGCTCAATACGGACGCGGCGCGCACCGGCATGCTGCCTTTCGCCTTCGACAAGGACTTCGGCTTCGACCGCTACGCCGAATACGCGCTCGACGTCCCGATGTACTTCGTCATCCGCAACAAGCAGTACATTGATGTCGCAGGGGAGAGCTTCCGCGCCTTCATGCGCGGCGAGCTGCCGCAGCTGCCGGGCGAAAAGCCGACGATCAAGGACTGGGAGAACCATCTCTCGACGCTGTTCCCCGAAGTGCGGCTCAAGAATTATCTCGAGATGCGCGGCGCCGACATGGGTGACCGCAACCACATCCTTGCGTTACCGGCGCTCTGGGCTGGCCTGCTTTACGACGAGGACGCGCTGAACCAGAGCTGGGATCGGCTGAAGTCCTGGACCGTCGCCGATATGCAGGCATTGCGTGAGGCCGTGCCCAAGACGGCGCTCAACACGCCGGCGCGCGGCTGCCTCGTCTCAGACCTTGCCCGCGAGATCGTCGACCTCGGCCGCGCCGGATTGAAGCGCCGCGGCCTGGGCGAAGAGGCCTACCTGTCTCCGCTCGAGGAGACGCTGATGCTCGGCAAGACTCCCGCCGAGCGCTGGCTCGACAAATACCATGGCAAGTGGGGTGGGGATTTGACTCGGATTTTTGACGAAGCCGAGATCTAGCGGCTCTACCTTCCAACGTAGGCCGTCATTTTGATCGACACCAGGACGTTTGGGATCTCGACGCCGAGTTTTGCGACCGATCGCGCCGGCCCGTCCGAAGGAAAGAATTCGAGATAGGCCTCATTGAGGCCGGCGAAGTCTTCAGGCCGCGCCAGCAGAACCTGTACGTCGACCACGTTGTCGAGGTCGGTCCCGGCGCAGCGCAAGATGGCGCGGCAGTTCTCGAGCGACTGGCGCACCTGTTCCCCTATCGCCGGGCCGGCGAGCTCAGACGTCGCGGGATCAGTGCCGACGATGCCCGACACGTAGATCATCGATCCCGCTTTCACTGCCTGGCTGAAGTACGGCGAACTGGGAGCGTTGTCGGTGCGGATAACTTCCTTCATCGTCTGCCTCCAACGCCGATTACCGCGTCTGCGCCTTCAGCGTATTCGCCCCAACCCACGCACCCAATACCACCAGCACGATCGCGAGCAGCGTCCCGATCCACACGATGGGATCGCTGAAGTCGCTGCGGAACACCGCTCGCAACGCCTCGACGATGTGCTTGAACGGGTTGAAGTTGGAGGCGATCTGCAGCCATTGGGGCGCGATGCTCATCGGCAGGAGGATGCCCGACAGCAGCAGGATCGGCAGCGCCAACGTATTGACCATCGGTGCCAGCGCGTCTTCGCTCTTGGTCGCGATGCCGATGGCATTGGAGATGAACGAGAATGCGGCCCCGAGCAGAGCCACAAGGATCAGCCCGATGAGGAAGGCACCGAGTGGCACGCGCAGACCCATGAGATAAGCGCAGCCACACAGCACGATTGCCTGGACCGTGATGACCACTACGTCGCGCAGCGTGCGGCCAGTGATGATCGCCGTCCGCGCCGCCGGCGTAACCAGCTGGCGGTCGATCACGCCCGAGCGCCACTCGGCGATGATGCCGAAGCCGACGAACAGCCCGCCGAAGATGCCGAGCTGGACGAGCAACCCCGGCACAAACACCTGCCATGCATCCCCCTGGAAACCGGAGGTCGCCGCGATGTTCTGCAAGAGCGGGCCGAACAGAGTAAGATAGAGGATCGGCTGCAGGAGACCGATCAGCACCCACATGGGCTGCCTGAGGCTAAGCCGCATCGCGCGGAGGAAAATGATCCAGGTGTCGCGGAAGAATGTCATTTCAATCCCTCAGGCTCTTGCCGGTCAGCGTCAGGAACACATCGTCGAGCGTCGGCCGGTTGACATCCACCCCAATCGCGTCGATGCCGGCTTTGGTAAGGTCGGCCAGCAGCACGGGCAGGGCGCGTCCGCCGTCCGGCACGTGCAGCCACACGCGATTGGCCTCGATCCCCGGCTTGTCGGCGCCGTCGAGCCGTGCGGCAATGTCCGCGGCACGCTTGGCGTCTTCCTCATGCCGAAGCACTAGCGTGATGGCGTCTCCGGAGACGCGCTTCTTGAGCTCGGCCGGCGTTCCCTCGGCGACAATCGTGCCATTGTCGATGATGAGGATGCGGTCGGATAGCGAGTCCGCTTCGTCCATGTAGTGGGTGGTGAGAAACACGGTGGTCCCCAGCTCATCGCGCAGCTTGCGGATGTGGGTCCACAGATTGGCGCGGCTCTGCGGATCGAGCCCAGTGGACGGTTCGTCGAGAAACACCAGGCTCGGCTGATGGATCAGTCCCATCACGATATCGAGCCGCCGCCGCTGGCCTCCCGATAGCGAGCCGCAGGTCCGGGACCAGACGTCGCTGAGATCGAGCGCGGTGAGCAACTCCTGCCCGCGCTTGGTGGACGTCGCGCGATCGATGCCGTAGAGCCGCGCGTGGCTGATGATCTCGTCGCCTACCACCGCCTCACCGGAAGTCGATCCAGCCTGACTGACATAGCCGATCCGGCGGCGCACCCCGACCGAGTCTTTGCGCAGGTCGCTGCCCGCGACGGTCGCGCTCCCACCGGTGGGGGTGAGCAGGGTGCACAACATCTTGAGGGTCGTCGTCTTGCCGGCCCCATTGGGCCCGAGGAAGCCGACGATCTCGCCGGCATCGACCTTTAGATCGATGCCGCGCACGGCTTCGATGGACTTGCCGCGGGCCTTGTAAGTCCGCTTGAGGCCGTGCGCCTCGATCATCGTTGCTGCCATGATGTCCTCGTGCCTCCAATTGCGCCCCGAACGAACCGGCCGGAACGCCCCGGCGGCACCGTAGGTCGTCTGTGCCCCGCGGACTGTCAATTGCGCCGCGTCGACGTCGCCATGCTCAAACATGCTTGCGACTCCCGAAATCTCAAACTATAATTATCTTATGAATAAAGATACTTATGAGTCAAGAGAAAATCGGCGGCGTGAACTCCTTTCCAAAATCGGCGATCTCAGCAGGCTCAATCAGCAGGCCTCGAACCTGTTCGACGAGCGGATCGGGGAATTCCTCGGGATCAATCACACCGACGCCCGCTGCCTCGATATCGTGCAGAGGATTGGACGCGTATCGCCTGGCCAGCTCGCAATTCACAGCGGACTGACCACGGGCGCGGTGACGGCCGTGGTGGATCGGCTGGAGGCCGCGGGATATGTGCAGCGCGCCCGTGATGCCGTCGACCGGCGTAAACTCTGGGTGGAGCCGACGCCGCACGTCAACGCGCTCGTCGAGACGGTCTTCGGCGTCTACGACCTGATTGGACCGCTGATGATGAAGCATTTCAGCATTGAGCAACTCGAAGGTATCAGCGCGTTCCTGCGCATGGGCTCGCTGATCAATCAGGCGCTTGCCGAAGGTCTGAGAGAGAACACCAAGCCGACCATCGACACGGCCGCACAGCTCACCCACGCCCGCCAGTTTCGCCGGGCAATCGATGCTCTGGCGCCGGGGCTGGCCGCCGATCTCGACCGCCTTCTTCCGCCAGCCAAAAACTAGACCGGCGTTTCAGATAACTACTCGGCAGCTGCGGCGGGCGTTGCCTCGACCGTGTCGAGGTTGCCCATCTGGGTCACGATGTGCTGCGCCAGCGCGTCATAGATGCCGCCATAGGCATGGCTGGCCCGCAACAATGCGATCTCGGCATTGGGTAAACGCGGCAGGTTGGCGTCCTCGGCGATGGCGAGCATACCCGGCTGCAGCGCGCTCTCGGGCAGGAAGCCGACGGCGAGGTCGGTGAGCACGGCGCTCGCAATGCCGAGCGCATTGCACGAGCTGAAGGCGACGCGATAATCGCGGCCGACGCGATCGAGTGCGCGAGTTGCAGCGTCCTTCCACTTGCACGGATTGCCGCCGGCGATCGGCAGCGGGTCCATGGTCAACGCGCGTCCGCCCTGTGCGGCGACCCAGAACATCGGCTCGATCCGGAACAGCTCGCCGAATTCGCGATTGGTGCCCTGGGTAAAGACGATCAAATCGTAGCGCCCGTGCTTCATGCCTTCGATCAGTTCCTGCGAGGACGCGCAGTTCACGTCGATCACGATCCTGGGGTGGGTCTTCTGGAACGTCGCGAGGATCGAGGGCAGGAGCCGCACCGCGTAGTCATCGGGCAGGCCGAAATGGATCACGCCCGCGAGATCCTCATCGGAGAACTCGTCCATGATCTCGGCATTGATGCGCAGCATCTTGCGGGCCCGCTCGTAAAGCGCCTCGCCATGCGAGGTGAGGGTGACGCCGCGCCCCTCGCGCATCAAAAGCGGGTGGCCGAGTCGCTCCTCGAGGCGTTTGATCTGCATCGATACGGCCGACTGCGTCTTGTTCACCCGTCGCGCCGCCTCGGTGAAGCTGCCGCAATCGGCAATGGCGCAGAAGCTCTTGAGCTGGTCGAGATCGAGAGGCACAGGCACGAAAATCTCCATCACCAATCTTGATGAACGGGATAACTTCTATTCGTTTGTCGAATGACTGTCCATCGGTTACCTCAGTGTCATCGGCAAATCGCCGACCGGTGCTCCGCCTCCCTCACGGAGCCGACAAACAAATGGAGAGTGACTATGGCGCTCGAGCTTTCGGGCGAGCGGCCCGCTTCGGCCGCCTCGTTTCACCCTGTCCGCAATGTCCTCAACTGGATCGTCGAGCAGCGCAAACGGCGCGCCCAGCAGCAGGCGCTCGCCTATCTGCTCGAGCTTGAGCACTACCGGCTGAGCGATCTGGGCATCAATCGCGCCGATCTCTTCGACGCCGTCTTCGCCGCCCCAACGCAAATCCTGGCCCAGCGCCGCGAAGCGCGGGCCGAGGCCGATATCAATCGCTGAGTTTCGGCGGCGCCTCTGTTCCGCCGGAAGGGGCTGGCCAGCCGGCCCCGTTTCCTGACCAACTGCCGGGCCCTTACGCCCGGCTCTTTTGGATCAGGGCAGCTGCTTGAAGCCGTCGGCAAACCCGTTGAGCGACACCGGAATGCCGATGCCTTCTTCGGGCGTCTTGAACACCACGAAGATCGCGGTTTTGCCGGTGGACAATTGCTTGAGCAGCGCGTCGTCCATCACGACCTCGGCGACGCAGCCATTGGGCAGGCAGCGCACGAACGCCACCCGGCCCATGTCGGTGCCGTCGATGTTGAGCCCGAGCCCGTTGGGCAGCAGCACCCCGAGCGGCGCCAGCACCCGCAACAGCCGGGCCTTCTGGTCCGCAGTTTTGAGGACGATGACCGATAGCCCGACATTGGGCTGATCTTCCGCCGTCACGTTCTGGATGATGGCGCATTGCTCGAAGCTCGCGCCGGGCGGCGTATCGCAGCTCATCTGCCAGTCGCCGTACTGGGCCTTCACCACGCCTTGCGCCAGAGCGGGGAGGGGCAGCGCCAGCAGCAATGCGCCCAAGACAAGGGCCGCCGTACGGCCGGTGATCCGGAGCATCACGGTGACCCAACTCCCTGTACGCGATAGGTCCCCGCCGCCGGGGCCTCGACACTGATTACAAGCACAAGCCGCCTTTCCGGCTGGCAATGGCCGCGCGATAAAGCCACGTCGATCAAGGCGGGGGTGAGGCGCGTTTTTATGAGGCGCGGGCGCGATTTGACGCACGGCGCGCAAGCTGTGGCAGAATTGCGTTGGCCCACCCGATGTGATTTAGCATGCACCCGATTTCAGGCGCTCCTCCGATGAGTCGGCGCGGCCGTATGGCCTCGCGGATTCTGGATGTTGCGGCCTTGCAAATCGCAAAGGCGGGTTGGCGAAGGGGGATAGTAGTGGCCGGTCAGTTCTTCCGCTCGTTCGGGATCGCGCTCGGCGCGGCCGGAGCGATGGTGCCGGGCCTGGCGATGGCCGGCACGGGCCAGCCCAGTCCGGGCGAGATCGGGTTCCAGGGCTCGGTGACGCCGATCATGGATTCGATCCGTGCCTTCCACGACGGCATGCTGGTCTGGGTCGCCATCGGCATATCGCTGCTGGTCCTGGCGCTGATCCTCGTCATCATCGTCCGCTTCAATGCGCGCTCGAATCCGACGCCGCGCCGCTTCACCCACAACACCCTGCTCGAGATCGTCTGGACGGCGCTGCCGGTGATCATCCTGATCATCATCGCGATCCCGTCCTTCGCCGTGCTCACCGACCAACTGACCATTCCCGACGGCTCGCGGAAATATCTGGGCTCGAACATCTTCTCGTTCGGCTCCGTCGACGTGCCGGCGCCTGGGCTCACCATCAAGGCCACGGGCAACCAGTGGTTCTGGAACTACACCTATGTCGACCCGGGCGATAACAAGGCCTTCGACAGCAACATCCTGAGCGAGCAGGAGCGCCTCGGGCAGAACCCGGTGCAGCCGCGCCTGCTGGCGGTCGACCACATGCTCGTCGTCCCGGTCAATACCACCGTACGCGTCGAGGTGACCTCAGCGCCCGATGGTGTGATCCACGCCTTCGCCGTTCCCTCATTCGGCATCATCATGGATGCGGTACCGGGCCGGCTCAACGAGACCTGGTTCAACGTCCGCAAGGAAGGCGTCTACTACGGTGAATGCCGCGAGCTCTGCGGCAAGGACCATGGTTTCATGCCGATCGCGGTTCGCGTCGTGTCCGCCGACGTGTTCAACACCTGGGTCGGCGCGCTCAAATCCGGTGGCGTCGATGCCGCCAACAAGACCCTGCCGCCGCTGACCACGGCGGATGTCACCGATACGCCCGCCGGCGCATAATCAAGGACCGCGAGAGATGGCCGACACGCACGCACTAGAGGCTCACGAGGCTCCCGCGCACAGCGCGAATGAGCATCACGGCCATATCACCGGCTGGCGCCGCTACCTCTATTCGACCAACCACAAGGACATCGGCACGATGTACCTTGTGTTCGCGTTGATCGCCGGGGTCATCGGCACGCTGCTCTCCGGCATGATGCGCTTGGAGCTGCAGGAGCCGGGCATCCAGATTTTCCACGGCCTGGCGCAGATGCTCTACAATGATCCGGCCAATTCGCTGGACCAGGCCAAGCACCTGTTCAACGTCTTCACCACCGCCCATGCGCTGATCATGATCTTCTTCATGGTCATGCCGGCCATGATCGGCGGCTTCGCCAACTGGTTCGTGCCGCTGATGATCGGCGCGCCGGACATGGCCTTCCCGCGCATGAACAACATCTCGTTCTGGCTGCTGCCGGCCGCGTTCGCGCTGCTCCTGCTGTCGATGTTCTTTCCGGGCGAGGCCGACAATCTCTATGGCGCCGGCACCGGCTGGACCATCTATCCGCCGCTTTCGACCACCGGCCATGCCGGCGGTCCGGCGATGGATTTCGCCATCCTCTCGATCCACCTCGCCGGCGCGAGCTCGATCCTGGGCGCCATCAACTTCATCACCACCATCTTCAACATGCGCGCCCCGGGCATGACGCTGCACAAGATGCCGCTCTTCCCCTGGTCGATCCTGGTGACGGCGTTCCTGCTGCTGCTGTCGCTCCCGGTGCTCGCCGGCGGCATTACCATGCTGCTGACCGACCGCAATTTCGGAACCAAGTTCTTCTCGCCCGACGGCGGCGGCGATCCGGTACTGTTCCAGCACCTGTTCTGGTTCTTCGGCCACCCCGAAGTGTACATCCTGATCCTGCCCGGCTTCGGCATGGTCAGCCACATCGTGTCGACCTTCTCCAAAAAGCCGATCTTCGGCTACATGGCGATGGTCTATGCGATGGTCGCGATCGGCGGTGTCGGCTTCATCGTGTGGGCCCACCACATGTACACCACGGGCCTCAGCCTCAACGTCCAGCGCTACTTCGTCGCCGCGACGATGGTCATCGCGGTGCCGACCGGCGTGAAGATCTTCTCGTGGATCGCGACGATGTGGGGCGGCTCGATCAGCTTCCGCCCGCCAATGCTCTGGGCCATCGGCTTCATCTTCCTGTTCACCGTCGGTGGCGTGACTGGCGTGGTGCTCGCCAATGCCGGCGTCGATCGCGCCTTCCACGATACCTATTACGTGGTCGCGCACTTCCACTATGTGCTGTCGCTCGGCGCCGTCTTCGCGATCTTTGCCGGCTGGTACTACTGGTACCCAAAAATGTTCGGCATCCTTTACAGCGAGCGGCTGGCGACGCTGCATTTCTGGATCACCTTCGTCGGCGTCAACGTCATCTTCTTCCCCCAGCATTTCCTGGGGCTGAGCGGGATGCCGCGGCGTATTCCCGACTATCCGGATGCCTTCGCCTTCTGGAACCGCATCTCGTCCTACGGCTACTACATCACCTTCCTCGGCCTATTGGTCTTCCTCTACCTGCTCTGGGACTCGGCGCGGAAGCGCATCCCGGCGCCGGCCAATCCCTGGGGTGAGGGTGCCACCACGCTCGAGTGGACCTTGTCGTCGCCGCCGCCCTTCCACCAGTACGAGACCCTGCCGCGGATCGATGCCGGCATGGACGCGCACTAAAGGACGAGGCGGTTGGCATTCGTTGAGCACAGCGGCACTGAGATCGCTTCGGCGGGCGGGGCGCGGGTAGAAGACTACATCGCGCTCCTGAAACCCCGGGTGATGTCGCTCGTGGTGTTCACGGCCATCATCGGGCTGCTGCTCGCGCCGGGCGGACTCAATCCCGTGCTCGGCATCATCTCCATCCTCTGCATCGCGGTGGGTGCCGGCGGTTCGGGCGCGCTCAACATGTGGTACGATGCCTCGATCGACGCCATCATGTCACGCACCCGCAACCGGCCGATCCCCTCCGGCCGCGCCACGCGCGGCGAGGCGCTCGCACTGGGACTGATCTGCTCGGGATTTTCCGTCGCGATCCTTGGGCTCGCGACCAATTGGGTCGCGGCCGGGCTGCTCGCCTTCACCATCTTCTTTTATGCCGTGATCTACACCATGTGGCTGAAGCGCGCGACGCCGCAGAACATCGTCATCGGCGGCGCCGCCGGATCGTTCCCGCCGATGATCGGCTGGGCCGCGGTCACCGGCGATATCGGCCTGCCCTCGATCGTGCTGTTCGCCATCATCTTCCTCTGGACGCCGCCGCATTTCTGGGCGCTCGCACTCTACAAGCAGGGCGACTACGAGGCCGCGGGCATCCCGATGCTTCCCAACGTCAAGGGCGAAGCCGAGACGCGGCTCCAGATCCTGGTCTATTCGGTGATCCTCGTCGCGGCGAGCTTTGCGCCGCTGGCGATCCATATGTCGGGCTGGGTCTATGGCGCGATCGCGCTCGTCACTGGAGCGTCGTTCCTTTATCTGGCAGTGCGGCTTTATCTCAGCCGCGAGACGGTCGGCATGAAGAAGGTCGCTCGGGCGCTCTTCACCTACTCACTGAGCTATCTCTTCGTGATCTTCCTCGCGCTGATGACCGACCATGTCGGCCAGGCGCTGGGCTGGGTGGTCGCATGAGCAACCCGATCGTCCCGCAATCCGACGAAGACCGCCGGCGCCGCCAGCGCCGCAACTCGATCGCGCTTGGCCTGGTGCTCGGTGCGCTCGTGATCCTCTTTTACGTGCTCACCATCGTGAAGATGGGCCCGGCCGTCTTCACCCAGCGGGACCTCTGATGGCCGACGCCGTGCTCACGCCCATTGCTGAGCGGAAGAACCGCAATGTCGGCGGCCTGCTCTTCGTCGTGGCCATTGCAATGGTCGGCGCCGCTTATGCCGCCGTGCCGCTTTACCAGCTCTTCTGCGAGGCCACCGGCTATGGCGGCACGACGCGCGTTGCGACCGGCAACGCCAAGGGAGTGATCGCGCGCGAGATGAATGTGCGCTTCGACGCCAATGTCGATGGCAGCGTGCCTTGGGAAGTGACGCCTGCAAAGCTGTCGACCGGCAAGATCGGCTCGGTCGAAACCGTAGTCTTCACTGCGCGCAATCTCTCCAACAAGCCGACCACCGGGCAGGCGGTGTTCAACGTCACGCCTGAGCTAGCCGGCCAGTACTTCAACAAGATCCAGTGCTTCTGCTTCACCGCGCAGACGCTGCAGCCGGGCGAAACCGCTGAGATGCCGGTGACTTTCTTCGTCGATCCCGATATCGACAAGGACAGCGACCTGAAGACGCTGCACGACATCACGCTCTCGTACACATTCTACGCTTCGAAAACCAAGGGAAGCTGACCATGGCCACCGACACCGCCGGGCACGCCAAGCCGAACCACGATTATCATCTCGTCAATCCGAGCCCGTGGCCGGTCGTCGGCTCCGTCTCCGCGTTCGTGCTGGCGATCGGCGCCATCATCTTCATGCGCTCGCGCCTCGCGAGCCCCGATGATTCCAGCCATTGGAATTTCTGGCTGATGCTGATCGGCTTCGCCGGCGTGCTCTACACAATGTACGCCTGGTGGAGCGACGTCGTGAAGGAAGCGCAGCACGGCGACCACACACCGGTCGTCCGAATGCATCACCGCTACGGCATGATGCTGTTCATCGCCTCGGAAGTGATGTTCTTCGTTGCCTGGTTCTGGGCCTATTTCGAGGGCTTCTTTGCCCACGCCGATCCGGAGCAATACGCGCGCATCGCCTTCAACGGTGGGACGCAATGGCCGCCGCAGGGCGTGGAGCTCTTCAATCCCTTCCACCTGCCGCTCTTCAATACGCTCCTGCTCCTTACCTCGGGCACGACGGTCACTTGGGCCCACCACGCCCTGATCCATGGCGACAAGCGCGGCCTGCGCTGGGGGCTCGCGCTCACTGTGCTGCTGGGCCTGAGCTTCACCTGCGTCCAGGTGCTCGAATACTCGCGCGCCGGCTTCTCCTATTCCGGCATGCTCTACGGCGCGACCTTCTTCATGGCCACGGGCTTCCACGGCTTCCACGTGGTCATCGGCACGATCTTCCTGTTGGTCTGCCTCTTCCGCGCAAATGCCAACCAGTTCAGCCCGCGCCACCACCTCGGCTTCGAATTCGCCGCCTGGTACTGGCACTTCGTCGACGTGGTCTGGCTGTTCCTGTTCGCCTCGATCTACGTCTGGGGCAGCTGGGGCGTCGCGCTGCCCAAGGGCTGAGCCTGCAACGGCAAGATTTGAAGGGCGCGGCACACCACCGCGCCCTTTTTGTTTGCGGCCTGCTATGATGGCCTCATGACCGACAGCCTCGTCTCGCCATTCGCCGCCGGCTTCGCCTGCCGCTGTCCGCGGTGCGGGGAGGGACGGCTCTTTTCGGGTTACCTGAAGGTCGCGCCGCGCTGCGAAGCCTGCGACCTCGACCTGAGCTTCGCCGACAGCGGCGACGGCCCGGCGGTGTTCGTGATCTTCGCCGTCGCCCCGATCGTGGTGATCCTGGCGTTCATTACAGAAGCGCTGTTCCACCCGGCGCCCTGGATGCACCTGGTGCTGTGGATCCCCACGATCATCATCCTGACGCTGCTGTTCCTCCGGCCCTTCAAGGCCACGATGATCGCGCTCCAGTATCAGCGCGGGGGCCATTCCCAATGAACGAAGCCGCGCTGCCTGCGCCACGCCTCGGCGTCGGCTTCTGGGCCTTCATCGTGCTCATGCTGGCGTTGACGCTCCTCTGGATCGCCCTCGGCCTCTGGCAGGTCCAGCGCCTGCAGTGGAAGGAAGGGCTCATCGCCGAGGTGAACGCCCGCCTCACCCAGCCGCCCTACGACCTGCCTGCGCTCGACGCCTGGACGACACTCGACCCCGACAGATACGACTTCCATCCTGCGAGGCTCGCCGGCCAATACGCACCGTCCGGCACCGTGCTTGTCTTCACCGGCCTCGATGCTCCTAAGGGCAAATACTCGGGTCCCGGCTATTGGGTGATGACGCCGTTCGAGCCCGATGGGGGAGGAGTCGTCTTCGTCAATCGCGGTTTCGTCCCGCAATCCAGCGCAACCGCATTCCTTGACGAAAATACCGTCCCAAAAGGCCATATATCGCTGACCGGCAATATGATCGCCGCCGAAGCCGCGGGGCCGTTCACCCCGGCTCCGGACCGGCCCAACCATGTCGACTGGGTCCGCGATCCCGCCCGGCTCGGCGCCCTCGACGGGATCTCCGGCCCGGTCTTCCCCATGCTCATCGACCTGCCCGCCGGCCCTCCCGGCGCGCTTCCGCAGGGCGGCGAGACCGTGGTCGACTTCCCCAACAACCACCTCGGCTACGCCTTCACCTGGTTCGGCCTCGCCGTGCTGACGCCGGCGCTCCTGGCCTACTGGGTCTGGCGTCAGCTGAAGCCAAAGGCCAAAGCCTGATTTTCTTGCCCCGGTGACTCCGTTTCACTAGGTTGCGCCAACTTCTCAGCAGGGTTTTCCATGCAGTTCGTCTCGACCCGCGGCGAGGCGCCGGTCCTCGGCTTCTCGGACGCGGTGCTCACCGGCTTGGCCCGCGATGGCGGCCTCTATCTGCCGCAGAACTGGCCGCAGATCAGCGCCGCCGAGTTCGCAGGCTTTGCCTCAAAGCCTTATGCCGACGTCGCCTACGCCATCATTTCGCGCTTCACCGGCGACGAGATCGCCCCGGACGTCCTGCGAAAGATCATCGGCGAGGCCTACGCCACCTTTCGCCACCCGTCGGTCGCGCCGCTGGTCGAGATCGCCCCGGGCCGCTTCGTGCTGGAACTGTTCCACGGCCCGACACTGGCGTTCAAGGATGTCGCCATGCAGTTCCTGTCGCGGCTGATGGATCACATCCTCGCCGAACGCGGGCTGCGAGCCACCATCGTCGGTGCGACCTCCGGCGACACGGGCTCGGCCGCCATCGAAGCCTTCCGCGGCCGCGACAGCACCGACATCTTCATCCTCCATCCACACAACCGCACGTCGGAAGTGCAGCGGAGGCAGATGACCACCGTGCTCGACGCCAACGTCCACAACCTCGCCGTCGACGGCAATTTCGACGACTGCCAGGCCATCGTGAAGGGCCTCTTCGGCAATCTCGGCTTCCGCACGGCGATGCACCTGAGCGGCGTCAACTCCATCAATTGGGGCCGCATCGTCGCGCAGATCGTCTATTATTTCACCGCCGCCGTT
>Ga0207639_10001376_pt1 | contig 16414 bp, 18 predicted proteins | sample KBSCornC32_FD_184299 | JGI IMG/M metagenome (GOLD analysis project Ga0207639, IMG submission 184299) | Corn rhizosphere microbial communities from Kellogg Biological Station, Michigan, USA - KBS Corn C3-2 (SPAdes) (version 2) | ecosystem: Host-associated > Plants > Roots > Rhizosphere > Soil ...
GCACCCGGCTGCTTGTCGATCAGCTGGTCGGCCAGCAGCAGCGAGGCGAACAGGAACTGGCGAGCCTCTGAAAGCGTGCCGAGCCCGCCAAGCGCTTCGCGGCTCTTGCCATCGACGAGGCGGGCCGCGGCGCGAAGATTTTCCTCTTCGCCCTCGCGGCAGGCGACCTGGTAGGTGCGCCCGGCGATATTGAGATCGATCAGCGCGGCCATCAGGCGGCAGCCTCGCGGATCAGCACATCCAGCTCGTCGACAACCTCGCGGACCTTGGCGCGAAGCTCTTCGTCGCGGCCCGAGACCGGAGCCGGCTCCGGGCGGCTCGCCAGCGCGCGCTGAATACGCTCGAGCGCCCGTTCGGCTCTGTCGAGCGCTGCTGAAAGACCTCCGTCATCCATTTGATTTCCGCTACGCACTTTCCCGATTCCCGGCAAGCGCTTGCCGCGCGATTTGACGCCACCGGCTAGGGGGCTAATGGGACGGCGTCATTGGCCCGAAGTCGCGGGCCGAGCGATCCCTTGAGCCGGAGCCCAGATGCCGCTGACCGACCGCAACCTCGCCAACGCCATCCGTGCCCTCGCGATGGATGCGGTCGAGGCCGCGAACAGCGGGCACCCCGGAATGCCGATGGGGATGGCCGACGCGGCGACCGCGCTCTTCACCCGCCACCTGAAGTTCGACGCCTCCGACCCGCACTGGCCCGACCGCGACCGCTTCATCCTCTCCGCCGGGCACGGATCGATGTTGCTGTACTCGCTGCTTTACCTGACCGGCTACGCGCATCCGACGATCGACGAGATCAAGCGCTTCCGCCAGCTCGGAAGCCCGACCGCAGGGCATCCCGAGAATTTCGAAATGCCGGGCATCGAGGTCACCACCGGTCCCCTGGGCCAGGGCCTTGCAATGGCGGTCGGAACCGCGATCGCCGAACGCCATCTCAACGCCGTCTACGGCGACGAGCTTGTCGACCATCGCACCTTCGTCATCGCCGGCGATGGCTGCCTGATGGAAGGCATCAATCACGAAGCGGTGGGGCTCGCCGGGCATCTGAAGCTCGGGCGCCTGATCGTCCTGTGGGACGACAATGAAATCACCATCGACGGAGCGACCGAGCTATCGCGCAACGAAGATGTGCGCGCGCGCTTTGAAGCCGGGCGCTGGCACACTTGCGAATGCGACGGCCTCGACGCCGATGATGTCGACCGCGCGATCAAGGAAGCGCTCGCCGATCCACGGCCTAGCCTCATCCGCTGCAAGACGATCATCGGATTCGGCGCACCGCACAAGCAGGGGACGGCGGCAACACACGGCTCGGCGCTCGGCAAGGACGAGGTCGCGGCCGCGAAAGCCGAGCTCGGCCTTGAGGATAAGGATTTCTACGTTCCCGACGACATCCTAGAGGCCTGGCGCAAGGCAGGCGAACGCGGCGCGAGCGTAAATGCCGAATGGAAGGAACGCCTCGCAAACAGCGATAAAAAAGACGATTTCTCGCAGCGTCTTTCCGGCAAGGTCGGCCACGAATGGCTTCAACCCTACATCGCGACCCTGCTTGCCGATCCGAAGCCCATCGCCAGCCGCAAAGCGTCCGAAATGGCGCTCGAAGTCATCAACGACGCATTTCCAACGACCATTGGCGGCTCGGCCGACCTCACCGGCTCGAACAACACCAAGACCAAGGCGCTCGAGCCGCTGACACCCGACAATTACGCCGGACGCTACATCTATTACGGGATCCGCGAGTTCGGCATGTCGGCTGCCATGAACGGCATGGCGCTCCACGGCGGCGTCATCCCCTATGGCGGCACCTTCCTGGTCTTCACCGACTATGCGCGCCCCGCAATCCGGCTTTCAGCGCTTCAGCGGGCTCGGGTCGTCTATGTGATGACCCACGACAGCATCGGCCTTGGCGAGGACGGGCCGACGCACCAGCCGATCGAGCATTTGCAGAGCCTCCGTGCCATGCCCGGCCTGGAAGTCTATCGCCCCGCCGATGCGATCGAGACCGCGGAATGCTGGGCGTTGGCCCTCGAGAGCGATGGCCCGTCGATCCTCGCGCTGACCCGGCAGAATATCGGGCCGGTGCGGACCGCGGCTGAAAGCGAGAACCTTTGCGCCCGCGGCGCCTACCGCCTCAAACCCGCCCGAGAGCCGCGCAAGGTGATCCTCATCGCCACCGGTTCGGAGGTCGATCTCGCCCTTGCGGTGTCGAAGAACCTTGAAGGACGCGGCATCGGCACCGACGTCGTGTCCATGCCCTGCACCGAGCGGTTCGACGCGCAGCCCGAGGAATATCGCGACGACGTGCTTCCGGACGTCAGCAATCGCGAAATCCTTCGGGTCTCGATCGAGGCCGGGAGCACTATCGGCTGGGAGCGCTACACAGGACTCCACGGGCTTCGCATCGGGATCGACCGCTTCGGAGTCTCGGCGCCTGCGAAGGACGCTTACGCCTTCTTCGGCCTGACGCCTGACGCCATCACCGAGCGCGTCCTCGACTTCATGAAGAAAAGAGGAACTGAATGACGAGAGTTGCAATCAACGGTTTCGGCCGCATCGGCCGGCTGGTCGCGCGCGCGATCCTCGAGCGGCCCGATTGCGGGCTGGAGCTCGTTAGCGTCAACGATCTCGCCGATGCCAAGGCCAATGCCTGGCTGTTCAAACATGACAGCGTGCACGGCAAGTTTCCGGGCAAGGTCGAAACCGACGGCAACGACATTCTCGTCGATGGGAAGCGCATCCATGTCACCGCCGAGCGCGATCCGGCGAACCTTCCGCACGCCGCGAACAAGGTCGATATAGCGCTGGAGTGCACCGGCTTCTTCACCGACCGCGAGAGTGCGGAGAAGCACATCGCTGCGGGTGCGAAGAAGGTCCTCATCTCGGCACCGGCGAAGGGCGTCGATTTGACCGTCGTCTATGGTGTCAACGAGGACAAGCTGACCGCCGAGCACAAGATCGTATCCAACGCTTCCTGCACCACCAATTGCCTCGCGCCAGTCGCGAAGGTGCTGAACGACACGCTGGGTATCGAGCGCGGGCTGATGACGACGGTCCATGCTTACACCAACGACCAGAAGATCCTCGATCAGATCCACAAGGACCTGCGACGGGCGCGTGCCGCGGCAATGTCGATAATTCCGACAACCACCGGCGCTGCCCGAGCAGTCGGCGAGGTGCTTCCCGAGCTCAAGGGCAAGCTCGACGGCTCGGCGATCCGCGTGCCGGTGCCCGATGTCAGCCTGGTCGATCTGACCTTCACCCCGAAGCGCGAAACCACGCGCGACGAGGTTAATCAGATCCTCAAGACCGCGTCGGAGACGAAGCGCCTCAAGGGCATCCTCGATTTCACCGATGAACCGGTGGTCTCGATCGACCTCATGCACAGCAGCGCGAGCTCGACCATCGACAGCCTCGAGACGGCAGTCCTCGAAGGCAAGCTGGTTCGCGTCGTGAGCTGGTATGACAATGAATGGGGCTTCTCGAACCGAATGGTCGATACCGCCCATGCGATGGGACAGCTCGGCTGAGGTGAGCGGGCAGTTCAAGACGCTCGACGACCTGCCGGAGGATCTGACCGGCAAGAAGGTGCTCGTCCGCGTCGATCTTAACGTGCCGATGGACGGCGCGAAGGTCACGGATGATACGCGCCTTCGGGCGATGCTGCCGACGGTGTTGGAGCTGAGCGATCGCGGCGCGATCGTCCTCCTGCTGTCGCATTTCGGCCGCCCCAAGGGGGAAACGCGACCGGATATGTCGACCGCGCAGCTGGTGCTTCCGATCCACCGGCTCGCCGGGCGGTCGGTCCGCTTCATCGAAGATTGCCAGGGGCCGGAAGCCGAGCGCGCCGTCGCGACCATGCTCCCAGGCAATATCGGCGTTCTCGAGAACACCCGTTTCCACGCCGGGGAGGAAAGGAACGACCCCGAGCTCGCGAAAGCCATGGCGGCGCTTGGCGATTTCTACGTGGACGACGCATTTTCCGCGTCGCACCGGGCACATGCCTCGACCGAGGGCATCACCCATTACCTGCCGAGCTTCGCGGGCCGCGCAATGGAAGCCGAGCTTAACGCGCTCGGACGGGCGCTTGGCAGCCCGGAAAGGCCCGTTGCCGCGGTTGTCGGGGGCGCGAAGGTCTCGACCAAGCTCGCCGTCCTCGGCCACCTCGTAAGCAAGGTCGATCATCTGATCATCGGCGGCGGGATGGCGAACACCTTTCTCGCGGCGCGCGGAGTGAATGTCGGCGAGTCGCTTTGCGAGCACGGGCTGACCGGCGAGGCGGACGGGATTTTCGACGCCGCCGAAAAGGCCGGCTGCACCATCCACCTGCCGTATGACGTCGTCGTCGCGAAAGAGCTCGCACCTAATCCGCCTTCGCTGCGGACCTGCAACGTCCACGAGGTCCAGGCCGACGAGATGATCCTGGACGTCGGTCCGGCCGCGGTCGAGGCGCTTGCCGACGTTCTCAAGACCTGCCGAACCCTGGTCTGGAATGGCCCGCTCGGCGCGTTCGAGGTGCCGCCTTTCGACGAAGCCACAGTCGCGCTAGCGGAAACCGCCGCCGCGCTGACCAAGGAAGGCTCCCTTATTTCGGTCGCTGGCGGAGGCGATACCGTCGCTGCGCTCAACCATGCCGGTGTGGCGCAGGACTTTACCTTCGTTTCGACCGCCGGCGGCGCATTCCTCGAATGGATGGAAGGCCGCACCCTCCCGGGCGTCGCCGCGCTGGAGCGCCAGAACTAGGCGCCGCCGATGTCCAGCGCAGCCGACCTTGCGAAAGCGGCCTTCGCTGCGCTCGAGCGCGGCGATTCCGATGCGCCGGCAAAGTTCGACAAGGCGATCGAGGCAGACCCGCAAAACGGCTCGTTGATCCTCGGGGAAGCCGAAGCCTTGATGATCGCCGGGGTCGAGGCTCCTGCGGAAAGGCTGTCCGCCACCCTGGAACGCTTTCCGCAATGGGCTGACGGCCAGCGGGCGCTGGCGGCACTCCTGTGGGAGCTCGGATCCACTTCCGATTACGCGGCTTCGTTCAAGAGCGCGATCCGCGATCATCCGGGGAACGCAGAGTTGTGGAACGCCTACCTGCAAACATTGGCCGGAGTAGGGGACCATGCAGCGGCGGCCGCGGCCGCGGCCGAGGCTCGGCGCTATTTCAATGACCCGGTCCTGACGCTCATTGAAGCGAACAATCGGGGAATGGTCGGTGAGCATGACGCGGTAGAGACCCTCCTGGCGACTGTTCCGCCCTCGCGTGGCAGAGACGAGGTCGAAGTCCGCCATCGTATCCGTCTCGGCGAGTGGTATGCGGCGCGCGAATTGGTCGATCGCCTCGTATCGGCGCCAGAGGCCGACGTCGGCTCATGGGCGCTCGCGGAGGTGGTGTGGCGCAAGACGTTGGACAGCCGCTGGCAATGGCTCGCCGGCGCGCCCGAATTCATCGCGAAAAGGGGCCTGCCATACAGCGCGGACGAGGTCGATGCCTTGGCCGCCACGCTGGAAGCCCTGCACAGCCACCGCCGCCAGCCCATAGGTCAAAGCGTTCGAGGCGGAACGCAGACGCGCGGACGGCTGCTCGACCGCCAAGACGAAGTGCTTGCCCGCCTTCGCAAGCGTCTTGAGGAAGCCGTTGACGATTACCGGCAAAAACTGCCGCCGCCTGATCCGAAACATCCGCTGCTTCGCCACCGGGATCGAGCCCTGAAGATCGAGGGGAGCTGGTCGGTCCGCCTCTCGTCGGCAGGCTTCCACGTGCCGCACTTCCATTTCGCCGGCGTGCTCAGCTCCGCATTCTACGTCCGGGTGCCCAAATTAGACCGCTCCATACAGGAAGGCTGGCTCGAGCTCGGGCGTCCGCCGCCCGATTTGCAGATGGACCTCGAACCTCTTGCGACGATCGAGCCGGAGCCGGGCAGCCTCGTCCTCTTTCCAAGCTATCTCTACCACGGCACGCGACCCTTTTCGGCGGGCGAGCGGCTGAGCGTCGCGTTCGATGTGAGCTGATGGTCAGCCGGTCGTTGCGCGCGCTGGAACGGCTGACTATCAGCCGCGGCGAGGAAGGGCTGAACTCTTATGAATCGTGATCAAATGCGGGAGAAAATGGCGCGCGGAGACGGGTTCATCGCCGCGCTCGACCAGTCAGGCGGGTCCACGCCCAAGGCGCTCAAGGGCTACGGGATCGAGGAAAGCGCCTGGTCGAACGACGAGGAGATGTTCGACCTTATCCACCAGATGCGCTCGCGGATCATCGGTTCGCCCTCGTTTGGCTCGGGCAAGGTCATCGGCGCCATCCTGTTCGAGCGAACCATGGACGGAAAGGTCGGCGGAAAGCCGACGCCGCATGCCCTGATCGACCGCGGAATCGTCCCTTTCATCAAGATCGACAAGGGCCTGGAGGAAGAGGCGAACGGCGTTCAGCTGATGAAGCCGATCCCGGGTCTCGACGATCTCCTCATCCGCGCCAAGGGCCTGGGCGTGTTCGGAACCAAGGAACGGTCAGTGATCAACCTCGCGAACCGCGAGGGCATCGCTGCAGTCGTCGCGCAACAGTTCGACGTCGCCCGGCAGGTGCTTGCGCACGACATGATGCCGATCATCGAGCCCGAGGTTAACATCAAGAGCCCGGAGCGCGATGCCGCCGACCACATTCTTCTCGAAGAAATTCAGAGGAATCTCAATACTATTCTTGACGGTGCTCAGGTGATGTTGAAACTTTCTATCCCGGCAGAAGCGGGGCTGTTCCAGCCGCTCGTCGACCATCCGAAGGTGCTTCGCGTGGTCGCTTTGTCGGGCGGGTTCAGTCGTGAGGACGCTTGCCGCGAATTGGCGCGCAATCCGGGAATGATCGCCAGCTTCAGCCGAGCGCTCCTCTCGGACCTCCGGGCGCAACAGACTGACGACGAATTCGACCGCACGCTCGGAACCGCGATCGACGAGATTTACGACGCCTCGGTGGCGCGGGTGCCGGCCTGATCTTGGACGAAGCCGAATTCGATCCCGTCGACTTCCCGCCTCCCGAGCGGAAGGAGCCGGCCAAGCTCTATTTGATCAGCCCGCAGGAAGTCGGCGCAGGCTTCCCCGACCGGCTGAAGGCGGCGCTCGAGCCGGGGATCGCGAGCGCCTTCCAGCTGCGCGTGAAGGACGTGAGCGAGCACGAACTCGCGCGGCTTGCCGAGCCGCTGCAGCGCATCTGCGCCGATGCCGATGTCACCTTCATCGTCAACGACAGCATGAGCCTCGCGAAGCGTCTCGGCGCGGACGGAGTGCATTTGGGGCAGAGCGACGGCGATGTGCGAGAGGCGCGGGCGCTGCTCGGACCCTCGGCGCAGATCGGCAAAACCTGCCATGACAGCCGCCATTTTGCGATGGAAGCGGGCGAGGCGGGCGCGGACTATGTCGCGTTCGGCGCCTTCTACCCCACAACCACAAAGCCATCGAACTATCGTCCCGCGCCGTCGATCCTCAGTTGGTGGTCGACCTTGTTCGAAATTCCGTGCGTGGCCATTGGCGGGATCACTCCGGACAATGCCAAACCGATTGTCGATGCCGGTGCAGACTTCATCGCGGTTTGCCAGGCGGTGTGGGGCAAGGACGATCCGACCGCAGCCGTGAAGGCGTTCGAGCAGGTGCTTAGCGGCTCATCTGCCTGACCATCGACTTCAACGTCCGCGCATCCTCGATGGCGTGACCGTGGATATCGTTATTGAAATAGCACCAGACGCTTCGGCCGAACTGCCTTTGCTCGAGGCACCAGTCGGTCCATTCGAGCAGGGCCTCGTCTGAATAGCGGCCCCAATATTTGCCCGCCGCGCCATGAAATCGGACATAGGCGGTTCGGCCGCTCGCCCGGCGAGGCGACTTCAGCCCTTTGAGATCGTGAGTAACGAAGCCGATGCCATGCCGATCGAGGAGCGCGAGGACATCCTCGTCGTACCAACTCTTGTGCCGGAACTCGACGACCTGCTCGAGGTCGTTCGGAAGCCAGCCGAGGAAGGTGTCCAGGCGCTCGAGGTTCTTATGGAGGCTGGGCGGCAGCTGGTAGAGCAGGGGGCCGAGCTTGCCTCCGAGCGGCCGGGCCAGCTCGATGAACCGATCGACCTCGGCCCGGCAGTCGAGCAGCTTCTTCATGTGCGTGATGAATCGGTTGACCTTGACCGCGTAGCGGAAGCCAGGCGGCGCCTTCTCGCGCCATCCCTCGAACGTCGAGGCGAGCGGCAGGCGATAGAAGCTGGCGTTGATTTCGACGGTGTCGAACTCTTCGGCATAGCGCTCGAACCAGCGCTTCTGCGGCAGGCCTTCGGGATAGAAGATCCCGCGCCAATGCTTGTACACCCAGCCCGAGCAGCCGACGTGGATTCCGCTCGCCGTGGAAACAGTCGTTTCCTCCATCGTTGCACCTCAACAATGCTGATTGAGGAGGGTTGCGCTGAAGTACGCGGCGACTGCTTTGTTCACGGCGGTATTCACCGCGGTCGTCGTGAGCGCTTTCTGGATCTGGTTCTACAGCTTCGTGCCCAAGCCGAGAGCCGAGGTGGAGCGAAGCGGCACGATCGTCGCGGTGAAGCCGGACAAGGCCCCTCCGGTCGAGGTGGCTCAGCAGGTGGTGGTTGGACCGGCGGGGCTGGCCATTCCCGTTGTCGGCGTGAAAGCGAGCGATCTCGTCGACACCTTCGACGCCGCGCGCGGTGCGGGACGACGTCATGACGCCATCGACATCATGGCTCCCGAAGGAACGCCGGTCATCGCCGCGGCGGACGGCACGATCGAAAAATTGTTCTTCAGCAAGGGCGGCGGCGGGATCACGATCTACGAGCGCTCAACCGATCCCAGGTGGATGTATTATTACGCTCACCTGCAGGGCTATGCTCCCGGCCTCGCTGAAGGACAGCAGGTCAAGCGCGGCCAGGTGATCGCCCGCGTCGATCATACAGGCGATGCGAGCCCATCGGGACCGCACCTCCATTTCGCGATAAACTCGATGGCGCCGGGAGAGCGCTGGTGGCAGGGAACGCCGATCAATCCGTACCCGCTCCTTGCCGGAAAATAGGTGAGCGGCTAGGGCCAGCGCCGGCTCTTTCCATCTAGTTCAATCAGGTAGGCGATCATGAAGATCAGCGGCGTGGACATCCGTCCCGGCAACATCATCGAATATGAGGGCGGCATCTGGCGCGCCGTGAAGATCCAGCACACCCAGCCGGGCAAGGGCGGCGCCTACATGCAGGTCGAGATGAAGAACCTCATCGACGGCCGCAAGACCAACGTCCGCTTCCGCTCCGCCGAGACGGTCGAGCGTGTCCGCCTCGATACCAAGGACTTCCAGTACCTCTACCATGACGGCGACATGCTCGTGTTCATGGACAAGGATTCGTATGAGCAGGTGATGCTTCCCGAGGACCTCCTCGGGGATGCCGCCGAGTTCCTCCAGGACGGCATGGACGTGGTCATGGAGCTCTACAACGAGAGGCCGATCAGCGTTCAGCTTCCCGACCAGGTCGAGGCGACGATCGTCGAGGCCGATGCCGTCGTGAAGGGCCAGACCGCAAGCTCGAGCTACAAACCGGCAGTCCTCGACAATGGTGTGAAGGTGCTTGTGCCGCCGCACATCACCGCCGGGACCAAGATCGTCGTCGACGTCTACAACCGCGAGTATGTCCGCCGCGCGGACTGACCGATGGTAGCCCACTCAGGCCTGATCACCGTCATGACCCGGGCCGCCCGCAAGGCGGCGCCGCGGCTAAGGCGCGACTTCGGCGAGGTCGAGCAGCTTCAGGTCAGCCGCAAGGGGCCGGCGGACTTCGTCTCCATGGCCGACAAACGCGCCGAGCAGACGATTGTCGAGGAGCTTCGCAATGCGCGGCCCGATTGGGGCATGCTGCTGGAGGAAGGTGGAGCGATCGAGGGCAATCCAGCAAAGCCGCGCTGGATCGTCGACCCGCTCGATGGAACGACCAATTTCCTCCACGGAATTCCGCATTTCTCCATCTCGATCGCGGTCGAGGAGCGACGCCCCGATGGCCGCGCGGAAATCAGCCACGGGCTCATCTACCAGCCGCTGACCGACGAGAGTTTCTGGGCCGAAAAGGGCAGGGGCGCCTGGCTTCACGATGCGCGGCTGCGTGTGTCCGCCCGGCGCGAGCTTACCGACAGCGTGATCGGGACGGGAATTCCGCACTGCGGGCGCGGTGATCCCGCGCTCTGGGCGAAAATCTACACTGCCGTCGGTCCGCAGGTCTCGGGCGTACGCCGGTTGGGGTCTGCCGCACTTGATCTCGCCTGGGTGGCCGCTGGTAGATTCGACGGTTTCTGGGAAGACGACCTCGACCTGTGGGACACCGCGGCAGGAGTGCTGCTGGTGCGGGAGGCAGGGGGGTTCGTGACCGACTATCGCGGCGCTGACCGGTCGTTTGAGCGCCGCGAGTATCTCGCCGGTTCGTCGGCAATTCACTCGAAATTGCAGAAGCTTGTCGCCGGGGCACTTAGATAGCGCTCCAGATGGTTGCGGCTCGGGGTTCCCTGTCCTAGAGAGCCGCCAAGTTTTTCTTGAGCGCCTGGAGTGTCCCCCTTGGCAAGCGTCGCCGCAGGCTACCTGCCGATCCTCTTGTTCCTGATCATCGCCTTGGGCCTGTCCACGGCGTTCGTCGTGCTGCCGATGATCGTCTCGCGCTTCACGGGCGCGCACCAGCCCGATCCGGCGAAGCTGAGCGAATATGAATGCGGCTTTCCGGCGTTCGAAGATGCGCGCGCCGAGTTCGACGTCCGCTTCTACCTCGTCGCGATCCTGTTCATCGTCTTCGACCTCGAAGCGGCGTTTCTTTTCCCGTGGGCGGTTAGCCTCAGCTTCACCAAATGGACCGGCTGGGCGGCGATGATCATCTTCCTCGTCGAGCTTGGCCTCGGCCTCGCCTATGCGTGGAAGAAGGGGGCGCTCGAATGGGAGTGATGCTCCGCGGCCCCGAAGACCGGATGCCGACCGAGGAAGAGCTTGCGCGCATTTCCGGCCTGGTTCCGGGCGAGGTCGACCAGAAGAAGCTTCTCGAGCTTCAGCAGTCGCTGAACGAGAAGGGCTTCATGGTGACGACCGCAGAGGACCTGTTCACCTGGGCGCGCACCGGCTCTCTCTGGTGGATGACCTTCGGCCTCGCCTGCTGCGCGGTCGAGATGATCCATGTGAACATGCCGCGCTATGATCTTGAAAGATTTGGCGTAGCGCCGCGCGCATCCCCGCGCCAGTCGGACGTGATGATCGTCGCCGGGACGCTCTGCAACAAGATGGCTCCCGCGCTCCGTCGCGTCTACGACCAGATGAGCGAGCCGCGCTACGTCATCTCGATGGGCAGCTGTGCCAATGGCGGGGGCTATTATCATTACAGCTATTCGGTCGTGCGCGGCTGCGACCGCATCGTGCCGGTCGATATTTACGTGCCAGGGTGCCCGCCGACAGCCGAGGCGTTGCTGTACGGAATTCTCCAACTGCAGCGGAAAATCCGCCGCGAAGGGACGATCGAGCGCTAATGCCCGTCCAGCTCGCACCTCAAGTTCCGAAGATGGCTTCGGATGACGGCGTTATCGAAGCGGTGAAGGCATCGCTGGGCGATGCGCTGCTCGACGTTAAGGACTATGTCGGCGAGATCACGCTTACCGTGAGGCGCGAAGAGATCGTCAACGTTCTCAAAGCACTGCGCGACACTTCTGGTCTGGAATATCAGCAGCTGATGGAGATGGCGGGGGTCGATTACCCCGATCGCCCGGAGCGGTTCGAGGTCGTCTATCACCTGCTCTCGCTGACGAAGAACCGCCGCATTCGCGTGAAGCTCTCGACCGACGAAGCGACGCCCGTGCCGAGCGTCACAGGGCTCTGGCCCGTAGCCGGATGGCTAGAGCGCGAAGTCTACGACATGTACGGCGTGACCTTCGCCGGCAATCCGGACCTTCGGCGGATTCTCACCGATTATGGGTTCGAGGGCTATCCGCAGCGGAAGGACTTCCCACTGACCGGCCATATCGAACTTCGCTATTCCGAGGCCGAGAAGCGGGTGGTCTATGAGCCGGTGTCGCTTCCCCAGGATTTCCGAACCTTCGACTTCCTCATGCCGTGGGAAGGTCCGGAATACCGGCTTCCCGGCGACGAAAAGGCGACTGCCGAGGCCGCAGGCGCCCCATCGCCCGCACCAGCGCCGAATGCGCCGTCGACGGTCAATCCAGCGACTCCCGTGGAGACTGCGAAGACGACAGATTCGCCAGCGAAAACGGGCGGTGGCAAGCCGGCGGACAAGCAGGCGACCAAGGAAGCTCGCAAACCTCGAGTGAAGAAGGCCGAGAGCGAGGCCAGCAAGAAGCCGCGGGGGAAGAAATCGTGACGAGCCGGCTCCATCTGGCTCCTCCCCCCTTGCGGGGGAGGATAGCGAAGCTTGGCAACTTGTTGCCTAGCGAAGCTTGGAGAGGGGGAGCGGCGCTGCGCGCCGCGCGCTCGCTGGCGAGCGCTACCCCTCACCCCGCTCGCGCCTTGCGCGAGTCGCCCTCTCCCGCAAGGGGAGAGGGGCTGTGACCACGAAGCGCAAGGTCGAGGTCGACGTCGGCGCGGTCGGCCAGGGCGTCGACCTTAGTCATGCCCGCGACCCAGGCGACGAGGCGATCACCAACTACACGATCAACTTCGGCCCGCAGCATCCAGCCGCCCACGGCGTCCTTCGCCTGATCATGGAGCTCGACGGCGAGATCGTCGAACGCGTCGATCCGCACATCGGGCTGCTCCACCGCGGCACCGAGAAGCTGATCGAGTACAAGACCTACGCCCAGGCGCTGCCCTACTTCGATCGTCTCGATTACTGCTCGCCGATGTGCATGGAGCACAGTTTCGTGCTCGCCATCGAGAAGCTCATGGGGCTCGAGGTACCGATACGCGGCCAGTACATCCGCACGTTGATGGCGGAGCTGACCCGCATCTCCAACCATCTGCTCAACCTCGGCAGCCACATCATGGACGTCGGCGCGATGACTCCGAACCTGTGGCTGTTCGAAGTCCGTGAGGACACGCTGCAATTCTACGAGCGCGCGTCGGGCGCGCGGATGCACGCCAATTACTTCCGAGCCGGGGGCGTGCGTTACGACTTGCCCGAGAAGTTCTTCGCGGACATGCAGGACTGGCTCGATAATCGGCTTCAGCTGTTCGAGGACGGGATCTCGCTGGTCGCCGACAACCGGATCTTCAAGCAGCGCAACGTCGACATCGGTATCGTCCACAAGGACGACGCGATCGCCTGGGGCTTCTCCGGACCGATGATCCGAGCGGCTGGAATTCCCTGGGACATCCGCCGCTCGCAGCCTTACGAAGTCTATGACCGGATGGATTTCGAGATTCCGGTCGGCACCAACAGCGACTGCTACGACCGCTTCCTGGTCCGCGTCGAGGAAGTGCGGCAGTCCGCGAAGATCATGCGCCAGTGCCTGCAGCAGATGCCGAAGGGCCCGGTCGGATCGGACGACAACAAGGTCTTCCCGCCGTCACGCTCGGAGATGAAGACGTCGATGGAAGCGCTGATCCATCACTTCAAGCTGTACACCGAAGGCTATCACGTGCCCGCGGGCGAGGTTTACGTCGCGACCGAGAGCCCCAAGGGCGAGTTCGGAGTCTATCTCGTCGCCGACGGAACCAACCGGCCCTATCGCTGCAAGATTCGCCCGACGATGATGAGCCATCTCCAGGCGATGGACATGATGATGAAGGGCCACATGCTCGCCGACACGACCGCGGTGCTGTCGGCTATCGACCCGGTGTTCGGGGAGGTGGACCGGTGAAGCTGCTAGACGCGTACAGATCATACTTCCGAAGGAGAATATTGCGAGACGACAGTGGTTTCGTAACTGATCTTGCTGTGACGTTTGAGCTACCGAAATTCATCGTGCCAGCGGCGGTCCTAGCTCTGCTTGGCAGTTTCGCTGCTGAGCCGTTGCGGACGGTTTTGATGGTTTTGGGGGCGGTCATTGCGGTGAGTGGAATTGGCCTGCTGACTTTCTGGTGGGCGGAGGTGAAGCTTCGTGCAGCCGACAAGCGATATGAAATGTTCGTGCGCAGTACGCTCTCGCACGAATATCGCGAGGAAGATCGCTGATGGCCGGCCAGGCAGGGATCCTCGACAGCCCCGAGCAGCGCGCCCGCTGGGAAGGTTTCCAGTGGACCGACGACAATGCGCGCAAGGCGGACGAGATCATCGCGCGCTATCCGCCGGGGCGGCAGATGTCGGCATCGATTCCGCTGCTCGACCTCGCGCAGCGGCAGGTCGGCGCGGAGACGAACACGCAAGGCTGGCTTCCCATCCCGGTGATGGAGTTCGTCGCGCGCCAGCTCGACATGTCCTACGTCGGCATCCTCGAGGTCGCGACCTTCTACACCATGTTCAACCTCGAGCCGGTCGGGCGTTTCCATGTCCAGGTCTGCGGGACGACGCCGTGCATGCTGCGCGGCTCCGACGACGTGTTCGAGGCCTGCTACAAGCGCGGCCTCAAGAAGGGCCACACCACCGAGGACAGACTCTTCACGCTGACCGAGGTCGAGTGCCTCGGTGCCTGCGCCAACGCGCCGATGGTCCAGATCAACGACGACAATTATGAGGACCTGACCGAGGAGAGCATGACCGCGATCCTCGACGCGCTCGCCGCCGGCAAGACGCCGAAGCCGGGGCCGCAGATCGACCGCCAGACCAGCTGCCCCGTCGGCGGCCCGACCACACTCAAGAAGATGGCCGAGCGCAATTATGACTATCGACCGCTGTGGACCCCCACCGCCGGGCCGGCGAAGGAGGGGGCGCAGTGACTTTGCGACGCAGATCAGCTCCTCCCCCCTCGCGGGGGAGGATAGCGGAGCTTGGCGGCTTGCCGCCTCGCGGAGGTTGGAGAGGGGGAGCGGCGCTGTGCGCCGCGCGAAGCTTTGCTTCGCTTCCCCTCACCCCGCTCGCGCTGACGCGCGAGTCGCCCTCTCCCGCAAGGGGAGAGGGGCTATGATCGGTCTCATCATCGCCGTGATCGTCGGCATCCTGCTGATCGGGCTCGTGCTCAAGCTCCTCAAGTTTGCGATCATCGTTGCGCTGGTCGTCGGTGGGCTGATGCTCGTCCAGAAGCATTTTGGTCAGAAGCGGATCCGCTGATGGGCTACACCGGACCGCTCGCGGACAAGGACCGCATCTTCACCAACCTCTACGGCTTCCAGGAACCGTGGCTGAAGGCGGCGCAGCAGCGCGGAGACTGGGACAATACCAAGGCGCTGATGGGACAAGGCCAGGACGCGATCATCGATGCGGTGAAGGCGTCGGGCCTTCGCGGGCGCGGCGGCGCGGGCTTCCCGACCGGGATGAAGTGGAGCTTCATGCCGAAGGAGCCCAAGCCCGGCAAACCCAACTTCCTGGTCATCAACGCGGACGAATCCGAGCCCGGATCGTGCAAGGACCGGGAGATCATCCGCCACGATCCGCACAAGCTCCTCGAAGGCGCGCTGATCGCCGGCTTCGCGATGCGGGCGCGCGCCGCCTACATCTACATTCGCGGCGAGTTCATCCGCGAGACCGAGGTCCTGAGGAAGGCCGTCCAGGAATGCTATGATGCCGGTTTGTTCGGGAAGAATGCGGCGGGCAGCGGCTACGATTTCGATGTTTTCGTCCATCGCGGCGCGGGCGCCTACATTTGCGGCGAAGAGATGGCGATGCTCGAAAGCCTCGAGGGCAAGCAGGGCAAGCCGCGCCTTAAGCCGCCATTCCCTGCAGGGGCGGGCCTCTATGGCTGCCCGACCACGGTCAACAATGTCGAGAGCATCGCCGTCACGCCGACCATCTTGCGGCGCGGCGCGGAATGGTTCGCGAGCATCGGCAATCCCAAGAACGAAGGCACCAAGCTGTTCCAGCTCTCGGGCCACATCAACACGCCGTGCACGGTCGAGGAATCGATGGGAATCAGTTTCCGCGAGCTGATCGAACGGCACGGCGGGGGAGTTCGCGGGGGCTGGGACAATCTGCTGGCGGTCATCCCCGGCGGATCGTCGGTGCCGCTGGTTCCAGCGCATGAGATCATGGACGCGCCGATGGACTTCGACGGGCTGAAAGCGCTCGGCTCGGGCCTCGGTACCGCAGCGGTCATCGTCATGGACAAGTCAACCGACATCGTCCGTGCGATCAGCCGCATCAGTTATTTCTACAAGCACGAGAGCTGCGGTCAGTGCACGCCGTGCCGCGAAGGCACCGGCTGGATGTGGCGCGTGATGGAGAAGCTCCGCGTCGGCGACGCCGAGGTCTCGGACATCGACAAGCTGATCGACGTCACCAAGCAGGTCGAGGGCCACACCATTTGCGCGCTGGGCGATGCCGCCGCCTGGCCGATCCAGGGCCTCGTCCGCCACTTCCGCCCCGAGCTCGAGCGCCGCATCGCCGAGCGCGCTGGCC
>Ga0207639_10001381_pt1 | contig 16383 bp, 14 predicted proteins | sample KBSCornC32_FD_184299 | JGI IMG/M metagenome (GOLD analysis project Ga0207639, IMG submission 184299) | Corn rhizosphere microbial communities from Kellogg Biological Station, Michigan, USA - KBS Corn C3-2 (SPAdes) (version 2) | ecosystem: Host-associated > Plants > Roots > Rhizosphere > Soil ...
GAGCGGATAAAGACGTTTTTATCGAGCACAAGCGTCGCCATTCGGATGCGATCGCCCAAGATCGCACCGCCGGAGAATGGGCTCGACGGATCGATGCACACGATCCCGATGCGTTCGCCCTGATCTTTGTAATGGAGCGCTAGTTTATCGACTAATGAAGATTTTCCGGCTCCAGGCGAACCCGTGATGCCGATCACCGTTGCCTTTCCCGTGTGCGGGAATATTGCCCTCATCACCTCCGCGGCATCGCTACCGCCGTTTTCGACAGTGGTGATCGCCCGCGCAACCGACCGCGGTTCACCTGCCAGGATCTTGTGTACCGGCTCGGTCATGTATTAACACGTGGAATGCGAAGATCGTCGCAGATCTTCGGGCCACGAAATTCTTTATCTCCCGGTGCCGTGGCACCGCTGACATCACGCCATTCTGCGGGTTCTTATAGATACTGTGCCTGCCGCCCTCGCGAAAAAGGATACATCCGTGGGATTCGAGATGGCGAATCAGGTCATCCGCTTCATCTTACGCGGCTTGAAGGATCAGCTCTTCCTTTTTTGCGGCGGGGGTCCCGGCGATATGAGCCTCGGCGTCTTCTCGATAACAATCGAGGAGCATCTCGACTGCGTCCTTAAGATTTTCGCGAGCTTCTTCGATGGTTTCCCCCTGCGTATTGGCTCCAGGCAACTCAGCTACATACGCAACGTAACCGCCCTCCTCAGCCGGCTCGTAGATCGCCGTGAACTTCATTTCACTCATAAGCCAAGAATACAACAAAAAAAAAGCGGAGCCGCGCGGCCCCGCACAAATCTGAGGGTATTTAGGACAGTTGATGCCGTTTTACATAGCACCTTCATCGGCCGATGGGCCGTAGATCGACGGAACGGGTATATCGTTCAGCCTAAGATAAACCGATAGCTGGCCGCGGTGATGAATGATGTGATTCATGACGAATGATCGGAGCGTCGCGACCTTTGGGATCGTGAAATAGACCGTATCGCCGTTGCGCATAGTCCAGTTGGTCATGAATGTTTCGTCGGACGTCTCGGCGATCGTCCGCTTTGCCTGGGCGATCTTTTCGTCAAAGAATTGGAGCAGATCATCAGTGGTCTGCGGCTCGAACGGCTTGTAATCCATCGTCGCAAAGTCGAGCGTGTCCTGCTTGAGCGTCGCCTCCGTCCAGCCGAACATCTCCGCAATATGAGATGCCAGACGGCCAAACGTCATCGATTTTTCGTGCGGCTTGTAGTCGAACTTGTCGGCAGGGACGCGCTCCAGCACGCTGCGGGTCACCTTGGCCTCATTGTCGAGCTCATTCAGGAAAGCGGTCGCGATGCGGCCTGTTGCGGGTGCAGTACTTGTGGTCATAAAAAGAATCCTCCTGTTTCAAAAAAAGTTTAGAAACGGATAATAGCGCTGCTGTTGCACATATGCAACGTGCAACACGCGATTGTTTCACCGGAAGAGCCGGAAAGTATGCGAGGATTATACGCCTCTTGTGAGAGAGAGCGCCACACCTAAATCCGCCGATCGTTAAAACTGTTTGAGCAGATTCTTTGCGATCACTATTCGCTGTATCTCGCTCGTGCCTTCGCCGATGGTCAGGAGCTTTGAATCGCGCCAGTATTTTTCGGCAGGGTAATCCTTGGTGTAGCCGTAGCCGCCGTGGATCTGGATCGATTCCTCGGCGACGCGAACTGCGGTCTCGGAAGCGTAGAGCTTTGCCATTGCGGACTTTTGCGTCACCGGCTTGCCCGCATCCTTTGTCGCCGCGGCTTGCAGCGTCAAAAGACGAGCACACTCGATCTGAGTGGCCATGTCGGCAAGTTTAAACTGAATCGCCTGAAATTCCGCGATCGGCTTTCCAAACTGCTGCCGCTCTTTCGCGTATCTAACGGCGGCCTCGTAGGCGCCCTGGGCGATGCCGACCGACAAGGCGGCGATCGAGATGCGACCGCCGTCGAGCACTTGCATCGCCTGACGAAAGCCTTCGCCCTCGTTGCCAAGGCGATTTTCATCGGGGACGTAGCAGTCCTCGAAAACCACCGATGACGTCTCAGATGCTCGCATTCCCAGCTTGTTCTCCTTTTTGTCGGAGCGAAAGCCGTCCATCGATTTGTCAAAAATAAAGGCCGTGATCCCGTGAGCGCCCTGCGAACGATCGGTTGATGCGACCGCGACGAGCGTGTTGCAGGCAATGGCGTGAGTGATGAAATTCTTTGAGCCGTTAACCTTCCAACCGCCATTTGAGCGGACAGCGGTCGTGCGTGTGCCTGAAGCGTCGGAGCCGGCCTGCGACTCCGTCAGACCCCAAGCGCCAAAGCTTTCGCCACGTGCGAGGGGTGTCAGGTATTTTTGCTTCTGCTCTTCGCTGCCGAACGTGTAGATGTGATTCGAGCAAAGGGAATTATGCGCCGCGACGGACAGGCCGACGGAGCCATCCACGCGGCCGATCTCCTCGATGATCGTCGCGTACTCGACGTAGCCCATTCCGGCACCACCGTACTGCTCGGGAAAGAGCACGCCCATCAGCCCCAGCTCCGCGAGCTTTGGCCGCAATTCCTCCGGAAAATGCTGCGTCTCGTCCCACTCCATCACGTGCGGCCGGATCTCGCTCTCAGCGAATTCGCGAACGCTGTACTTGATCTGTTGCTGTTCCTCTGTGAGTTCGAAGTTCATCGTTATAATCAACTCTTATGGTCGCATAAGCAGTGCTTTGGAGCAATCTATATAACGGGTCGGAACGCGGGGAGTCTGCCCGCCTGTGATGAATACCGCGAAGTTCGGAGGGACCCACGCACGCAGGCTAGCAGCCTGCGTTCCGACGCGGCGTCTTGTGCAGTTCCGCGCTAGGCTGAATGAATGGCCGATAAAAACATGCTCACTGAGGACGCCGATCTGAAGGACCTGCTAAATCACACTCGGCGGATCGCGGTTCTCGGTATCAAGCCGGAGACGCACTCTGGGCAGCCTGCGTTCTATGTGCCCAAGTACATGGCTGACGCGGGATACGAGATCATTCCCGTCCCGGTCTATTACCCGGAGGTGACGGAGATCATGGGGAAGCAGGTGTACCGCGATCTGCGGGACGTGCCGGGTGAGATCGATATGGTGAATGTTTTTCGCCGGAGCGAGGCCATTCCAAAACACACTGAGGAGCTGCTCGCGGCGAAGCCGAAGTCTGTTTGGTTTCAGCTCGGGATCAGGAACGACGTCGTCGCGGAGCAGCTCGCGGCGGCCGGGATAAAGGTCGTGCAGAATATGTGCCTGATGGTCGAGCACCGGGCGTTGATGCGTTGAGGATCGTAGTTAAGGTACGCAGGCGTTTATGCAATAATTAGCCAATGACGAGCGTCAAAGACATCGAGAGAGCGATCGAAAATCTGCCGAAGAGCGACCTCGCAGAGCTCTCCGCTTGGTTTGAGAGGTATGAGGCCGAGATTTGGGACAAGCAGTTTGAGGCAGATGTTGTTGCAGGACAGTTTGATCAAATGCGGGCAGACGCAATAGCGGAATTCGAGGCCGGTCGAACAAAGCCCCTGTGAACCACCATACTACGCCCGGATTTTGGCGGCTTTTTGATCGCCTGCCTCACGAAGTTCAGCAACTTGCACGCAAGAATTACGAGCTTCTCAAGAAAGATCCCAAACACCCTTCACTACATCTAAAGCAGGTGAAAAACATGTGGTCTGTTCGCGTCGGTGCTCACTACAGAGCAGTCGGGACCGATCACCACGGTTATATTTTGTGGTTTTGGATCGGCTCGCATGCTGAGTACGACCGACTGATCGGATGATCATCTCAGTGCGGCTAACTCCCTGTCAGTCAATTCACGGCTCTGGCCTGTGCGGAGATGGGAATCTTCGATCTTTCCTATGCGGATGCGGCGGAGTTTTACGACGGAGTGGCCGATCACGTCAAACATCCTGCGGATCTGCTGATTGTGGCCCTCGTAGAGCGTGACCTCGTACCAGCCGTTTTTGTCAGTTGCCTTTAGCTCGCGGATCTCGGCAGGACTCGTTTTGAATCCATCATCCAGCACAACACCGCGTCGAAGTTTGTTAATGGCGTTGGCGTTTGGCAGGCCTTTCACTTTTACCTCATACACCTTTGGTATCGTGCGTGAACGGGTGAGCCTGTTCGCAAAGTCGCCATCATTCGTGAGAATGATCAGCCCCTCGGTGTTGAAGTCCAGCCTCCCGACCGGATAGAGCCTGCCGTGACCTTTGATGAGGTCCGTCACGAGCGGCCGGCCCTCAGGATCGCTGACGCTCGAGAGATACCCGCGAGGCTTGTTGAGCAGGATATGGACGTTTGCCCGCTGCTGGAGAAGCTTGTTGATCAGCTTGCCGCGGACTTTGATGTGGTCTTTTTCAGGATCTGCTTTAGTGCCAAGCTCGGTGACAGTGTGACCATTGACAGACACCTGGCCATCGAGGATCAACTGCTCTGCCGCACGACGGGAGGCGATGCCAGCTTGGGAGATGAGTTTCTGTAATCTTTCGGGCACAAGTAAATTGAACCACATAGAAACATAGGCACATAGTTAGCCTCTCTTTCCTATGTGTCTATGTTCCTATGTGTTTAGTCTTATTGAACGAGGTCTTCGAAGTCCTCGATCGACGGCAGCTCTTGGAGGTCTTTGAGACCAAACTGTACGAGGAATTCCTTTGACGTGCCGTACTGGATCGGACGGCCGACTGCCTCTTTGCGGCCTTTTGCGATGATGAGGCGTTTATCGAGAAGGGTCTTGATCGAGGTGGCGGACTGGACGCCGCGGATCTCGAGGATCTCGGGCACTGTGACAGGCTGTTTGTAGGCGATCACGGCGAGCGTTTCCAGAGAGGCGATCGATAGCTTTGCGGACGGACGGGTTTTTAAAAACCGCCGCACTTCCTCATGAAGCTCGGTCTTGGTCGCGATCTGCCAACCGCCGGCGACCTCGCGAAGTTGAAGTCCGGAGCCGCGTTCCTCGTAATCGGCAGTGAGCTGCTCGACGGCTGCGGTTATGGCCCCTTTTGGTTCCTCCAGAACATCGGCAAGAAGCTTCGTCGAGATCGGCTCGTCAGCGACAAAGATCAACGCCTCGACGGCCGAGACAAGCTCTGCGGGCGAGCGGGATTGCTTTGGCTCGGGAGCCTCGACCTCTTCTTCTGAGATTTGTTCTACGTCTTCGGACATCAGCAACGAATTTTACCGCAGAGACGCCGAGACGCAGAGACAAGAAATATGATTTTACTCGGGCCCTCCGCGTCTCTGCGGTTCAAACCTTTCTCAAAATGATGTCGCCGAAGGTCCCTTGTTGGAGCAGCTTTACGCTCTCTGTGCGGACGATCTCAAGGATCGCGATAAAAGCTGTAACCAACTCGCGTTTATTAGACATTTCCTCAAAGACCTTTAACAAACTCAGCTCGCCGTGCTCGAATATCCGGCGTTTGAGGTCCTTGATCATGTCCGCCAGCGAGATCTCGTCCCGCTCGATCTCCATTTTGACCTCATCTTTGTGCCGCTCGGCGATCTTTTGGAATATCGACAGCAGGTCGAAAACGGTCGCGTCGATCTCGCCCTGATCGTCGTCGGTCTGGGTGCGGCCTCGCGTGTAGATCGCCTGCTCGATCGTCGACCGCTCATGCAGCATGCCGGCTGCGGTCTTGTATTTCTCGTATTCGAGCAGTCTGTCGACAAGCTCCTGACGCGGGTCCTCAAACTCCTCTTCGTCCGTGATGGTCGGGTCGCGAGGCAGGAGCATTTTGGACTTGATCTCGATGAGCGTCGCGGCCATGACGAGAAAGTCAGCGGCGACGGCGATATCGAGCTTTTTCATCAGGCGAATGTACTCGAGATATTTCTCAGTAATGCGTGCGATCGGAATATCAAAGATATTCGCCTGCTCCTGTTTGATCAGGTACAAAAGCAGGTCGAGCGGACCGGCAAAGTCGCCCATCTTGATCGACAATTCGTCGCCGGAGCGGCGGAGTATCTCGGCCTTCTCCTTGTGAAAGTCGAACGTAAATTGTTCAGATTGTTCCTGCGTTTCAGTCACCAGGGGAGTAATTATAAGTCACGGCGACGATTATCGCTGAGCGAGTCCGTGCCGTTTTTTGCACCACAATTACTAGTAATTAGGAATTATCGACAGCGTATCTCTTCAGATCCTCAAGCCTGCAAAACTCCAGGCACGATTCATGACACGCTGCGAGGACGACCTGCGGGGCCATACCATCCTCAAGGGCTTGCTGCCAACGCATCGCGACCAGGCACCAGCGGTCGCCTTCCTTTAGGCCTGGGAACGAATACTGCGGCATGGGTGTCGAGAGGTCGTTGCCGACGGACTTTGAATACGCCAAAAACTCATCCGTCGCGACGATGCAGACAGTATGACTCCCCGGATCCTGCTGACTAGCACTGCAATATCCATCGCGAAAGAATCCGGTAATCGGATCCGTGCAGCACGACTGCAGCTCGCCGCCGAGGACATTCAGAGGTTTGGGATAGTGGCCGTTGCCGTTAGTTTTGCTCATCATTCAAATTGTAAACGTGGAAAGGCGGAAACGTGGAAAGCTGGAAAGGTTGGTAATTGACTTCAACGCCGAACGGGTGTAGAAATAGCCGATCAGGAGACAAGCGGAAAATACTTCCCACAGCCATGCGCTGAGGGATCGGTCCGTTCGCACTTCCTCCTCCTGTACCCGATAGAAAGAGGAGAAAATTCAAATGAAAAAGATCGGATTGATGATCACGCTTGTCGTGTCCGCGTACATACTTACGAGCTGCACGACACCCGAGACACCGGCCGCCAACGCAGGTAATACCGCCGTTGCGAACGCCAACACCGCCGCCAAACCCGCTGCTCAGCCCGCATCGATGGACGCCATCGCCGCGCTTGAGAAGCAAGGCTGGGAGGGGTGGAAGAATCACGACGCAAAGGTCTTCAACGACCTGCTGAGCGATCGCTACGTCGGCTTTGGCAAGGACGGACGCCAGGACAAGGCAGCAAACATTGCGGGTATGTCCAAAGCGAATTACGACGTCAAGAGCTACTCGTGGTCGGATGAAAAACTCACCAACCTGAGCCCGGACGTTGCGGTACTGACATTCAAGGCCACGCAGGACTATATGCAGGACGGCAAGAAGGGCACGTCGCCAACCTATTGTGCCAGTGTGTACGTCCGCGAGGGTGACAAGTGGAAGAATCTCCTCTATATGGAGAACAAGGTTACCGATCCGAAGAGTCCGCCCAAGCCGACCGCATCTAAAGACGCCGCAAAACCCGAGGCTTCCGTTGATGCCACGACCGACGCTCTGATGGCGATCGAAAAGAAAGCCTGGGAAGCCTGGAAAACTCGTGATGCGGCCGGAGTCGAATCTGTAATGGCACCGAACTTCGTCTACTATGGCGATCGCGGATTTACCGCAAAAGCCGATGCGGTCAAGCTCTGGAGTCAAGCCAAATGCGAGGGCCTCGATTACGCATTTGGGGACGCAAAGGGCATCTCGATCACGCCCGATGTCTCGCTCGTCACCTACAAAGCCGACGTCAAGGGCAAGTGCGACGGCAACCCCGTCAGTCCGACACTCTGGGTGGCGTCATTCGATACCAAAGAGGGCAACGACTGGAAGAATGCCTTCTACATCGACCTGCCGCGTCCGTAACAAACAAAAGGGGAGCTCTCGGGCTCCCCTTTTTAGTTGTCAGTTCTCAGCTATAAGCTCCCGGCTATTCCGGAACATATCTTGAGATCTGGATATCTTGCCCATTCGTAGATGCCGAGACCATTCCGTTCTCGCCTGTCGTCATCACCCGGACTCCCGCGTCCTGCCAACGTTGAACCACATCCGGATGCGGATGACCGAACGTCGAATGACGTCCGACCGAGATCACAGCGTACTGCGGATGAGTCGCCGCGACGAATGCCGGAGTCGACGACGTGCGGCTGCCGTGGTGCGGGACTTTGACGATATCGGAATCGAGAATGGCATTATTCAGCAGCATGTCGGCCTCAGTTTGGCGTTCGATATCTCCGGTCAGCAGGAATGAACGACTGCCGTACGCGATCCGCAACACAAGGCAATGGTTATTGTCGTACGGAGCGTCCACATCGTCTGTCGCAGTTGGATTTAGCACCTCAACATGTGCTCCGCCGATGTCGAATGCGTCACCGCGTGACATGACTTCGACAGGCACTCGATGACGCGTGAGAATGTCGGCTAGTGACGCGAAGTTCTCGTTTCGCATTGGTGTCCTGCCAAAGATCGCGTCGCCGACCGTGAAGTTTCTGGCGACGTCATTCAGTCCTTGAATGTGATCGGCGTCGGAGTGGGTGGCAAGAATGTGATCGACATGCGAATAGCCTTTGTACCACAGCACTTGTGAAACGACCGCCTCGCCGATCGTGCGTGCATCAGGGCGAAAAGCCTCGCTGCTCTCACCATAATTCGGTTTGCCGCCGCCGTCCACAAGCAATGTTTCACCATTGGGAAAAGTAACGAATATCGAGTCGCCCTGTCCCACGTCCAAGTAGTCGATGTGCAGCCGACCGTCCGCACGCGGAGCTGAGAAAGGATGTGCGACCACGACCGCGATCAAGATGAATGCCGCTACTGATGCTGCAACACTATAAAGCTGTAAGCGTGTTAAGCGTGTAAAGGTGGTAAGGCTGGTAACCGACTTTTGTACTCGCAATTTGAATGGATCCCATAGCGTTAACAGCACGGCAAGTGTTACGAGTGGTAAGTAGTAAACCACATAGATCCACGATGCCGCACCGTGATATGCCGGCAGTCTAAAGCTGGTCCAGCCGTTGTCGGAGAATGCTGTCGGTACCAGCAGCAGTATCCAATTTGCTGCGTCCGCGATCGCGAAGAATCCATTGCCAAGCAGGGAACTGACATTCGAGAGAACAATACCGATCACGGCGGCAAAGCTCTCGATAGCGATCCAAAACCCGACCCAGATGTTTAGCAGCACGCCCGAGAACGCGACCCGGTGAAAGTACCAAACGCTCAGCGGCAGCATCCAGAGTTGCACGATGGCTGAGACGAGCAGGCCCTCGAAAAGCCATCGCACGAGCTTCTGCGTTAAGTCGCGAATCTTACCGCCGAGTAGCGGCGATTTTGTAATGTGAGCGGTCCAGACGTTTCGCTTTTGCTCGATACGCCACGCGGCGGTGTTCCAGTAGAGCATCTCTGCGAGCCTGACGAGCCAACGCGGAGCTATCGGCGGGAATGGATGTTCCGGCGTCGGCGACCAGGAGCCGATGAGCCGTAATTTCTCCAGCAGCGGATACGCAAAGCCCACGATCGCACCAACGCTGACGAATGTTAGCTGGAACGACGGATCAAACAGTGACGAGGGTTTCCACACAAGCAGCACGACGGCACATATTCCCAGCGAATTCAGCAAACTCGCCTGCCGATACATCGCGTACCCGAGCAAAAATATCGTGAACATTACCGACGCCCGCACCACCGGCGTGTCCGCCCCGACCGCAAGCGTGTAAAGCCACAGCACTGTGGTTACGGCGGTAAACTGCAACCATCTGTTGCGTGTAAACAGCCGCACAAACAACAGCAGCAGACCGCCGATGAATGTGATGTGCAGACCCGAGATCACCAGGATGTGAAACGTCCCGCCCTCTCTGTAAAGGTCCGCCGTGTCTTTGTCGAGAAAGTATTTATTCCCGAGCAGGCTCGCGATCATGACGCCGCTCGCACGAGGGCTAAGGTTCTCTCTAAACGCATCGATGAGCCTCGCACGCTGGTTGTAAACCCATCCGAGCGGGTTCAGGCGGCTCCCGTCAGCCAACTGCTCGACAAGCGTTGGAGCCGCCGTGCAGGTCGCGTCAATTCCGGTCCGGTCAAGCAGGTCGCGGCGAGTCTGCACGCCGGGATTCAGGTACTCGTCCTCGCGTTCGAGAGCACAGGTGACGCGTACTCGCGAGCCGTATCCTAAATTTGAAATTTCAGATCCGAGATCTGACGAGCTTTCAGCCGGAGCAGGGACAAACACGCGAACATTACCGGAAACGGCTCGGATGTTGTTATCGAAGATCATCCGATCGACACCCAACGTGACGAATACACCGTCCAGCGACTCCTCCGGAGCGGACTTGAGCACACCCTCAACATCCACCGGCGAGCGCGACAATAGCGTGCCCGAGTCGTATAACACCCGCAGTCGGTCCGGAGCATTTTGCTGTGCGAGCTCACCGTTGTAAAGGCCCGCACCCGCAGTAAAAAATGCGCCGCACAGCAGTAAGCTCCGGGCCACACTCGATCTAAACGCAGCCGCGCCCACGGCCAACACCAATCCGACGATCGCCGCCTGCCACCTAGCGATCTCAGCAAACCTCCCAACCAAGATGCCGCATGCTAGACTTACAGCCAGCCAAAACACAGGATGAGGATTGTATTTACGTCCAGATCTTGGCATTCGAGTCGGACGTGGATGTTAGCGTAAAGGTGTGAGTCCTGTAAACTATGCTCAATGGAACTCACCGACCTACGTACAAAATTCGACGCGATCAAAGACAAAGTTGCCCAACTTGGGAGGTTTCTTTGACGCACCCACTAAACAGGCAGAGGTAGACAAGCTCGAACAGCAGATCTCGACACCGGGATTTTGGGACGACTCCGACGCGGCCCAAAAGGTGGTGCAGCAGCGTTCGCGTCTTGAGAAACAGCTTGAGCGTCAAAGGGCGTTTGAGACTGAGATCTCGGATGCCGAGGTGCTGTTTGAGTTTGCGGAGACCGACGAGGCCTCAAAGACCGAACTCGAGCAGCTCATCGCTCGTTTGGACAAGGATACCGCCGAGGCCGAGATCGAATCGCTGCTATCCGGCGAAACCGACGCCAACAATGCGATCGCCTCCATTCAAGCCGGTGCGGGCGGGACGGACGCACAGGATTTCGCACAGATGCTGCTCCGGATGTACCTGCGTTGGGCGGAGAAGCACGGCTTTAAGGTCGAGATCCTCGACGAGCAATCGGGCAGCGAAGCGGGCATCAAGTCTGCGACGTTCAGAGTCGAGGGTGATTACGCTTACGGGCTGATGGCTGCGGAGGCTGGCGTTCACCGGCTTGTGAGGATATCGCCGTTCAATTCGGGTGGCAGTCGAGAGACGTCATTCGCATCGATGTTCGTTTCGCCTGAGATCGACGAGAATATCGAGGTCAACATCGAGGACAAGGACTTGCGGGTCGATACCTATCGCTCGACGGGTGCTGGCGGGCAGCACGTAAATACGACAGACTCGGCGGTAAGAATTACGCATATTCCAACGAATATTGTGGTAACTTGTCAAAATCAGCGGTCGCAGATACAAAATCGTGCGGTTGCGATGCAGGTCCTGCGTTCAAAACTCTACGAACTCGAACTCGAAAAACGCCGCCAAGGTGCCGCCGAACTCGAAGCCGGCAAAATGGACATTTCATTCGGATCGCAGATCAGGAATTACGTGTTACATCCGTACAGGCTTGTTAAAGACACGCGAACGAAGCACGAGACGAGCGATGTAGACGCGGTTTTGGATGGAGACATCGACGAATTTATCCAGGAGTTTTTGCTTTTCAAGAAAGGAGCCGACGTGTCAGTAGCCCGCACGTGAGTAAGGGCTCTCCGTAGCCGTGTTGAGCCCTTACTAACGTGCGGGCTACTGACACGCACTGCACATGAAGATCTGCCCGACATGCGACAAGGTCTATCAGGACGAGGAAATTAATTTTTGCCTCGCGGACGGGACGACCTTGCTCAAAAAGAAAGGCCCTAAGCAGGCCAAGCATTCGCTCGTCAACGACGTTGTGGCGATCATCGTTGGGGCGCTGGCGTTGCTGGTGTTCTTGTGCCTGGTGACAGCGAGTGCTGACGATCGGTCGTTCGTCTCGACAGGGAACGGCGGACCGACTCACAACTGGATCGGGATCGTCGGGGCGAACATCGCTGCTGTTCTATTCGGCAGCTTTGGATGGACGGCCTATCTGTTCCCAGTCTTAACGGTGTTAACAGGTTGGCGGGTTTACAGGGCGTCGAGCTTAGTGCCGAGGGCATCGAGAATTGCTGGATTCGTCCTGTTTGCCATCTCACTCTCGGGACTCATTGCACTCCTTGTTAGCGAACAGGCCGGTGCGATAGTCGGTGCCGCAACGGCGAATGGGATCGCCTACCTGATCGGCAAGATCGGCGCGAGCATTCTGCTTGCGGCGGTGTTTTTTGCATCGACGCTGCTGGTGACGAACTTCACGCTCCAAGGCTTTCTCAGTCACTTTGAGGTCGCCTGGGAGAATCTGCTGATCCGTTATAACGAATGGCGAGAGCAGCGACGATTGGCACGTTCACCTGAGATCATCGCCGCTAAACAGCGTGCGGAGAAGCGTAAAGAACGACGCCTCTCCGGACCTGACGAAGGCCCCGAGACTATTCCGCCCACGATCACGATCGGCGAGCCCGTGATGGCGGCTGCCGCGGCCGCTGCAGGTGGCGCGATCGGCAAGGGTGTAAAGGTATTTGACGATCAGCCCTCGTTACCAACTATCGACGGCGACAACCCTTACGAGACGCTCAAGGTCGAGGAGCCGCCTGAGCTAAAAGAGGCGTTTGAGAAAGACAAAAAGAAGAAAAAGGGTGAACCCGAGGCCGACGACCTAAAGCCGCTCGACGAGGAGATCCTCGACGGCGATATTGTGCCGACATTCACCTCTGAGGACGAGGCAAAGGACGACAAGGTTCCGTTCGCGTCGACTCAAAACTTTGACAAGTACAAGCTTCCCACGCCGGACATGCTCACGCCTGCGGCTCCGCGGATACAGCATGATGACAACGAGCTGCTGGCCACGGCGGACGAGCTGGCGAAGAAGACGGCTGAGTTCAACGTTGGCGGCAAGGTCGTAAACATCTCAAAGGGTCCGGTGGTCACGACTTACGAATTCAAGCCCGACGCTGGCGTCAAATATTCGCGTGTGACGGGTCTGGTGGACGACCTTTGTCTCGCACTCAAGGCCGAGTCGATACGCATCGACCGCATCCCGGGCAAGGCGTACGTCGGCATCGAGGTGCCGAACAAAAAACGCGAGACGATCATGCTTCGCGACGTCATTGAGTCGCCAAAATTCCAGGACTCGAAGTCGCTCTTGACCGTTGCACTTGGTAAGACGATCGACGGTCTTAACTACGCCGCGGACCTTACCAAAATGCCGCATCTGCTGATCGCGGGTGCAACCGGAGCGGGCAAATCGGTGGGCGTCAACACGCTGGTGATGTCCATCCTTTATAAGGCTAAACCGGATGAAGTGAAGTTCATCATGGTCGACCCAAAGAGGCTCGAGCTTGGGCTTTATGCCGATATTCCGCATCTCGCCACGCCGATAATTACGGACCCAAAGCGTGCGGCGATCTCGCTCAAGTGGGCGGTCACGGAGATGGAACGCCGTTACAAGGACCTCGCTGGTTACGGCGTCCGCAACATCGACGGCTACAACACCGAGATGCGTCGCAGACGTGACCTCGGCGAGGTCGATCACGAAGGCAATGAGCCTCGGATTCTCCCATACGTCGTCATTATCATCGACGAACTCGCCGACCTCATGATGGTCTCGGGCAAGGATGTTGAGGAGTCGATCACGCGCCTCGCACAGATGGCCCGTGCAGTTGGAATTCACCTCGTGCTTGCGACACAGCGTCCCTCGGTGGATGTGATCACGGGTCTGATCAAGGCAAACTTCCCGGCACGCATTTCGTTTAGAGTTTCATCCAAAGTGGACTCCCGAACGATCATCGACGGCAACGGTGCGGAGTCGCTTTTGGGCTCGGGCGACATGCTCTTTCTGCCGCCCGGCAACTCGCAGGTGACGCGTGTACACGGTGCGTTCGTCAACGAAGCCGAGATCAAGAAGGTCGTCGATCACATCAAGGCACAAGGCCGTCCCGAGTACGACACGACCATCACCAAGTCCGAAGAGGAGCTCGACGACGGCGGCGAACTCCCCGGACGCAAAGATCCACTATTCCATGACGCACTTCGCTCTGTCGTGCAGGCAAAGCGTGCCTCGACCTCGCTGCTCCAACGTCACCTACGCATCGGCTACGGCCGTGCCGCCGCCATCCTCGACGCCATGGTCCGCGAGGGCTACATCGGCGAAATGGACGGCTCAACCCGTGCCCGCCCCATCCTCCAAAAAGCCTACGACGACCTCCGGGACATCGAAGAAGGTGCGTTAGGGGAATAACGAATGGTCGGCCCAAAGTTGCGGAAGCCCGCGCGTGAGCAAGGGCGATAGCGATCTGCAGAACAAAGTCAATCCTCGGGAACTTGCGTCACAACATCGAAAGGCACATCACCTTGCGAATACAACACGTACTCGACGGCCGCCTCGACGTGAGCAGGCTTCCACAGATATCTCGTGCTCGCTCCTCTGCTCCAGACCTTCTCATCTCCGATCAATCCTTCCGATCTGAGTTTTCGCGTTGCATTCACCTTTAGATCATTAATAATCTTTTCCGGCTTAACGAGTGCAGAGATCACTGCGTGGGCATGATTGGTTCGGACATTGGTCGCCCGCAAGTCATAACCTCGAAAATCACATACCTCCCGGATTGAGTTTTCGACACAGTTTCGTTGAGCCATCGTTAGAATGATCGCCTGCTGCTTACGTTCTGCGGCCATTTTTTCGGCGAGCGGCACGTGGGGATCGAGGCGTAGAGTTCCGAAGTGAGGATCGCGCCCTCGCTGAATCGAGGTTCTTAGATCACCGTGCAGCCAAGTGCCGAATGTCCTGAAAGTCAGCAGATAAGCGATCGGAAACTGATTTTCCTCATATCTCTCGAATCCGTACTCATCTAAATTGCTGCCAAAGGATCTTGTCACAGTTTCGAAACTTGATTTCGTATGGCGTCTCGCTATCGCCCTTGCTCACGCGCGGGCTTCTGCAACTTGGCGTCTCGGTCGGAAAGTTAGTCCGACCAGCGCTAGCGTCACCGCCGTACACAGCCACGCGAACCAGTCGCCGTACTTTACATAAAAGGTCTGCGAGCCGTCGCTTTTTGAGACGGACCAAACGCGTGTCGCTTCTTGATATGTCGGAGCGGCGTCTAAAATCCGCCCCGTCTCGGTGATATATGCGGTGATGCCCACGTTTGTGACGCGAAGAACGGGACGGTTTGTTTCGACCGCACGAAAGACTGCATTCGCCAGATGCTGCCGGAGCACGGGCGTTGGGCCTAGGTAGCCGTCATTGGTCATCTCGATGATCACGTCCGCACCCTGGCGGACGTACTCACGCGAGAGCGAGCCAAAGTGGGATTCAAAGCAGATCATCACGCCCGCTTTGGCATCGCCGACGGGCACGAGCGAGTAATTCTTGCCATACGCAAAGCTCCCGACCACCGCCGGCATCAGCCCCTCGAACGGGAACGGTACCGCCTCGCCAAACGGCAGCAAATAGATCTTGTCGTACTCAGCAACCTTTTTCCCGTCCGGCCCCACCATCACCGCCGAATTGAAATACTTACCAGTCTCCCGGTCCGGCTCCGCGGAGTTGAACAGCACACTCGTATAGTTTCTCCGCGTGTAGTCCGCGATGAAGTGCTGGAAAGGTACATCATCGTTGTAGGCAAAGTTCATTGGCGACTCTGGAAGGATCACAGTAAGTGGTGGATCGTACTCTCCTTCACGGAGTTGCTTTATTCCAAGAGAACCGATGTCGAACTGCTTTTCCTGAAGCACGGTCCGCATCTGTGCTGAAACATCGGCTGGAACATTCGGCTGTACCGCAAGCACCTTTGCCGTTATCGATCTGCCGCCCGATGAGGAGTCTGAGGATGGCCAAAAATCGTCTACGAATCGAAGTGCCACAAGCGTCGGCATCACAAGCAGACACAGCGCCGCAATGACCAAAGTTCGGCGGCGAAATGCAAGCGCAATGCCCGTGTTGACCAACAGGCAGCCGAAGCTCACCAGTAGCACTCCTCCCGTGGACGCGAGCAGCCTAAGCAAGAATACGGGAGCCTGTGAGTACCCGATCGCGTTCCAGTCATTCCCGGTCAGCCAGTAGCGTGCGAATTCTGTAAACACCCACACAAAAGGTGCGGCGAGGAAGGCCCAGCTTCCGAAGCGTTTGAGCAAGCGTGAGAGGATCGCGGCGAAGAGCGCCGGAAAGAGTCCGGTCAGAATGCACGCGATGATGATGAGTAAATACGCGAGCCAGACCGGCACGCCGGCGTAGTGGATCGGTGCGTACGTCAGCCACCAGCATGTGCCAAAAAAGTATGCGGTGCCGAACAGCCAGCCGAGCCTGGCCTTCGCGCTCATCAGCGCGTGGAACAGCCAGCCGAGCGAGACCGAGCTGCGGTCATTGTCTTCCTCGACGAACGGCTCGTCCTCGTCGACGATCGGCGTC
>Ga0207639_10001382_pt1 | contig 16381 bp, 14 predicted proteins | sample KBSCornC32_FD_184299 | JGI IMG/M metagenome (GOLD analysis project Ga0207639, IMG submission 184299) | Corn rhizosphere microbial communities from Kellogg Biological Station, Michigan, USA - KBS Corn C3-2 (SPAdes) (version 2) | ecosystem: Host-associated > Plants > Roots > Rhizosphere > Soil ...
CACAATTCACTCCAGCCAACGCACTGCCTCATCAGACCAGCTATGGTCGCTGCTCGGCCAACAATCGGTAGTCGTGGTCGGGAAATTCGGAAAGTTGGTGCGACAGTAGCCTCTCTTTGCGGCGAAATCGAAGGCGGCATGGGGATAGTCATTGATCAGCAATGCACATTTCAATCCGTCGTTAGACCAGACAATCGACAGAGACGATAGCCGTTGACGATCCGAAACGTTCGCTACATTGTAGATGTGTACGGCATCGAGGATCATGTTCTCGGATCGGTCCACGTTCATCGCGTAAAAGTAGCCCGTCTCGCCATCATCCTCGAAGAATGCGCTGTAAGGATGAGTCGGAGAATCGCTCGCGAAAGTCACTCGATCACCGGGCTTGAATGTCTGGTCTGGCATCGGGTTCATTCTCTCAAAACAGCCGCTCATCTCATCGGAGATGGTTAGCTCTTGAATGACCGGCAACTCTGACTCAGCCCAGATTTAGTGGAAAATCGAGTATTGACCTAGTTCTTGGCCACGAGAGCATGGCAACAATGGGATATCTTTCCAGAGCCTTCGACAAGCTTCCGCGCTGGGCGAAGATCGTCCTAGGCATTTGCGGTGCCGCGGCGCTAGTGTACGGCTTGGCTACGGAAGGACCGATTTTCCTGTTGAAGGCGCTCCTCAAGCCTGTTCCATAATCCAGACAGACTCGCTACCAAAATTGAGCCGGGACGGGAGCAGCGACAAATACCCACCGGTGGCGCCCGAGTGACCGGCTACGTCGTTTGGCGAAACGGACTCGCGATTGGCTCACAAAAGGGAACTATCGACCAAGCGACGCTCTTGGTCATCCTCCGAATCGCATTCCCGACGATCCTCTTTAGCTGGGTCGTCCCCGCCGCGATAGGGGTTTGGCTCTTCTGGAAGAGGAAGTAGGTTTTCCTGCTTGGCTGGGTTTGTGAAAGGCATAATCTCGGTTTGCAATGAAGTTGTTGGCGGATGACCGGCAAACCGTTACTTGAGAGCAAAATCTTGTCAACTTCCCAGTTGGCGACCACTCAACCGTCAGTGTTGATTAGGATGAGCTAACATCAGGACGAAGTTCATCCTTGGAACCAATGAAGAAGAAAGAAAGCCAGCGGAGACATGTTGATCGGGGCACATCGCTCGGAGCCTTTGCGTCCGACATTATTGTCGTCTGCCCGAGATGTGCCGGACCCTGCGTAGTGACGTCACAATCTGAACACCCGATCCTGTTCACTCCTGAGAAGTCGAGACTAGTCTGCCTGAAATGCCCTTTTCAGACCACGAGTGAGGAAGGCGGCTGGCTCGGTCCTGGGATCGGCTTGGCGAAAGAGCGTTGCCCTAATTGCGGTTTCAAGTGGCTGGAGAAAAGGTTGGATCGCCGCACGATCAAGGGACAGGGGAGGCGATGGGCTGCGATCACCTGTCCAGAGTGCCGGAAGACAGCGAGGGTCCCCGTTCATTGGCGAGTCAAAAGATACGGCCCGGCTGTTGATCCTGCCTTTGGATTGCCTCTTTGGCTCCAGTTGTCATGTTGCGGCGAGACACTGTCGGCGTACAACGCGTCACATCTGAGTGCATTGCGCGATTACGTCGCAGCTGGGCTGAGAGAACGAACAGGCGTGATGCAATGGTCGATGTTCTCACGCCTTCCGAAATGGCTTTCTGCTCATAAGAATCGAGAGACCATCCTTAATTCGATAGATCGTCTGCAGGAGAACCTGCCTCTGCCGGCTCAATGAGCGAGTCACCGGCTACTCGGACGTAAGCCAATTCTGGTTCAAAATGGCGCAGGAGGATGCAGATTGAAATTCGATTTTGCTGACGAGGTGGTTCGGGTTGGAGTCAATGGCATTGAGAGACGCCAACTAGGAGCGGTGGCGCCTTTACCCAGGTGCGGTTTCCAGAGCAGATTCAACTCTTCGGATACCCACTTGGAACGGTCCTTTGTACAGTAAAGTTCGGTAACGACACGGAAGAGATGATTCCCGACTGTGGCCTTCGTTCACAATCCTGTAAGGCGCACATGGTGGCCGTTGAAAGAAGGCTTCATCACGGATCAGGTATCGAGATCAGAAATTCTGAATCATCCAGGCGTTGCTGTCCCCTCTTTGTCCCTGCATTGCCACGTGATGGCCATCAGGAGAGGCCATCGTGAAAGCGACCCATGTGCCTTTGGGTTCCCAAATGACCGTGGCTCGACCCTTCAGATCCACATGCAGTAGTACGGTTGCAGGTTCGACCGTGGACATGAACAGGCCTTTGCTATCTGGCGCCCAATCCATTGTCATGAGAGTGGTCCAGCCCCCTACAGAAACGGTCTTGCGTTTTCCGGTCTTCCACTCGAGCAGGTCAAAGGTCGTTGATGTCCCTTGATGAGTTGAAATCCATCTACCATCTGGGGAGATGCTCAGACCGTACGTCCGATCGGCGTCCGTAGGGATTCGGCCCAGTTCCCGCCCCCTGCCGCGGACGGCGTCAAAGCTCGTAAATACCATTTCATCCTTATCCTTCAACGCCACGATGCAGAGATTGACTGGCGCATGTGAGCAACGGGGCGTATCAACAAAAGATGATTCGCTCAGGATTATGCTCGGCTCTCCCCCGGCGATGGGCGACTTCATCAATTCCCAATCCGTTCGTGTCGCTGTCGGATACCGGAAGTAGAAAATCCATTTGCCATCGGGGCTGGTGGTCGTGAACCCAATGCCCAGACCGGGAGATCGTTTCGTCCAAATTGGAGTTGCGGAGCCACCGGCCAACGGCTTGCGATAAACTCCCCACATCTGATCACGATTCGACGTAAAAACGACTTCGCGGCTATCGGAGGTCCAACCATCCGGCCACTCGGGAGTTTCGAGTTCGCTGAAGTGTCGGGGAGGGCTAATCCTGGTTCCACCGGGCTCGAGATCAGCGACCTCGATCGTATTCCATTTCGTGTACCGGCTGAAGACCATCCTTCTACCATCATTGGTGGATGAGGCTCGGCCCATGCAGTATCCATCGCTATGGGTAATCTGATCGGGCTTGCCGGCAAATGCGGCACCATCAGCTTCAAGGCGGGTTGCCCAGTAGTCGCACACATAGCCCAACCTTCCAGGTTCACCGAGCAGATAAAGGATGCGTCCATCCCCGAGCCAATGAAGGTCTCGAAGCCGCGCGTCGCTCATGAGTATGGTCGGTGTGAAGGTGCCCGGGCTTCGTATTTCAATAGAAGGCTCCCCATTCGCTGGTGCTCGCAGATCGAGCAACCTGCTGCCGTCCGGCGACCACTGCACCGATACGAACGAAGAATCCGTCTCGGCTCCGAACAGTCTTCCAGCGTTCTCGCCCGCGTCGTCCATGATCCACACTTCACGCTCCCCTGGGGGGGAGAATGCGATTCGGGAGCCATCAGGCGAAATGGCCCAAGTGTGCGCATCGTCCCGAAGCTTTCGGAGAGTAGCGCTCATCGTCGAACCCAACCAGGTCGTCTTGTGATTCGACACCGCAAGAAAGCGGGCGCTGTCTGGAAACCAGCTAAACTCCCAGAAGACGTGACGATTGCCGAACTCCGCGGGATGCGGTATGTCCCGGATTTCACCCGTAGGCACTGATTTGACATGGACGCTGACATTATCGGCGTACAGAAGATAGTTGCCGTCACCGGAGATGGCGGCGCTGGTGACGGGATTGTCTCCGGAATTGCTTGTGAGTTCCGTTTGCCGAAATTCCGGACTGGGAGAATGAGCCCAATGTCTCCAGCCGATGGCTGCAGAGATAAGCAGCAGAGCCGTTGCGAATGTAGAAAGTACGATATGCGCCGCACGACGAGATCTACCAAAGATGAGCGAGACGTCAGATCGAGTCACGTTCGGCTCACTCTTCAACTCTTCAAGAGTTTTGTATGCAACAAGGTTCTGTGACCTAGGGTTTGGGGCCATGAGGCGATCAACTGAGCCGCCGGCCACTCCGGGCATCGATTCGGCTTCGAGAAAATGGACCTCGGTCAACAGGCGGTAGCCCCGACGGGCGACCGTTTCGATTATTCGAGGGTCTTCCGCAGAGTCGCCCAATGCCGCTCGAAGTCTCTTAACCAAAGCGTTGATACTGCGATCGAATTCAACGATCGTATCGTTCGACCAGAGCCTCGTGCGGATTTCCTGTCGAGATACCAGATCGCCTCGAGCACGAAGCAGCATTTCCAGAACCTTGAATTGCTGTTCCGGCAGACGTGATCTTTGCCCGTCTCGACGAAGATCGGCCGTCAAGAGGTCTAGCTCAAAAGGGCCGAATTGAACAAGTCTGGACATCAGCGGATTAGGAATGTGTGGGTCTACCTAGAAGTTTCGCTCTTAAGTTCTTCTCGGATCAAGTAATTCATGACATTTGGGGCTTGTCACTCAAAAAACGCTCCGAAGTCACCCGCAGACGATTGCTGAATCTGGCGGACCAGATCAAAGTCGGGCAAGCCGCGCGGAAGCACTACGGGCGGCCTTTAACGATTTTGGAGGTCCCCGTGGCAGCTTTTCACAACTCAAGAGCAGTCCAGACTCTCATCGTCCTGTTCTCAGCAATCAGGTTAGTACATGCAACGCCAGACCCAAGGCTTATTTCCTTGGTGCCGTCTGGTGCACAACTCGTCGCAGGAATCAGTGCCGCATCGGAGCCGGGCCAGCCCGGCAACTTCCTTTTGTTAACGCGCGATAATCTAGCGGATTTTGACGATTTTTCCGCTCTTGTGGGAAGCGATAGTTCTCGGAGCATCCACCAGATTGTTTTCGTAAAATTGACGGGCTATAACGTCAGCGAGCACAGCATGCTGATCAGCGGCCGATTCGATCAGCAACGCATTCTCAGATCGGCCGGCGGTGCCAAAGGCCTTGCCGTATATCGCGGGATCGAGGTGGCAGAAGTGCAGCCATTCGAACGCGAAAAGGGAAGATTCAGCGAGATTCGCTGGCTGGCGACTCTCGGTGAGAGTGTTCTGCTTTTTGGCAGCATTGCGCAGGTCAAGCAGGAAGTCGATCGATACCTCTCCCATGTTCGTGCAGACGAACGGCTACTTCTCCGGCTCAGCCGCCTCCGGCGCAAAGATCAGACGTGGTGCGTACTCTCAAAAAGCATTGGAAGCCCGACTCTCCCCGCCCTGCAAAGCGAAATCCATCGCGCCCTGGCTCATATCAACTCTGATCTGGCGGACCTCGCTCTGTCGGGAGAGGAATTCGAATTCGCTTTGTCCTATGGCAGGAAGGTGGAACTGGAGTACTCCGTGTCCGGTGCCTCGATGGGAAAGTATGAATCCCGCGCGGATCTTCGCAAACAGTCCCGGGATGAACCAGTATCGCCCACAGCTCTGTTGACAGCCGTGAACACGACAGTGCATGAGAATACAGTTCACGACGTAATCGCGATCTCCGTCCCGCGATTTAACGAATGGCTTGCCACGATCTCAAGAAGCCGCTGATTGTCTGGCTGTCTCCTCGAGAACAGCGCAGCGTGAAGTGAAGCATATCTGTTCCCTGTGCAATGCATTTCGCGTACTCCCTTAAACGTTTTTTGCTGCATGAGAGTTCGCCATCCGCAATGCATGGCTCCTCTGGAGAAATCTAGATCGAGATCGAGTCACCGCCAACTCGGAACTTGAGAGCGGAAATCTTGCCAACTTCCGAGTTGCCCACTTCTATGTAAGTCCAAGTCAAGAGAAAAGCACAGAATTCCTGGGCGCGCACCGGAGGGCGCGCATTTGGTCTGATCAGGATCTGCCGTTACGCAACAGTGCCTCTCGGCCGATGATTCCTGCATCAAGCAGAACCACACATCCATTTGCTGTCTAAGACCCCGAAGAGTCCGCACAGAAGATTGAATTTGTGTTCTCTGCCAGCCCCGAAACAATTCAACGGGAGCCTCCGGAGTTTTCACTCCATCGCACAGTGGGCTACCTGCGGGGCCTGGCAGTCTGCGCATCGGAATAATCCTGGTGTTTTTCATTCAGGGGCAGGTTTTTAGGCCGCCGCTGTACCTCCGAATTTCTCAGCAGGCACGAAATCCTGTTTTCTGCGTTCGACCGCAATCATCCAGGCCACCATCTTCCTGGCAACTGCCAGTGTGGCGCGGTTGCGATTGCCCCGCTGCATTTCCTTTTCGTAAATCAAGCTCAGTTCATGGCTGTATCGCGGTGCCAGCTTCGCCGCTTCGACTAGCACCTGCTGGATATGCTTGTTGCGCTGCTTGGAAATCGGCGTGCGCACGACCTTGTCTGCTGACCTTTTCTCAGCTCCGCACAGTCCGCAATAACTGATGGCCTGTTTAATCGATTGGAAGCGTGCCACATCCCCGATCTCCAGAACCCAGGTCAGCGCCGTGATCGGACCCACGCCGGGAACCGTTCTCAAACGCTTCAGCTGCTCGGCCAGCAGCGGATCTCTCTCCAGCGAACTCACCAACACATAGTCCAGCTTCTGCGATCGATTAATCGTCTCCCGGCTCAGCTTCAACAGCGGCCTGACACAGTCGATCTGTTCGTTGCCCGACATCAGCTCGGAGAAGTAGCCCACCTTGTGTAGCCGCTGCTTGTTGTAGCTCACACCGGCCTCCATCAACAGGCCCGAGATCCGGTTCTTCATCTGCACCATCTGCTTCACCAGCAGTCCGCGGTAGCGTAAGGTTCGCCGCCGATCGCGGATCTCGGTCGATGTCATGTAGCACTCCGGAAGGAAATCACAACGAAGACAGTCGGCGATCTTGCTGGCATCGATCTTGTCGTTCTTCCGCTTCGCCGCAGCAATGGCTCGCAGCATCAATGGGTGAGCTACCTTCACCTTCTCCGCATGCGGAACCAGGTGATCGTAGATCCAGCCGGTAAAGATCGTCGCTTCCATGGCTATCATCCGAGGTTGAGGAAGAGTTCTAATCCAGGCATCAAGTTCGCGCCGCGTCGATCCGATCTTGCCTTCACTATGGATCTTGCCGACTGCGTCCTTCACGCAATAGCTGATCGTCTTCTTGTGAACATCAAGTCCGATGTAATACATATGTCTCTGAGGAGCCTCCGTGGGTAGTTCTCTGAATCAGCACGCAGCTGAGTTCAGCCTTTGTAACACCCTCGTGCTCCTCCTCGACTTATCATTCAAACAACCCGCTAGTCATCAGACTGTGAGCGCATCAGACCCGAGTAACGTCCACCGCATTTTCTCTCCGCTGTGCGGCTCGGAGGGCATTCGCAAACGGTACGCTGTACCATGGCTCTTCACTCAAACTCGGCTTTATGCGAAAGGCTCGATTGAACGAATCAATCGATTCTTGATAGCGATGCAGATTCAAGAGGGCCAGACCCAATCGTGCGTGAACGTCCGGGTAATCAGGTCTCTCCTGAAGGGCGCGATCATAAAACGTGATTGCTTCGATATAACGGCCCTGATGTTGAAGACAGTTCCCCACATTCGCGAGAGCCCTTAGATGGTTCGGAAACAATCGAAGGACACGCTCGTAGCACGGAAGGGCGCCGCGATAATCTTCTCGTTTTGATCGGTTACGCCCGACCTGGAGCCACCATTGCGCTCTCAGATATTTGATCGTCATGGCAGGTGGTCGAATCGCAGATTGATTATAAAGAGACGCTTTGCCTTGTGCGGTGTTCCGGGCGAGTAACCGTCAATCCGGACAGAACGCGAAGGGCCCAGTTGTCGGCTTCCAGAATTCAGAGAGTCGATCCGCGACGAATCAGTTCAATTCTTTTGAATGTATGTCTGGTACCTGACACAAGACTTTGAACATATCAAAAGCATTTTTCATTCACTTTGAAGCACTGACGGTTGATAGTCGACAGCTCAAGGCGATGAGCGTTCTACTTGGCTGCAGTTTTAGTGCTTCGACTCCCATGCTCATTACCTTGCTCTAACTCCGCAATCTTCGCAGGGTGGTCTTAAAAGCGAGAACAGACAGCGATGGCGAAGGTGACCAAGACTTCAGGGGGATACGAATTTATAGGATTAGGCGCACCCGGGAAGCGTCTAGTCAACGAATTCCAGCGCAACCATCCATCGCTATGTATACCGAGTTCGCATCCTGACTACAGATTCGTACGTCTCGGCTCTGCAGAAGACAACCTCCCAATTGCGAAGCTTATCAACGACGTCAAAACTGGAGACCCTGAAACAACTCCGGCGCAACCCGTAATATTCAGAAGAAGACGAATCGCGCATAGATGACATGTTCAAGATTCTCCGTTGTCAATTTTTTGTTGCCGTCTGAAGCTTTGCAACCATCTTGATGCGATCAAACACAAATCACTGTTTGGCCCGATTTCTAGTGACTAAAGAGTGCTTCGAACGCAGCTGCTCTCCGCATCTTCAATGCACGGTGAGATATGGCATGCGATTGAATTCGGCTGATTGATTGGCCCAATGCGTTGCGTGAAAGTATTGTTTGCTAGTTACAGCGATCAGCGTCATAATGTCGTGCTCCGATGAACTTGTCTCGGCGAGCATTCCCTGCTAGCACACCCCCAAGAGCGGGAAATCTCCAGATCTTAGCGGGCCGTGTTTCCAATCCCCTTAGTTCTCTGGAGGGCATTCATGCACCAACTTCAGAATCAGTCTGTCGTCATACTCGGTGGGGGACCGACCGGACTGGGTGCTGCCCGGAGCCTGACCGAGATTGGAGACGTATATGTCCGGGTTTTCGATGAGAATCCGGCCGCGGGGGGATTGGCATCGTCTTTCGTGGATAGCAATGGCTTCACATGGGATATCGGTGGACACGTCCAGTTTTCACACTATCGCTATTTCGACGATCTGATGAATGAGTTGCTCGGAGACCAATGGCTGGAGCATACGCGGGAAGCTTGGATATGGATGCGCGATCGATTTATCCCGTACCCGCTACAGAAAAATATTCATTTACTCCCACAAGAGGACTTCCTGCGCTGTATCAATGGTTTGCGCGATTTGGCAATGCGCGGTGCAATGCCAATAGAGAACTTTCAAGACTGGATTGAAGCTAGTTTTGGTGTCGGCCTGGCTGAGATATTCCTCGTTCCTTACAACTTCAAAGTCTGGGCGCACCAACCTTCCACGATGTCGCACCAATGGGTTGGCGAACGTGTAGCCACTATTGATTTGGAGCGCATTATCGCCAACGCGAACGACGGTCATATAGAGAAACCATGGGGACCTAACAGTCGCTTCCGTTTTCCTGCGTGCGGCGGAACGGGAAAAATATGGAGAACTCTCGCCGATCAGTTGCCTGCGGGAGTGTTTCAACCGAATTGCCACTGCGTGCGGATCGACTCAGCAATGAAGATGGTTTACTTCGAAGACGGCTCGCAGGAACGCTATGATCGGCTGATCTCAACCATTCCTCTGGATATCCTGATCTCTCTGGCCAACCTTGAATCGCTGAAGCCCTGCATTTCGCAATTTCGATACTCCGCGGTGCACGTGATCGGTATCGGTTTAAAAGGCACACCGCCGCCGCAATTGAAGAGCAAATGCTGGATGTATTTCCCGGAGGACGATTGTCCGTTTTACCGGGCCACGGTGTTTTCAAACTACTCGCCGAACAATGTCCCAGACATCAGTCGCTTTTGGTCGCTGCTGCTCGAAATCTCGGAGTCGCGGTTCAAGCCAGTAGATCGCTCCGGCCTGGTCGATTCCACTGTTGAGGGATTATTAGCGACTAAGTTGATCGAGTCGCCGAACCAAGTCGCGGGTATCTGGACGCGCTCGATGGACCATGGGTATCCAACCCCATTTCTGGGCCGGGACCGGCTCGTGGAACCTATTCTTGCTGAACTCGAGAAAGTTGACATCTACAGCCGTGGACGATTCGGGGGGTGGAAATATGAAGTGTCGAATCAAGACCACTCTCTGATGCAGGGCGTCGAATTGGTCAATCGTCTCGCCTTTGGGATTCCAGAAGTGACCTATTGGTTTCCTGACGCAGTGAATGGAAGCCGCCGCCAACCAGGAGAAGACACATGGTCTCGATCGTCATGGCCGCCTTCAATGAAGGGGAGATCATTGAACTCACAGTTCGGGAATGGAACGAGGAAGTTGTCTCTCGAATTCCCGGCGCGGAGTTGATCATCGTCAACGACTGCAGCAAGGACAACACGGGTGACGTGCTTGCGCGCCTTGCTCTTGAAATTCCGGCACTCGTTCCGTTGACTCCCGAGCGAAATGGCGGTCACGGACGAGCCTTGCGGTTTGGCTTTAAGCGCGTCAGTCATGATTGGGTTTTCCAAACTGATAGCGACCGCCAGCACGTTCCCGCGGACTTTTGGAAACTGTGGGACAAGCGCGAAAATGCCGATTTTGTGCTAGGCGTGCGCTCCACCCGAGCGGACGGGCCGGTGCGAGTCTTCATCACCAGCGTTATGCGTGTGGCTAACTTCATCGCCTGGGGATTGTGGATTCGGGACGCGAATTGCCCTTTCAAACTGATGCGGCGCGATCCCATGGAGAAAGTCCTGGAAAGAATACCGAGTGATTCTTTCATTCCCATGGTGATGCTATCCATCCTATGCACAAAGATGCACTTTCAAGTCAGTGAGGTCGTTGTTCAGCATCTGCCCCGACGCGGCGGCGAACAGTCGCTGGCCGGACTATGGAAGTGGATTAAAGTCGGATCGCGCTGCCTTCGCCAATTGTTAGCCTTGCGCGTGCGCCCGGTGCGAGGCCTTATGTGAGGAGCGCTTCCACGGCTTCGCTGATGAAAGACAGGAACCCTGAAAGTAAGTAGTTGATATGAAAATGCTCGCCAGCACATGGAAAAGCCGAAGGGTGAAAAGCCAATGACAACGAAAGTTCGGACCGAGGGCTCTTATAGCCTCTCCTCGTATCTCAGGACTGACGCGTTGGGAATCGTCTCGACCTTCGTCGTCGGTGGCCTTGTCTACGGCGTATTCGTTACCTCGCTTGGTTTCTACTGGGATGACTGGCCAGTCGTCTGGGTCTACAACTCTTTCGGATCACAAGGTGTGGCCACATACTTTGCTGGTCAGCGTCCTGCATACGGCTGGGTGGTTGCGCACGTGGCCCAGATGGTTGGAATTGCTCCAGTCGGATGGCACATCTTGTCTCTGATAGTCCGCTGCACTTCATCAGTGGTATTGTTTTTGACGTTTTGCACCCTCTGGCCGCAGAGAAGGGATTTTGCATGGTTGGTTAGCGCAATTGTGCTTCTCTATCCGGGCTTTACTCTACAGCCGATCGCCCTTGGTTTTCTCGAGTACCATTTAAGTTTTCTCCTTTTTGTGGTGTCTCTTGCCGCGACAGTCTTCTCAATAACCAGATCCTCCTACCGGTGGTTGCTCGTCGCCGTCTCATTGCTGGCAGAAGCTCTTTCTTACATTGTCATCGAGTATTTCGTTGGTCTCGAATTCATGCGTCTTCTGATCATTGCTGTGGTCCGTTGTCGCGGAGATGCGAGATTGAATCTCAAGGACCTCAATTCTTCCCTGCTTACATGGAGCCCTTACGCCGTTGTCTGGGCCGGATATGTTGTCTGGCGCACATTTATCTTCCACGCTGTGACAGGCTATGGACCTGCCATTATGAATGTTGGCACTGATATTTCCAAGGTCGCGGGACATCCGGTAGTGGAGTTAGCGCACCGAACGATGGGCCTCATTCACAACATACTGATGTCCTCGATTCTTGCGTGGGTGCGACCATTCGGCCCACGTCTCATCGCCTCTGGTGCGCGATCGCAGTTGTTTTCCTGGATAATTGCGGCTGTTGTTGTCGCGATCGGGGTCTTTACCCTGCGACGTATAAACGCCATCGCCCACGTGAGGCAACCATCAGAACGATTGGACCACAACTCACGGAACTTCCACCGATCCGTTCTTACCTTGGGAGTCGCAGGCATGTTTGTCGCGGGAATCCCGTTCATGGTCTCCGGTCAATTAACCATCTTCGATCCGTCTTTCTCCTTTAATGACCGATTTAGCCTTTCTTTCATGCTTCCCGCATCAATGATACTTGCCTGTCTTATTACACTCGTCGGGACCCAAACCATACCGGGAAAGGTTAGTTTGTGTATTGTGTTGTTCGCATTCAGCGCTTATCAGAGTCAGAACTGCGCGTTCTACCGTCATGCATGGTCCGAGCATCGGTCGCTTTTCTGGCAGATCGCGTGGCGTGCTCCGGTCTTGAAGCAAGGCACCAATCTATTAGTGGATGGGATACCGCTACCCTTCTATGCGAATCATAGTGCCGGAACCCTGGATATGCTCTATGGCGGGAATGCACTTGCGGGCCGCTTGAATTACTTTATGTTCGACTTGGCGATGATTTCGGACCTAGAGCCATTGTGGACGGGGATGAAACTGAGTTACAGACCCAACCGGCCGCTCGTCGGACGAGTTCGCTGGTTTGAATTTGAAGGGACAACATCGCAGAGCGTAGTCGCCTGGATATCGCCGACCGGAACGTTTCGGGTGGTCACTCAACCGAACGCAAGCGAGATGCTTCAAGGTTCCTCACTCAGCATCAACCTGTCGCAACTGTCGCGACCGGAACAAGTCATCAGCGATAGTCCACTATCCCCAGCCGGTCCTCTCCTCAGAATCCTTGGTCCCGAGTCGGAGGATCAATGGTTATATTTTTATCAAAAGGCAGAACTTCAACGTCAACTTCAGCATTGGGGTGCTGTCGCGCAATTGGGCGATGAGGTTAGACAGAAAGGAGATGGGCCGAAAGACCCGTCAGAGTGGTTCCCATTCATTGATGGTTATACCAGGACTCATCAGTATCAGAACGCAGCTAGCATTAGCATTAAGGTGCTTAATGAGAGGCCGGATGCTCTCGAGCCGCTGACGTCGATTTGGCGTCGAGTGAAGCGAGAGGATCCTCAAGATTCTCCTGAGTTGCGCGAAGCGCTGGCCGCACTCGAAGATAGTCTTCCGATAGGTGATCCTCATTAGATCCCGGTGAAGCGGTCTGGTTCTACCAGATGTCTCGTATGATCTTTTCGATTGGGACGGCATCAACGAAGACACTCTTCTTAGTCTCCCCATCAGCTGCCAGACTCGAAAGGTCCTAGTCCGTCCCGATCGCGATGGCTTCATTTACGTAATCGACCGCGCAACCGGTCAAGTGTTATCAGCCTTCCGTACGTCGAGAACACCACAACACCGGCGTCGATCCCAAGACCGGCGAATTGCAATTCAGTATTTTTGGAAACTTCTGACTAGGATCAGCGGCGAACTCTCCCAACCCTGTTCTGAATCACGTTGAACATGGTCATCCCGACGATAAAAACGAGGAGAATTACAAGTCTGGGTTCGTTGAGAGGCGGAACTGCACGGGAGGTCATCACCAAAAAAAGCAAGGGTACGCTGAGGATGACAACTTCTTGCAGCCAGAAACGCTGCCAATCGAATTCCCGAAGCTCCCGCATCATGATCTACTTTCAAAAACCGGAGATTGAAAGAGCGCGAGAATAGCCCAAGGGCAAGCCATATTTCAATCGGGCAGTGGTAACGTGTTACCTGCTCGGGGGCCGGGATTCAAACCTCCTTGCAGGTGCATCGCAGGTCAATTTCTGGCTGGGATGGCTGTTTAATCCCGAATGCTACGGAGCGGGTTTGGCTCGGGTATTGCTCGAGCCGCTTCTCGGTGAGCTTGGCGTTTCGGCCAAGATCGAATCGCGACTGAATTACCGCCAATCCGGACAGAACTCAAAAATCGGGATAATGTCCGGATTGCCCACTACACATCCAGAACCTTGCTAAACCAAAATGAAAGTGCGGGCACCGGAAGGGCAGGATCCTGCTGGACACATGTGGACGATTGCGACGCGCATCGAAGAGACAACAGAAGATCAGCGCCTCGAGCGATGGTCAAAAGCTTTGTCGCAGAGAATCGACAAAGGCTCAACCTAATCTGAGGTGAGAAGAATGAACTGCCCTTCTTTATCCGCTCACATTCTCAAAAAAGTAGATTCGCGTTCTGGACGAATCACCGTCTATCCGAAGTAATCCCAAAATTGGGCTATGTCCGGATTGTCCACAATCCGACCAAGCAGTCGTTGGCAGCAAGACGCTTACTTGGAGACGGCCACCGTCAGGCGATCAATCTTCCTGACGCCCGCTCTTTTTCCGCAGCGGGGATGAGCTTAACATCCCGTGCCAAGCCGACCAGGCGCAGGAGGAAGATTCCATACCAGTTCAGATCGACCTCATACCATTTGGCGCCGTGGCGTGCTGATTGAGGGTAGGCGTGATGGTTGTTGTGCCATCCCTCCCCAAAAGTCAGCAAAGCCACCCACAGGCTGTTACGGGAATCATCGTGCGTCAGAAATCGCTGTCGGCCCCACATATGCGTGGCTGAGTTGACCAGCCAGGTGGAGTGGAGTCCGAGCACCGTTCGAAAAAAGATTCCCCATAGTACGAACCGCCATCCACCAACGACGAAGAGAGCGGCACCCAGAACCGTGATCGGCACCCAATGCCAGCGGCTAATCCATGTATGAAATCTGTCTTTGCGAAGTTCCGGAACATAGGGAAGCAGATCCTTCGCATTGTTGCGCATGGTCTGGCCGGTGAGGATCCAGCCCATGTGAGACCAGAAACCGCCGTCATGCGGGGAATGCGGGTCGCCCTCCGTGTCAGTGTTCTGGTGGTGTAAGCGATGTGTGGCGACCCAGAATATCGGGCCGCCTTCCAACGCCAAGGTGCCGCACACCGTTAGAGAATACTCGATCCATTTGGGCGTCTTGTACCCCCGATGCGTTAGCAAGCGGTGGTATCCCATTCCGATGCCCGGGCTGCCGGCAACCCACCACAACACCAAGGCGAGCAGGAGAGCCTTCCAGCTGAAGAAGAACACTGCCGCGATTGCGCCAATGTGGAAAGCTACCATGAAAGATGTTGTCAGCCACACGATCGGCTGGGTAAATGTCCTATCTCTCTTGAAGAGTCCTGATTTCCGCATACTTCTCCCCTCACTGCAATTACCGCGCAGGGCAAGTGTCAGCAGCCTGGCCCTCAAACAGCCGGAGTCGCCTTCAAAGTTGGCATCTCATCCTCCAAACATTGGGGGGGAAACTAGAGGCAAGTATGCCCGTAGCAAGTCCTGCCGCGCTGCTCACTTTTGCACAGAGCGATTTGTACCAGGGAAAGAGTTAGCCAGCGTTGATCCGTTTGCCCTCCGGCACGTAGCGCCTGGATCACCGCCTACTCGGACATAACCCTAAAATGAACTTGCGGGTGAATCACCGTCGTCATTCCCCGAGATGGCCACAATCAGCAACAACCTAATTCGTGTCAGTTCTATCAGTGCGCGCAATCCCTGTGTTAGCATGGCGAAACGTCTCGCGACCCCTTCTAAAGATCCCCGGAAATATCAGGAGGACTCCAGCTTTGGCGCTCACAATATATCTGGTCTGTCAAAAACCTACTCGAATGGAGTAAAAGCGCTGCATTTGAGTCCCGCGCAGTTCAGCATTTCGGTGCCCTGATCAAACTCCGCGCTTGGAGATGCGCGTCATGACTTATGGCGCTCGCGTTACGGTTCCGGCATCGGGCGACTGAAGCGTGGCCAACGTGCGCATCAGAGTGCTCTTTCCGGCTCCGTGGTCACGCTGGTAGTCGAAGCCCACAAGAAGAAGTCCGATGGCGTGGATTGCGCCGTTCCGGACCCGCACTTTCGGGGCCGTTTCCGACCGACGATGAAAGGAGTTGGCGGTACATCAAGCAATTTCTGTCGTCAGGAATTCTACGGTGGCTCGATGGCATTACCATACATGCTTATCGAGATGGTTCATATCCCCCCGAGAGTGTCGGTTCCACGTATGCGAGATTGCGCCAGCTGATACACCAATACGCGCCCGACGAGAAAAAGTCACGCCTGCCAATCTTGAGCGGCGAATGGGGGTACGCCTCCAGTTGGGACGGAGTTTCCGAAAGAAGCATCGACACCCTACTAGCAGTGACCATACAGACACAGGCAGACTTTGCAGTCCGCCAGCAACTTTTTAACTTAGCAAACGGCGTTCCGCTGTCGATGTGGTATGAATGGGTCAACAATGATCCTGACCCGCACGTGACATTCACGAACCATGGGCTTGTCACATCAAAACTTGAGCGAAAGCCTGTCTATTTAGCGCTACAAACCATGACGAATGAGCTGAAGGGCTTTCGTTTTGACCGTCGCCTCGCAAGCACGCAGTCCGTCAAGGACGACTTTATCTATCGCTTCATTGGCGCCAACGGGACCAAAAAGATCGTCGCATGGACGACGTCAAGTGCACCCCAGGTGTCTCTAGTCGACGAATCTGGAGCACGAATCAGTCTTCATTTATCGGGTACCCCGCTGTACAAACGTCGATGAGAGGTTTAATAGCGGGCACGGGGCCAAGGTGGTGTTCGGGGAGCCTT
>Ga0207639_10001386_pt1 | contig 16365 bp, 6 predicted proteins | sample KBSCornC32_FD_184299 | JGI IMG/M metagenome (GOLD analysis project Ga0207639, IMG submission 184299) | Corn rhizosphere microbial communities from Kellogg Biological Station, Michigan, USA - KBS Corn C3-2 (SPAdes) (version 2) | ecosystem: Host-associated > Plants > Roots > Rhizosphere > Soil ...
CTTTGCGAACGCATGACTTTTTCGACCAGCTTTTGCGCTCTTCGATCCGCTCCCTGGTCGTTCTCTTAGCTCCTTTGCCCTCTTCTTTCTTCTCCCAGCCTTGCTCAAATCGGTTTTTCAGGAGCGACTAATTTAAGAATCTCCGACTACTGCAAGATACCCCGACAGTTGGATGCTACGAAAAGCGCGAAAACACTCAAACGCCGCATCCGCTCCCTTCCCCATGCAACGACATTGGCGACATAAATCGGATCATTGCCCGGCGTTCACCGTGCCTCAATCCATTCGACGAGAAGCGTATCATTCCAAATTCCGCGCAGTGTCAACTTCCGCCGCTCGGCTGTGATGTTCCCTACCTTCCATTTCCTTCTCCCGTCCCAAAGCCACGACATCTTCACTGTGCGTGCGTCCTCCAACCCGTGATGTTGTGGCAAAAATTTTTTTATAGAGTGAGATCAAATTCAGGCGGCGATTGAACGGCTTGGGCAAGCCTCGTTCCGGACTTCCAAAGCATCTGTGCATTCGACCCGACATAGTCTCCCTTAATTTTCATAAAGGATTTTCTGACTGCCGCAGCAAATAAGCGTAAAATCGCCGCTGAGGTTGTGTCATTCGATATTGTGCCAATCCGCCCGTAAAGCAGCACTTTGCCATCAAACAAACCACCCGGTTGAAAGATAATAGTTTTCGGGTTACCGAGCTGGTTCACTTCATATCGAAAGCCCCCCGCATTTTGAGGGCGCTTATGACTCACGATATTCTCGCCACTATCGGCTACGAGATAAGTGGCACCACAAATTGCACTCTCGTGCGTGGCGGTGCCGAGAGAGGGAATATCTAGCGCCGATGTAAACACCATCAATGCCGCAGAATCGAGCAAGCCGGTCAAAATGTATTTCAACGACCGTTGCCCCTCAACCGCTCGGATTACAGGGATCAAATCTTCCTTCGTAGCGAAAAAACGCGTGCTTTTAGTGGCCATACTTCATTCACGGCTTCGGGATCAGAATCAAAATATCATTTGGAAACGCGCGTCTGATGCGTGCTGCTGCCGCTTCTTCGAATGCCGTCAGGGTAACACCATCTGCGAGTGTTGAGACTGTTTGTATGCGTATAACACTTGAGCCGTTTGTGGCGGTGATGTCGACAAAGGTATTACCGAGGCCATCACTTCCTCTGATAAATTCCTCCGGCGCTCGAGCGCCGCCACCGATGATGGTGAAACCTTCTCCAATAAGCTGTTCTGCAAGATTTGAGTTGAGCGCCCGAGTCGTCGTCCCACCCAAGCGCCCCCCAGAAGCTGTAATGGTCTCCGAAAGAAGCGGACTGCTTGCAGCAATAGAGTTACTCGAATCCTTAAAAACCGCCAACGGGCTGTTAAGATAGATCGCTCCCTTTTGTCCTAGCAGACGAAGTCCCCCCATTTCCCTTCCGGATAGGACCGTTCGGAAAGCATTTGCCGAGGCCCTACCCGCGAAACGTAAACCTCTACCGGCCATCTGGACCAATCCACCGATCATGGCGGGCGCGTCGTATATGGCCATGAGATCAACGGTTGTGTCGTGCATGCCGTCATCCGGCCACAATGGCGGAAGATAGCGCCTTCCGAATATATTGACCTCTTCATAACTATCGATGCGGCCACTTCCATCTAGATCACCATTGAGGACCCCACCTTCCCCTAGCCAAGGCCCAAGTTCTTCAATAATCGTACCCCGCTTCCGGCCTTCCCGCAAATGAGCCGCCCTCATCTGCCGATAATCGGCTCTCGCCTTTGCGTAATCATTGGGGGTAAGCTTTCCAATCGAGCCTGACTTTAGTCCATCGGACCGATGCAAGTTGATGTAACCCTCACGTGCGAGACTAGCTGAAAATTCAAACCCTTGTTCGGCGTGGCCTAATGCGTCTTCCTGTTCGTTGAGCCAATGATTGAGTTGTACCGCTCGAATGAAACGGGCGGGGAAGAACAGAACCCGGTCGAACGAACTTTCATGCGGGACTTCAGTAAAACTGTATGGTTTAAAGGGTGCGGAATCCAGCCCCAAATAATCCCACCGATTAATCGGATCATTCCCACAGTATGCGTATCGGTTAAACCCGCCCGCCTCGCCCATCGGATCGCGGGAGAGCCAGCGGCCGTTGTGGGGGTCGTAGTAGCGGTAGCCGAAGTAGTAACCCTTGAGTTCGGGGTCGTACCATTTGGTCTGCCAGCGGAAGGGGCAGACGTCGCTTTCGCCGGTTTCTGAAATGGGTTCGCCGAAGGGGCCGTGCTCGAATGAGGCGACGAGGGAACCATCCGCGCCGTCGACCACGGCGACGATGTTGCCGAGGCCGTCATCGACCGGCAGCAGCGTACGAACCAGCTGGCCACCGGTATCTTCCTCGTGGATGGCCATGAGGCCGCCAATGCCACCCGCACCATCGAGCGTACCGCTCCGGTCCGGCCCCCATTGGAACCAGCGCCGGTTGATCTCCGCCAGCCCGTGATGTCCAGCCTCCTGGCGCCAGCGGCGCTCCAAAATGGGCAGCCAGCCCGCATAGAGTACCCGGCTCCGCTCGATGCGCATGCCGAGGGACGTCGTAGACGTCACGGTTTTTTCCGTGCGACGGCCATCGGCATCGTAGACGAAATCGATCGTCATCCCGCTGACCCCGGGCGCGACTACCCTGCCATCGCGGGCGACCAACTGCAGCAAGCGGCCTGCGCCGTCCCACTTGTAGTCCCAGTTCCGATCTTGGGAGCGTTCCCCGCGGAAATTATGCTGGAGGGATTCAAAGACAGGCGGGATGAGCACGCGGACCGGCCGATCCTTTTCCGCCCATTTGCCATCGATCAGCTTGCGGGCGCGGACCGTGAAGTCGTAGGGCTGGCCGTCCACAAAGGCGTTGGCGTCATCAAGCGTCTTGGAAAAGGTGAACTTCCCGTCCGCCTCCGGCGCGATGGCGAGCCCCGAATTGGGCAGGAAAGGATCGTTTGGCCCCAGCGGCAGGATGCGGATCTCTGCCCCAGGATCTACGCTCCCCGTGGCTCCAAACGTCCGCGGTTGATTGGCCCCCAAGATTCGTGAGGAGATTTGATCAATCGGCCCGGGCGCCAGCGCCGCCACCAGCCCCTCCCCGGTGCGGTTGCCGCGGGCGTCGTGGTTGTAGCTAAAAAACCGTGACCCCGCCGCATCGACGGACTGGATCTGCCCATGGCTCCCATAGCTGACGTCCGCCCAGCCCCGTCCGAAATTTGAGGATCGGCCCTTGATCCGCCATTGCGCATCCCGGTTGGGATAGCTGAAATTAATCGGGCCCGCGCCCGTGGCGTGGGACACGCCCGTAAAATACTTTTTCCCTTGGTCAAAACTCCGCGTGGTGACGATTCCGTTGATCTCCGTTCCGCTGCGCTCCAGCATCTCCACCTCGCCCAGCGCCGTGCGCCTCGTGACACTGGCGCTGAAGGAATGTCCGTTGGCCGTGCTCGTCGTGCCGGTGAACCGCGAAACGTTATCGTAGCCGAGAGTAAACGTCCGGTTGCCCCCCACGCCCGTGACGACAATTTCCCCCAGCCGCCCCTTGGCGTCGGGGTTGAGATGGACCGTTACTCCCTGCCATGGACCAAGCTCATGAATCTCGTCGGTGAGAGTCAGGTGCTGATAATTGAACCTCCGGTGATCGGTGATCGTCCCGGTGGAGGCCGTCTGGGTCACTTCCTTCCGCGGGCCGATTTTGGCGTAGTCCGTGGTGATGATGGAGCCATCGTGGTATGTATCGACCTGATGGTGAGGCTGGACGACGAACGTATCTTCGTGGCTCTCCACGGAGCCCGCAATCGTCCGGGAAGCCAGGGAACCATCGCTGTTATAGGAATAGTTTTCGACCAGGACGTTGCCGTCGTACGCCTTTTTCGCCACCACCCCACCCGCATTCGTCGTGACCACCAGCTTGGCATTCAGCGTTTCCAGAAAGCCATCCGAGAGATCCACGGTGGAGCTATGAATCACCGGGATCTGCAGGCTCGAATCCCCCAGCTCCAGATCGCCAGCGCGATCCGCGACGTGCTTGCTGGTAGTACTGCCGGGCTCGGTAACGGAGACTTGATAACCACCCGTGGCCCCCGCCGTGGGATCCTGGGGCTCTGCGAAGGCGTAGGTATGTGTGCCTCGGGGGCCGGTGACGCTTTCCAAGTGCCCATTGCTTTTAAAAGTCGCGCCGACCTGCTGACCGCCGATCGTTCCATCGATGCTTGCAATCTGATCCACCTGCGGAATGAAGGTGAGCCCGACTCTTACGCCGCCGTTGGTGCCGGCGATGGATTGTACCAACCCCCCCGTAAAAGTGGTGTCCATCTCCTCTCCGCTGAGATTAGATTTCACCGCACGGGTGAAGGTGCCCGTCTCATTAGGCACCGTTTCGGAAATCGTGGTGGTCCGCGCCGAGAGACCAAAGGGCGTGAAGGAAACTGTCCCAGCAGCGGGATTGATTTCCGTGGTGGAAAGCATCGCATCGTGGATAGTCGCCGTTCCGCTATCGTCCTCGCCGGTGATGGTCTGGGTAATACTACCCGAACCTGCGCTTCGGGTCACCTTGTAGAGCGGGGCTCCGCCGACCGTGATGGAGAGCGTACTCCCGTCCGCGCTCAGGGAGGAAATCACTTCCTGCACCACGTGATTCTGGCCGGCACCGAGGCCCGGATTGTAGGTCACTTTCCGCTGCGCATCTTCGTACGTCCACGTCTCGGTCACAGTGGCGCCACCGCCAACCGGCGATGGACGTTCGCACCCGACCACCCGGCCGCACCAGTCGTAGTACGTCTTCACCTTTTGTCCGGAAAGCTCGGCATCGCCCTGCTTGTTATGAAGAACGGTCGTGGTGAAGAGGCAGGGCTGGCCCTGAAAAGTGGTCGCTCCGAAATCGAAACTCGCCCCGCGGCTGCCCAGCCCCACCCCCGTGCTGGTGAGGATCCCCGTGGGATGCACCGCCATGGGTTTGCTGCGCCCCTCGATGGTTAGCTTTCCGCTGCCGTCGGCGGGCAGATCGATCTCCGCGCCAACGCCCTTCGTGGTTTTGCCGTGGAGCAAATCCCCCAGCGCGGAAAATTCCGCGCGCATCGTGTAGCTGCCCGTCCACTCCTCCACGAGCGGAGCGGAAAAATCTGCCCTGAAAAAATTCGAATTCTGCCCGTAAAAATCACCCCCGGTCGTGGGCCGCCCCATCCAGTCAAATGCGCTGACGGCGACGCCGGTGTCCAATGGAGAGGTATAACGAGTGGTCGTCCCCCAATGGAGCCCCGTCTCCTCATACTCGTAACTGGCCTTCTCTCCGCGCAGATACTCCACTTCCTTCGGCGCTCCCCATTTGGTGGCGTCATTGACCGTGGCCGAATCCAGCGGGATATCTTCCGAGGTATACAAATTGTAGCTGCTGACTCCACCAAAGTCATTGAACAGGGTAGTCGATTTGGTTCCTGCAGTGAAGGCGCCGCCCCAGCCCGATTTGGTGTCCAAGCTGCTGTCGGTGTGGATAAATTGTTCGTGGTAGCCGCCCGGATATTTGATTTCGCTAAGACTCCAGGGAAGGCCTGCCCCAGCGGCATCGCCAGCGCAGAACAACCTCGTTTCCACCTCAGCTCCTGGTTGCTCTGGAGATCCATTTTGCGTATCCTCATCCGCTCCTCCAACGGACGTAACAGCTTTAGTGAGACCGTTGGAATAGACGGTCTGCATCCGGAGGTATTGGGCAGTTCCCGTCCCGTCCACCAAGCTGCTCTTCGAGGTGCTCTTATTCTTTGAAAGCGCAAGTTCTACCTTGTTTTCTTTCGCTCCGATTTTGGTGCGCACGAGACTGGGAACGCCCCGGGCGGAAAACTCCATGCGGAGGTCCTTGTCGCCCCACTCATCCGAACCCGCATTTTGAATCGTGGTCAACCGGTAATGGTAATTGGGGCTGTAGATGTCTATGGGGTCGGGGTCGATCTGATAGTCATAGGTAGTACCACGGTAAAGCCCGCCGGCCCCCGCTGAGATGGTTTGCTTTTTAAGAATGGGAACCTCAATGTCGAGAGGGCCAAAGCCGAACGGGTATTCTTTGACCTCGGTAATGGCGATGCCGCTTTGTTTAAGAGTCGTCGAGAAGACCATCTGATCTCCCACCCTGCCAATATCCGTAACGCGTTCCAACTGGTCTGTCAGAGTCGCGCCATGGAGAGTCGTGGTGATTTTGCCCCCATCGGACTGAACTTCGATGTCGGTGTAACGCTCACCTGACTCGACGATTGTTAACTTTCTCTCTGTATTAGGCAAATTCCCCCCGGCGGAGGGATTGCGAACTTTAATCTCTTTAAAAGGAGTTCCGCCTACATGATAGAAATTCCCCGTTTTCGAAAAATTGGCTGATGCCCAATAGAACTTCAATGTCTTCTCGTAGCCTGAGTTGTAGGTGATATCGATCAGGACATCCTTTCCCTTGACCTGCCGCAAACGTGGCAGGTGCCACTGAACGAGATAGTCAAATCGATCCTTCCATCCCGCCCGCGCCGCTTCGTTATTGTCGAAAAAAGCATCGGCATCAAAGGAAACGCTGGTGCCAATCGGCGGCTCAAATGCGTTTCGATCGTACTCGTAAAGGAGCTCAAATTCCGTCGGCGAGCCCCGAAACTCCATGGTTCCAAAACCATCGGGACGACCCGAAAGAAAGCCGAGTTGATTGACGTCGTGAAGTCCCCGGCCTGTCGAAATACGATAGGGATCCAGCGAAATGCTGGAGTCGACCTCGCCCACGGAGTAGCTCACGATTTGCTCAGACTCCACGTAATCTGGAAGAGGCGTAAAGTTGGGCGTGCAGATGACGAATGCCTCCTGTGCAGAATGATAACGCGAATAGGCGTATTGGTAGAGCCACCCATCCACATACCCGTAGTCCCGGCTGTGCGCCGGGGTCGGGGCACTACTGCCGATGGAGAGGTTATAGACGGTACCCGGCCAGGCGTTGATGATCGATGCGCCCGGGAAATCCTGGGGAAACGCGACGCCCCCCCAACTACTCGTAGCTTGAGGCGTAAGGAGGTCCCATAAGCCGGAGGCAGCGTCAACAACCTGCTTTACAGTATAGTAGTAAAGAGGAGGAGGGCCAGCATTCCCCTCCACCCCTGTTGGAAGCAGCCCGAAATTTCCGACGTGGATCTCCGACTGAGTGCCCGAAGCGAACGGACTGCGGCGCAAGCACGTGAAGTCCGTTTCGGCGGGGTCAGCGGCTTCGTCTTGTTGCGCTCTGGCTTGCGACACCACCGCTTCCGAAATGTCTCCCCACGCTGAGAGGGAGTAGCACTGAAAACAGTCGACCAGGCCATCGAGTTTGGCTCTTTCAGGCAAGGAATTTCCTGTTGGCTTGGTGCAGCGAATGTCGACCGCACCGGCGCCAATAAAAGAATAGAAGCAAAACCCGCGTTCTGGTTCATGTCCCGCCCCGCCGGTTTTGGTAAAGTCGTCGGTGCCACGATATCCGGCACCAAATGTCCATGCGTAGGGGGTAAGCGTAGCCGTAAAGAATTTACCCGCCATGGCAGGCATCAGTTTCCCGAGCCCGAAACTCGCTCGGTCATTCAGCCCGCTGGTGCTGTTCCCGCCGTTTCGATAAGGCTCACCGCCAAAAGGAGTTGGCCAATGAAAGGGCTCACTTTTCCATCCCCCTAGAAGATAGGGGTCGTTCGGATAGTTACCTCCATAGGTGCCCTTCGCATGATCGATTACGGTGCACAAAAGTGAATCAATAGCGGGAGCAGGCCCCCCACCACCGCTACCATGCCCACCATCCCTAATCACCGCCGACCAAGGCAACACTTTAAGTTGTTTGATATTGGAAGCCAGCAGCTTCAGCTTGTACCGCCAATTCTCTTCCGTAAAAGTTCCAATCGAGGGAAGATAAATGGGAGGAATTCTAAAATGAGAAATTCCAGCCCAATGTTTTTGGTCGTCGGATGCATTGATGAAAGGAGGCTCTAGTTCGCGGAAGGTGTAAGCCCCTTGGTTCGCAAAGGTTTGTGTATTCGGATCATACGCTATATAGTTAGCCTTGAGGTCGTCGAAGTAGCCGGAGGCAAGATTTAGGAGTTTTAAGGCCGTCTGCAGATCGGGAATGTCCGCCTCCGTGGGAAAGTCCGGAATAACCGCCCCCCACGAAATCATCGAAATTACCGGGCTTGGCACCGGGTCTCCATTGAGAATCGCATAGGACGTATCGGCATTAACTTTTGCCAAACCGATCGCAATTTTGCGTTCCTGCAGCGCGCAGAGGACAGAGCTGATGTTTTGTCCGTAGGCAGCGCACCCGAGGAGCAAAAGGAAAAGAACGAAGCGAAGCAGCGTCTTCTTCATAGAGGGTAACGATTTATGGGGTGGCGAAGCCGGTGACCGTGAGATGAATGAGGGGATTATCCTTTGCCAAAGGATCATACCCATCGACGATTTCATTATAGTCCGAAATCCCGTCTTGGTCGGTGTCTCCGGAATTGGGGTTGAGGCCTCGAGCAAACTCCCACCAATCCGGCAAGCCGTCGCCATCGGTGTCGGTGCCATCGTAGCAGTTGCGGAAATCCGTTGGGTCGCCTGGAGACGGCTGCAGATATTCCATCCGGGTGGCGTCCCAAATCCACCATGGGGCGTCAGGATGAATTTGTGTCGTAGGTGTATAGTAACCCTTATCCTCAAAGATCAGCCCGTTGAACGTGTACTGATAAGAACCTTGGAGGCTCCCTTTATCCGTAATGTCCGACCGCTCGTTTGGTTGGACCAAAACGAGGCGATTATTCCATCGCGAAGCGTTCATCTTCACCTGCAACGGCACATAGGGGAGATACCATTGGCGGAGGTCGGGAGGAGAACTGTTCAGCGAGAAGCTTCCCGTGGCTTCTCTAACCGTGGCATCTTCGAGATAGTAACTGGACCCTCCATTCGGATTATAAGGCGCGTTGGCCTCATAAAAACTCATCTGATACCATCGCTCCTGCGGGGTGCCGTAAAAGGTGTAATCGAAGTTAGAATCGTGCCATAAGGCGAGCCCCACGTTCCATGTTTCCCCATTCTCCTGGATCAGGTGCAGGGCATGGCCCTCGCGGCTATTCGGCAGGATAAATGAGAGAACTCCCGGCTGCTGGTCGTGTTCCGTGGGATAGCCGGTGAAGATGTCGAAATTCTGGCCCAGATTCTCACCAGTAGTTTCGTCGACAACGTGCCATGACCACTGTTGGAAACTATCGACCTGCGCGGTGTACAGAGAGTAGGTATAGTGCTGCTCGTTTCCGTCATCGTCCCAATACTGGAGGTAGTTATAGTTGGTGCCGTAAAAGTAGAGAGGAGAAGCGTAGCCATCTCCATGGACCACAACCAACTCATGCCCGTGGCGCTCATCGCCGATGTGGAAGATCTGAGTAACGAGATCCCGAGCCACATAGGGATGCATAGAGGATCGAAGATCTGCGACTAGGTCGTACGGACTGCTGAAACTTGGAGACTGCACTCCATCGATATCGCGGGTAACCCAATATGCCTCACCCCATGCGACGGCGGCGCTGGCCGAAAATTGACTATTCCCATCCATCAGTGCCGTGAGACTCTGCATAAAACCTGTGGACGTGTGCAGCGTGTACGTGCTCGCTTGGTCCGGGAAGATGACTTGCACGCTCGCAATGGGAACGGTCCAATTGGTCGTCCAAGTCGCCCCAACCGTATTACTCAGCCCCGCGGGAGCTGACTCATGAGCCGTCAGATCGATGAGGGTGGGCGCGATCGCCGTGGCGGTAGCGTGCGCATTGAAGAACCCCCAATCCTCCCACACGGGATTACCGTTCGCATCCGGAATCGTTCGCCCCATCGCCGGGCCCTTGTTCACCACCGAGTATTCGCCATTGGTCTCCAAGGCAAAGACGTGCCCAAGCCGTTCGACTGGGATGGCAAAGGACCAAACATGTTCAGGATTGTGGCCGCGACCGCCGAGAGTATCGAGTTCAACCTGGCTTTGGCAGTCGCCTAGCGTGAGAAAGAGCCACACACCGGTGGTTCCATTGTAAAAGCAGATGCCGTCATCCAGGGTATTGAGGGCGAAATAGTCAGTATAGAGATAACAATTGGGATCCCCTGGGTAACAAATTTTGGAGAAGACACTTACCGGTTGAAGTGTGGGCGCCGCCTCGAGGCCATTGAACCAAAACGGCTCGTAAACTTGAATATCGTCGCTAGCTAAATCTCTGGGGATGGGAATGATCTCCGCTCTCGAAGGAAGGCTGGAAAGAACCCAGGCGGCCAACACCAGCAAGATAGAATAAATGGGGGTAGAGAGTTTCATAGCACGAAAAGTGGCTAAACTTCGCCCTGATCCTTGGGGCCTTAGCCCAAGAACAGCGACTCAAACTCGCGGAACGGTCGGAGAATGCCATATCGTATGACAAAGCGTCAATCCCTGCGTCATGAAAACGGTGTGACTAGCACATAGCACGATATGCTTGACCCTTTTTTACAGCCCATTCGTAACCCCACCTCCACCAAACGGCTGACCCGCGCGCTCCGCGATTGACACCCTGGCGCACTCCGGGCACTTAGCGGCGCACGGAATGCCTGCCGCCCCTGACCAGCCCCAAGCCTCAATGCTCCTCGTGGAGGATTGTTTTGCGACGCAGGACCCCGGGTTCCTCGAGGCGCTGCGCGCTATAGACTCGCCCAAGCTGCTGGCGGCGTTTGCCGACCGCTGGAAGAAGGACCCGCGGCCCTGGGCGCGGGAGCAGATTTTTCGCTATCTCGACCTGCCGTTGGATCGCCCCGGGCATCAGCCCGTGGTGAAGCGCATGTTCAAGCACGCGGAGGAGCAGAAGGACCATGAGCTGCTCGGCGCCTGCCTGGTGGCGTTCGATACGCTGGTGCGCCGCGTGCGCCGGCATCGCTGGACCTACCAGGGCATGGTGGAACGCCTCGCCGTGCCCCACAACACCATCCCGCGCGAGCCGTTCTACACCATGCAGGTGTATGACTACGCCACGCGCCGCAACGTCGCCAAAAAGGTGCCGCGGCGGATGCCGAAAAACGGCCGCCTCTTCACCTATCGCACGCGCTACTATCTGCGCCGGCGCGGGTGGCGGTTCTTTCGCTGGCTCGGCTATGCGCGTCCGGCGGATTTCCCGGAGGCCATCGCGCCCGCGCTGCGCCGCTACGCCGACGAGGATTTTGAAAAAGGCGAAAACATCCTGGATAGCTGGGCGCTGCTGAACATCTGCTTTCGCGGCTGCGACGCGCTGGTCTTTGGCCCGGCGCACGTGGAGCTGGCCGAGGGCCGCGCGCTCTCCGAGCTGAAGCCGGCGCCGCGCTTTGCCAAGGCCTGGGAGACCCCCGCGGCCGCCCGCGTGCTGCTCGGCCTCGTCATCGCGGCGCGCTCGGGGCTCGTGCGCGGCTGGGCCATGGAGATGTTTCGCCGCGTGGGGCAGTCGCTGCCGCTCACACCCACCGAGGTGCTGGCGCTGCTCGACCATCCGGATGAGCGCGTGCAGCAGTTCGGCGCGGAGCGGTTCGAGACGCAGAGCGGGTTCGAGCTCCTGCCCGTCACCACGTGGCTCGATCTGCTGCGGACGAAAAATCTCACGGCGCTCGCCACGCTGTGCGCGGCCTTTGCCAAACACGTGTCGCCCGAGCGGCTCACGCTGGCCCAGTGCCTGGAGATCACCTGCGCGCAGCCGGTGCCGGTGGCGCGTCTCGGCTTTCGCTTTCTGCAAGGGCGCACGATTTCCCGCGAGGAGTTGCCCGCGCTCGGCGCGCTGGCGGGAGCGCAGTCGCCCGCCGTCGCCGGGGAGATCGGCGGCTGGGCGCTGGCCCGGCTCGGCACGCCGGAAACGTACGACCTGGAGGCGGTGAGCCGGTTCTTTGACAGTCTCTTGCCCGAACTGCGCGGCGCCGCGTGGATCTGGCTCATCACTCAGCCGCCGCCGGCCTATCACGACGCCGCGCTGTGGAGCCGCCTGGCCGAGACGCCGTTTGACGACCTGCGGCTGAACCTCGTGGATCATCTCGCCCTGCGCGCTCGCCGTCCGGACCCCGATCGCCTCGCGCCCGTGTGGTGCGCCGTGCTGCTCGGCGTGCACCGCGGCGGCCGGCAAAAGATCAAGGCCGTGCACCAGCTCGCGGAGGCCATCGCCGCCGAGCCCGCCCGCGCCGCCACGCTGCTGCCGGCGCTCGCCGTCGCCATTCGCAGCGTGCGCGGGCCGGAGATGCGCGCCGGCCTTGGCGCCGTGATGTCCCTGCTCGCCCAGCGTCCGGAGCTGGCCGGCGCCGTGCGTGCAAAATTGCCCGAGCTCAAATTTACCGCGGAGGTGGCGGCGTGAATCTCTCCTTCGCCTATCTCGGCCGCAGCGCGCTCACGAATGGCGCGCTGTCCTTTGCGCCGAATCTCACCCGCGAGCCCGTGGCCTTCGATGCCGCGCTGCGCCACCCGCTCCGTTTCCGCGAAGCGGTGTCCGCGCTGCACGACGTGGTCATCAGCGATCATCGTTTCAAAAAGCGCGACAAATCCGCCTACGAAGCGTGGAAGCGCTCCGAGGCCGAGCGGGTCCGCGCCCTGCGCACGGAGGCGCTGAAGCAGGCCAAGGCCGATGTCTACGCGAAGCGGAACATCTCCCTCCCCGCCGATTTCGAGCGCCGGCACGGCCAGCTCCTGCACCAGTATTGGGACGCCCGCGCCAAATACGCCGCGCACCTGCGCCAGACAGACATGGAGCTCTGGCGCCTGCTCATGCCCTGCGACCCGGTGGTGACCGTGGCGAATGACGTGGTCTTCTTCGAGTGCTTCAGCGCGGATGAATCGAGTTATGGCTGTCTGACCGTGGATCGCGACGACGGCTTCGGCCCCAGCGCGCAGCTCCAGCTCGGCACCACGAATGTCGATTACTCGTGGAATCTCTACCACGAATTCCAGGCGCTGCGCTCCTATCGCGAGACGCGCTTCCGCGTGGACCCACAGGGCTTCGACGTCGCCACGCAGGGGCGCGTCGATTATCGCGAGGAAAAGATCGAGCTGCCGGATGGCTGGCTGCGCGGCTTCATGCAGCTGCAGAGCGCCATGACGCTGCCCATGCGCAAAGTCACGCTCACCCGCGAGGCGCTTTACTCCGTGCTCGTGTGGCTGAAGCGGCACCGCGCCCGCACCAGCCCGCGCGCCCTGCGCTTTGAGCGTCTCGGCGGCGGGCTCACGCTCGTGCTGGAGCCGTGGGAAGCGCGCATCCCCGTCTACGGCGCCGCGGCCGAGGCGGACTGGCCGGAGCCCGTCCGCATCTGGGGCCGCCAGCGGCTGCTCAGCCTCGCGCGCCTGCTGCCGCTGATCGAAAGCCTCGATGTCTACCTGCTCGGCACCGGCTTCCCCAGCTTTTGGGTCGCGCGCATGGGCGGCATGCGCCTCACGCTCGGCCTCAGCGGCTGGACGGCGAATGACTGGACGCACGGCTCCGCGCTCGACCTGCTCGCGCCGCCCGCGCCCGCGAGCACCGCGCAGATCGATCGCGTGGCGCAGCACCTCAAACAAACACGCGCCCAGCGCTTCGACGAAATCGCGGCGGCCACGCACGAGTCGCCCGGCGCGCTCGCCTCCGCGCTGAAGCACCTTGCGCACACCGGCCAGGTCATCGCCGATCTCGATGCCGGCCTGTACCGCTGGCGCCAGATCATGCCGCGCGCGCTGGGCGAAGCGGAGCTCGGCCCGGAAAACGAAGAGTTCGCCGCCATGCGCGATCTCCTCGTCCGCAAGCGCGCGGTGCTGGAGGGCACGGTCGCCGCGCCCAGCGGCGGCTTCATTTTCACCGGCAAAGTCGACACGAAACCCGTCGAGGTCTTCGTGGATACCGATGGCCGCATCAAGCGCGGCCGCTGTCTCTGCGGCCACCACCAGCGCGCGGGCCTCCGCATGGGCCCGTGCCGGCATCTGCTGGCGCTGCGCTGGCTCGCGCTCAACCAAACGCCCGCCACCGGCGCGAATGATGATTGGTTCGCCCGCCTCTGCGCGCAGGCGGGACGGAAAGGAGGCGCGTAAGGCAGAAACCTTTTGAGGGTGGCGGGCCCGGTCTTCACTGAGACCACCATGCTGCGGCGTTCCGCCGCGGTTGCGTTTGCCTGGCCATGCATCCCCAAGGCCGTTGTTCGTTTAGCGCCCCGCACACCTATGCGGGACGTCCAAGACAACCCAAGGGTTACGTCCCGCATAGGTGTGCGGGGCGCCTTGGTTAACGACCCTGGTCCTGAGCGAGTAGTCAGTGAGACCACCCGCCACCCTCAACTCTTTCCCGCCGCCCGCGCACTGCACCATGGGCTTTTTCTCCTGGCTCAAACGCCTCTTCACCACCAAGCGCACGCTGCCTTTCCGAGCGCCGCTGGATGAGCGCCTGCGCACGGCGCTGGCCCAGAACAACGACGCGGCGCTGCCTCCTAATCCGGCGCGGCCACAGCCGGCGCCCGCACGCCCACAACCGGCGCCGGCTGCCCGGCCCACGCCGAAGAACGTGACGCTCCATCTCGAACCCGGCGACTTCACGCCGCTCGCGCAGGGCGATGTGAAGAAGCAGGCGAAGGGCATCCAGTGGAACTGGTCCACGGTTAACTTTGACCGCCGGGACAGCATCCCCGCGCCCACGCATCCGCGCACGCTGCTCATCGACCGCGCCATGGTCGCGCAAGGCCTGCTCACGCCGGAGCAGCTCGTGGAAATCCACGAAGCCGGCGCAAAGATGGCCGAGTTGCGGCCCGACCTCGCGGGCGTGGCCAACGTGGCCGAGCACGCCGTGGCGGCCGACCAGGAAGAGCGCCGCCGGCGCAAGGAACAAAAGATCGCCGAAGCCGCCGAGCGCCGCCGCAAGCACGCCGAGAGCGTGGCCCACCGCCGCGCCACGGATATCGTCTTTCTCGGCCGCGGCGTCTCCGGCGGGCTCGCCGATCACCGGGCCCATGTGGAGAAGCTCCAGCGCCTGGGCTTGCCCGTGCTGGCCACCGCGGCGGATGTGGCGCGCGCGCTGATGCTCGAAATCCCGCGCCTGCGCTGGCTCGCCTTTCACACCGAAGCCAGCGCCGTGACGCACTACGTGCGCTTCACCATCCCAAAAAAATCCGGCGGCACCCGCGAGCTCGCCGCCCCGCACCACGACATGGCGCGGTGCCAGATGTGGATTAAGCTAAACATCCTCGACCGCATCCCGCTGCACGAAGCCGCGCATGGTTTCGTCGCCGGGCGCGGCACGATGAGCAATGCCGTGCCGCACGTCCGCCGCGAGGTGGTGGTGAATGCGGACCTCAAGGATTTCTTCCCCACGATCACCTTCCCGCGGGTGAAAGGAATTTTCCAGGAGCTCGGCTATTCGCCCGCGGCGGCCACCATCCTCGCGCTGCTGTGCACGGAGTGTCCGCGCCAGCGGGTCAGCTACGCCGGGCGCGAGCTCCACGTGGCCACGGGGCCGCGCGCGCTGCCGCAGGGCGCGTGCACCAGCCCGGCGCTGAGCAACCTCGCCGCCCGCGGGCTCGATGCCCGGCTCACCGGCCTCGCCCGCAAGCTCGGCTGGGACTACACCCGCTACGCCGACGACCTCACCTTTTCCACCAACGGCGAGCCCGCGCAAAAGACGGCCTGGATCCTCGCCCGCCTGCGCCACATCGCGCAGGAGGAAAACTTCGCGGTGAACGAGAAGAAGACGCGCGTGCAGCGGCCGAATACCCAGCAGTCGGTCACCGGCATCGTGGTGAACAAGCGCCCCAACCTCCCGCGCGAGACCCTGCGCCGCCTCCGGGCGATCCTGCACCGCGCGAAACGCGAGGGCCTCGAAGCACAGAACCGCGAGAACCACCCGCACTTCGCCAGCTGGCTGCAGGGGATGATCGCGTACGTGCAGATGGTGAACCCGGCGCAGGGGCAGAAATTCAAAGAGCAGTTCCACGCGCTGCCGAAGTAGGAGCATCCGTGGGCCGACGCCCGCGTCGGGTCCGAACAGCGAACCCAGGCGCTATGCCTTTGAACGGCGGGACGCGTGCCCCTCTTTGAGTAGCGAGCCGAGCGCGCAAGCGCGGGTAGGGATGGCGCGCCGCCGCCGTCCCTGATCTCGCTCGGGGGTCCGACGACTTCCGCGGCCTATTCCCGCTTGGGAAGCAGACCGATCCCATTTTGCTGACGAGTGGTGAAGTTTGCCGGCGCTCTGAGCGAAATTAGGGACGACGGCGGCGTGTATAGACCGGACACATGGCTGACAAGTGTTCGGACACATGGCTGACAGTTTTGGCCATGCCCTGGAAGACGCCGACCGCCATGAACCTTCGCCAAGAATTTGTGAGTTTAGCGCAGCACGAGCGTGCGAACCGGAGCGCGTTGTGTGCGCGC
>Ga0207639_10001387_pt1 | contig 16360 bp, 14 predicted proteins | sample KBSCornC32_FD_184299 | JGI IMG/M metagenome (GOLD analysis project Ga0207639, IMG submission 184299) | Corn rhizosphere microbial communities from Kellogg Biological Station, Michigan, USA - KBS Corn C3-2 (SPAdes) (version 2) | ecosystem: Host-associated > Plants > Roots > Rhizosphere > Soil ...
GTCCTGAAAGTTCATGAAAAATTCCTCTCTAAATGCGATAATCGGCACGGCCCACTCGCCGTCCCGACCATCAGAAGGCGGGTTGCGCGTATTACGTGCGCTATGCAGTGCGTCTCAAGACTCATCAGCAAGTCTCGCAAATCGCCCCATACTCGTCACATTGCTGACCTTGGTCATGACCCTCGATGGAATCCTATATTTGGTACGAAGCCTGTCATTTGCGTCGCGCTTTACTTTTTGAGTTATCCTGCTCACACGGCCGTCATCACAAGGCCCGGGCACCTTTGCGAGTGGCATGCGTGGGCAGTGGATCGATCGGCATGCGGACAACTGCGCTTCATCGCACAGATTTTTCTGCACGGAGACGGCCGATCCGTTCCTCGTCGTAGCCAAGCTCGCGCAGGACCTCATCGGTGTGCTGCCCAAGCTGCGCCGCAACACCGCCGCCAACTGCTGGCGTAGACTGGAAATCGACCGGATGGGCAATTGCCATGACCGGACCGTAGCTTTCGGTCACGTAGCGTTCGACGCATCCCAAGTGCTCGACCTGAGGATCTTCGAGAAACTCGTCGAGGGACTTGAGCTTGCCTAAGGGCAGACCCTCGCTGATTGCCAGAGCCTCAAGCTCATCCGAGGTCATCTTGATCGAACCCTTTTCAAGCTCCACCCACATCGCTTCCCAATTCGCGACGCGCTTCATCGGCGCATTGAACCGATTGTCTTCAAGTAGATGCTCCATGCCAAAGGCGCGGCAGACCGCGGCGAACAACTCATCGGTCTGGAAATACCCCATGAAGACGCCATCGGATGTCCGGAACGGGCGGGTTACGTTGGGAGCGATCAGCCCGTCATCGCTATCCGCGAAGCAGTGGTTGTAGACATTGTCCACGAGGTTGAGGAAGGAAAACGCCTTCAGCAGAGCAACCGAGACGAACTGCCCGTCCCCGCCATTCTTCTCGCGATGATAGAGAGCCGTGGAAATCGCGCTCGCCGCTGCCGTCGCGGTAAACTTGTCCACGAACATCGAACGCAGCGGCTTCGCTGGAAGAGCGCCATCGCTCTGGATATGCATTGCGGCGGAAAGGCCTTGGATCACCTGATCATATGCGGGCCGATCGGCATATGGACCGTCAGGGCCAAACCCGCTGATCATGACATATATAAGTCCCGGGTTGGATTTCTTGAGCGTCTCATAGTCCAACCCAAGCCGCTGCATGGCAGCCGGGCGAGTGTTGACGATCATGACATCCGCCGCCGCAGCCAGTGACTGAGCGATGGCCTGCCCTTCCCGACTCTTGAGATCGAGCGCGACGCTCCGCTTCCGCCGGTTCATGGCGAAATAATGCGCCGAAAGGCCATTGTGCATCGGCGGCACCCAGCGAAAGGGGTCTCCCGTAGTCCCTTCGATCTTGGTGACCGTGGCCCCCAGATCAGCGAGCATCGCGCCGGCCAGTGGGCCTGCCACCATCGTCGTGATCTCCAGGACTTTCAGCCCCGCGAGCGGCCCCTGCCCCGTTTCCTCTCCCATAGCGATATTTTCTCCTTGCATGTTCCATTCGGGCCAATTCCGCTTAGGCGTTTCAGCACCTGTGAGGGACGGTCGCAAACGCTCAAAGTAGGGCGCACGCCCTGCCCTCAAAACCTTCGCGGTACTTCACAGGCTGAATTGCCAGCTTGACCGTAATCGGCCCCAGTTCAACAGCCTCGTGATACATTCCTCAATTGTGTTACTTTCAAGAGTCCGTTTGGAAATGCGCGGGAGAGCGCATCTCAAGAGACCGCACCGGATACGCCAAAGGTCTGTCCAACCCGATGCGCTTTGATGTTCCGGAGCGGAGCCCATCGCAGTGCTACTCAGTCTGGTTCCGCCGTGAAACATGCCCATCGGGTATTCCGCCTGACAGCAGCCTGTCAGCGCATCGTGAGCACGATCTTGCCGCCGCCCCCAGCAGCCATGCGCTCATGCGCCGCACCCGCTTCGCAAAGAGGCATGTGCGCGCTGATGGGGAACGAGAATCGACCGTCGCGGACGTCCTGGGCAATGCGGTACAACGTGTCCGCCGCAGGTGTGCCGTGGACGCGTGCCACGGACACATCCGGAAAGCGACTCGCCACTCCTTGGGGTATCCTGGATGCATAGCCATAATGTCCACCCGGCCGGACCAGCGCAATCAGGCTCGGCGCCAGATCGCGACCGATCATATCCGCGACCGCATCGATCTTGCCCAGCTGCGCGAGCGCTTCCGGGTCATCGATCGCGACCGTCCCTGCCACCTGGAGGGCCGCTGCTTCGCTGAGCTGGCGGGCGCGCACCCCCGCAATGACACGCGCGCCAAGTGTGTTGGCGACGTGAACTGCTGCCCGTCCGACGCTGCCAAGCGCTGCGGTCACGAGAACCGTCTGTCCCGCAGTGACCTGGGCGACATTCCGAACGAGCTGGTCACCCGTCAGCACTACGGTCGGCAAGGCAGCGGCGTCCAATGGATCCAGCCCCTCAGGCAGGCGGGCTACGGTCGCCGCGGGCACTGCGACCAGCTCGGCATATGTGGCCTCTGCCATGGCGATCACCCGCTCACCGATCTGGAAGCCCTGCACATCCTCGCCGACCGCGCGTACGATGCCGCTGACGTCAAACCCCGGAATGTGAGGAAACTGCACCGGGAACACCGCCTGAAGGGCGCCAGAACGCGACTTCCAATCGTGTGGATTCACGCTCGTCGCATCTGCTTCGATAAGCACCGCATCTCTCGAAAGCAACGGTTCCGGCACGTCCTCGTAGCGCAACACCTCGGGACCGCCATACTCGTGGAAACGCACCGCCTTCATAGCAAAATCCTTGGTTTCCACGCACTGGCCGCCTCGTGAGTGACCTGCGGTTGATCGGCTGGCAAACCGGGAGGATCAGCGAAGCCAGTCCAATAAGCCTATTCGAATCTGACCATCTCGTCATGCGTATCGGGACCGGCACGACATTCAAGCACCGAACGTTTCGCTCAAAATTATCGCACATATGTGGAGGAGTGACAGATGCGTCATCGCAAGCGGAGCCTTTCCCCGCTTGCCCGCACAAATCCATCCGAAATCAGACGCATTCTGGGGTGATCTCGGTCGACCCAAGGGCGCGCAGGGAATGGAAGGGACAGCGCAGCGCAGCGCCGCCACCGAAGGTGTAGACCTGCTTCACGCTATCACCCTCTGGAGAAGTCCAGGGCGATATCGACGATCATGTCCTCCTGTCCGCCGACCATCTTGCGCCGACCGACTTCAGCGAGGATAGTGCGGGTATCGACGCCATAATCAGCACTCGCCTTTTCAGCATGGCGCAGGAAGCTGGAGTATACGCCCGCATAGCCAAGCGTCAGCGTCTCGCGGTCGACACGCACCGGCCGATCCTGCAATGGGCGGACGAGTTCCTCGGCGGCGTCCATCAGCGCATAAAGATCACAGCCGTGGTTCCAGCCCATGCGGTCGGCAGCGGCGATGAACACCTCGAGCGGAGCATTGCCGGCGCCGGCCCCCATGCCGGCAAGGCTGGCATCGACGCGAACCGCGCCGTTCTGCACCGCGACGATCGAGTTTGCGACGCCAAGGCTGAGGTTGTGGTGGGCATGGACGCCGCGCTGCGTTTCAGGCTTGAGCACCCGGTCATAGGCCTGAACACGGGCGGCATATTCGTCCATGTTCATCGCGCCGCCACTGTCGGTCACATAGACGCAGTGCGCGCCATAGCTTTCCATCAGCAGGGCTTGCTGGGCCAGCGCCTCCGGGCTTGTCATGTGGCTCATCATCAGAAATCCTGATACGTCCATGCCGAGATTGCGAGCCGCTTCGATGTGCTGTTTGGAGACATCGGCCTCGGTGCAATGGGTGGCAATTCGGACCGATTTCACGCCCATTTCGCAGGCATGCTTAAGATCATGGACGGTGCCGATCCCAGGCAACAGCAACGTGGTCAGCACGCTGTGCTCAAGCACTTCGGCAACGGCGCCGATCCAGTCCCAATCGGTATGGGCACCGAAGCCATAATTGAAGCTCGAACCCTGCAGGCCGTCACCATGCGCTACCTCGATGGCGTCGACTTTCGCCTTGTCGAGCGCGCGCGCGATCGCCCTGACATGGTCGAGCCCGTACTGGTGGCGGATGGCGTGCATGCCGTCGCGCAGGGTGACGTCCTGGATGTAGAGCTTGGTTTGCGAGGGATCGAATGTCATGCCGCCATCCTTTGCGCAATCTTCTCGGCGGTCTTCAGAGCAGCCGAGGTCATGATGTCGAGATTGCCAGCATAGGCAGGCAGGTAGTGCGCGGCGCCTTCCACCTCGAGGAAAACGCTGACCTTGAGGCCCGTATATTCGCCGTCCATCTCGGGAATACGCAGGGGGCGGTTGGAGCCGATATGCTCGAACTGAACTGCCTGCTTGAGCCGGTAGCCCGGAACGTAAGTCCGCACCTCGGCAACCATGGCCTCAACCGACTGACGGATTGCATCCTGGTCAGCGTCGTCGCACAGGCAATAGACGGTGTCGCGCATGATGAGCGGCGGCTCGGCCGGGTTAAGGATGATAATTGCCTTACCGCGTGTAGCGCCGCCGACATCGACGATCGCCTGGCTGGTAGTTTCGGTGAACTCGTCGATGTTGGCGCGGGTGCCCGGCCCGGCGCTCTTCGACGAAATCGAGGCGATGATCTCACCATAGTGAACCTTGGCCACCCGGTTGACGGCAGCGACGATGGGAATCGTTGCCTGCCCTCCGCACGTCACCATGTTCACGTTCTTCTCGTCGAGATTGGCATCGCCATTGACCGACGGAATCGTATAAGGGCCGATCGCTGCGGGGGTAAGATCGACCATTCTCTTGCCGGCGGCGAGCACCAGTTCGCTGTTGCGCTTGTGCGCGCCGGCCGATGTGGCATCGAAGACTATCTCGATGTCGGCAAATTCGGGCATCGCCAGCAGGCCATCGATGCCTTTGGCGGTGATCGGCACGCCCATTCGCTCCGCTCGCTTCAGCCCGTCGCTTTCGGGGTCGATACCCACGAATGCGCCCATTTCCAGCCGCTCCGAAAGTCGCATTATCTTGATCATCAGGTCCGTGCCGATATTGCCCGAACCGATGATCGCCACCTTGGTCTTGCCCATATCGATCGCCCCCTATGCGTATGTGAAACTGCAGGTGCCGACGCCAGCGACCTCGATTTCGACCTTGTCACCCGGGGTGAGCGCGACCATCGGGCCGAGCGCCCCGGCGAGCAGGATGTCCCCCGCCCGCAGCGGCTCCCCGCGCGTTGCCAGCGTCTGCGCCAGCCAGGCGGCCGCATTGAGGGGATGACCAAGCGCCGCGGCACCTACGCCGGTGGAAACTTCCTTGCCGTTATAGCGCATCACCATCGCCGCACCGGCGAGGTCGAGTCCCGCGAGTGGCAGGCCTTGATCGGCCAGCACGAAGAATGCCGAGGAGCCGTTGTCAGCCACAGTATCGGCAAAGGTGATCTTCCAGTCAGCGATTCGGCTGTCGACGATCTCGATCGCGGCATGAACGGTGGCGACCGCGGCGGCGACCAGTTCTGGAGTGGTATCGGGCGAAGGTAGGTCAGCCGCGAGGACAAAGGCTATTTCTGCCTCAGCCTTGGGCTGGAGACAATGGGCAGACGACAGCGTGCCGCCATCGGCAATTCGCATATCATCGAACAGCACTCCAAAGTCGGGCTGGTCAACACCAAGCTGGGCCTGGACCGCCTTTGCGGTCAACCCGGCCTTGCGACCGACGATTCTCCGGCCCTGCGCTTCCCAATAGCGGGTGTTGATCGTCTGCACGGCATAGGCGCCAACGGCGTCGGTCGGCTCAAGGCCGTCACGCATCGGCGGTACCGCGCCCCCGGTGTAAGCGTCGCGCAACCGCAGCGCCAACTCTTCATGGGTAGGGACTGTCATCGCCACATCCTCTCTTTCTGTTTGAGGGCGCCTTAAACTAACGGGAGACTTGAATATAGCTTCCCCCCGCGCCATCATCTCACATCGTGAGAAAAGGCACGCCCCTTATCGCGTCGCTCGGTCGCACCCTTGCGCTGCTCGAGGCTGTGATTGCCGATGGCGGACAATCGAGCATGGCAGCCCTTGCGCGCGCCAACCGCATTCCAGTCACGACTGCGCACAGGCAGGTGCTATCACTCGTCGCAGCCGGATATCTGGGCCTATCGGATCGAGGGCGATACATACCGGGACCGCGGCTGCTTGGGCTTGTCCATCGGCTGGATGTAAGACAGGTGATCGTCAACATCGCCTCGTTGCCGCTGCATGAACTGGCAGTCGCGACGAGCTGCGTGGTACAGTTGGGCACCTACGAAAACGAAATGGTAACGTATCGGATCAAGACCGGAGAGGCAGCCGGTTTGCTTTTCACGCAAGTAGGAATGCAGCTCGAAGCCTATTGCTCGGGCATCGGCAAGGTCCTGCTGGCCCACCTACCCGAAGCGCAGCGTCGGGCCTATCTGGCTGGGGGGCCCTTGATTGCGCTGACCAGCCGCACGATAACCGATCCGGTAGATCTGGAACAGGAACTGAAACGCATCCGATGGCGAGGCTACGCTATCGATGACGGCGAAATTGCCGAAGGACTGGCCTGCGTGGCAGTTCCGATCAAAGCGCCTGACGGCGAGGTGCACGCCGCAATATCCGTTTCGCACGCGAGGTCGGGGGACAACTCCGGAGAGACCGGCCAGATCCTAGAGGAACTACGTCTGGCGGCAAAGAAAATCGAGCAAGCGGCCTTTGGAACTTCGAACTAAAAACTTGCGATCCGCGAGCCACCTGGATTTCGCTATTGGTAGTTCAGGCTTCGCGCCATTGCTTCGACCTGGTCGAGCAGCCGCAATTGTGGGGCCAGTTCGCCAGCGATTTCTCTCGCAATTCCGATGTCCTTGTGCAGGATGTTTAGCTTTCCCGCGTATTCCGGCCGGACATGGCCATTGATGAGATCGACATAGGCATCGATAATACCCTTGATGCTGCCGCTCTCACCTGCTGCGGAAGCTCGCCGATACTCCGCCAGGGCAACAGAATCGCCAAGACCGCCGGTCATGATCTGCGCAAGATCGATCGGTGACATCCCAGCTGAGCGGGCACATGACATCCCCTCTGCAATCGCTGCGGCAATGGCAAAACCAATGACCTGGTTGCAGGCCTTTGCCGTGTCGCCCATTCCCAGGTTGCCGACATGCGTAGGCCGGCCCAGGCTGTGCAACAGGGGCGCAGCAACGTCGTAGTCAGCTGACCGTCCGCCGGCCATGATCGCCAGGGTTCCGGCGCGTGCTCCCGCAGAGCCGCCCGAAACCGGAGCGTCGAGCCAGGCCGTGCCGGTCAGCGCTTCCAGTTTTTCGGCAAAGATTTTCGTGTCCAGGGGTGAAATCGTCGAATGATCAATCATGAGGCGCGGCGCGCTCTTTGCCCGAGCAGTCCCCTCCGAACCAAAAACCACCTCCTCCACGGCATCCGCATCGAGGAGGCACAGGGATACGATGTCAGAGGCTTCGGCAAGTTCAGCAGCCGATCTGGCGACCGGAACACCTCGCTCAGCCAATTCCTGCGAGCGACTGGCGGTCCGGTTCCAGACTATCAGGGCATGCCCAGATTCGTGCAGCCGCATAGCCATCGGCAGGCCGATATCACCGAGGCCAATGAAACCGACCCGCGTCATTGCGCCGTCCTTGCCCGCAGTCATCCCGCACCTCGTGCATGAGTGAGTTCGCCCATGCCTTCATGCCTTGGATGTGAAGGCCCGAACAAGCGCCGAGCGCAGTTGCCACATGTGCGTCAAGCCCTCCCTCAACTGAAGCGCATGGCGCTGTGCACTTGACAAGCGACGGCAGCCACCGGCGAAATGCTTAGCGATAACGTGGCCCGCGAAACTGCACAGATGCGGGCTGGTGAAAAGGTAGAGGCGATGATTGAATCGAAGCGCAACGGCCAGATCCTGACTATAACCTTCAATGCTCCTGAACGCCTGAACGCGCTGACCACAGAGGACTGTATCGAACTTTCGAACATATGGGACATTTATGAAGCGGACGACAACCTCCGTGTCGCGGTCATAACCGGGACAGGTCGCGCCTTTTGCGCTGGCCATGACCTTGCCGATGATTTCTCAACTCCCTTGCCCGACACCGGCTGGGGCGGCCTCGCCCACAGGCAGACCATGAACAAGCCGATCATTGCCGCGGTCAACGGCCTCGCCGTGGGTGGTGGTTGGGAAATCGCACTCGCGTGCGATCTGGTCATAGCCGATGAAACAGCAAGGTTCGGACTGCCGGAAGCGCTTGTCGGCTACGCTGCACTGGGCGGGGGCGCGAGCCTGTTGCCGCTACGCATGCCCTGGCACATGGCGATGCGCTACCTGCTGACCGGGGAAATCATGGACGTGCACGAGGCCCAGCGCTGGGGACTGGTAAGCGACATCGCCCCGCTCGGCACGTCGCTCCAGGTTGCCAACCGCTATGCTCAGGCAATCATTGCCGGCGCGCCAGTTTCGATCAAGGCCACCAAGTCCGTCGCGCGTGCCGCTGTCGAGCCGGCCACCGCCAACGAAGCGGTCTATCAACTGTCGATGGAGTGGTTCCACCGCATCAGGAAGATGAATGACGCCAAGGAAGGCGAAGCGGCCTTCCGCGAAAAGCGCAAGCCGAACTGGACAGGGACCTGAACTGCCCCTCTCCCGTCTAGGGTGCAGACCCATTACTTTTGAGGTCGAGATGGCGACGAAAATGGCCAGTGGGAGGGAGGGCGCGAAGCCGGATACTGGTAGTATCCGGCGAGCGGCCGACGGCGCCAATGGCCATTTTCGTCCCACCCGAAGGGCAGGATTGTCCGGGCGCCGGGGAGCGTCGAAACGCTTGAACGGGGGGCAAGCCCCGTTCCGCGCGCTTCTCCTCCCCCGGCATCCCGGACAATCCTGTCTCGATCCTCACAAGTAATGGGTCTGCACCCTAGAGCAGATTCCGATCCGATTGCATCGAACCGGCTGCTCCAGGTCTTTGTTTTACCGCGTTTTCCGAGCCAGCGGGTGATTCTACCTGCTTGGAAAACGCTCTAGCGGTAATCGGCGATCCTGCCCAGTACGATTCCTGCGGTCCATGCGCCATCGACGGCCAGTTCCGCCCCCGAAATGTAGGATGCGGCGTCACTGGCCAGGAACAGCGTTGCATAAGCAACTTCGCTCGACTCCCCAACTCGCCCCATCGGAATCCGGAAGCTCTTGGCCAGGCCAGAAAGATCGCCCCCTGCGGGGTTAAGCATCGGCGTATCGATCGCGCCCGGATGAACCGTGTTGACCCGGATGCCGCGGTCAGCGAATTCCAGCGCAACAGACTTCGACATACCGCGTATGGCCCATTTGGTAGCGTCATAGGCAGCTGATCCGCCAGTACCGCGCAAGCCGTTTACCGACGAGATATTGATGATCGATCCGCCACCGCGCTCGATCATCCCCGGCAGGACTGCCTGCATTCCCACGATGCAGCCTTTGACGTTGACGGCCATCATCCGATCCATCGTGTCGGATGCAAGTTCCAGGAAAGGAATGGAATTCGCCAGGGCCGCGTTATTCACGAGGATGTCGATCTTCCCCTCGGCCTGCTCCACCTCGCGCACAATATCCGCCCAGTTCTGCTGGTCGGATACATCATGCTGAAGAAAGCGGGCCGCATCGCCGATTTCCGCCGCAACGGCCCAGCCCTCTTCCACGAGGACATCCGTCAGGTAAACCCGCGCGCCGGCGGCGGCAAACAGCGTGGCGGTAGCTGCGCCCTGACCCCGCGCGGCGCCAGTGATTATCGCGGTCTTGCCTTCAAGACTGATCATCCATCCCTCCCCTTGTTAGCGCCGCCTCAGCACAACTTTGCCAGAAAAAGCACCGGCACGCGCGCGATCGCCGAAGCGTGGGCGGCTTATCAGCGACCTTCCGTCATGCGCACGAACCTGGCTTCGTGATAAAGTTCGTCGCCCCAGGTCTTCTCGATCTCGATCATCCGGCGTACATAGCGGCTGAGTTCATATTCATCGGTGATGCCGATGCCGCCGTGCAACTGGATCGCACCCTCCACAACTGCCCGGCCATGCCGGCAGACGAGCGACTTGGCGGCAGAAACATCGGCCTTCCGCCTCTCTGGATCGTCATTACCCAGCGCCGCTGCAGCCATTAGGGTGCCTGACCTGGCCTGTTCGGCGAGCGTGACCATCTCGGCGAAGCGGTGCTGCAATGCCTGGAACGTGCCGATTGCCTTTCCGAACTGCTGCCGGGTCTGGAGGTAGCCTGCGGTCAGCGCGATCATGCGGTTTGCAAGACCTAGTGCCTCACCGCAAATCGCGACCGTTGCGTGGTCCACCGCACACTCCAGACTGGAAAGTCCCGTCTCCGCATCAAACAGCGGCTCCTCGGCACCGGCTCCGTCAAGGTCGAGGCGCGCCATCCATCCCCCGTCAAGCCCCCGCACCGGCGTAACCATAAGGTTCGGATCGTCCGCGGCGACAAGGAACACGTTCAAGCCATTCGCCTCCTGGACGGTTACGGCAAAATGCGTTGCCATCGCTCCGTCGATGACAAGTTCCTTGCGACCGGAAATCACTGTCCTGCCGTCGCGGTCCTCGGTATGGGTCGTGACTGAGGCCAGGTCGAATTCATGCACGGACTCATCGCTGGCAAGCGCGATCCTCACGCGCCCTTCGGCGACGCCGGGAAGATATTTTGCCCGCAATTCCTCCGAAGGGCTCTGTTCGAGCAGCTTGGATGCAAGCACACCCGCAGTCACGAACGGCTCCTGCGCGAGGAACTGGCCAAGTATCTCGCTCACCAACACGGCCTCGGCGACGCCCAATCCCATACCGCCATTGTCTTCGGCAATGACGAGCGCCGCGAGCCCCAGTTCTGCCATTTGTTCCCAGCGGGCGGCAGCACCCTCGGTGGCAGCCTGGGCTGATGAAGTGACCTGCCGCCTGGCGTCGGCGCTGCGGGCGAATTTCTCGACGGTGTCGACAAGGGCGCGCTGGTCGTCGGAAAGGTCGAAGTTCATTGTGCGGCCCACCGGATGACTGTTTCGCGATAAATGAGGTTCTTCTGAATCTCGGTCGTGCCGCCGACCAGCCCCGACTTGCGGTATTCGAGGAAGGTGGCAGCTGTGCCGTTCAGAACATGACCGTAGGGCGGGACGTCGTCGCCATGGCCATTGCGCGCATCCATATCATATGCAAGTCCGGCCGGCCCGCCCATGTCCATCAACAGCGTCGAGACGCGCTCGAGCAAGTCCGTGCCGCAAAGCTTGAGGAACGACGCAGAGGGCGCCTTCGGGTCTCCCGGCTTTGCGTCGATCACCCGCATGAGAGTCCACTCGTGCGCCTTCAGGTCGATGGCAATGCCTGCGATCCGCGAGCGAAACGCGTCCAGTCGGGCCGAGGAAACACCGGCTTCGGTCAATTCGGCCAGCAGCCGCCTCGCGAACTGCAGCATCCGCTTCGACTGCCCGACCCCAGCGATCTCGGTGCGCTCTGCATTGAGCAGGAACTTCGCGACAGTCCAACCCTGGTTCTCACCCAATATGACGTTTTCGATCGGCACCGCGACGTCATCGAAGAACACCTCGTTGACGTCATGCGCGCCATCGAGCGAATGGATCGGACGCACCGTGAGACCGGGCGTATCCATCTTCAGCAGCAGGAAGGTGATCCCTTCCTGCGGGCGGCCAGCGTCGGAGGTGCGGACAAGGCAGAACATGTGATTCGACCAGTGCGCCCAGGTCGTCCAGATTTTCTGGCCGTTGATGATGTAGCGGTCGCCATCGCGGACCGCCCTCGTGCGCAGTGAAGCCAGGTCCGATCCCGATCCCGGTTCCGAATAGCCCTGGCACCACCAGTCACGCAGTGTCGGAATCCCGGGCAGGTATCGGCGTTTCTGCTCGTCAGTACCGAAGGTCTGGAGCACAGGACCAATCATGTTGATGTGCGGAATCTGGCGCGGCGCGCCGGCCATGAAGCAGGCTTCCTCGAAGAAGACGCGCTGCATCGGCGACCAGCCCGGGCCACCAAACTCAACCGGCCAGGCAGGAGTAGCCCAGCCACGCTGGTCGAGAATCGACTGCCAGCGCACATAGTCTTCTTTCCTGAGGTGCTGTAGGTTTTCGACGCGCGCCTTGATGTCCTCGGGCACCATCAAGGCGATTTCGCCCCGGATCATGTCGCGAAAGGCGATGTCTGCGGAAGAAAGATTAAGGTCCATCGTTAAAACGCTTCCTCGATCGCTATCTGGCCTTCGGTGATGACCACCACGTTCCGGCCCGGCACACGTGCTTCGAAGCGCACGCCTGCCGCTTCATGCCACAGCGCGAGATCAAGCGTTTCGCCGGGATAGACCGGCGCACTGAAACGGCCCGAAATCGCCCCGAGGCGCCCGGAGTCCCTCCCACCGGGCGCCTCGCACAGCGCTTTCTCGGCAAAGGCGGTGCAGATGCCGTAAGTAGCCATGCCGTGCAGGATCGGCACCGGGAAGCCAGCCTTTATCGCGACCTCAGGGACCATGTGCAGTGGGTTCTGGTCCCCCGTCAGTGCAAAAAGCTGGGCGGCCTGCGGCGAGGTCGGCACGGATACGACGATGTCCGGCGCACGGTCGGGCAAGGAATTGCCTGTCGGTTTCGCGGCGGGCGGGGCGCCCGCCACCTGATCAGACCGACACACATAGGTCGCCAGAAGCGAGGCGTAGTGCGTTCCCGCCTGCGAGTCATACAGTTCGCGGGCCATACTGAGCAGCGAACCGCGCCCGTCGCCCCGGTCGAAGACGCTGACCACGCGCGATACGCTACGCAGCCGGCCCTCCGTCGGCAGCGGCGCATGGACTACCAGACCCTGATTGCCATGCAGGACGCTGGGCATGGTAAGCCCGAGCCCGAGCGAATAGAGGCGGGGAGCTGCCACAACGGATGCAAGACCCGGCAGGGTAAGCGCGGGCGGCAAAGGTCCAAGATAGCGTCGCATCCACGCATCGGATGGATCAAGGCCGCAGCCCACGCTCAGCGCATAAATGCAGCTATCAAGGCTCGTGTAGGATTGCTCCAGTTCAACCGGCGTCATGCCCATCAGCGCGTCGTAATTCAGCATAAGCAGGTTCACCACTTTCCCTGTTTCGGGATATACGCGGGGACGCAACTACACGTCATCGCCGTCTCCGGCCGGGTCACTAGCGGCAACGACCGTTTCCCAGGCTCCTTGGGACAGCCCGGCGCGTCCTATGACCACGGCCCAATGGCGCTGGCTGCCAAAATCCTCGCTCCACCGCCACATGTTGCGGCTGAGCCGGGCCAGCGGGTATTCAAGGGTCACGCCGATCGCACCGTGAATTTGGTGCGCGAGCATTGCGCCCTTGTCCACCCCCCGCCCTGCCCGCAGCTTCGCAATCGCAACAGCCAGCGCGCCCTCTCCAGCATCCATCCTTGCGCAGGCCATGCGTGCCGCGGCCGCTGTCGCCACTGCTTCGCTGGCCAATTGGGCGAGCATGTGCTGCACTGCCTGAAACTTCGAAAGCGAGCGCCCGAACTGGCTGCGTTCCTGAGCATAGCGCACCGACAAGTCGAGAGCCCCTTGCAAGGCGCCGGCGATCTGGACCGACCGCAGCAAGGCTCCGGCCAGTGTCAGTTGGTCGTCCCGGGGCGGCCTCGCGGCAATGGCCTTGCTTGTTGCGCCCTCAGGGGCAGACAGAGCGACCGATTCGCCATCGGCGATGAGGACATGTGCATCCGCTGGGACAATCCCACCCGTATCGCTGCCCGCAAATCCCGCAGGCAAGCTGAGAAATACGGGCCTCTCCGCCGGAGCCGTGCCAGCGGCACATAGCAGGGCATTGGCGACAAGCGTATCGCCCAGCGGGGCAGGCTCACCGCAGGACGCGGAATGAGCGAGCACGTCGAACAACTCGGACCATTTCAAGCCAAAGCCGCCCGCCTCTTCCGGGCACATTGCCAGTGGCAGGCCCAATTCGGCGGCCTTGGCCCACAGCACAGGATCACATTCCTCGGTTTCGTCGCGACGCCGGTTCTGCCCTTCGGCATGGAGGCGGACGACCTGTTCGAGGAGGATTTCCGAAACCGACATGGTCACCGCACTCCCAGCGAACGGGCAGTAATGCCGCGCAGGATCTCACGGGCGCCGCCCCGCAATGAGAAAGTGGGCGCCGCCCGGATTGTGTGATCGATGGCCCTGCGCAGATCCGCTGGAGGAACATCGAACAGACTCCTGACCGCAGGCGCGGTGCGCTGTTCGAGTTCGGCCCCGAGATCCTTTGTTATGACCGCGAGATAAGAAGGATCCTCGTCCCTCTCGAGCTTCCCAGCGACCATCAAAGACAATGAACGTAGCACTGCCGTCTCGGCGATCAGCGCTCCGAGAGTCGCCAGGACCGCGTTTTCGACTTTGGGTTCCGATAGTTCAGAGAGATTCGCCGCCGCCGCCGTGACCAGCGGGAACGCGCTAAGGAACCGCTCCGATCCACTTCGCTCGAGCGCGAGTTCGGAAGTCACTTGGGTCCAGCCTTCCCCCTCGACGCCGAGCAGCCGCTCGTCCGGCACGAAGACGTCGTTGAAGACGACTTCATTGAAGTGCGATTCGCCATTGAGGTCGGCGATCGGCCTTACCTCCACACCCTGGCTGTCGAGTTCGATCAGGAACTGGGTCAGGCCTCGCTGGCGCATTTCGCGGGCGGGCCCCTGTGTGCGGAACAGGCCGATCATGACCTGGCAATATTGGGCATTGGTGGTCCAAAGCTTTGTACCGTTCAGCCGCCAACCGCCGGTGTCACGGTCAGCGCGGGATTCTAGCGCGGCAAGGTCCGATCCGGCGTTGGGCTCGCTCATGCCGATGCAGAACGATATGTCCCCGCTGGCAATGCCGGGCAGGTAACGCTGCTGCTGCTCGGGCGTGCCCACTTTCAGGATGAGCGGACCACTTTGTCGATCGGCGACCCAGTGAAGCCCAACCGGAGCGCCCGCCGCCAGCATTTCTTCCTGAAGGACCAAGCGTTCGAACGCACTTCGACCGCTCCCCCACGGGGGGGGCCAGGTCATTCCGATCCAGCCCCGCTTGCCGACAGCCCGGCTGAATTCACGATCGACACCGGCCCATGAGTGAGCGCGATCAAAAGTCGTCCATTCAGTCGCGTAGTCAGCCAGGAATTCCCTTACCTCCTGGCGAAGTTTCAGGGCAGATGGCGGCAGCGCAGCAACTTCATTGCCCGCCCTCATAGAACACCCTTTTCGGCCAGCTTTGCGAATGCGTCTTCATCCACGCCGAGCATTTCGCGCAGGACTTCAACAGTATCCTGGCCAATCACCGGCGGCCCCAGGCGATATTCGGCGGGCGATCCTGTACATCTGATCGGACTGGCAGCGACCGCGATCTCGCCCGACAACGCGTGCGGCAGCTTTACCTCGATACCGCGCGCGATGAAGTGCGGATCCTGTTCGAGGTCGCCCATCCGATTGATCGGACCGCACGAAACCCCGGCCGGGTTTAGCAGGTTGATCCAGTGTTCCCGGGTGTGCTGTGCAAGGACTTCGGTCAGTTCAGCAGCCAGATCTTCGCGGTGGGCAACCCGGGCGCCCATCGTGTTAAAGTCCGGGTTATCCATCCAGTCGGCCCTGCCGACCGCAGACGCCAGCCGAGCGAATTCACGGTTATTGAATGTCGCGACAAGCAGGTAGCCATCCGATGTCGGGTAAACGCCATAAGGCGAGGCGCTCGGATGATCGTTTGCGGTGCGCGGCATTTCGAACCTGCCGTTGAACCAGGCGGTGAAAGTGTTCGCCATGGCAGCGACCTGGGATTCGAACAGCGAGATATCAATGTGCTGCCCTTCCCCCGTCTGGTCGCGGTGCCGCAGAGCCAGCAGAATTCCTATGACCGCATCCTTGCCCGCGAGGATATCGGCGATCGGCACGCCAACCCGCATCGGCGGTCCATCAGGTTCCCCGGTTACGCTCATAAGGCCGGACATCGCCTGCATCAGAAAATCATATCCGCTGCGCGTAGAATAGGGCCCGGTCTGGCCAAAACCACTGACCGAGCAATAGATGAGCCCGGGATTGACCTGCTTCAGCGATTGGTAATCGAGGCCATATTTGGCCAGCGTGCTTGGACGGAAATTCTCGACAAAGATATCGGCCCCGGCAGCTAAATCGCGCAGGATCGCTGCGCCTGCTTCGGTCTGGAAGTTGACGGCAATCGACCGCTTGTTGCGGTTGACCGCCTGGAAATAAGTGGATTCTCGCGTTTCAAAGCCGTCCTTGTCGATTAGCCAAGGCGGACCAACAGGACGAACATCGTCGCCCTCGCCGG
>Ga0207639_10001389_pt1 | contig 16345 bp, 17 predicted proteins | sample KBSCornC32_FD_184299 | JGI IMG/M metagenome (GOLD analysis project Ga0207639, IMG submission 184299) | Corn rhizosphere microbial communities from Kellogg Biological Station, Michigan, USA - KBS Corn C3-2 (SPAdes) (version 2) | ecosystem: Host-associated > Plants > Roots > Rhizosphere > Soil ...
CGCCCATGGCGGATCTGATAAATATTTGGCGGACATTCTCAAAGAACGTCAGCGGCATTTCGACATTTTATGGATCAGCCGCCCCGAGAACATGGCAACCGTCAGGCAGTTGCACGATGCGGAACCAAAACTTTTCGAGGGCATAAAGCTCGTCTATGACAGTGAGGCGATCTACGCCCTGCGAGAGACTCTGCAGACGCGACTCATCGGTAGGAATGGCAACGAACGTGCCGACAACAACCTCGACGCAGAGATCGCACGCGCGTCAATATGCGACGAGATCATCGCGGTAAGTGAGAGCGAAGCTGCAGAATTCCGCATAGGCAGCAAGGCACGCGTTCACACGATCGGCGGACTGGTGCGTTCCGACGCCGGCGAAGCGCCGTTCCATAAACGCTCCGGCATCCTCTTCGTCGGGGCACTGCATACCGACCATTCGCCAAATGTGGATTCGCTTAGATGGTTCTTGCAACGAGGGTGGCCCACGCTTCGGGACTTTCAAAAAGATCTGAAACTGACGATCATCGGCCAAATCGACCCCGAGATCGAGCGGGAGCTCAACCATCCGGGTGTGACGGTAAAAGGGACCGTCGCCAACCTCAAGCCTCACTATAACAACGCGAGGATAGTGATCGCACCCACGAGATTCGCGGCCGGCGTACCAAACAAGGTCATCGAAGCCGCCGCGAATGGCGTTCCGGTCGTCGCCACGCCGCTGCTCGCGGATCAGCTAGGATGGACCGATGAATTGATCGTCGCCGACGAGGCGGAGTTCGGCGAGGCTTGCATTCGACTCTATTCCGACGAGACGCTCTGGTCATCAACCCGAAAAAAAGCTCTCAAACGCGTTCGCGAGGAGTATGATCCCGCAGCGATCTCGCTGAAGCTTCAGACTGTAATAAATGAGCGAGTAAGCGACGCAGCTCAGGGTATCTCCACCTGATCTATCTGCGCGCGCTGCAGCTTGCCGCTGTAATCGATATACAGCGATTTCCACTCGCTAAAGATATCGAGCACCTGCGTGCCGGCTTCACGGTGGCCGTTGCCGGTGGCTTTCGTCCCGCCGAACGGCAGGTGGACCTCCGCACCGATCGTCGCCGAATTCACGTAGCAAATTCCCGTGTACAGCTCCTGCATGGCGTGAAACGCATTGTTCACGTCCTGCGTGTAGATCGCGCTTGAGAGCCCGTACTGGACGCCGTTGGCAATATCGATGGCCTCATCAAGCGTCCCAAACGGTATGACGCACGTCACGGGCCCAAATATCTCTTCCTGCTCTATGCGCATTCCGTGCTTCACATCTGTAAACACCGTCGGCTCGATGAAGTAGCCTTTCGAATACTGCCCTTTCGTCAACGCGTTGCCTCCACATGCGAGCGTCGCTTTATCGTGGACCTTGCCGATCTCGATATAGCCGAGGATCTTGTCCATCGCTTGTTGGTTGATCACAGGCCCAACGTCTGTTTTTTGCTCGAGTCCGTTACCTACGCGCAGCGCCGTCACACGCTCCACGAGCATCTGCGAAAACTTCTTATAAATCTTCTTATGCACCACGAGCCTCGAGGACGCCGTACATCGCTGCCCGCTCGTGCCAAATGCTCCCCAGACACATCCCTCGACCGCGTTCTCGAGATCGGCGTCATCCATGATGATGATCGCGTTCTTGCCGCCCATTTCGAGCGAGACGATCTTGTTCTCGCGTGCACACTGCTCGGCAATGATTTTGCCTGTCGCGGTCGAACCGGTGAACGAGATCAGACGCACGTCCTTGTGGCCGACTAGTGCGGGCCCAACGTCCTCGCCGTGGCCGTTTACGAGATTCACGACTCCCGGGGGAATGCCAGCCTGCTCGCACGCTTTGACGAGATTGAGCGCCGACAAAGGCACGTCCTCGCCCGACTTGAGCACGACCGTGTTGCCGCAAACTAGTGCGGGAATGAGCTTCCATGACGGGATCGCCATCGGAAAATTGAACGGCGTGATCAACCCGCAAATTCCGACCGGCTGACGCAGGCACATCGCAAACTTATCAGGCATCTCCGCCGGCGTCGTAAAGCCATGCAGCCGCCTTCCCTCGCCCGCCGTAAAGTACGTGCAGTCGATCGCCTCCTGCACGTCTCCGCCAGTCTCCTTGAGCACCTTGCCCATTTCGCGGGTCATGTCCTGCGAATAGCGGTCCTTGTTTGCCCTCAGGATCTCGCCGAGTCTGAACAGTATCTCCGCCCGCTTTGGCGCCGGTGTCAAACGCCAACGCCGCGCGGCATCACTCGCCGCTGCGATCGCGTTGTTCATGTCATCGGCGTTCGACTTTGGAAAGCGCCCGACGACATCATCCGAGTCGGCCGGATTCACGTTATCAAACCACTCACCAGACAAAGAGGCGACCCACTGGCCGCCTATGTAGTTGTGAAATTTCTTTGCCGCCTTTTTTGAAAGACGGGCTGCGGTAGCTTTCGCCATAAATATTATTGGACCGTGAATTGTACTATCTTGAGCTGCGGCATTCCCGTCGCGGGATTGTACGCGACGACCTCCATCACGACCGGATCGCCGGGCTTGAGCTTGTTTACGAGATCTGTAAACGACTTGAGGTCCGCGACCGAAACGCGGTTGATCCTGCGGATCAGATCATTCTCACTCAGTGCCGCATTCCCATTCGAGTTACGCACGTCGGCGATATAACTCGTCGGATTTATTTCCTTAACGAGCAGCCCTTTTTGGCCCTCGAGCTTGGCCGTCGTCGCGAGGGCCGGCGTCATTTCGACAAGCGTCAGGCCAAATGGCTTTGCATCCTTGGCTCCGTCGACCGGCAGCGGCCTGCGCTGGCTTGCGTTGTCGGCGTCGCGAGTAGGCGGACGTTCGCCAAGCTTGATCGTCGTCGTCATCGGCATCAACTTGCCGTCCATTTCGCGGAGATATCCGACAGCGATACTCGAGTCAGGGCCCGCGACACCGATCTTTGCGATCAGGTCCTGGGCACTCTCGACCTTTTGTCCGTTGATCTCGGTGATGACATCGCCGGCCTGAATGCCGGCCATTCCCGCCGGGCCTTTCTTTTCCCTAACGTCCGTCACGATCGCGCCAGCCGCGTCCTTGAGACCATAAACTGCCGCGTATTCCGACTTTACGGAATCGAGCAGCACGCCGAGGTAACCGCGACGGACCTTTCCGGTGCTCGAGATCTGTTTGTAAACGTTCTCGGCCTCATGCGACGGCAGTGCAAATCCGATCCCGTTATAGTCGCCCGTCGAGGTCGCGATCTGCGAGTTAACCCCGATGACCTCGCCCTCCATGTTGACGAGCGGGCCGCCAGAATTACCGCGGTTGATCGCCGCGTCAGTCTGAATAAATCGTTGAAACGCCGATGCGTACGGCGTCTCACGCCGCGTCTGCGAAATGATACCTGCAGTCACAGTTTTCGTGAGTCCAAAAGGCGAGCCGATCGCTAGCACCCAATCGCCGACCTCCGCCTTATCGGAATCGCCAAAGGTCAGAAAAGGAAGGTCCTTTTTAGCATCGATCTTGAGCACCGCGAGGTCTGTGCCGTCCTCGCCGTCCGTGCCGACAAGCGTGGCTGGATACTCCTCACCGTTGTCGAGCCTGACAGTGATCCTCGTCGCTCCCTCAACCACATGGTTATTGGTCAATATGTACCCGGCTTTATCGACAATAAAGCCGCTCCCGACGCCGTAGATGGGCCGGTGGGCCATCAGTCGCCGCAGAAACTCCATGATGTCGTCATCCTTCTCAGGCGACGGACTGACGCGGGCCGCGGTCTGCGGTGCGGTCACCTTGGTATCTATGCTGACGACTGCGGGCTCGACCTTTTTAGCGACCTCGGCAAACGATTTTGACAGCTTCTCGGGCTGGCCATTCACCGCTGCCGCGACAAACAAAATAACGGCCGAAAAGGCCGCGACCGCTCTCACTGAATGGCGAAAAACCCTTATCTCGAACATAAAACTACTCCCCCGAGCGTATAAGCGAAAAGTATAACAAAAACCAAATTTGCGTATACTTTGATGCCTATTTCGACGCATCAAGCAGAATTTTCAGCGTCCCCGGCTCGGCCGCGCGCTTCATAGCCTCAACACCGCGCGAGAGCGGGAATATGTCATCGATCAGCCTCTCGACCGGCACCTTGCCGTCCGCCAGCAACTCGAGAGCAGGTGCAAAACGCCCGCAGCGTGAGCCGACGATCGTGATCTCGTCCACAACGACCCGTGCCGCCGCCCACTTAGGCGTGCCGTGAAACGTTGATTTGAGAACGATCTTCCCCCGCGGCCGTACCAGATCGAGTGCCGTCGCAAATCCGCTCTCCGAGCCGCTTGCCTCGACGACGACATCAAAACTCCGCTGCATCTCGGGCCCGATCTCATCAAGCATTACGGCGTCATTGCATAAGTCACGAGCAATGGCCATCTTCCCCGGATGCTTGCCGACGAGGGTCACGCCCGCTGATCGCAAACCCAGCGACATTGCACACAACAGGCCGAGTTTCCCATCGCCGATCACAGCAACCTTCGTGTCGGGACCGATCTCGACCTGCTCAGTGATTCCAAAGGCAGCCGCAAGCGGCTCCACGAAGACGGCCTGTTCATCTGAGACGCTGTCGGGCACGACCAGAAGATTCCTCGTCGGCAGCCGCAGAAACTCCGCGTGAGCACCATCGCGACCGACGATCCCGAGCACGGTCCGATCGGGACAATGCCGCGAATCGCCGGCAACACATTTTTCGCACTTGCCGCATCCCGCATTGATCTCGCCGACGACGCGGGTGCCAACAAGCTCCGGTGCGTCCGAAGACTCCTCGACAACGCCGACAAACTCGTGCCCGGGCGTTCCCTCAAACCCTGCGTACCCACGTACGATCTCGAGGTCCGTATTGCAGATGCCGGAAAGCGTTACGCGCACGAGCGCCTCGTCCGAAGCCGCAGGCATGTCTACATCAGCCAACCTCAGCTCACCTTCCGTGAATCGCAGAGCTTTCATGTTCGTTTTTGATGGCACGCGTTAGAATAAACTCGCATTTGTATGACGAGAATTCTCTTACTTTTGACGGCACTCGCGCTACTCGCGGCTGCGTTTTCCTGCGCCAAGGAGACACCCAAATATGACGCCCACGGCGATACGCCCACCGCGGCTTATAAACGACTCTTTGCTGCCGTAAAGGCGGGAGATACCAGCGCGATCAAGGGGGAGATGACAAAAAAGACGTTAGAATTTAACCACTTTGGGGCGCAGCGATTCGGAAAGTCAGATGACGAGGAGATCCGCTACGGCATGACCTCCACCACCCAGACCGACACACTCCCGCAGATCCGCGACGAACGCGTCAAAGACAATATGGGTGCGCTCGAGGTCTGGAACGCGAAGGAGAACAGATGGGACGATCTGCCCTTCATGATTGAGGATGGCAAGTGGAAACTCGCTTACGGCGACGGATACGCAGGCATCTGGCATTCGCCCGGCAAACCCCGCAGCGAGATCGAGGGCGACGCGGCCAACGCTCTCCGACCTCCACTCACACCGGCGGCAAACGTCAACATCTCGTCAGCTCCTAAAAGATGACCAGCCCCGCAGAATTCGAGGCCCTGATCGCGACCTATGTGCAGCACGGATGGCTGCTGCGTCGCCTCGTCCTGCAGGACGCAAGCAACGCTCCGAGTGGTCTGACAGAGGATGTCACGCTCACAAAAGGCGTCGTCGACGCCGCGTGGTTCTCCCGGCCACCGCAGCCCGGTTCGATAGCTTGGGAGATCAGGTATTTGGGCTCATCACAGTACGCACTTGTCGAACATCTTGATGAGAATTCAGCCGACTTCAATGAAAAATTGCATCAAACAGAACAGCGGCTCGCAGATGCTGTCCACGCAAAAGAACGGCTTGACACTCGCTGCTATTCGACTCAAACTTGAGTTGTTGAAATGACGATCAAAGAATTCGGTGGAAAGGTTGCGAGCGTCTGGGAAGGCTTGCGGCCGGTCACCAAAAAAATGGTTGTCGGTGCATTAAAAACCGGCGACGCCCAAAACTCTCAAGCCCCCAGGTTCTATTACGACGCTCACGCAGACTGGGAAGTCAGCCGTCTGCTCTCCGCTCTGGACGAGCAGTCTTCAACGTCGGAAACTCGTCGTGATTCAGCTAAACTCAATGAAATAAAGGAGTTAGCTGAGACATGTGCCCGCATCCTCGAGTCACAATCGGCCTCCGCCGAGGTTTTTATTCAACTGGCTAGCCGTGCGATCCGTGAAAATGATTACAGGCGGCTCGACCGCCTCGCCGATACGCTTGCCGAGAGATACTCGGCTGGTGAGATCGCCGAGATCGTGCGTCAGACCGAGATGCCGCAGATCCGTGCGGTCGCCTATGAGACCCTTGCGATGATGCCGGTGGAGAATTTGGTTCCGCTGCTCGATGACGCGTTATACAGCGGCATTGCCGCGGGCGCTCTCGAGCAAAAGGCGTTTGAATTCGAGTCCGACGAGGCTCGCGACGTGCTCGATCAGTACGACAGCGGTCTACTCGGCGAAGCCTAGGCTGTCGCCTCGCCTTCCTTAGCTTTCAACCTGTTTGGATACATCGGGAACTTTGCGGTCAGCTCCGCGACCTCTCGCCGCACGCGCGTTTTCACCTCTTCCGACTCCGGCTCATGAATAATATCGGCGATCATCTTGCCGATAAGCCGCATGTCGTCCTCTTTCATTCCGCGTGTCGTCAGAGCCGGCGTGCCGAGGCGTATGCCGGACGCGACAAACGGCTTGTTGGTGTCGAATGGGATCGTGTTTTTGTTGACGGTTATGTGGACCTCATCCAGCGCTTTTTCCGCGACCTTGCCGGTGATGCCTTTGCCGCCCATAAAGACATCGACCAGCAAAAGATGATTATCTGTGCCGCCGGAGACGATCCGCAGACCCGCGTCCTTTAGCGTCTCAGCGAGCGTCTGAGCGTTGTCGAGGATCTGCTGTTGATAAGTCTTGAAATCGCCCCGCAAGGCCTCGCCGAATGACACCGCTTTTGCCGCAATAACATGCACGAGCGGCCCGCCCTGCACGCCCGGGAAAACGCTGCGATTCAGGTCGGTCGCAAACTCTTCCCGGCACAAGATCAACCCGCCACGCGGCCCTCGCAGTGTTTTGTGCGTTGTCGTCGTGACAAATTCACAATGTGGTACTGGTGAAGGGTGCAGCCCCGTCGCGACAAGTCCGGCGATGTGAGCAATATCTGCCATCACCTTTGCCCCGACAGAACGCGCGATCTCGCCAATGCGTTCGAAATCAATCGTTCGCGGGTATGCCGACGCGCCGCAGATCAGCAGCTTCGGCTGCGATTCTTCCGCTTTCTTTTGCAGCTCGTCATAATCGATGGTCTCCGTCTCGCGATCAACACCGTAATCCGCGACCTTGTAGTTGATCCCCGAAAAATTTAGCGGATGCCCGTGCGTCAGATGCCCACCATGCGAGAGGTTCATCCCCAGGATCGTATCTCCATGATCGAGCGCCGTCATCAGAACGGCCATATTCGCCTGCGCCCCGCTGTGCGGTTGGACGTTGGCGTGCTCGGCGCCGAAAAGCTGCTTTGCACGATCGATCGCCGCATTCTCGACGACGTCCGCAAACTCGCACCCACCGTAATACCGCTTGCCGGGATATCCCTCCGCGTACTTGTTAGTGAACGCTGTTCCCATCGCCTGCAGCACCGCCTCGGAGACAAAATTCTCCGACGCGATCAGCTCCAGACCATTCGTCTGCCGCCGCACCTCGTCATCGATCGCGTTTGAGATCAGCGGATCGATCTCGGAAACAGCAGCCTCAAAAAAGCGGTTCATAGATTTAGTGAATGAAGTTAGCCGTTAACGATCTCGGAAGGCGTTCTGCCATGAATGCGTTTGAAAATTATGGCCTGTTCGTCTTTCCTATCCAAGCCGCTTGGCATGCTGATGCGAGCGAACTCTTTCGCCTCTTCGTACATTTCCGCGCACATCAGGAGACGCTCGCTGGAAGTTTTTTGCGATAGGATCTCATCCACTAATCCTCTAGCGGCTCGTGTTGTGTCTTCCACTTTTCCACCTCCGACCAGATCGAACCTAATGCAAGCCTTTCGATCCAACCGCGGACATAATCGGCATCATATGTTTTGCGGGTCAGATTGGCAATATCTCTGATCTGCATCTCGGAACGCGAATCGTTCGCCCACTGCAGCTTCGCGACGATGAGATCCTCTCGTGTCGTCGCCCAAAAGTTTATGTCCGCGACGGTTTCCCGATAACGGCGCGAAAAGCTGGTCCTCGAAAAATCGGTGTCTTTTTGCACGATACAATCGATTTTGCCGCCGTGCGTGTTGTTCACGATATTAAACATTCCCCGCCTACCGATCGCCCGTCTTATCGAGTTCTCGCTAATGTAATACTCATCCTTGAATTGATCGAAAAAGGCGCTCACCTTGCTGGGAGAGATTTGGATCACGATATCGATGTCTTTCGTCATTCGGATCTCTCCATAGACTGCCATCGCGTATGATCCCGTGACCATATATTCGATCCCGAGCTGATCGGCCTTATTAACAAAGTCCCTTAGTGTTTCGATCATCGACAGCGGCATTGTCTTATTGAACCATCGCTTGGAATTCACTTTCAGTTAGCACCGTAACTCCAAGCGATTCCGCCTTCGTCAGCTTTGATCCCGCATCGTCGCCGGCCACGACGAAGTCGGTTTTCTTTGATACCGATCCGGAGAGCCGTCCGCCACGCTCCTCAATAAGGCGGCCGGCCTCGTCGCGGGTGTAGTTCTCGAGCTTGCCGGTAAGGACGAATGTCTTCCCGACAAATCGGTCGTCGATCATCGCCGCGCTCGCGGCGTCAGCCTCGGTCTGGACGCCTGCTGATTTTAGCCGCACGACGAGATCCACATTCCGCGGCTCGCGAAACCATCCGTACACGCTCTCCGCCACGGTCATTCCGATCTCGGGAATATCGACAAGCTCCTCTATAGATGCTGATGCGAGTTTATCGATCGAGCGAAAGTGATTTGCAAGTATCTTTGACGTGCGTTCGCCAACATGACGAATGTCGATGCCAAACAATAGCCGCTGGAGCCCGTGCGTCTTACTCGCCTCGATCTCCTCAATAAGTTTGCGCGCCGTCTTCTCACCTTTTCGTTCGAGGCTTGAGATATCATCGGCCGTCAGCGTATACAGGTCGGCAACGTCTTTGACGCGACCTGAGTCGACAAGCATCTCGGTCAGTACGTCGCCAAGCCCCTCGATGTCCATTGCCTTGCGAGCAGCAAAATAGGCGATCCTGCCTTTGATCTTCGCGGGGCACTCCGGATTCGTGCAGCGACGCACCGCCTCGCCTTCGGGTCGCACCGCATCAAAACCGCAAACGGGACACTCCGTCGGAAACTCGAATTCTCTCTCGCTGCCATCACGCCGCGATGGAATATTCTGCAGCACCTGCGGTATGATCTCGCCGCTCTTCTCGATCAGCACGTAATCACCGAGCTTGAGGTCCAGCCGCTTTATCTCGTCCTCATTGTGCAGCGAGGCTCGTGCGACCGTCGTCCCCGCAAGCAGCGTCGGCTCCAGATGGGCCACCGGCGTCAGTGCACCGGTCCGACCGACCTGAATGCCGATATCGACCAGCCGCGTCGTCGCCTGACGAGCCGGATATTTGTAAGCGATCGCCCATCGCGGAGCTTTGCTCGTGAAACCAAACTCATCTTGAAGAGCCGTCGAATTGACCTTTACCACGACGCCATCAATCTCGTAATCGAGCGAGTCGCGCATCGTTTCCATCTCTGCGACGAATGCCGAAAGCTCGTCAAAGCTCTTGCACAGACGCCGATTTGGATTCACGTGAAATCCATTCCTCTCGCACCAGTCAAATATCTCCCAGTGCGTCGCAAACATCTTCTGATTGCCCGTAAACGCGTCGTACGGAAACATATCCAGCCGCCGCGACGCAACCACCGTCGAGTCGAGCATCCGCAGCGTTCCGGACGCGGAATTGCGTGCGTTCGCAAACGTCTTTTGCCCCTGCATTTCAAGCTCCGCATTTATACGCTCGAATTGCGTCCGCGACAAAAACACCTCACCCCGCACCTCTGCATGTGCAGGCGCGTCCTTCTTCAGACGCAGCGGTATTGTACGGATCGTCTTAGCGTTCTGTGTGATCTCATCGCCCTTGCGCCCGTCGCCGCGAGTCGCGGCAACGGCGAGAATTCCGTTCTCGTAGTGCAGCGAGACGCTCAGCCCATCGATCTTCAATTCCGCCACATAATCCAGCTTGCGTCCCTCTGCAAGCCGTTCGCACCGCTCGGTAAACGCCTTCAGATCGTCAAGCGAATAGCTGTTGTCGAGGGACATCAACGGCACCGTGTGAGTGAACGGCCGCAGTGAATCTGCCTTCCCACCAACTCGCTGGGTCGGGCTGTCCGGCGTGATCAGCTCCGGATGCTCAGCCTCGAGATTCTTCAACCGCTCGAGCAGTTGGTCAAACTCGTAATCGGAGATCTCCGGCGCCTCTTTTTGGTAATAGAGTTCGTTATGGTGCTCGATCTCGCGTCTGAGCTCCGCGATCTCTTTTTTTACGTCTGCTGCCATCGGATCAACTGTTCATCGCCTCAGCGATCAACCTATGAAAATGATGCGTCCCCTGCTCGCGTGTCGGCGAATATCGTCCCTGAGAATAAAATCGCGATCGAATCCCACGCTGCACGCTCTCGACAACCGCCTCATCCTCGAGCTCCACCGAGTGCAGGTCCGCACCCGCGCCTTCGCTTATGAGTGACTCATCGCTGACGTATGTCCAAAATTCAACGGCCGTCCGCTCTTTTGCGATCGGCCGTACGACATTTACGGAGATACCCCACGGATAAAAGTTGAACATCGTATTGGGAAAGATGAAGAGATACCTTGCCTCAACATCGCCGCCCGACGAATATCCCGTCTGCAAACTTGCGTACCTGAATAACTCCGTTGTATACGTTCCGTAATCGACAAGCTTATTCAGCCCATGATGCACGTAGGGAATGTGAAAGCCCTCGAGATAATTCTCACAATACAACGCCCAATGCGCGCTGACCTCGTATTCGCGTCGCGCCGTGAGCCTTAGTCCTGCAGGCTCGATGCGGCCAAGGTGCAACGCGACATCGCAGACCAGATCCTCGAATTCGGACTTAGGAGCGACCGACGTGAAAAGAAACCCGCCCCTCTCCGCGAGCGGCATTTTTCGCAGATTATCGCTCTCCGCCGGAAAGTCGATGACACCTACAAACTCCGGCATCGACGAGCACGTCCCGTCGAGCAGGAATCTTCGCCCGTGATATGGACAGCGGATCAGCTCGCCGTCGCACGACTCGTCTACAAGCACCTTGCCGCGATGTGTGCAGACGTTCGTGAGGCAAGAGATGTATTCGCCCGTCCGCACGAGCAGCAGCGGCTCATCGATCAGCCTTGGCAGCAATGAGATCGGAGTCAGCGCGTGCCCGAGGTCGAATTCACGTCCGAGAAACTGCCAGCTCTGCGCAAATATCTTCTCGCGCGCCTCGTCAAAATACCGCTGCTCGGTATAAAAATCCGAGTGCAGCGTCCTCGCCTTGCGAATGTCCTCGTCGATCTCAAACATCAGTACAATAAGAACACCGGCCGCTGCGAGTCACGCCTAAAGCCTCTCGCCAGCAACCCACGCGCAAATGCCCCGAGGAATTCATCCCTGATCCGCAACTGCTCCGCCTTCGCCTTCTCGAGATCATGCTCGACGAGCTGCGCCCAGTCATTCACGGTCGCGATCTCCGCCCGCGGGAGCGACGACTCCTCATAAGATCTCCCGGCCGCGAGCGCCTCGACCTTGTGATCGCGCAATTCCCAATCGGCCATCAACCGGTCGCTGTCGAGACCGAGCGGCTTGTCCTCAAATTCCGGCGAGGTGCCATAGTCGGTGCCGTAAAAATTTACGTGATACTCGCGCGTAGTCGCACCGAGCTTCTCCAGGTTAAAAAAGGCATTCCTCGACTTTACCGGCTCAAACGTCCAGCGAATGTAATCGATGCCCTCATCTAACGCACGCTCGCGCTGTGCCCATTTGAGTCGCGCGCCGAGACCGACGTTCTGGTATTCCAGTCGGATCGCCGTCATGTGCGAATAGAACGCACGGCGGCCATTGATGATCGCCGGCACGCTGAGAGTAAAGCCCGCAAGCCGCTCGCCATCCCAAGCCCCGAGCGAGAAACCACCGGCGGTTTTTGTCACGACCAGATGCCGCACGGGCGACACCTCCGACTCGGGCAGGGCAAACACCTCACGTTGTATCTGCACGCACTCGGTAAATTCTCCTATGGTGGTACATTCACGTATCTGAATTCTGTTGTTCATCGTGGCTCTCAAAAATGATATCCAATCTCACTCCGGACGCGAAAAATAGGGCTTAACTTTCGCTCCGCGCCTCTGATATCCTTTTAATACCGCCTCGCAAGCGGTCCGCAAGCTCGCTTCTCCCTGCTAATGACCCCGAAACACGACCTGGAAATCCGAGGTAACTTCCTCACGCACCCGCATCCCGAGGTGATCGCCGAGATCGCGACCGCGCGGCTCAGCGGGAGCCTGCGCATCGGATCTAAGGAGAAAAAGAGCGTCATCTACTTTCGCGACGGGCGGATCGTGTTTGCCGCCTCGAATGCCCGCTCCGCACGGCTCTCTGAGCTGCTGCTCGCCAAAGGCAAGCTCGACAAGAGCGACCTTGCACAGATCCCAAACTTCTCAAACGATTTTGAGTTTGCAGCATTTCTCGAGGACGAAGGATTCCTTAAGTCGGGTGATGCCGAGCGGTTGTTTTCAGATCAGGTCGCCGCGATCGTCGTCGACGTTTTGTCCTGGAAAGATGGCGATTGGACGTTCAGCCATCTCGCCCGCGCGCGTGATGGGCTTGATTTTGAAGTAAAGACAGATGCGCTCCTAGTGGAATATTCACGATCGTTGCCGATAGGCGAAATGCTCAAGCGCTTTCGCAGCCTCAATGAGAAATTCGAGCGGTCCGAGCTGCCGATGAATGGACTCGTGCTCAGTCAAAGCGAGGCCTTCGTCCTATCTCGCGCGGAGCACGGCGAATTGACGGCTGCGGAGATCGCCAAGATCGCCGCAATGCCCGAGGCTGCCGCTCTTCACGTGCTGTACACGTTATGGTTGGCTGGACTCGTCGATCGACACGATTGGCAGCCCGCGTTTACGCCCGAGATCGTCTCGTCGATCCGCTCCGCAAAACTAGAGTTAAAAAAGGAAGCCAACTTCCCGGTCTTTGCATCGTCCCAAAAAGAATCGCAAAAACTCGGGCCAAACTCAGAGCCGGAGCCCGCAAAACCCGAGCTGCCAAAGGCTCTCGAGATCACGCTTACTATCGACGAGTATCTCGACCGCATCGAGAATGCCGTCACGTTTTATGACATGCTCGGCGTCGAGGTAAATGCCGACGTTACCGACATCAAGCGCATGTACTTTGGTCTGGCAAAGATGTTCCACCCGGACAAATACCACAGTCAGGGTGCCGAGCTTCGCAAGCGTGTCCAAAACGCCTTTACCGAGATGTCGCAGGCCCACGAGACGCTCAAGGACAGCCATCAACGAGAGCTATACGACTATCGAATGCGCAACGAGCTCGCCGCCCGCAAAAAATCGGCCGAGTCCGGCGACAGCATCAACAAGAGCGCGCAGCTCCTGCAGGCGGCCGAGAGCTTTGATCGCGGCTTTACGCTGCTAATGAACAAAGAGATCGACAGCGCGCTTCCTCTGCTTGCCCGCGCCGTCCATTACGCTCCCGACAATGCCCGCTATCACGCCTACTACGGCAAGGCACTATCGTTTGACGAGAGCAAGCGTCACAAGGCCGAATCCGAGATGCAGGCCGCTCTCAGGATCGATGCGCAAAATCCGACATTCCGCCTGATGCTCGCCGAGTTCTTTATCGACATGGGCCTGAAAAAACGTGCCGAGGGTGAGCTCAACCGCCTGCTGTCCGTCTTCCCGTCCAACCGCGAAGCCGCCGACATGCTCGCCGCTCTCAAGAATTCTTGACTTGTAACGCGAGACGCAAACGCGAGAAACTATCGCGGACGTGAGTTTTCTCGCAAACGAAGACAAATTGCTCAACCTCGCGCGCTCGATGGACGAATTCGAGGGCTACGCCGCGGGTCAGGCAAGCCGTGTCGCGTGGATTGCCGATGCTTTGGCTGAGAAGCTTGGGGTCGCAAGCCGCGATCGCGAATTTCTCGAGCAGGCCGCGCTTTTGCACGACATCGGTGAGATGCGAATGGCGCGTGAATACATTCGTGCTGATCACGCCCTAACGGCTCATGAGCGGCTCGATCTCGAACGCCACCCGGTCATTGGTGAGCAGGAAATAGCGAAGCTCGAGCTCCCTAAAAGCACGCAGCTCATCGTCCGCTGGCATCACGAGTGGTGGAATGGTTCTGGCTATCCGGACCATCTCGAGACCGAGCAGATACCGCTCTCGGCCCGCATCCTGCGCGTTGCGGATTCATACTGCTCACTGACCGCAGACCGTCCGTGGCGACGGGCTATGTCGGATGATGCCGCGCGTAGACATCTCGCTGAGTGGGCGGCGATCGAATTTGATCCAGCCATCGTGCTCACGTTTCGCGACATAACATTGCCGCAGGATGCACCGCAGACGGACGTTGAGGAGGAGGCTGCGTCGATATTCTCGAGCTATCGCTAAGGTAACAATAAATGCTGAGTCCGAAACAAAAACCAAAGAGCTGGCTCGCCTTTGATCTAAACGTCCTCCGTCGGATCAAATTCGCATCCGTCGCTCTGCCGTTTTGCGAGACGCCCGCACTCGGCTCATATCTCAAGCGGATGAACGTCCGCATCGCCGCCAACGACCCGCTGCGATCCGCATGGACGCTCGCCATCGCCCGCATCGCCAATAACCGTGAACGCCTCACAGATGACGACGTGAATCTCGTTCTCGAGGATGCGTACGTCCCCGGCTATCGTTATCGCAATCCCGCGTTGCGTGATTGGTTCAACGAGACCGACTCATGGTGGTTCGATAATGTTCGCAACAATATCGATAAGCTCGAGTCGCCAACAAAGCGGGCGATCGCCGCCGCGGTCACATTCGCCGTCGGCGATTACGTCCTGTCTTTTGACGAAGAGAGCCGTGAGCTGCGGCAGCCGCTCTCAAACGCTTTTCGCCGTCTCTGGACCATCGAGCCAGAGCCTTTTAACAACCACGAGTCCAACGCCTGCTCAAACAAGACTGCCGACGACTTTATCGCCGAGACGCCCGCCGAGCTGATGTTCCTGCGGCTCCCGACCGCCCACGCGGTGACGCTGCGCAACTATCTCGGACTCTACGCATGGCGCGAGGAATGGCTGCGTGGAGGCAACGATCTCTGGAGCGACGTAGACGCGTCATTCTCGGGCCGCCTCGGCGGTGCGACCGAGACAAAATCCCAATATCTCCACCATCTCGACGAAACTCTCCGCCGCGCCACGCACATTCGCCACTGGGCCGTCGCCCACGTCGAGACCGGCTTTATCTCGACCCAGGATATCGTCGATACCATCGCCAATATCCGCCGCGTCGACACGATCTATACAAAAGATTTTTCCGAACTGACCGGCACAAAAGCCGTGATCGTCACCGCATAGTTTGGATCAGATCTCGATAAAGTCACCAGCTCTTACAACTCTCAACGCGTCGCCTATTTGAGGCAGAATGGCATTGACCGCAGGAACTTGATTGCTCGGCAACAGCATGACCGCGAGCCTATAGCGCGAGAGGTTCTGTTGGTGACGGAGATTTTTGTCAGACGTAATGAAAACGTCGAATTCAGCGGCAACCAGCTTTAGCAACTCGCCGTTTTTAATACCGGACCAGCCTCTATACTGAACAGTTGTTATGTCATGCCCCGGAAGCTTGGTGCGAACCAGCCCCGGCACGCATTCATCGAGAATGATCTTCATGCGGCAAGGCTAATATCGTCGAGTTCCGAACGGAAAAACTCAAGCACGCGCACCGCTTGGTCCCGTGTCACTGTGGGGAAGTTCTCGAGAAATTCGTCTAACGAGACGCCAACCTCTAAATTCTCCAGGAGGGCTGACACCGGTACGCGCGTGCCGCTAAACACAGGCGATCCGCTCATTATCTCCGGGTCAACAACAATGGGTAGATCCGCGGTAAGCACCATGAGTCGATTTTAGCACGAGAAAATCGGCGATCATCCGTCATCACGTGACGATTTTACGCTCTCGCCAAAACCACACCACCCCCGCAAAAGCAGACAAACTTCCTGACAAGATCGTCAGCGTCTCAGGACTCATAAAC
>Ga0207639_10001391_pt1 | contig 16329 bp, 16 predicted proteins | sample KBSCornC32_FD_184299 | JGI IMG/M metagenome (GOLD analysis project Ga0207639, IMG submission 184299) | Corn rhizosphere microbial communities from Kellogg Biological Station, Michigan, USA - KBS Corn C3-2 (SPAdes) (version 2) | ecosystem: Host-associated > Plants > Roots > Rhizosphere > Soil ...
AGCTGTTCAAGGACGAGGTGCGGCGCATCGGCGTAGAGCTCGGTCTGCCGCGCGAGATGGTCTATCGCCACCCGTTCCCGGGCCCGGGTCTCGGCGTGCGCATCCTCGGCGAAGTGAAGCGCGAGTACGCGGACATCCTCGCGCGCGCCGATGCGATCTTCATCGAGGAACTGCGCAAGGCCGACCTGTACGACCGCACGAGCCAGGCGTTCGCGGTGTTCCTGCCGGTGAAATCCGTCGGCGTGGTCGGCGACGCGCGCGCGTACGAGTGGGTGGTCGCGCTGCGCGCGGTCGAGACGATCGACTTCATGACCGCGCACTGGGCGCACCTGCCGTACGACTTCCTCGGCACGGTGTCCAACCGCATCATCAACGAGATCCCGCACGTCTCGCGCGTCGTCTACGACATCAGCGGCAAGCCGCCCGCGACGATCGAGTGGGAGTGAGCGCGACGCCGATGGCTGGAAGCGAAGCCAGCGCGACCGGGCAGGCGGAGGTCGACGCCACCTGGATGCAGCGCGCGCTCGAACTCGCGCGCCATGCCGAGGAGCACGACGGCGAGGTTCCGGTCGGTGCACTGCTCGTGCTCGACGGCGCGATCGTCGGCGAAGGCTGGAATCGCAACATCACGCTCGACGACCCGACCGCGCACGCCGAAGTGCAAGCGCTGCGCGATGCCGGTCGCCGGCTCGGCAACTACCGTTTTCCGGGCTCCACGTTGTACGTGACGCTCGAGCCCTGCGTGATGTGCGCCGGCGCGATCATCCACGCGCGCGTCGCGCGCGTCGTCTACGGCGCGACGGACCCGAAGACCGGCGCGGCCGGCAGCGTGTTCGATACGCTCGTCAGCGATCGCCATAACCACCGCACCGCGGTCGTCGGCGGCGTGCTCGCCGAGGAAGCGGCGGGATTGCTGACGCGCTTCTTCCGCTCGCGCCGTTGAGTGCGGCCGGCCTATCGCGGCGGATACACGATGGTGCCGTCGGCGCGGACTTCCGCCCCCGGCGTGATGTGCGCCGCCTCGACACGGCCCGCGCCCATGATGTGCTCGACCGTCTCACCCGCGGCGAGCAGGTAGTCGGCAACGATGCGCCGATGGCAGCGCCACCAGACCGCTTCCGAGCACATGATCGCGCAGCGGCTCGCGCGCCCTGCCGCGAGCAGATGGTCGAGGCCTGCGCGGAACACCGTCGACAACGCATAGTCGGCGTAGTTGTGGAAGCTGCGGTTCGTCCAGTGCGCATTGGTCTGCGGCGGCACGTCCGCACGCTTGCCGCGCAAGCCGCCGAGCGCAGCGAGATGCTCGTAGGCGATGCCGCAATCGGCGAGCGCCGCCGACAGCGTGTCCTCGTCGAACTGCGGGTTGGTCCGCGACCCTGGCATCTTGCGGATGTCGACGACGCGTGCGATGCCAGGACCGCGCAGCAATTCGATGAAGTCCTGCAGGCTGCGGTTGGAATGGCCGACCGTGAAGTAGGGGAGTTCCATGCGGTTGACTCAGCGCACGTGCTCGAGCACGCGTCCCTTGTGGGCCGCGACGTGATCCGTTCGATCGCTCTTGATCTCGTACTGCGGATCGTCGGCGCTCGCGCGGTGCCGATGCCCCTTGTAGTCGAAGTCGCGCGTATGCACGGCGATGATCGTCCCGGTGACGTGCCCGGCTTCGGAATTCCAACGGACGTGGTCGCCGACCTTGAAGGCCCTCTTCATCGTGCGCCTCCGTCGAAGATCGCGGCGATGCGCCGCGTTCGTCGCTACCATAGCCGCATGCACGTGAATGCTCCGCATCGTATCGCGCGCCCGCTGAGGCGGGACCGGGATCCCCGACGCCGATGACTCGTCCTTCCCGCGCCTCGCTCGACGCGCTGCTCGCCGAGATCCGCGCCTGCCGCGTCTGCGAGGCGAAGCTCCCACTCGGCGCGCGGCCGGTGCTGCAGGCGCATTCCAACGCACGCATCCTCATCGTCGGACAGGCGCCAGGCACGCGCGTGCACGCGAGCGGAATCCCTTGGGACGACGCGAGCGGCCGGCGCCTGCGCACTTGGCTCGACGTCGACGTCGACGCGTTCTACGACGCGACGCGCTTCGCGATCGTCCCGATGGGTTTTTGCTACCCGGGGCGAGGCACGGGCGGCGACAACCCGCCACGACCCGAGTGCGCTCCGCTTTGGCTCGACCGGCTGCTCGCGCAGCTGCCGGCAATCCGCTTGACGCTGCTCATCGGCCAGTACGCGCAACAGCGCTTCCTCGGCCCAGTGCGCAAGGAATCGCTGACCGACACGGTGCGTGCCTGGCGTGACTACGGCCCGACCATCCTGCCGCTGCCGCACCCGTCGCCGCGCAACCAGGTCTGGCTCAAGCGCAATCCATGGTTCGAGGTGGATGTGGTGCCCGAGTTGCGGGCACGGGTCTGCGCCCGCCTCTGACTCATTCCATCCTTCGCCACACCGAAATCGGAATGCTGCCATCCGCCCGCGGCGGCACTTCGTAGCGCAGCTCGCCGCCATCGAGTCGGTATCGGCGCTTCTGTATCGTGCCTTCCCAGTTGGGGAACGAGGCGCCCTCGATCGAGAAGACGAGCACGCTCCCTCCGGCGTCCACCGCAACCGTGCCGTAGTGCGTACTGCTGCCCATGACGGCCGACTTCAATTCCTCGGCGTTGCCGTCGGCCTTGCTGTCCGTCGAGAACCGGAGGCGCTCGTGTTTGAAGATCTGCAGCGAGTACCTTCCTCGTGCGTCGACGACCAGCCGGCCCTTCGGCATTTCGCCGTAGTCATGTGCGACGGCGCCGCCCGGCAGGATCTTGTCCGCAGCGACCAGCACCCATGTACCGGCGAGCGGCGACGGTTCTGCCGTGACGGCTGCGTTTCGCATGGCCAAGCCGGACAACATGGCGAAGAGCACACCGGCGAGCGGTTTCATGGGCGACTCCTTGGAATGCCTTGGGACCAGGGCGCCGCCATGCTAGGCTGCGTCGGCTATTTCAAACAGATATTCATGCGCATATCTGTCATTACAGATGAAAATCTATGAAGACACTGGACCTGGATGCTGTCAGGGCCTTCGTGCTCGCTGCCGACCTCGAGAGCTTCACGCGTGCCGGTGAGATCATGGGAACCACTCAGTCCGCGATCAGCCTGCGGCTGCGTCGCCTTGAATCGCAGGTGGGGCATCGCCTCCTGGAACGCACGCCGCGTCAGGTTCGCCTGTCCGCTTCGGGCCAGGCCTTTCTCGGCGTAGCGCGCGAACTGGTCGAGACGCACGATCGCGCGACGGCTGCGTTCGACTCGGCCAAGCGCCGCCTTGCGATCGGCATCAGTCACCAGCTCGTCGGTACCGAGCTGCCGGCTCGCCTGCGGCGAATCAAGGATCAGGATCCTGGACTGGTCGTCGAAATGCGTGTCGCCGGCACGCGTGAATTGATGCAGGCGTTCGAACGCCGCGACATCGATGCGGCGCTGGTACTTCGCCCCGAAGGAGGTCGCAAACAGGGCAAAGTGGTATACGCGGAAGCATTTTCATGGGTCGCTGCCATCGGCTGGAAGCCGCAGGTTGGACGCCCACTTCCTTTGCTGACGCAAGGAGAGTCGTGCGCGGTTCGAAGGGCTGCAGTGCGCGCACTGGATCGCGCCGGGATCGAATGGCACGAAGCGTTCATGGGAAGCGGTGCTGCACTTTTGGGGGCCGCAGCGGCGGGAGGACTGGGTATCGCGATCATGGCGAAGCGTGCGGCGTCGTCGGACACGATCGACGTCGGTGCAATCCTGTCCTTGCCGAAGATTCCGTCGCAGGACGTGATGCTGTACAGCGCGCTACGAGACCGACAGTCGCGCGACACGTTGCAGGCGTTGGCGTTCGCTTTCCGTTGAGCGACCCACGGGGTGTTGCACGCATCGAACTCGCCTCGAAGTAACCCTTTGAACATTGCATAGCCCGGCGGTGCGATGAAATCGATGCCCCAAGAATGCTTGGCTCCCATCCCCTCGCTGCGGCAACCAGCGTATCGCCGTTGCGTTCGCACAAGCGGAACGCCAATCGCATTGAGGACTGCACGAGGCATCGATCGCGTAAAACCATGTAGCCCGCCGATCTCCGTCTACGGAGAGTACGCTCCAAGCACGACGGCATCGTGCAGCGGCGATGCTCGGCCGAGACTTCTGGCAGGGGGCATTCCTGAAGCGACGCGATAAGAATCGCGTTCACGTGTCGCAAGGGGATGCGTCGCATGACCGCTACGGTTTCGTTCCTGTTCGCCCTGATGGCCGCCGCGGCGCCACCACCGCCATCGCCGTCGCAGCCGCCGTTGCTGCTGCAGACGCCGAGCGTCTCGCGCGGGGGCATCGTATTCGCCTTTGCGGACGACCTGTGGATCGCGCCGCGCGACGGTGGCGAGGCGCACGTTCTGGTGCAGGTGGTCGATCGCGCCAGCGATCCGGTCTTTTCTCCCGATGGCGGCCGGGTCGCCTACAGCGCGCGCGTCAACGGCAACGTGGACGTCTACGTGGTCGCCGTGAGCGGCGGTGAGCCGAAGCGCCTGACCTGGCATCCCGGCGACGATCGGGTCGTCGGCTGGACGCCGGACGGCCAGCGCATCCTTTTCATGTCGCGCCGCGCATCGGCGAACAAGTCCGGCAGGCCCAGCCAGCTCTATACCGTGCCGTTCGAGGGCGGACAGCAGATCATGCTGCCGTTCGAACGCGCGGACTACGGCAGCTATTCGCCGGACGCAGCCTCCATCGCCTATACGCGCTACTCGCAGTCGCAGCCCGACTGGCGCGGCTACCGCGGTGGACAGACGTCGCCGATCTGGATCGCGAAACTATCCGATTCGTCGGCCGTGCCCATCACGCACGACAACTCGACCGACCGCAATCCGATGTGGATCGGCGACAGCGTGTACTTCCTCTCCGACCGCGACGGGCCGAGCACGCTCTACGCCTACGACACGAAGACCGCGAAGGTCGAGCGCCTGGTCGAGAACAAGGGCTTTCCGATCGATTCGGCGTCGGCGGGCGACGGCGCGATCGTCTACTCGCAGATGGGCGCGCTGTTCCTGTTCGATCCGGCGAGCCGCACGAACCGCCCGATCGACGTGCGCGTGGAGATGAACGGCCGCCGCCTGGCACCGCGTTTCGTCGACGTGGGCAAGCACATCCAGAATGCCGCGCTGTCGCCGACCGGCGCGCGCGCAGTGTTCGAGGCGCACGGCGAGATCCTCAGCGTGCCGGCGGAGAAAGGCGACGCGCGCAACCTGACGCGTACGGCCGGCGCCGCCGAACGCGATCCGGCATGGTCGCCGGACGGCAAGTCGATCGCCTATTTCTCCGACGTTTCCGGCAACTACGCCTTGCACGTGCGTGCGCAGAGCGGCCTCGGCGAGCCGCGCGCGATCGCACTCGGCGAGCCGCCGTCGTTCTTCTACAGACCTGTGTGGTCGCCGGACAGCCGGCGCATCGTTTTCAGCGACAAGCGCCTGAACTTGTGGGTGGTCGATCTCGCCACGGGTACGCCGCGCAAGCTCGACACCGACCTGTTCGATACGCCGCTGCAGGCGTTCGACGCGGTGTGGTCGCCGGACGGCCGCTGGCTGGCCTACACGAAGCAGCTGCCGAACCATCTCAATGCCGTCTTCGTCCATTCGTTCGCCACGAACAAGGCCGTGCAGGTGACCGACGGCATGAGCGACTGCCGTTACCCGGCGTTCGACAGGAACGGCGAGTATCTGTATTTCACCGCCAGCACCGACGTCGGCCTGACGCCGGGTTGGCTCGACATGAGCAGCGAAGCGCATCCGGTGACGCGCTCCGTCTACGTGACGGTGCTGCGCAAGGACCGCGCGTCGCCACTTGCACCGGAGAGCGACGAGGACAAGGGCGCCGCGGCCGAAGCTGCGCCTGCGCGGAAGGCTCAGGCAGCGGCAACGTCGGTGAAGATCGATTTCGACGGCCTGCTGCAGCGCACGTTGGCGTTGCCGCTGCCGGCGGCGAACTACCTGGGGATCACGGCGGGGCAGAGCGGCGAGCTGTACGTGCAGGAAGCCGCGCAGGTCGTCGAAGGCGTGGAGGAGGAACTCACGGAAGCGCCGGTCACGATACGCAAGTTCTCCCTGCAGCAGCGCAAGGCGGACAAGCTGCTCGAGGAGGTGAAGGAGTTCAAGCTGTCCTACGACGGCAGCAAGATGCTGTTCGCGCGCAAGGACGATTGGTTCATCGCCAAGAGCGATGCGGCGCCGAAGCCGGACGAAGGCCGCCTCGCTACCGGCAGCATGAAGGTACGCGTCGATCCGCGCCAGGAATGGGCGCAGATGTACCGCGAAGCCTGGCGGCTGCAGCGCGACTTCTTCTACGACGCGCATTTCCACGGCCTCGACATCGTCGCGGCGGAGAAGAACTTCGAACCGTTCCTCGCCGGCGTCGGCAGCCGCAGCGACCTCGATTTCCTCATGCGCAAGATGCTGGCCTACCTATCCGTCGGCCACATGTTCGTGCGTGGTCCGCGCGACGACGACGGCAAGATCGACATCGGTCTGCTCGGTGCCGACTACGCGATCGAACACGATCGCTACCGCTTCGCCAAGGTCTACGACGGCGAGAACTGGAATCCCGGCCTGCATGCGCCGCTGACCCAGCCAGGCGTGAACGTCAAGGCCGGCGACTATCTGCTCGCGGTCAACGGTCGCGAGCTGCACGCGAGCGACGACGTCTACGCGTTCTTCGAGGAAACCACCGGCAAGCAGACCGTGCTGCGCGTGGCCGCCGACGCGGCCGGCAAGCAGGCGCGTGAGGTGACCGTGGTGCCCGTTGCGGACGAGCAGGACCTGCGTCATCTCGGCTGGGTCGAGGGAAACCGCCGGCTCGTCGACCGCCTGAGCGGCGGCAAGCTCGCCTACGTCTATTTGCCGGACACGGCAACGGAGGGCTACGCGAGCTTCAACCGCTATTTCTTCGCTCAGTCCGACAGGCAGGGGGTCGTACTCGACGCGCGCTACAACAGCGGAGGATCGCTGTCGGACTACATCATCGACGTGCTGCGGCGGCAGCCGATGACCCTGACCACCACGCGCGAAGGCGCGAACGCCGTCTCGCCGACGCAGGCGATCTTCGGTCCGAAGGCGATGCTGATCAACGAATTCTCCGGCTCCGGTGGCGACGCGCTGCCGTGGTACTTCAAGCGCCTGCAGATGGGGCCGCTGATCGGCAAGCGCACGTGGGGCGGCCTGATCGGCATCTTCGGCTATCCGCTGCTCATCGACGGCGGCTTCGTCACCGTGCCGCGCCTGGCGCTGTCGGGCCTGCGCGGCGAGTGGGAGGTCGAGAACCACGGCGTCGCTCCCGACATCGACCTCGACGACGACCCGCAAGCCGAGCGCCAGGGGCATGACGTACAGATCGAACGCGCAGTCGACTACCTGATGAAGGAAATCGCCGCGCATCCGCAGCCGACGTACGCCACGCCGCCGTATCCCGATTTCCATCCTGGGCAGCCGCGTCGCTGAAGCGGGGCGTGCGCGGAAAGGCCGGGCGAGTTCCGATTCAATGGGCGACCATGCCTTTAATGGTTCGCAATGCCTATTATGTAAAATAATAGACGCGTCGCCGTGCTCTCCACAGCGCATCGTCTAAAGAGGCTGCCAAATCCGTGCGAGGAACCCGCGGTCCGGACGGTCCTCGGGCGTGCGCGCCGGGCCTCGGTGAAACGCGGCGAGCGACCGGCGAAAAAGACGGCTATCACCAAGGCCGAACTGGAGGCAATGCTCGCGACCTGTGATGACTCGCTCGAAGGCATCCGTGACCGCGCCCTGCTCTGCTTTGGTTTCGCCAGCGGCGGGCGGCGACGCAGCGAGATCGCGGCGGCGGACCTCAGAGATCTGCGCCGGACCGGGCCGAGCGCGTTCGTCTATCGGCTCGAACACAGCAAGACGCAGCAGGCCGGGCCCACGAAAGGCTCGACGCCAGACAAACCTGTTCTCGATCGCGCGGCGGAGGCACTCGCAGCTTGGCTAACTGCGTCCGGGATCACCGAAGGGGCACTCTTCCGGCGCTTATGGAAGCGGCGTATCGGCCCTGCTCTATCGCCGGCGGCAGTCGGGAAAATCGTGCAGCGCCGGGCACGGTTAGCAGGATTGAGTGGGGATTTTGGGGGACACAGCTTGCGCTCTGGGTTCGTTACGGAAGCTGGAAAACAGAATATTCCGCTGGCAGCTGTGATGGCGATGACCGAGCATCGGGCGGTATCGAGCGTCGTTGGGTATTTTCAATCCGGATCCTCGGAACTGAACCCGGCTGCCAAGCTATTGGAGTAGCGCAAGTCGCTCGTGTCATTCCTCAGGTCAGCAGACGACATTGCCTAAGGAACAATTCTAGTTCGGTTAAGCGCTCCAGTGCATCGGACAACGTGGGCGCTGAACGTTGCGCGAAGTACGTGCACCTGGGAGCTTGATCAGGATTCCGGAGTGACAAGATCTCCATCCGCTGGAAGCAGATCACGGAGCTGATCACGATCGGAATTGGCAACACCCAAGTGCTCCGAAGTAAGTTCTTCCGTTTGTCCCGATGGCTTCGAGGATCGCCTTTCGGTTTGACACTTGTGCCTCAGCAACTCGCAGCTCTTCTGCGCGTGGACGATCTCCTGTTTTCTCGTATGCCCATGCTCACCACTGAGGAACGTAAAGCCGTTCACAAAACCGTCCCCCGAAGGGATCGACGAAGTTGGTTCGGGCGTGCCATCAAAATGTGGCTGGAGCGTCGCTGACGTGGAAATACCAAGCATTGACGACTCACCCCTCACTGGCCTAGTTGGCCCGATCCTCCGTACGTTTGAAAAGGCTGTCGATGTATCGACGTTGAGTAAGGCGGTCAATCAAGGCGCGATCGACAGCGCCATTCACTTCGAGCAGTCCGCCAAACTTCCTCATGCGTACAGCCCGACGGGTCTCGCGCCCTGGTCGATGCGCGTGGGTGTGGCGTATCTGGAAGGGCTGTGGGCTTATTCCTGCGGATTGCTGTTGTGGCAAGAGAACCAGATGCGCCTCGCTGCGCAAGAGTGGAAACAACGATTGCCGTCGAATGGGCTGGAATTCAATCAGTCGTTGGAACACGCGGAGCAGCTCATCGTGTGGGCCTGCTCGTTGCCAACGGCATACACGCGATGGCCACTGGCTCTCCCATCCCCCGATCTTCGTACGTTGCCGAAGGACTACAGAGACCTGGCAGAGAAGACAGCAACGATCTTTCGCGTCGCTGTGGCTTGGCTTCTTCATCACGAATTTGCTCACGCCCAATACCGGCATGGCGTGCATGGCATTCCGGAATCGGAAAGGCTGGAACAAGAAAAAGACGCGGATATCGTCGCGTACAGTCGGTTTTTCGATGATTCATCCAGCGAAGGTGATCGCCGCTTGATGGGTTGGTCGATATTGGTCCCCCACCTCTACGCACTCGCCGCCGCGCCTTCTCCAGCCTCGCTGTTTGCCGACAGGCACCTTCACGTTCATCATCGTCTCGCGCATGCGCTGGCGCACCTAAATTTCAGGGATCCTCACAATCAGGACTATTTTGGCGCGCTGTGCGCGGACGCAGTCCGAACGTTCTACATCAAGAATGACATCAATCCTCGCTTAGGGTCAGGACCGAAATTCCCTCGCGTCAATGATTACTTTCAGTATCTCGTCGACGGTCTTGATGCGTTCGATCCTGATCGCAGTTGATCTTCCTTATACAAAGAACAGGCCATCGAAAGGAAAAGCAGAGACCGGGGACTTCGTAGATGTCGCTCAAGTATCCGACTAGCGCAGTCGGCGGACCATTTCTTCAAGTGGAACCCGTTCGACTTTGCCTTGGTCGACCAAGAGATCGACGGCCGCGTCCAATTGTTCGACGTTGCAGAAGATCTTGAGCTCACGCTGCACGCGGCTGTGCAGCACCTTCAGGAGGACCTTGTCTCCTGGGTCCTGGGTCCTGCACAGTAGCTCGTAGACATCGTCGGGATCGGGCATCACGGCGAGAACACGATTCATGGATTCCTCCCCATCGGTGTCGAGTTTGGGGGACATGGAGGCCGTCACTGCGGATTCAAGGCAAAGCCTAGTTATGCCTTGGACTGACCGCTGTATTCGCGGCCGACCGTGGAGCAAGCCGCCCGCGATGCGGGTCTCCGCCTCCCCATGGCCAAGCTTCGTGATGCCATTTGCACGAAGCCTCTTCAACAAGCCGTACGCACCCGTGATGGCCGCGGAGCGCGCAAACAAATCGCCTGCGCTGGTGCTTCCCCCCACCGTACTTGCAGGTGACCTGCGACACCTACCAACTGGACGAGGTGGTTGTCGGTCGTGCTGTCGAGGTCACTCCCCTCAAGACAGCGAATGAGCCGGCTATGGAGGCGCATCCCATCCTGGGCGCGGCGTCACTCATGGAGGCCTTGCGGTAGGGCACCACGCCGAAATTCAAGCGGCTTCGCGCGACTTCATCGCTGGACTCGCATCGCGCTGGCTCTGACACCCGAAGTGATTCTCTCACTGCCATTGTGTAACTCTTTGAATTGTATGAGCCATACATCTTCCGCGACGGACGTAATATTATGTCGGAGGACTATCGTAGTAGCTCGTCGAGTAAGGTTCGCCCTTGAAAGCAAAGGGCTGATCTTCGGAAAGTCGATACGTTTTAGCATTTGGTGCCCCCTATCAATGCATGTGGCCCCAGGCCACAGCGACAACTACTTGGAGTTCGATGTAACCGATACCCACGCTAAGCAGCGAGGCCAAGATCCACCATGCGCTGCGACGACTTGCCAAGTAGATGCCTCCTGCGAAACCCACGGCGACGGCGGCTACAGCGACAATGGCAACGATGCCTTCGCTCCAAGCGAAGCGGCCACGATCCATTGCGACTAGCCTCCATAGGATCGCTGCGATCGCGACTAGTGGAGATGCCGCGGTTAGCAGGATCAGCGAGAGTGGTGCCTTCGATATGCGTACTTGCTCGCCAGCATCGTTAACGTTGCTCATGGCACCCCCAGCTACATAGCGGCGATTCGCCACACACCTTTGATATCCCACGCAAAGTGGATTGGATATCCATCGACTTCGGCGATACGGTCTTTCACGATGATCAGATCAGCTGAATCTAAGCCAATGACACCGCTGGCTATGGGCTCGAGCGCGGCCGCAGTACTCTGTAGGTTTGATCCAAGCGCGGTAAAGAACATGGATGGCACCACTTCGCTTGGGTTCGATGTCGATTTTAGAAGGCTGTGCGAGTGCCTGCCGCGGCGCGAATGATCAGCCCCGCAATCTCCTGCGGATGCGATATCAGCGACAGATGGCTCGCGTCGACCTCGATCGTCGTGGCGCCCATGCGCTTCGCCATGAAGCGTTGCAGCTCGGGATCGATCGTCCTGTCCCGCTTGGAAACCGCGTAGAAGCTCGGCTTCGAGCGCCATGCGGCGTGCCGGGTCACGCCGGCCAGCAACGTCCTCTGAAACGGTGCCTGCACTGCGTAGAGGACCTTCGCACGGGCAGCCGGCAGGTCGCCCGCGAAGTCGCGCAGGAACGCGGCCTCCGACAGTCGCCCTTCGTCGCCGTCGAAGACGATGCCGGCGGACGCCGGCGGCGTCGGGAATCGTTTCGCGAGTGCGGTGTAGTCTTCGCCGGCATCGGGCGCGCGTGCGGCCACGTACACCACCGCGGACACCTTCGGATCGGCGCCGACTTCGGTCACGATCATGCCGGAGAACGAATGCCCGACGAGGACGGTCGGTCCCTCCTGGCGCGCGAGCACGCGCTGCGCCGCCGCCACTGCATCATCGAGCGTCGTGAGCGGGTTCTGCACCGACGTCACGTTCAGGCCCTCGCCTTGCAGCCGGGGAATCACTTCGCTCCAGCAGGAACCATCGGCGAAGAGGCCGTGAACGAGGACGACGTTCTTCGCGCCGTGACCGGCAGCGGAGCGAACGAGTCCTGGAACCAGCGACAACGCGGCTCCCGCGGCGAGCGAGAGACCGAATGTGCGACGGCCGATGTCCGGCGAATGCGTGGACGAAGTTCCGCCACTTGCGAAGATGGCGCGCATCAGGTGTCTCCTGCCGGTCATGATGACGTTTGTATGCTTCAGCGCTGCGCCCACAACGTTCTCGTCGACATCCGTGGGCATGATGCGCCTCGTGTGCCGTATTGCAAAACGGTGCCACGCGGGTATCGAGGCGAAGGCGGTGGCGGATACTCGACGATGGTCTGATCGCCAAACCGGCGATCGGCGAATAGGATGCTCGCGGTCCACGACCCGCTGGGGAGGTGTGCGACTACCCCGATGTTGCGCGCCCGCGTCGTGCGGTCGTGGCCGCGGCCCCCAAAAAAGGGGCCGGAGCGTGCCGGCGCGCATCGCCGCCCATGCCCGCCTCGATACGCAGCACGTGCTCGTCTGGATCGCGGATGCGATCCGGATCGTCCTGTCATCCGCAGGCGGCGTCCTGAGTTTCCGTCAACCTGGTCGAGAGGAACAAGCCATGACGCGTTCCATCCGTGACTCCGCTTCACCCGACGCTGCGCGACGCCAGGTGCTCGCTGCCGGCGCTGCGATCGGCGCGGGCATCGTGCTGTCGCCGCTGCTGGGCACCGCGCCAGCACGGGCACACTCCCCTTCCCCTACCCATAGCGCAGGAGCATCCCCGATGAGTTCGACCATCACGACCAAGGGCGGCGTGGAGATCTTCTACAAGGACTGGGGTCCGAAGGACGCCACGCCGATCGTGTTCCATCACGGCTGGCCGCTCAGCGCCGACGACTGGGACAACCAGATGCTGTTCTTCCTGTCGAAGGGTTTCCGCGTGATCGCGCACGATCGTCGCGGGCACGGCCGGTCGACGCAGACCGACAGCGGCAACGAGATGGATACGTACGCCGCCGACGTGCAGGAGCTCACCGATCATCTCGATCTCAAGGGCGCGATCCACGTCGGGCATTCGACCGGTGGTGGCGAAGTCGCGCACTACGTCGCGCGCGCGAAGGCGGGTCGCGTCGCCAAGGCCGTGCTGATCGGCGCCGTGCCGCCGATCATGCTGAAGACGCCCGCGAACCCGGGTGGCTTGCCGCTCGAAGTGTTCGACGGCTTCCGCAACGCGCTCGCCGCCAATCGCGCGCAGTTCTACCTCGACGTACCGAGCGGGCCGTTCTACGGCTACAACCGTGCAGGAGCGAAGGTCGACCAGGGCGTGATCTGGAACTGGTGGCGCCAGGGCATGATGGGCGGCGCGAAGGCGCACTACGACTGCATCAAGGCATTCAGCGAGACCGACTTCACCGAGGACCTGAAGAAGATCGCCGTGCCGACGCTGGTCATGCACGGCGAGGACGACCAGATCGTACCCATCGCCGACTCGGCGCTGCTGTCGGCGAAGCTGCTCAAGAACGGTACGCTGAAGACGTACAAAGGCCTCCCGCACGGCATGTGCACGACGCATCCGCAGGTCGTGAATCCGGACCTGCTCGCGTTCATCAAGGGCTGAGTCGGCGATGGTGCGTGCGATCGGCGCAGCATCGTCGATCGCATGCGATGGTTCGCGCGAACGATGCCCTGCCGTGTCGGGCCCGTTCGCGCGACGACCGATCCGCGGTGACGAACCGAGCTGACGCCACGCTTCTCCTCCTGCCTGATCCCACCCACGGAGCTAGCCATGGACCCGATCGCCCTCCTCTACCCGCACGTTGCGCTCAGCCTGGTCGGCATCATCAGCGGATTCGTCGTGATGCGCGATTTCCTGCAGGCGCGATTCCGTCCGGGCCCCGTGTGGGTGTTCCTGGTGACGACGGCACTGACGAGCGCTACCGGATACCTGTTTCAGCGCGACCACGTCCTGCCTTCGCACATCGTCGGTGCGATCGCGCTGCTCGTTATGGTGCCGACATGGCTGGCATGGCAGCCGTATCGTCTGGCCAATGGCTGGAGGCGCACGTTCGTCGTCGGGGCGACGGTGAGCCAGTGGTTCAACGTGTTCGTGCTCGTCGCGCAATCGTTCCTGAAAGTACCTGCGCTGCACGAACTCGCACCGAAGGGCTCGGAACCTCTGTTCGCGATCGCCCAAGGCGTCGTCCTGCTGCTGTTCATCGCCGTCGCGGTGATCGCGTGGCGTCGGAACGGCCCGACGCTGGTTCGCGCCCGCTGAAGTCGCGCGACCGGGGGCGAGCGTCGATCTACGCGGCAGGCGAACGGAATATCGCTGCGAGCAGGCACAGGAATCCGCACACGGCGATCCCGCCATGGACGAGCACGAGCCATTTCGGCAGCGGAATCGCCTTCCAGTGGAAGTTGAGGTTCAGCGTGACACCACCGACCGCGGCGACGAGGAACAGCAGGAGTGCGACGTTCGCGAGCAAGGGCAATCCCGTCGTCAGCGCCGCGTAGAGCAGCAGCGTCACCGCGGCGGCCGAGAGGAATCCGTGGAGCATCGCGAGCGCGATGGGCGGATGCGGTTTGCCGCCGAAGCGGATCAGCGCCATCGTGATGCCGCCGGCGGCCGAGACGGCGAGCAAGACCGCGGCCGTCTGCATGACGAGCATCGGTTCCATCGTGCTCTCCTCGCTGCATCGGCGCTTGTGCGTCGGTGCGATGATTCGGCGGAAGGATTGAACGCGCTCTAAACGCGCCTGTCACGGATTGGGCGTGTGCTCAGGCTTCCGGCTCCGGCCCGACGATCACGGTTTCGAGCTTGGCCGGCTGCAGCGCGGCCGCGACACGTTGCAGCTGCCGCGTCGAAACCGCGGCCAGTGCCTCGACGAAGGCGTCGACGTGCACGACGTCAGCGCCGCGCTCGAGGTTGCGCAGCAGGAAGGCGCCCATGCCCTGCAGGCTCGCCGCATCGACGAGCAGCGCGCCGATCGCCGCTCGTCGCTGTCGATCGAGTTCGTCCGTCGCGATGTCGCCGTCAGCGAAGCGTTCGAGTTCCGCCCGCGTCGCGGCGATGCCGCGCTCGAGCTTGTCCTCGCCGAGCGCAATGGCGACCCGCCACAGGCCGTCGAGGTCGGATTGCGGGTCGATCAGCTCCGAGCGCACCGAGTACGTGAGCGCCTGCCCTTCCCGCAGGCTCGCGACGAGGCGTGAGGCATAGCTGCCGCCGAGGATCCGGTTCGCGAGCCACGCGGTCACGCCGTCGGCCACATCGAACGCGAGTCGCGTGCCGATCAGCACGTTCGAACTCGTGCTGCCGGGATGATGGATGCACGTCGTTTCGCCGCGCGGCGGGATCGTGCCCGCATCGGCGCGTGTGGTTGGCCTGCACGGTGGTCGCCAGGTACGCAGGTGTTGCTCGAACTCGACCGCGCACGAAGATGGATCGAATCCGCCGAGTGCGACGACGAGCAGCTCGTGGGCGCCGAACAGTGCCTCGTGGCATGCGCGCACGTCGTCGACGCCCAGGGCTTCGAGCCAGTCGATCCGTTGCTCGAGCGATGGCTCGTGGTGCGGGTGCCCTGCCTCGAACAGGCGCCGTGACAACACGGCGGAGGCCACCATGTGCGGATCCTGCGCGGCGTAGCGCAGCTCGGCGGCGAGCTGCGCGCGTTCGCGCACGACATCTTCCGGGTCGAAACGCGGCTCGCGCAGGCACTGTGCGAGCAGGGTCGCGAGCATCGGCAGGTCGTCGGCGCACGCGAGCGCGGAGAATGCGATCCTCGCCGTGCCTGCTTCGAAGGACAACGATGCACCGCGGCGCTCGAGCGCGTCGGCGATGTCGCGTCGATCACGCCGCACCGTGCCGCAGCCGAGCAACCGCGTCGTCAGCTGCTGCAGCAACGCCATCCGGCCGTCGCCGCTCGGCGTGCGGAACGAGCCGGTGAGTGCGGCGAGTGGCGACTCGTCGAAGCGCATGCCGACGAAACGGCCGCAGTCCAGCGCGAGATCCCGGGCCGCGCGCCGCGGCGGTGCGCGATCGAACGATGGCTTCGCGTTCACGCCGCGTCCCCGCTGCCTGCGACGAATCGGGCGAGCACGTGCGCATCGTCGCGCAGATGGAGCGCCGCGACGCGCTGCACCTCCTGCGTCGATACGGCGGCGAGGCGTTCGGAAGCGGTCGCATAGGACGTCCAGTCACCCGCGGCGATCGCCTCGTTGAGCTGCATCGCGATCGCGATCGGGCCGTCGCGCGAGGTGAGCAACTGTCCGCGTGCCTGCCCTTTCACGCGCGCGAGTTCGTCGGCATCGACGCCCTGCGCGCGGATCCGCGCGACGGCATCGAGCAACGCGCGTTCGACGCGGTCGAATGCGGCCGCGTCGTCGAACGCCGCCTGCATTTCGAACAGGCCCGGGCCACGCAGGCGCGACACGCGCGCCGATACGGCGACGG
>Ga0207639_10001396_pt1 | contig 16309 bp, 12 predicted proteins | sample KBSCornC32_FD_184299 | JGI IMG/M metagenome (GOLD analysis project Ga0207639, IMG submission 184299) | Corn rhizosphere microbial communities from Kellogg Biological Station, Michigan, USA - KBS Corn C3-2 (SPAdes) (version 2) | ecosystem: Host-associated > Plants > Roots > Rhizosphere > Soil ...
CGCGTACTTCATCAACCAGTTCGGCAATCCCGACAATCCGCTCGCGCACGAACGCACGACCGGCCCCGAAATCTTCGCGCAGCTCGAAGGCAGGGTCGACGCGATCGTGTTTGGCTGCGGCTCGTCCGGAACGATGACCGGCTTGTCGCGTTATTTCGCGCGCGTATCGCCGCAGACCGAATTCATTCTCGCCGATCCGGTCGGCTCGATCCTCGCCCAGTACATCAACGAAGGCACGCTCTCGACCAAGTCCGCGAGCTGGATGGTCGAGGGCATCGGCGAGGATTTCCTGCCGTCGATCAGCGATTTCTCGCGCGTGAAGAAGGCCTACGCGATCAGCGACAAGGAAAGTTTCCTCGCCGCGCGCGAGCTGCTGGCGAAGGAAGGCGTTTTCGGCGGCTCGTCGACCGGCACCCTGCTCGCCGCCGCCCTGAAATACTGCCGCGAACAGACCACGCCGAAACGCGTCGTCACGCTGGTGTGCGACACCGGCAACAAGTACCTGTCGAAGATGTACAACGACTACTGGATGCTCGACAACGGCTTCCTCGAGCGCCAGCAGACCGGCGACCTGCGCGACCTGATCCTGCGCCCGTACGCGCAGCACGACACCGTCGTGGTCGGTCCCAACGAATTGCTGGTGACCGCCTACAACCGCATGAAGCTGTACGACGTCTCGCAGCTGCCCGTGATGGATGGCGACCGCATCGTCGGCATCCTCGACGAATCGGACCTGCTGCTGCACGTCCACACCGACGAGACGAAGTTCCGCGACCTCGTCTCCACCGCGATGGTCAGCAAGCTGCAGGTGCTCGACGTCAAATCGCCGATCGGCAACCTGATGTCGGTCTTCGATGCCGGCCACGTCGCGATCGTGATGGATGGCGCGAGGTTCCTCGGCCTCATCACGCGCATCGACTTGTTGAACTACCTGCGCCGCAGGGCGGGATGAAGCCCCTGTTCCGCAAACTGTGATCCGGAGAACCCATGAGCAAGAAGCACGAAGCGCACGGCCTCGGTACGCGAGCGATCCATGCCGGCCAGACCCCTGATCCGTCGACCGGCGCGATCATGACACCGATCTACGCGACCTCGACCTATGTGCAGAGCAGCCCCGGCGTGCATCAGGGCTACGAGTACTCGCGCACGCAGAACCCGACGCGCATGGCGTACGAGCGCTGCGTGGCGGACCTCGAAGGCGGTCGCCAGGGCTATGCGTTCGCGTCCGGACTCGCCGCCGCGGGTACCGTGCTCGAGCTGCTCGATTCGGGCAGCCACGTGATCGCGATGGACGATCTCTACGGCGGCAGCTACCGCCTGTTCGAGCGCGTGCGCCGGCGCAGCGCCGGGCTCGACTTCACCTTCATCGATCTCAACGATGCGGCGGCGCTGAAGGCGGCGCTGAAGCCGAACACGCGCATGATCTGGGCCGAGACACCGACCAATCCGATGCTCAAACTGGTCGATCTCGCCAAGGTCGGTGCGTTCGCGCGCAGGCACGGGCTGATCTTCGTCGTCGACAACACGTTCTGCTCGCCGATGCTGCAGCGACCGATCGAACACGGCGCCGACATCGTCGTGCATTCGGCGACGAAGTACCTCAATGGCCACTCGGACATGGTTGGCGGTATCGCCGTCGTCGGCAACAGTGCGCGCCTCGCCGACGAGATGGCGTTCCTGCACAACTCGATCGGTTCGGTCGCCGGACCCTTCGATTCGTTCCTCGCGATGCGCGGACTGAAGACCCTGCATCTGCGCATGCGAACGCATTGCGAAAGCGCGCTCGAGCTCGCGCGCTGGCTCGACAAGCATCCGGCGATCGAGCGCGTCATCTATCCGGGCCTGAAAGCGCATCCGCAGCACGCGCTGGCCAGGAAGCAGATGGACGGCTTCGGCGGCATCGTCTCGGTCGAGGTCAAGGGCGGCCTGCGCAAGGCGCGCAAGGTACTTGAACGTTGCGAGTTGTTCGCGCTGGCCGAATCGCTCGGCGGCGTCGAGAGCCTGATCGAGCACCCCGCGATCATGACGCATGCGTCGATTCCGCCGGCCAATCGCAAACGGCTCGGCATCAGCGATGGCTTGATCCGTCTGTCGGTAGGCGTCGAGGATGTTGCCGACCTGCGCGACGAGCTAGCCCGCGCGCTGTCCTGACCGGCGCGCGTCGATACGCACGCAGGCCGATCCGGCGGCGAAGAACAGTGTGTCGCCGACAAAGGTCACGAGGCGGAACAGTCCGATCAGCAGCAGCGCCTGGCTTTCCCCGAGCGTACCGCCCGCGAGCGCGACGAATGTCGCCTCGCGCACGCCGAGGCCGGCCGGAGCGCCGACGACGACGAACCCCGCGAACCAGCTCGCGGCATTCGCTGCGAGCAGATCGACGAAAGAAGGAACCGCATCGCCCAGACCGAGTGCGAGTCCCGCGAGCGACAGGGTGCCCAGCAGGAAGAACCCCGCGTAGCAGACGGCGCTGATCGCCAGGGTGGCGGGCGCAAGCGCAGGGATGTGCCAGCGAGTCGCGTGGTGGCTGCCGCGTGCCCAGCGCAGGATCAATGTCAGTGCGACGATGCCGGCTACGAGCGAGAGCAGGACCAGGCTGGGGTCGACGCGCGACAGGATGCTCACACGGTGAAGATTGACGGCGAGCGAGAGTGCGAACGCAACGACCAGAAGCAGCAGTGCTTCCAGTAGCGCAGCCAGGGCGAGGCTCTCATGGGGAATGCCGTGGCGACGCCCCCAGGCGTGACGCAACGCATAGTGCGCGACATTGCCCGGGAGGTATTTGCCGTACTGGCTGACCGCATAGGTCGCCATCGTGGGCAGTCCGGGCAATCGCAATGGCGAGAAACGCGCAAGCATGCGCCACCATGCGAACGCGAGCAGGCACAACGCGAGGACGTAGACGGCCACGCCCGCCATCAGCGCCGCCGCGAATCCGCGGGAGATTGCCATGTGGGACAGTGTTTCGATGCCACCGCCACGGACGAAGCGGCGACCGATCCAGACGAGTGCAAGCACCGACAGCGCCAGTCCGCACCAACGCAACGCTTTCCGCAGCAGCACCCGCGAGCGCTTCATGGTCAGTTCGCTTCGGAGCGGTGTTGCAGCGACGTTATGGACAACTCGCTCAGCCCTATACCGAGCGGGCGCGTGTCGGTATTGATGCCCGCGGATTGTGGTGTGGCCTTCGGCGTGACGTCGAACCGGATTTCGAGGATACCGTCCTTGCCGATGACGCCGGCAGGCAAGGGCAGGTCGAAGTGCCTGTCGCCCTCGTCCGCAACGAAATCAGTGTCGCCAACGATGCTCCCATTCGCGACGACGCGCAGATGCCGGCGGGTGAGCAGGGGGCCCGTCATTGCGTGCAACGTCATTGCGAGGGAGAGCGGGGCATCCGGTAGTGGTTGGATGACCATGCGCAATGTAGATTGCTCGCCGAGCGACCAGGTTCCCCATGATTCAGGCGTGGACCAGCCATTCGTTGCATACAGGCCACCGCGTCCGCCATCGCGGAAGCTCAACAGCGTTCCCGGATTGTAGGCAGAGTCGGGAATTGCCGAACCACGCGGGGCCGCCGTTTCGGACGCGCAGCATCCCTGCAAAGGGAACGTCCACCAGCGCCGATTGGCGCTCACGATCGGCGACTCCGGCAGCAGGGCAGCGAGCGGCTGCACGATCGCCTGCAGTGTGGCATCGTCCGCATAGGCCGATGCGTCGATCAGCACGCCGGCGAAGCCCATGCGGTTCCATTCCTTGACGGCCTCTTTTGCCGGCAGCGCTTCGACGGCCTTGCCCCAGAGGTAGCCCTTGCGACCGATGCCGCCGCCGTACGAAATACGCAAGCTGCGCGTCGACAGGAACGGTTTGAACTCTTCGTAGTCGCCCATGCGATTGACCGGCGGATGTTCCGGATACCAGACCACCGGCAACTGGAACAGGGCGGCGCCATCGCCCAGCCGCCGTTCGATCGACGCGAAGTAGGTCAGGCTGCGATCGTATGCGGCAAGTGTGTGGATGCGATCGTCGAGAGGGAGCTTCACCAGTGTGTCGAGGAGGGCGCCACCTCCGATCGCGACCAGCACCGCTGCACCAAGCCACGGGTCGGCAATTCGCTTCAGCCCGTTCTGCAGCATCCAGCCTGCGCCGACCAGACAGGGAAAGGCGAGGAACGGCAATATCCGGTTGTAGGCGCGGATCTTTGTGGTGACGAAGAAGGCGATCAGATTGCAACCACCACTGCTCATGGCGAGCAGCAGTACGCAGATGGCAAGCAGGGCAAGCACTCTTGTCGTGCGCTCGAGTTCGGTCGTTGTGGAGGGGTGGCGTGCCTGCTGCGAGACGGCGCCACGTGCGAGCGACCACAGCAAGGCAGCCAGGCCGAGAATCCCGAACAGGCCGATGTATTGGTCGCGGATCTCGTAGAACGGCGCGTCCAGTTGCAGCGCGGCATCGAACCTCTGCTTGGCGTCCGCCAAGGCAGTGATGCGATGCTGCGCCGGCGGCAGCAGCACCTGGTTCAGATGTAGCGCATACGTTTCCGACTCGATCGGCGATCGATCTGCCGCCGCGGCTTCACCGACTTCCTGCGCATGGAGCATCACGGGCGCCTGCTCGAGCAGGAACGCGAATGCGGTCGCGGTCGCAAGCACAACGGCCGGGAGCAGCATGCGCCAGTGCGGGCGCGCGGCGACTGCGATCGCGCCGGCGACGACGCACAGCATCGCGAAGAACACGCCGTTGTACGGCGTCTGCAGCGGCAGAAGAATCGCAATCGTCACCGCGAAGAGCCATCGCTTTCGTGCTCCGGGTTCGCCGCTGACAAGGTGACCCTGCGCGACCCACGCCAGCACGAGCATCGCCGGCGCCACCAGGAAGTAGGCGCCATTGGTGACGTGCTCCACGCCGCGGAGGATGTGATAGGGCAGGAATGCATACAGAAGCGCGCAGAGTCCCGCGACGCCATCCTGCATCTGCATGCGGCGGAGGGTCCAGAATGCCCCGAGGGCGATCAGGAAGAAGCTCGCTAGGTAGTAGAGGTTCATCGCAAGACCGGACGAGCCGCTCAATGCCGCGATGGGACCCATGAACACGTAGTTGAGCGAATCCAGCCGCGGGAAATCCAGCCGGTCGTAGCCGAACGGGTAGCCTAGTCGGTCGCTATGGAAGAGCCAGCCGGTTTCCGCGACATTCTGCACCTGGGTCTGCTTTTCGATGGCGTCTCCGGCGAACGTGTACGACACGTCGAGACGCGACATCGGCAACTTGAGCAGGAACAGGATGACGAACGCGGTGATTGCCGCAATCGCCAGATACGGCATGCCGCGTCGAAATCCCTTCATGCGATTTCACCGTCGCTGCGACGAGCGGCCACGTAGACCGACAGCCCGAACGGCGGGTGGTAGCCGCGCTCGATCAGAAACAGCTCCGCCGACTGCATCCGCGCAAGCACCTTCGAGACCATGCCGCCGCGCGGTGAAGCCTGCTTGCCCGGACCCGACTGCCTGAGCATCCGGCCCAACGACCATGCCGCGCGCGCGACGACCGCGAGCGGGAACGCGAAGTGCATGAAATAGGCCGCCGACAGCACGCGCATGCCGGCGGGAAGCACGCCGACGAGCCGCGCTCGGGTGTAGCGCCGATAGTGGCCGAGGGCGCGGTCATGGTCGCTGAACAACCACTGGTAGGCCGGGACCGTCAGGATCAGCAGACCGCCCGGGCGCAACAGCCCCGCGATCCAGCGCAAGGATTCGACATCGTGTTCGAGATGCTCCACCACATCGAGCGCGCAGATGACGTCATAGCGCCGGTCGAGCGCGAACGGCACCGGATCGGCGAACACCTCGCGTGCAATGCCGCGCGCGAGGATCGCTTCGCGTCCGAGCGGATTGATCTCGATCGCGTCGACGCTGCCGAACCGGGCGAGCGCCGCAAGGTTCTGGCCGGCGCCGGCGCCGACTTCGAGCAGATCGAGGCGATCGCCGGACGGCCGATGGCGCTCGACCAGATGTGCGAGCAGGCGTGTGCGCGCAATCTTCAACCAGTCGCCAGTTTCGTCCAGGTACTGCTGGTAGGAAGCGTCGTCCATTGCGCTTCAGACGGTTTCACCGAGCGGCGCATCGTCACGCATTGGCGTGGAAGCGCCGCTGCGCTCGCGCACGAGCATCGGCTGCGGGATGTCGCGGTCGCGGCTGATCATCAATTCGGCAAGCAGCCCGAACATCAGCAACTGCACGCCGACCAGCACCAGCAGGACGCCGAGCAGCAGCAGTGGGCGCTGGCCGATCGCATGGCCGAGCAACCATTCGCCGCTGAGCCAGGCGAGGATCAGGGTGCCGCTGGCGCCCAGCACGAGTCCGCTCGCGCCGAACAGGTGCCCCGGCTTGCGTGCATAGCGCGTCACGGTCACCACGCTGAACAAATCGAGCAAGCCGCGCACGAAGCGGCGCGCGCCATACTTCGATCGGCCGAAGCGGCGTGGGTGGTGGGTCACCTCGATTTCGCCGATGCGATAACCGTAGGCGTGCGCGAGTACCGGGACGAAGCGATGCAGTTCGCCGTACAGGTGCACTGCATCGAAGACTTCACGACGGTACGCCTTGAAGCCGCAGTTGAAATCGTGCAGCGGGATGCCGGATACCCATGCGGTGATCCGGTTGAACAGCTTCGATGGCAGCGTCTTGCCGAGCGGATCGTGGCGCGTGCGCTTCCAGCCCGAAACGACATCGTCGCCGGCCATGACCGCGGCGATGAAGCGCGGCAGTTCGCGCGGGTCGTCCTGCAGGTCGCCATCCATCGTGATCACGATGTCGCCGTGAGCCTCCGCAACGCCGACCTGCAGCGCGGTCGCCTTGCCGAAATTGCGCCGCAGGCGCACGCCGCGGATGCGCGGATCGCTCGCGGTGGCCGTCCGGATCCGTATCCAGGTCTCGTCGCTGCTGCCGTCGTCGATGAACACCAGGTCGCACAGGCGGAATCCGTCCTGCGCCGCGCTGACCGCAAGCACCTGTTCGGCGAGTGCACCAATCGTGTCCGCTTCGTTCATGACCGGGACGATGACAGAGACCCCTGGCAGCGTGGCGGTTTTCGGCTCCGTGTCAGCCATGATGCAGCTCGATCAGCGCGGTTTCTGAAGGATACGGGAGGGCGGGCGTGCGACCGCGGCAACGTTCGACGCGCAGGGCCTTCTGCTGGAGCGCGCCCTGGTAGCGCTTGCGCCCCGAATTGTCGAACACGATCAGGCCGTCTTCGGCGAGGAATCGGATAGCGCGTTCGAGGCAGGCGACGCGCGCGCGGCCGTCGATGACGACAAGGTCGTATCGCCGATCCCCCGCGATGCGATCGACATAGGCCGAAAAATCACAATCTTCGTAGCCGCGTCGGGACGAGCCGACCAGAGGCTGCAGCACGGGTCGCTGCGGCTCGACGAGGTGCAGCGTGACGTTTTCATAGGCGAGCAGTGGCGTAATGAAGCGCGCGAATGCGGCATCGTGCTCGACCGACGTCACGTGTTCGCATCGCCGTGCCAGCCAGGCCGTGCTGGCCCCGCTGCCGTACTCGAATACGCGCACGCGCCCGTCGCGCGACGCAATCCAGCGTTCCACGCGTTCGATCGACGCGAGCGTCCACCACGGGACGTCGAGCGCGGCGAGGCGGGCGGCGTCGTGGATCGCGAACTGGCTGGCGAACCAGAAGCGCCACGACGCATGTGGTGCCTGCTCGAGCCGGGGCAGCAGGCCGCTTGCGCGCAGCGGCCGCGCGAGCGCGCGCATCGTTGCCACGTAAGCGGCCTCAAGCATGCGTTCCCACCGCCGTCTCGCAGCGATGCCCGGACATCATCGGATGCGATGTGGGGGAGACAAGGATTTCCAGGTGCATGAGATGCTTGTTCGAGAGGAGGAGAGATGGCAATAGTACGGCAGCAGGCCGAAATCTGCCGATTTCCGTCGTGCAATCCGCGACGCATGCATCGATTCTGATACTGTGCTGCGATGCCTTGGCGCGCCGGCCTCTGCCGCGCCGCAACGTTGTCCGGCGCGTGATGTCTCGCCGATGCCATCCACCTGGGGACGAGATGCATGAGTGACGGAATTCAGGACGACTTGCGGGCAGCTGCGCCTGTCGGAGGCAAGCCGGCCCGTGTAGTCGAGCATGCGGCCGTACTCGTCTTCTTCGTCCTGTTCTATCTGGCGTACTTCGCACCGGTGCTGGTGGCAAGCCGGCTTCTGGCGCCTGGCGACGGCGGAGTCAGCTACCTGCCCGCCGTGGCGCGCGAATGGTCGCTTTGGATCGATGGCCTGTTCGCAGGCTATCCGGCGTTTGCCGATACCCAGCAATTGCTCTGGTATCCGCTGCGCTTGTTCGGCAGCCACTACAACGCGCTCGTCATCAGTGCCTACGTGGTCGCGGCATTCTGCATGTACGGATTCGCGCGGCTGCTGAGTGGATCCGTGCTCGCAGCGATTGTCGCGGGCCTCGTCTACAGCGGTGGCGGTTTCATGACCGCCCACCTCGGGCATCTTTCGATCATCCATGCGGCCGCCTGGATCCCGCTGACACTATGGGGTCTGGAGGCGCTCGCGCGCAGCCGCGCATGGGCGCATGTGGCACTGGTCGCGCTCGGCATCGGCCTGTCCTTTCTCGGAGGGCATCCGCAGATCTGGGTGTATGGCCTCATCCTCGCATTGCTCTACGCCGGCTGGCGCAGCACCAGCCTTTACCCCGCCATGCGCTGGCCGGATGCGCAGTATCTGTCACGTTGCGCTGTCGGCGTCGTTGCGGGCCTGGCGATTGCCAGTGTGCAGTTGGTGCCGTTCCTCGAGTTCACCCGTCTCGCCGCGCGCGGCACCTGGACCTATGCGGACTACGTGAGCTATTCACTGCCGCCGCTTCAACTGTTCATGGCGGGGTTTCCAAACCTGTTCGGCAATGTGCTCGGCGGCTACGGCGGACCTTTCGGTGCATTGTCGCTGACTGAGCTTTCGTTTTACGCCGGCGTCGCGACGCTGGCGATCGCCTCATTGGCGCCCTGGTCCGCGTCGACGCGACGCCATGCGTGGTTCTGGATCGCGGCGGCAGTGTTCGCGGCGATGTACATGACTGCGGATGCGACGCCACTCGGTCGGCTCGCATTCCACCTGCCTGTGCTCGGCAGTTTCCGCGCGTCGGGGCGTGCCGGCATCATCTACATCCTTGCGGTCGCGGTGCTCGTCGCGCTCGCCCTCGGTGCCTTGCAACGTCGCGAGATCGCCGGCCAGCGACTGCATCGTGTGCTCTATGCGGCGATCGCCGCATTCGTTCTGGTGCTGTGCGCGCTTTACTTCTCCTACGATTCGATAACGACGATGGCGCAGGAGAAGCACGTCGCGATACCCGCCTTCCTGCACAACAAGGCGATCTGGTTGCCCGTGCTGCTGTTCGGTCTCGGCACCGCGTTGTGCGCGGGCATCGGGCGCTGGCCGCGGCTCGCATCGGCATTGCTGGCCACCCTGGTCGCGATTGATCTCGGCACTTTCGGCTGGTTCTACGAATGGCGCGTGAATACGATCGCGCAGGCCGACGATCCTCCTCCGGCATGGCGCAAGTTGATCGCTGATGCGCAACAGGATCACGCGCGCGTGTTGCCGTTGCAGCGCGTCGCATCGTCCCCCGCCGTGGCGGACCGGAACCTGCTGTACGACCTGCCGAGCGCGAGCGGATATGTGTCGCTGATGCCCAAGCGCTTCGGCGAACTCACCGGCACCGGTACGACCGGGGCGTACCCGAAATGGACGGCGGCAAGTCCGTTCTGGGATTTGTTGGGGGTGCGCTGGGTGCTCGCCAATTCGCCGGCGATGCCGTCGGGCAGTCGATGGCGCCCGCTCGCGACGCCATTGCCTGACTATGCCGGTGCGATGGAGCGCACCGATTTCGCCGGGCGTGCGTGGCTGGTGTCCGGAATCCTCGAAGCAGACGATATGGACGCGCTGGCAACGATCCGCAGCGGCATGACCTCCTTGCGACGCCCGTTCGATCCGCTGGCGGTTGCGCTGATCGATCGACAAGCCACCGCGGATCTGCCGCTCCATCAGCCTTGGGGCCGGGCCGGAGAGGTCGGCGCACAACGGTTGTCCGCCGATCACTGGCAGTTTGCGCTGGAGGCGGAGCGTCCGGCCCTGCTCGTGATCAGCCAGCTGGACTATCCGGGATGGACGGCGAGCGTCGATGGAAAACCTTTTCCGGTCCTGCGTGCAGACTATGCTTTCCAGGCGATCGCCGTGCCGGCAGGGAGGAGCACGGTCGACCTGCGTTTCCGGCCGCGCAGCCTGTACATCGGTGCGGCGCTGAGCGTGCTCGGCCTGCTCGTCATCGCGGCTTGCATCGGGCTGCCGGGGCTGGTTCGGCGCTGGCGCCGACGATCTTCGTGATCGCAGCGCCGTTCAAGGCGTACCGCGCGCGATGATCCAGCGCGAAAGCACGTAGGTGAGCGGCAGCGTGAGGATCACGACCAGCAGAGGTCCCAGCGCGGGCGGCAGGTGCATGCGGTCGACCAGCATGTAGAGCAGCAAGGCACCGACCAGATACTGGGCTGCGTAGACGAGTGGAAATGTCAGCGCGCGCGACAGGCGCGCCGGCTGGCGGAACACGAACCAGGTGTTGGCGAAATACGACCAGACGATGCCGACCGCGTAGGCGATCGCATACGCGATGAAGTACGGCAGCCACCTCAGCAGCAGGAGGTACACCGCATACGACACCGCGGTCGTGCTCGCGCCGCCGGCGAGGAAGCGCAGGATTTCAGGCCCGCGCCGTCGCCACAGCGCGGCGAGGCTCATGTGCGGCGGCCCAGCTCGGCGAGCCAGGTCGCGTGATCGCGGATGTACTCGTTCGCATCGTAGTAGTGCGAAGCGAACACCAGCAGCATCGCATCGTCGCTGTATCGATATTGCGTGCCCCAGATCATCGGTGGGATGTACAGGCCGACGTCCGCGCGATCGAGGCTGACCTGCGCGCGTTTCTCCCCGTCGTCGACCAGCGCCTGCACAGAGCCGCGCACGCAGACCAGGAACTGGTGGCATTCGCGGTGCGCGTGTTCGCCGCGGACTTCGCGGCCGGGCACGTCGAAGACGAGGAAGTAGCGCTTCGGCACGAACGGTACCGAACGCCCGAATTCGCCGACGCTGAGGCTTCCGCGCATGTCGACGACGTGCGCCAGGCGGTGCACGCTGACGGCGCCGACGCCGAGCGGTTTCGCGCCCGGCTGCTCCGGAGCGGCCGCAGCGGCCGGTTCGTCGCCGGCCTGCCGTGGTGCGCCGACATAGCCGACGATGCGCGCCGGGTTGCCGACCACGATCGCGTTCGGCGGCACCGAGCGCGTCACCACTGCGCCGGCGCCGACCATCGCGTTGCGGCCGAGCGTGACGCCGGGCAGGATCGTCGCGTTCGCGCCGATCGAGACGCGGTCCTCGACGCGCGTCTGCGCGAAGGAATCCGGATAGACCTTGCTGCGCGGGAAACGATCGTTGGTGAAGGTCGCGTTCGGTCCGATGAACACGTCGTCGCCGACGCGCAGACCATCCCACAGCTGCACGCCGCATTTGATCGTGACGCGGTCGCCGACGACGACGTCGCCTTCGATGAAGACGTGGTCGCAGATGTTGCAATCGCGACCGATGGACGCGCCCGGCAGCACGTGCGCGAACGCCCAGATGCGCGTGCCTTCGCCGACGCTGGTCGATTCACACAGGCCTTGCGGATGCACGAATGCTTTCATCGCGAAACTCCGTCGAATGCGTGGCTGCGGTACACGACCGCGAGCGGACGCTGCTTGGTGTTCTCGTATGCGCGCCAGACGTAGGCGCCGATCAGCCCGAGGCCGAACGTGTTGAGCGCGCCGAAGAACAGCAGGGTGATCATGGTCATCGCATAGCCCGGGATCGGCACCGCGCCGAGCAGGCGCGCGCCGAGCACGGTCGCGCCGAGCACGAATGCGGTCACGAGTCCGAGCATGCCGATCAGCATGAGCAGGCGCACGGGCAGGTCGGAGAACGCGAACAGGCTGTCCATGAGGTACTTCAGCTTGCGCGAGAACGACCACGCGCTGCGCCCGTGCTTGCGCGCCAGGCGCTCGTACGGAACGACGACGCGACGCTGGCCGAGCCAGAACAGCTGGCCGATCAACGACGAGTTCGCCTCGCCGAGCGCCAGCAGGTCGTCGCGGAATGCGCGCGTGCAGCCGAACACGTCGACGCCACCCGGCGGGATGTCAGGCTGCACCCACGCGCGGTAGGCGCGCCAGAACAATGCCGAGGCCATGCGCGAGGCGAACGGGTCGGCGCGCGCGCTGCGCGTGCCGACCACCACGTCGGCTTCGTCGCGCGCGAGCAGGGCGAAGAATCGTTCGGCCAGCTCGATCGGTTCCTGCAGGTCGGCGGCCATCACCGCGAGCTGCTCGCCGCGTGCCGCGGCGAGGCCGGTGCGGATCGCCGCGAACGCACCGAAGTTGCGCGAATGCACGAGCAGTTGCGAGGCGAATGGCAGGCTCGGCAGGCGCTCGCGCAGCAGCGCATAGCTCTGGTCGGGACTGCCGTCGACGACGAACACGGCTTCCAGCGGCTGGTCGAGGCGTGCGGCGAGCGCGGCGATCGCGTCGAGCAGTTCCGGCAGCGAATCGGCATTGCGATAGACCGGGATCACGAGCGAGTGCATCAGCCGCTCCACGCGTTGCAGGCGGCGATTACCGCATCGACCTCGGCGTCGCGCAACTCGGCGAAGCAGGGCAGCGACAACGCGGTGCGCGCCTGCCATTCGGCGGCCGGCAGCGACAGGCCGGCATGTTCCGCCGCGAACAGCGGCTGGCGATGGTCGGGGATCGGATAGTGCACGTCGGCACCGATCGCATGCGCTTCGAGATGCTCACGCAAGGCATCGCGGCGTTCGCACTGGACCACGTACAGGTGTGCGATCCACGCCGCGCCATCCAGCGCCGGCAGCGTGATGTCGGGATGCGAGATGCCGGCCGCGTAGCGCGCGGCAATGGCGCGGCGGCGCGCGTTCCAGCCGTCCAGCAACGGCAGCTTGATGCGCAGGAACGCGGCCTGCAGCTCGTCGAGGCGGCTGTTGCGGCCGTGCGCGAGCGTGACCGAATACTTGCTGCCCCAGCCGTACTGGCGCAGCTGGCGCACGCGCGCGGCGAGGATGTCGTCGCTGCTGGTGACCGCGCCGCCGTCGCCGATCGCGCCGAGGTTCTTGGTCGGGTAGAAGCTGAAACAGGCGAGACGGCCGAACGAACCAGCGCGCTTGCCGTCGCGCTCGGCGCCGTGCGCCTGGGCGCAATCCTCGATCACGGTGAGCCGATGGCGCTCGGCGACCGCGAGCAAGCCTTCCATGTCGGCGAGCCGACCGTACAGGTGGGTCACCACCACGGCACGCGTGGCCGGCGTGAGCGCGGCTTCGAGGGCATCGGCGCGCATCGTTGCCGTATCGGTATCGACGTCGACGAAACGCGGCCGCAGGCCATTGGCGACGACGCCGAGGGTCGCGTACATCGCCGCGTTCGGCGCCACCGCAACCTCGCTGCCGGGCGGCAGGTCGAGGCTCGCGATCGCGAGCTCGAGCGCATCGGATCCGTTCGCGACACCGATCGCGTGGCGGCTGCCGCAGTATGCGGCGAATTCCTGTTCGAATGCCGTGACTTCGCGGCCCAGCACGTACCAGCCGCCCGCGATCACGTCGCGCGCGGCCGAGGTCAGTCGTGCGGCCAGTTCGCCGTCGTTCTGCCGGTCGAGTGCATTGAGCGGGATCCTGCTGGTCGTCGGAGTCATGCGATGAGCCTGTTCGGGAGCGGATCGGGTCGGCCGATGACGATGCCATCGCGTCCGGTCAGCGAGGCGCGGTCTCCGCCGCACCACGTGTTGGGAAAACGCGAAAAAAACGCTTTCCGGTACTTCGTGCCGTCCACGTCGTTGCGGAAGGATAGCGGCATCGACGGGAATGGCGCAGTGCAGGCGAGTTCGCCCGCGTCGGCGCCTGCCGCGTGGCCGGCCTGGTCGAGAACCTCGACCTTGAGGCCGAGCGCGCGGCACTGCAATTCGCCGCGGTACGCCGGCAGCACCGGGCAGCCGAGCGCGAAGGACGAGGCGACGTCGGCATCGCACGGAACCCGGGTCAGCAACACGCGCTGCTTGATGTTGCCGTAGACGTAGTCGTAGTCCTCCCCCGCGAGCGGCGCGCCGGTCGAGAGGATCGTCTTCAACGGCAGCAGTTTGTGGGTTTCCGCCGGCCGTGCGCCCGCCTTCCTGCACGCGTCGATCCACCCGGCATCGACAGCGAACGCGCTGATGCCGACTTCGTCGGCGAGATCCCACAAGGCGTTGCAATCCGGATGCGCAGGGCTGCCGTCGTGCAGGACCAGCGTCGCACCGACCATGAGCGTCGACACGAACCAGTGCCAGGCCGACCACCCGCAATGCGCGCCATAGAGGACGCGATCCTCGCGCTTGAGGTCGGCATGCAGCACGATCTCCTTGAGGTGGCGCAGCAGGATGCCGCCGGCACCGTGCACGACGCAATCCGGCAGGCCCTGCGTTGCCGTCGAATACGTGATGTAGAGCGGATGGTCGAACGGCAGTGCGACGTATTCGGGTGCAGGATCGCCTTCGCCGATGAACTGCGACCAGCCGAGCACGGAGCGTGGGCGGCGCGACGCGGCTGCGCCGCCGTACGGGACCACGACCAGCTGCGCGATGCCGGGCACTCCGTCGAGGATCGCGTGCAGTGTGTCCAGGCAATCGCGACGTTCGCCGTCGTGGAAGCAGGCGTCGGTGGCGAACAACAGCTTCGGAGCGACCTGGCCGAAGCGTTCGACCACCGCATGCGCATCGAAGTGTGGAGGGCAGGACGACCAGATCGCACCGAGCGCACTCGTCGCCAGCATCGCGACGATCGCCTCGGGGATGTTGGGCAGCATTCCGGCGACGTGATCGCCGACGCCGACGCCGGCTCCCTTCAGCGCCTGCGTGAGACGACCGACCTGCGCATGCAGCTCCGCGTAGCTGATCTCGCGCTGCTCGCCGCATTCGTTGCGGAACGCGATCGCGGTGCGTTCGTCCCTGAAGCGCAGCAGGTTCTGCGCGAAGTTCAGGGTGACGTTCGGGAACCAGCGGGCGCCCGGCATCCGGTCGCGATCGACCAGCACCGGTTCGTGCTCGCCATGCGCGCGCACGCCGCAGAACTCCCACAGCAGCGACCAGAATTTCTCCGGCTGGCGCACCGAGAAGTCGTACAACGGCGCGTAGCGGCGGACGTCGTCATTGCCCGTGTTCTCGCGCACGAAACGCATGAAACGGCTGATGTTCGCGCGCTCGACGCGTTCGGCGCCCGGTTCCCACAGCGGCTTGTTCGTCGACGCGGCGTGCTTCGTTGGCATGCGTACCTGCGGTTCAACGTCGCGCGAACGCGCTTCAGGCGAATAGCGCGAGCAGGTCCTCGCGACCGATCGAGTGATTCTCGCTTTCGCCGCGGCGGCGATATTCGAACGTCCCCGCAGCAAGCCCGCGCTCGCTGACCACGATGCGGTGCGGGATGCCGATCAGTTCGACGTCGGCGAACATCGGTCCCGGGCGCAGGCCGCGATCATCGAGCAGCACGTCGATGCCGCGCGCGGCGAGTTCGTCGTACAGCTTGTCGGCTTCCTCGCGCACCTGCGCGTTCTGCGCCGCGTTGATCGGGCAGATCGCGACGCGCCACGGCGCCATCGGTTCCGGCCACAGGATGCCGGCTTCATCGTGGTTCTGCTCGATCGCGGCGGCGACGATGCGGCTGACGCCGATGCCGTAGCAGCCCATCTGCATCACCTGCGCCTTGCCGCCGTCGTCGAGCACGGTCGCGTCGAGCGCCTCGGCGTACTTCTGGCCGAGCTGGAACACGTGGCCGACCTCGATGCCGCGTGCGATCTTCAATGTGCCGTGGCCGTCGGGCGATGCGTCGCCCTCGACGACCTTGCGGATGTCGGCGACGCGCGTGATGCGCGCGTCGCGTTCCCAGTTCGCGCCGCGGTAGTGGCTGCCGTCCTGGTTGCCGCCGCAGACGAAGTCGGCAAGCGCGGCCGCGCTGCGGTCGACGATGACGGGGATCGTATCGGGCAGGCCGACCGGGCCGATGAAGCCCGGTTTCGTGCCGGTGGCGCGCACGATCTCGGCCTCGTCGGCGAGCGTGGACTCGCCCGGCAGCTCCTCGAGCTTGGCCGCCTTCACTTCGTTGACCTCATGGTCGCCGCGCACGCACAGCGCGACGAGGCCGTCCGTGCCGCGCACGAGGATCGTCTTGACGCACTGTG
>Ga0207639_10001397_pt1 | contig 16299 bp, 14 predicted proteins | sample KBSCornC32_FD_184299 | JGI IMG/M metagenome (GOLD analysis project Ga0207639, IMG submission 184299) | Corn rhizosphere microbial communities from Kellogg Biological Station, Michigan, USA - KBS Corn C3-2 (SPAdes) (version 2) | ecosystem: Host-associated > Plants > Roots > Rhizosphere > Soil ...
GAGGATACCTCCAACCAGCAGGGCCATACTACCAATGAACCACTTTCTTTTAGTGTGCAGTGAGCCGTGAACCCCTTTCCATACTTTTTCAGAAGGGTACATTTTGTATTGCTCTGTCTTTTCCCTGATCAGCTGCTCAAATTCGTCACTATAGAAGTTGCTCTCCTTCATTTGTCAATCAGTTTTAGGGATGTTTTCATGGATTTGGATACTTATCGAAACGGTTAGCGAATTGCGACGAGCCATTCTGATTTCTCGCGTGGTTTGGGTAGTATTTTCTTTTTGATCAGGATATCTTCCAGCATTTGTTTGGCCCGGGTGTATTGCGAACGGCTGGTGCTTTCTTCGATGTCCAGCATGTCGGCAATTTCCTTGTGAGAATAGCCTTCTATCGCGTACAGGTTGAGGACGGTCCGATAGCCGATGGGCAGGAGCCGGATACATTCGACTACCTGTTTGGCCTGTACGATCGATGGGACGCTCTCTTCACGAACCTGGACGCCGTGTGCGTGTACGATATCCAGGCTCTCGTTGAATCGTTTGTTTTTTTTGAGGTTGTTGATACAGGTATGAACAATGATCCTCCTGATCCAGCCCTCAAAAGCACCTTTGTTCTGAAAGGTGTGTATCTGGGAAAATACTTTTATAAATCCTTCCTGCAGCATATCCTCAGCATCTTCCCTGTTGTGGGCGAACCGGTAGCAGACGGCCAGCATCTTTGGGCTGTACCTGTTGTACAGTTCCCGCTGAGCAGCCGACTCATTTTTTAAACAGCCTTGTAAGATGGCTTCTTCGGTCATACAATAACCGTAATTGGTTGCCCTGTAATTTAGACAATTTTAACGAGGTAAAGCTGCATATGCTAAAAAAAAGAAGGGGTTAGCACCCCTCTTTTTTTTATGAGATCAGGACGTTGCCCGTCATTTCATTCGGAATTTCTAACCCCATCATTGTCAGAATGGTAGGAGCAAGATCCCCCAGCTTGCCGGGGCGGATGCCGCCTTTGAAGTCCGCGTCGATGATAAAGAACGGGACGGGGTTCATGGTATGGGCTGTATTGGGGCTGCCGTCGGCGTTGACCATATAGTCGGCGTTGCCGTGGTCGGCCGTTAAAAAAACCGTATAGCCGTTGTCCAGCGCGGCTTCCACGACCCGGCGTACACACTGGTCGACGGTTTCGGCGGCTTTTATGGCTGCTGCCCAGACCCCTGTATGTCCGACCATGTCGGCGTTGGCGTAGTTGAGGCAGATGAAGTCGGCCGTTTTATTTTGTATCTCGGGGACGATGGCGTCGGTGAGTTCGACGGCGCTCATTTCGGGCTGCAGGTCGTAGGTAGCGACCTTTGGCGAGGGGACCATGATCCTGTTCTCTCCGGTAAAGGGGGTCTCGCGGCCGCCGCTGAAGAAGAAGCTGACGTGGGGGTATTTTTCCGTTTCTGCGATACGGATCTGTTTTAGCCCATTACCGGCGATGATCTCGCCGATGGTGTTCTTCAGGTCGTCGTTTTCGAAGATGACGCTGACGCCTTTGAATTTTGCGTCATACTGGGTCATTGTCGTATAATGGAGGGAGAGTTTCTTCATGCCCTGCCCGGGTAAATCGTTCTGGGTAAGGACCTCTGTGATCTCGCGGCAGCGGTCCGTTCGGAAATTGAAGCAGATGGCGTAGTCTCCGTCCTTTATGGCAGCCAGCGGCTGCTGGTCCGAGCCGACCACTACGGTCGGTTTGATAAATTCGTCGGTTACACCTTCTGCGTAGGAGGATTCGATGGCGGCGAGGGCGTCGGTGGCTTTGGGGCCGGCGCCTGTAACGAGGGCGTCATAGGCGAGTTTAACGCGCTCCCATCTCTTGTCGCGGTCCATTGCATAGTAGCGACCGCTCACCGTAGCGATCTTACCGGTGGTGGCGTTGAGGTGCTGCTGGAGGTCCCTGACATAGCCGAGGCCGCTTTTGGGGTCGGTATCCCGGCCGTCGGTGAAGGCGTGGATGAAGACGTTGGTGAGGCCTTCTTTCAGGCAGGTGTCAACGATGGCTTTCAGGTGGCTGGTATGGGAGTGTACGCCGCCGTCGCTGACCAGGCCGAGGAGGTGGAGCGGTTTTCCGTCTTTCACGGCGCCGCGGATGGCGGCGAGCAGGGTCTCATTTTTGGCGAATGAACCGTCGCGGATGGCCACGTTGATGCGCTGCAGTTCCTGATTGACAATGCGTCCCGCTCCGAGGTTGAGGTGGCCGACCTCGGAATTGCCCATCTGGCCTTCCGGCAGGCCCACGTCTTCGCCAAAGGTGACGAGGGTCGTATTGGGGTATTTGGCGTATAGCGAACTGACGAAGGGAACCCTGGCGTTTTGGATGGCGTCTGACGAGCTTTGTTGTCCGAGGCCCCATCCATCCATGATGACCAGTATAACTTTTTTGGCGTTTGGCATAAAAGACAGCTTTTTTACTTGTTTCCTGACGCCGCAAAGGTAGGGGGCTTCGCCCTAATCTGCCCTTTTAGTGGAATTTTTAGCTATTCCGACAGTTTGGCATATAATTGGTATTAAGCAGGTCGACTAATATTCTATTATATGAAAAGCATACTTGGGTTGGCGGTTCTCTCGCTGTCGTTGGTCCTGGTTTCTTTCCGCCCTCTGTATACGCTTGACGAAATCACCTATGCCATGCGTGCGGGTAATGCCGGCCAGCTTGGTCAGTTCCTGGACAATAGGGTAGATATATCTCTTCCGGAGAAAAGTGACACTTACAGTAAGATACAGGCCGAAATGATCATCCGCGATTTCTTCAGTACCAATGGTGTTAGAAATTTCCTGGTCAAACGCAAGGGCACGAATGGAGGTTCTGAATTTTGTGTAGGGGTTCTGCAGACGAGAAATGGCGATTACCGGACTACGATTTTTATCAAACAGAAAGGAGATAAGCAGTATTTGCAGGAGCTTAGGTTCCAGAACAACCAATAACCCGGAATAACCGACAAAGAGATACCTGTTAGCAAAGTGGACCACCCACTGTCCGAAGGACAAATTTGCATTGGCCCGGCTGAGTAGCCGGGCCCTTATTTTTTCCGTAGCTTTGCCGCATGCCTAATTTCTTTGACGAGCAATTACAGCTACTTGTTCAAAATGCGTTGAGGGAGGATGTCGGGGATGGCGATCACTCCACGCTGGCCTGTATACCGGCCGAAGCCCGTGGTAAGGCTGTCCTGCACGTCAAGCAGGACGGAATACTGGCGGGGATGGAAATAGCCGAAAAGATACTGAAGATGAAGGAGCCGGGTTCAAAGTTTACCGCCTACAAGCGGGACGGGGACGTTATGCGGGACGGGGAGGAGGCTTTTGTTGCGGAGGCGACGGTCCATACGATATTGCAGTGTGAGCGGCTTATCCTGAACTGTATGCAGCGGATGAGCGGGATTGCGACGCTTACGCGTCAGTACGTCGACAAGCTCCAGAAGTATAAGACCCGGGTGCTGGACACCCGTAAGACGACGCCCAATTTTCGGCTGTTAGAGAAGGATGCCGTCCGTATCGGCGGGGGTATCAATCATCGGTTCGGCCTTTACGATATGATCATGCTGAAGGATAATCATATCGACTATGCGGGGAGTTTGGAGGCGGCTATCGAAAAGGCCAGTGCATATCGTCAGTCGCACAAGCCGCAGCTGAAGATCGAGGTGGAGACGCGCAATCTCGACGAAGTGAAGAGGGTTCTGATCGTAGGCAAGGTCGACAGGATCATGCTGGATAACTTTACTCCGCGTCTGCTGGCGGAAGCCCTTTCTCTTATCGGGGACCGCTATGAGACGGAAGCCAGCGGCGGGATCAATCTTAACAATATCGAGGACTATGCCCGTACGGGGGTAGACTATATCAGCGTCGGCGCGCTCATTCACCAGGCCCGGGGTCTGGATATGAGTCTGAAGGCGGTAATTTACAAATAGTATGAGCAAGAAGAAAACAGGTTCGGGCGGGATCATCTATTCTACGGACCCTGATTTCCGGATGGGGGAAGATGCTCCTTCGGAGGAGACGTTGTCTGCAAAACAACAGAAGCTGCGGGTCAGGCTGGACACGCGTCAGCGTGCAGGCAAGGCTGTTACACTCGTCGAGGGCTTTGCCGGGAAGAAAGAAGACCTGGAAGACCTGGGAAAGAAGCTGAAGGCCCATTGCGGCACTGGTGGCTCGGTGAAGGACGGTGAGGTCATCGTCCAGGGTGATCAGCGGGACAAGATAACCCAGTGGCTGCTGAAGAACGGATACTCTTCGACCAAACGCATTTGATGTTCTCCCTGTATATAATTCTTTGTATTGCCAGCGGCGTTGTCGCAATTGTTTCCTTTTTCCTTTACCTACGGGCAAGAATAGCGAACAGGCTGGCGCGGGAGCGGCGCTGGCTGTCGATCCACTATATCAGCCTTTTTCTCTTCGTCTTTTTCGGCGTACTGATCCTGATCCATCTCTCGGACAGCATCACCCGCGGCACCTCTTACTCCTGAGTTTTTATGAACGCGCGTACCGCGTGGGTATTCGGGCCTTTTATATTCATATAATAAGTGCCTGCCGGCAGGCCGGCGGTATTGATCGACTGCAGCCAATGGGGGCTCTGTTTGTCGAAGGACCATTTGCGCAGCGGCCTGCCGGAGGCGTCTGCGATGCTCACTTCGAGCCGTCCCTGGTCTGCGTTGGTCATTTCGAGGTAGACGATACCGGTTGAAGGATTGGGCTTCAGGGTGAGCGACACCTGTACTTCGCCGGAAATGGTAATGCTCATGGTGTCCGAATAGCTGGTGCTGCCGTCTGCGGCCACCTGCAGCAGCCGGTAATAGCTGGCGCCTATCAGCGGGGACTGGTCTATGTATGTGTATGCGTGCGGAGCATTGGCCGCGGCTGTCGTGTCGAGGTTGGCGAAGGAATTTCCGTCGGCGGAACGCTGCACTATGAAATAGTCGTTGTTCTGTTCCTGCAGTGTTGACCAGTTGACCGTTACGGCTGGTCCGTCGGGCGTGAGGCTGCAAGGGCCCCAGGTTATGGGTGGGATGGCCGGAGGTGGCGGGGTGACCGGAGGAGTGGTCGGTGGCGGCGGGGTGACCGGAGGGGTCGTCGGAGGCGGCGTCGTCGGAGGTGGAGGCACGGAGTCGGGCGGCGGTACCGAGTCGGTCGGCGGTGGTCCCTGGTCGATCACAACGCTGTCGCCTACCCGCTGGTTGCGGACCATCCATTGGTAGACATTGAGCCCGGTGGCGCTGTCGGTGACCCCAGGTATGCCAGGGGCGCCATAGGTCTGAAGCCAGCCGTAGTGACCCGCGGCCTGGAATACGGTCAGTATCGGTCTGGGGTTGGCGTTGAAACTATCCAGCTGGTGGATATAGCCGGTGGTATACGTATAGGGGCCGGTATTGTCTCCTGAGTTGACCGTCAGCCAAACCGGTAGACGGGCTTTGGCGATCTCTTTGGAGCGGTCCGGGGCGTCAAAGGATGCGATCGCGCAACCCAGCAGGCTCGCCAGTCTTCTTCCATAAAGGCTGGCGGACTGTCCCGGATATTCGATCGCTATACCCCCGCCCATGCTAAGTCCGGTAATGGATATTTTAGAGGAGTCGACCCGATAGTGGCTGATGGCATAGTTGATGACGTCGTCTACCATTTGCTGTTCCGGGCCGTTCTGGTTGGGCTGCATTGTCATCTGGGGCGCCATTACGATAAATTCATAGGAATTTCCGTTGACTACCACGGGGTCGGGGAAGTGGGCGTCGACGTTGTGATTCACCTGCTGGTCGATCTGCATGGGAGGTCCGCCACGGAGTACGATGGGCAGCTGGGCTGCGCTGCCGTCGCCGATCTCGCCCTCGCCGTGGATAAATATCAGCAAGGGATAGTGTTTGCCGCTGGTGTTATAGTTGGCGGGTAACGATATATAGTAGCCGTGGACCCAGGTGTCGATGGTTGTGCCGGGGACGGCAGTCAGCGTCCTTTTAGTCTGGGAGTAGATCAGCAGGGGCGTCGGGATTAATAAGACCAGCCAAAGGGATGCCCTGCAGAATTTGTACAATTCGCGCATGCTGTTTATTTAATGGATACAATTGGCCCGGAATCAGATTTTAGTGGGAAATGCGTGGCCCTGGAACGGACCCGTGAGTAAAGTCTGTTCTGCTAATTCCATGCCAATCAGCGGGCGGTATGGTCTTACGTCGTTGGGCGAACGTTGTTTGCTACTGCTGACCTCTGACAAAGGACCGGACCGTGCGGGTCTTCGGGCCCTTGATAGTCAGGTAATAGGTGCCTGCCGGCAGGTTGCCGGTATTGATCGCCTGCATCCAGTACGGGGTCTGTTTGTCGAAGGACCATTTGCGCAGCGTCCTGCCGGAAACGTCAGAGATGCTCAGTTCGAGTCGTCCGAGATCGGCATTCATCATTTCGAGGTAGACGAGGCCAGCCGTCGGGTTTGGTTTCAGGGACAGCAGTTCTGTGCCGGAGGAGCTGATGCTCATGACTCCCGAATAGTCGGTCCTGCCGTCGAGGTCTACCTGTAAGATCCGGTAATAGCTGGTACCTGCGAGGGGCGCTTCGTCCACATATGCGTAGGTGTGCGGGGTATTGGCTGCGGCCGTCGTATCGAGGCTGGCGAAGGATTTTCCGTCGGCAGAACGCTGAACGATGAAGTATCTGTTATTCTGTTCCTGCAGGGTAGACCAGGTTATTGTTACAGAGCCGCCGTCGAGCCGGGCTGAGTATGGTCCCCAGGTCACGGGAAGGGGTGTTGCGCCGGCGTCTATGACAACGTTGCTACCCACCCTTTTGTACTGGGCCATCCACTGATAGACGTTCAGTCCGTCGCTATTGGTTATGCCTGGGTGAGCGCCGCTGCCGTCCGGGGGAGCGCCGTAGGTGTCAACCCAGCCTCCGTGGCCGGATACCGGGAATATGGTCTCCAGCGGTGCGGGATCGGCATTGAGGGCATTTAGCTGGTCGACGTACCCGATGGTGTACGAATAGGGGCCAGTGGGGTCGCCCTGATTGACGGTCAGCCATACCGGCAAATGGGCGGCGGCGATCTCTTTTGTCCGGTCCGGAGCGTTAAAGGAAGACACCGCTACTCCCAGCAGGCTTGCCAGCTTAATTCCGTATTGAGTTGCGGACTGTCCGGGGTATTCGATGGCTATTCCACCGCCCATGCTAAGTCCGGTGAGGGATATCTTGGAGGCATCTACCCTCCAGTGGCTGCCTGCATAGCTGATGATATCGTCAACCATGGCCTGTTCCGCCCCGTTCTGGTCGGGCTGTGTCGCGATTTGAGGGGCGATCACGATAAATTCGTAGCTATTGCCATTCACGACTACCGGGTCCGGGAAATGGGCGTCGGTGTTATTGTTCACCTGTTGGTTGATCTGCATGGGCGGTCCGTTGCGCAGCACTGCGGGCAACTGGGAGGCGCTGCCGTCGCCAACCTCGCCAATGCCGTGCAGAAATATCAGCAATGGATAGCTTTTGTTGCCGGTTCCGTAACTGGCTGGCAGAGAGACGTAGAAGCCGTGGATATAGGCGTCGATCGTTGTATTGGGAAAGGCTGTCAGCGTCCGCTTTGCCTGGGAAAACAGGAGGGAGGGCATCGGGAAGATGAGGGCAAGGCAAAAGACGGCCCGGTAGAACTTGTACAATTCGCGCATGATAAGCTTTTTTGTTTTTATGGGGCTTAGAATAGGAGTGGGAGGGAACGGAGGAGGGTAGATCAATGTATGGGAAACAGGAGGTCATGAACTGACCGGTAAGCAGGTAGTTTCCACTAATTCCATGCCAAAAGGCCCCGGAATGGGGTTGCGGGGGCGCCTATGTGTTTATTTATTGTCCCTGTGCGAGCGAGTAGGCTTTTTTATTTCCCCACATGTTCAGCAGTTCGGACGAGCATATCTTAAAATCGCCGCTCAGGCTGACGTAGAGACCGAGTACGTCCTGCTGGTTCAGCGGGCTGCCGTCGATGCTTTCAAACCGGACGTTGTACTGGTTGACCAGATTGGTATAGACAGAGCCTGTCGGCCATACCTGTGTACCACGGTTGCTGATGTTGATCAGGTTGAATTTGACGCCGGCGTGCCGCTGGCATTTTTTTGCGATGAATTCGGGCTGTTCCGGGCTTTCGATGAAAAGGTCTACGCCGACGATGAATTCGTTCTGGGTCTCTTCCGAAACCATCATTTCGTTACGGGACAGCCTGAACTCTGTGGTCGTAACGGGCATGTTCGGCAGCAGGGGTTTGGCCATGTGCTTTGGTGTCTTGCCGAAGTTAGCGATGATCGCCTCTGCGAATGCGGTGGTGTTAAGCGAGGGGCTGTTTTTGTCGCCGAAGTCGCCCGTGTGTACGCCCTGTTCGAGCGTATATAGCAGGGAGTTTTCGATTATGGCGGCGTTTTCCATCAGGCCAAGGTGGCGCAGCATTGCGATACCGCTGAGCAGCAGGGCCGTTGGGTTGGCGATGTTCCTGCCGGCGATGTCCGGGGCGGTGCCGTGGACGGCTTCGAAAATAGAGATATGGTCGCCGATGTTGGCAGAGGGCGCGAAACCGAGTCCTCCGACGAGGCCTGCGCAGAGGTCGGAGATGATATCGCCCTGGAGGTTGGTAAGGACTACCACGTCGAACTCCTGTGGTCTGACCACCAGTTTCATGGCCAGGTCGTCCACGATGATGTCGTCGGCTTTCAGTTCGGGATACTCTTTTGCGACCTCCTGAAAGCACTCGAGGAAGAGGCCGTCTGTGAGCTTCATGATGTTTGCCTTGTGTCCGCAGGTGATGCGGCGGGCGCCGTTCTTTTTGGCCATTTCGAAGGCATATTTTATCACCTGCAGGCTACCCGGCCGGGTGATAAAGCGGCGGCTCAGGGCGACGTCCTGGGTCAGCATGTGCTCGATACCGCCATAGGTGTCTTCGATGTTCTCGCGGACTATGGTAATGTCGATCGGTATGCCCGCGCGGGAGAAGACCGTGTCGACGCCGTGGAGGGTCTGAAAAACCCGTTTGTTCGCATAAGTATTCCATGTCTTTCGCGCCGTTACGTTCACGCTCTTCACTCCTTTTCCTTTCGGCGTTTCCATGGGCCCCTTGAAAAGGATCCCCAGTTCTTCTATGGTGTGTTTTGCCTCGGGTGTCATGCCGTTGGAGAAACCCTTGTCAAAAACCCATTTTCCCATCTCTACCGTTTCATACTCCAGGGGTACTTTTCCAGCCCTGAAAATGCCGAGCACTGCGTCCATGATCTCCGGGCCTATTCCGTCTCCTTTTGCTACTGCGATCTTCATATGTTGAATTTTTATATCTGTTTTAGCCCCGATAACTCTCAGAGACAGCGGGGTTTTATGCTAAAACCTGCAAAACTGCAAGGGTGGTTCGGACGCAAAATTAGGTTAAGATCTTGTGCCTATTTTGATTAACTTTAGAAAAAATTGGTTAGATGGCAAACAAGATCTCCGAAGGAATGGAAGTGAGTGTAGAGACCTTCTACCAGCCGGATTACTCCAACCCAATTTCCGGTGAGTACATGTTTGCCTATCGCATCACGATCGAAAATCACAACAATTTCTCTGTCAAACTTCATCGCCGTCACTGGCATATCTTCGACAGCAATGGCAGCTACCGCGAGGTCGAGGGGGAGGGGGTTGTAGGCGTCCAGCCGATACTCCAGCCCGGTGAGCGGTATCAGTATGTCAGCGGCTGCAATCTTCGTACGGAAATGGGGAAGATGTATGGTTCCTATACGATGGAGAACCTCAACAACAAGAAGACCTTCGAAGTGAATATTCCCATCTTTGAGATGATCGTTCCATTCAAAATGAATTGACCCCTCAGGGGGAGTGGTTGAACTGAGTTGGCGGGGCTCCGTTGGGTGGATTTAACCTGCCGGCCGGTCCTTTTAACATTTTGGCGTGCAACGGTTGACTAAATTGCCGTGTCATTTGATCATATACGCCCCTCCATGAAAAAGATACCCGGTCTCCTGCTGCTGATGATCTTGCTGGCCGTATTTGCCGGCTGTCAGAAAAGCGCTCCAGCCAATATATCTGAGGTCAATGCTCATGTCATCGATGGCGGAGATCCTGCTGTCGATGGTTGGGGAATTTATATCAGGCTCGATAACAGCAAGGAGAATGTCGTTCCCATCAATCTGCCCGCCGAGTATCAGCAAAAAGATATCAATTCAGCTGTGGCGCTGAAGATCGTGAATACGGGCGGGACGAAGCGCCTTGGGAATGGGGGCAATTACAGCCGGATCGTTTATATCGTCGCTATCCGCAAACTCTAGAATCGCTTTGATTCAAAATCGGAGTTCACGTTGTCTTCCTTTGACATTCCGGTCCTGTACAGGGCGAGGCCCATTATGGCGAAGAAGATAACGCCCAGTATGTAGTATCCGGTCTGTCCCATGGCTCCGACGAGGAATTTTTCGGCGCTCAGTCGGCCAATCAGCTCCTTTACTTTTTCGGGGATGTTCAGGAAGGCGAACAGCACGCCCATCAGCGAGCCGCCTGCGACCAGTCCGGTTGCGAAGAGGTTGCCTTTTTCCAGGTCTTCCTCTCCTTCCCTGCCGGCGGTCTCTCCTCTTTTCTTTTTTAAATGATTGACCGCTCCGCGGATGGCACCTCCACAGAATATGGGCAGGGTGGTAGACAGCGGGAGGTAGACGCCAATGGCGAAGCTCAGCGCCCTGACGCCGCAGAGCTCCATGACAAGTGCCAGGAAGGCTCCGGCCAGGACGTAGTTCCAGTCGAGGTTACCTGACAGGATGCCTTTTACGAGGGTGGCCATGAGGGTTGCCTGGGGGGCGTTATAGGTGCTGCCGATGGCGTGATGGATGCCTTTGGCGGCGAGTTCCGAGCTGGGAATGTCGAGGGTCTTTACCGTGAAGCCGATGGCGATGGCCGAGACGATGACGCCGATAAAGAGGGCGAGCTGCTGGTATTTGGGGGTGGAACCCACGAGGTAACCCGTTTTGAGGTCCTGGGAGGTTGCGCCGGCGTTGGCGGCCGCGATGCAAACCATGCCGCCGACTACCAGCGCCATGGCTTCATAGGCCTTTCCACCCCACCCTACCGCCAAAAATATCAGGCAGGTGCTCATTACCGTGGCGATGGTCATACCGGAGATGGGGTTATTGGAGTTGCCGATCAGGCCTACGATACGGGAGGAGACTGTTACGAAGAAGGCTCCGAAGACGACGATCAGGACGCCGATGAGGAGGCGGTTGAAGAAGGAATTGCCGGGGATGATGCTCAGCATGGCGATAAGAAAGATCAGAGCGATGCTGCCGAACAGGACCACTTTTATGCTCAGGTCTCTTTCGGTCCGCAGGCGGCTGTCAGCGCCTTTTTCCTTTACCGAGCCGAGGCTGTCCTTAAAAGAAGATACGATGGTTGGGATGGTCTTTAACAGCGTGATGAAGCCGCCCATGGCCACTGCGCCGGCGCCGATGAGGCGGACGTAGCTGCGGTAGATGGCTGACGCGGGGTCGGCGAAGGTTTGACTCACGGGGTCCCAGCCTCCGTATCCGCCTGCGGTGTGGATGTCTTTCAGGTAGCCCAGCTTTACCTGCTGGAGGGCGATCTGCATGGGGCTTACGAGGGATGCGAGGAGGGGCTGCAGCACGAGCCAGCTGAGTACGCTGCCCGCCACCAGGATGCCCGAGATGCGGGGGCCGATGATATAGCCTACACCCATGTATTCGGGGGTTATGTCCGCGGATACCTGTGCGGATGGGAATATCTTATTAAGTCCCTTACTTTTTACCGTGTCGAACAGGGGCGTATCGGCGATGACCCTGAACATCTTTTGGAAGAGGGCGTAGATAAAGGCGAAGCCGAGTCCGCTGAAGGCCGTTCGTGCGAAGTGTCCGCCTTTTTCTCCCGCTTTCAGGACCGAGGCGCAGGCTGTGCCTTCGGGGTATGGGAGGGTGTCGTGCTCTTTTACGATCAGGGCCCTGCGCAGCGGGATCATCATGAGTGTTCCGAGGAGTCCGCCGAAGACGGCAAGAATAAAGATCACCGCGTAGTCGAAATAATTGGCCGCGTCGGCTGTGGACAGGAAGAGAAAGCCGGGAAGTGTAAAGACGACGCCTGCGGCGATGCTTTCGCTGGCGCTGCCTGTGGTCTGGATGATATTGTTCTCGAGGATGGTCGTCCTGAACAGTTTGCGTCCGAGGGTGATGGCGAGGACGGCGATGGGGATGGATGCCGATACGGTCAGGCCTGCCTTAAGGGCGAGGTAGACGGTCGATGCGCCGAAAAGGATACCGAAGATGCTGCCCATCAGGAGGGCCTTGAAGGTAAATTCTTTCATCTCCGTTTCCGGGCTGACGAAAGGCTGGAATTTTTTCTCGCTCATGCTGGTGGTTTGTTTTGGTTATGCCTCACCTGTTTTTTCACGGACGATGGCGTTCAGTGATCTTATGCGGGTGAAGATGAGTACCCCGCCGATGATGCCTGCGGTAAACCAGATCAGGAAGTAGACCCTTTTGTCCGGGAATTTGTCCCAGCTGCTCGTCATCAGACCGGCGACCTTGCTACCGAGGGACATGGTCAGGAACCAGCCGCCCATCAGCAGGGAGGTCAGGCGGGGCGGCGCCAGTTTGGACACCAGCGAGAGTCCCATTGGGCTGAGGAAGACTTCGGCTGCCGTGATGACGAAATAGGTCCCCCACAGCCATGCCGGGGACACCTTATATTGATAAATGGAGGCTACGGAGAGTACGGCAAAGAGCATTACCAGTGATGATAGTCCGGAGAGGAAGAGGGCGATGCCGAATTTTGCCGTGGTTGTCGGCTCTTTTCCTCTTTTTCGCAGAAAACTGAACAGGGCTACCAGCAGTGGGGTCAGGGTGACGATGAAGAAGGGGCCGATGGACTGGTAGAGCTCTGCATTGGCCAGTTTGAGTTCATGGCGGGGCCATTTTTCTTTTGGAACGTTGAGGAAATAGGGGTCGGGTCCGGTGGTTTTCAGTACTTGTCCGGATGCATCGCGTACCGGGACCAGGTGTGCGTCCACTGAATCGATCGGCCGGGGGGTGGTGTTTACCGTTTGCAGGAGGCCCAGCCAGTCCGCTCCGCCGGCGATGGCGGGAGAAGTGACCGTCCGGTCTGTATGTTTTTCGGTCCAGAGGGTGTAGGCGGTGAAGTTCTGATAAAAGAGCGCCCAGAAGATGATCGAGATAGCGAAGATGAACAGCAGGGCGCCGATGCCTCTTTTGTCATTCCGGTTGGCTCTTACCCAGATGGAGATGAAGAAGGCGATGATGGGGATACACGCGAATACGAAGGCGTCGCTGGACTGGGTACCCATGATGGTAGTATGGAAAAGTCTGCCGGGAAGGATGTAGCCGATGATGGCCGCGACTGCGGCGGGCACAAAGACGTACAGTCCGATCTGGCCGAGGCTCATGTCCTCTTTTTGGGGCGGCTTCCGGACGTCGCCGGCTTTTACGTGTTTCAGGTTGAGGCCAAAGACGATAAGTCCGATGACCATTCCGACGCCGGCCGCGCCGAAGGCATAGCCCCAGCTGTATTTGTTGCGGAGATAGGCCGCCGCAAAATTGCAGAGCAGGGCGCCGGAGTTGATGCCCATGTAGAAGATATTATAGGCATTATTCTTCAGCGGCTTCAGGTCCTCTTTATTATATATGTTCCCCAGAAGAGTGCTGATATTGGGTTTGAAGAATCCGTTGCCGCAGATGATGAGGCCGAGAGAGACGTACATGGCCGTGTCTCCGGGAATGGTGAGTCCCAGATAACCCAGTGCCAGGAGGCCGCCTCCGATGAAGATGGATTTGATATAGCCGAGATAGCGGTCGGCGATCATTCCGCCCACAAAGAGCGGCAGCCAGATGAGCGCAAGGAAGGTTCCGGTGATATCTGCTGCGTTCTTTTCCTGAAGGCCTTTCCCGCCGCCGGACCTGTCGCCTATCAGGTAGAGGAAGAGTATCCCTGCCAGTAGGTAATAGGCAAAACGTTCCCACATTTCTGTCAAAAAAAGGATGTAGAGGGCTCTCGGATGTCTGCCTTTCCCGGTGGTAGGTTGGGTCATGCTTTTATGTAATTGAAGTGCCTAAAATACAGATTTATCGGTATTCCGGCCGCCGGAAGGGACGGACGGGTCAAATTCTTTTTTCAATATGTCCCCGCGAAATTCGAATTTCGGGCCATGAAGATCTTACTGTTAGGCTCCGGCGGAAGGGAGCATGCGCTGGCGTGGAAGCTGGCTCAGAGTCCGCACTGTTCTGCGCTGTTCATTGCCCCGGGGAATGCCGGTACGGCCGGTTGTGGTACCAACCTGGACCTTTCTCCGCTGGATTTTGGCGGGGTTAAGGAGTTCTGTGTGAATGAAGGTATCGGGATGGTTGTCGTTGGGCCGGAGGAGCCGCTGGTCAGGGGGATCGTCGATTTTTTCGCCGGCGATGCCGTGCTGAGGAAGATACCTGTTATCGGTCCCTCGGCTTCCGGCGCCCGGCTGGAGGGCAGTAAGGCCTTTTCCAAGCAGTTCATGCAGCGGCATAATATCCCGACGGCTGCCTACCGGGAATTTGATTCAGCCAGTTATGCGGAGGGGGTTGCCTATATCCAGCAGCATTCGCTGCCTGTCGTTCTGAAGGCCGACGGGCTTGCGGCGGGGAAGGGCGTCCTCATCTGTCAGTCGACTATCGAGGCGGTGGCGGAGTTCGAGCTGATGGTGCAGGGGAATAAATTCGGGGAGGCGGGGAGTAAGGTAGTCGTAGAGGAGTTTCTCACCGGTATCGAGCTTTCCGTGTTTGTGCTCAGTGATGGCCGGAATTTTCAGGTTTTGCCGGAGGCCAAGGACTACAAAAGGATTGGAGAGGGGGATAAGGGTCCGAATACGGGCGGCATGGGGGCGGTGAGTCCGGTACCCTTTGCCGATGCGGCTTTTATGGAGAAAGTGAACAGCCGGATCATCGTCCCGACGGTCCGGGGGCTGGCGGAGGAGAAGATCGACTACAGGGGCTTTATTTTTATCGGGCTGATCAAGGTGGGCGAAGAGCCGTATGTGATAGAGTATAACTGCCGGATGGGTGACCCGGAGACCGAAGTGGTCATGCCGAGGCTGAAGAACGATCTGGTGGAGTTGTTGCAGGCCGTTGCCGACGGGAGTCTCGACAGGTGCGTGATCGGTCAGGACGAGCGTATTGCGTGTACGATAGTGGCGGTCAGCGGCGGCTATCCGGGGTCCTATGAAAAGGGACTGCCTATATCGGGTCTGGACCAGTCCCTGCCTGCCGGCGGCGACAGCCTGATCTTTCATGCCGGCACGCGGGCTGAGAACGGGGAGGTCCTTACCAACGGGGGGCGGGTGCTATGTGTGACGTCCTTTGCGGAGACCGTTTATGAAGCCGTGGACAAGTCGCGGGACGTGCTTGAGAAGGTCTACTATGACGGCATCTATTACCGTCGGGATATCGGATATGAATTCCTTTAAATTTTAATCGGAGCGGTATGCACTACAGCGACTATCTGCAGCTGGATAAGATATTGAATGCCCAGGAGCCCGAGGGTGAGCGACTGGGGGAGCCGGCACACGACGAGATGCTTTTTATCGTGATCCACCAGGCCTATGAGCTATGGTTCCGCCAGCTGCTGTACGAAGTGGATTCCGTTATCGGGATATTTGGTCAGCCTACGCTGAACGACAATTCTCCGGAGCTGCAGACCATTGTTCACCGGCTGTCGCGTTGCGCTACCATTCTGAAGGTGCTGGTTCATCAGATAGACATCATGGAGACCATGACGCCGATGGATTTCCTCGATTTCCGCGACAAGCTGCGACCCGCATCCGGGTTTCAAAGCGTTCAGTTCAAGCTGCTGGAAGCCAGGCTGGGCCTGAAATACGAACACCGCTACGGGCAGCAGTACTATCTCTCCCAGCTGCGTCAGCCCGAGGTGGACAGGATCAAATCGACGGAGGCGGAGCCTACCCTGCTGGAATTGCTGAACGGGTGGCTTGAGCGGATGCCGTCGGTGTGGACCGGTGCGGGTGGTCAGGGGGAAGCCGGTGAAGGCTGGTTTGCGGACTACCGGCAACGCTATCAGGGGAGTCTAGCCGATGCGGAGAAGGGCAATCTGGAATACTTCGATTCGGTCTTTTCGGGGAAGGCCCCGTCGTCGGGGGGAGCGCAGGCGCAGGGGGCGGGGGGAACGCAGGCGCAGGGGCCGGGAGGAACGCAGCCATCCCGGAGTCTGTCTCCGCTGGCCTGCCGTTCGGCGCTGTTCATTATGCTCTACCGGGGCTATCCGCTGTTGCAGCTGCCTTTTCAGGTG